>ERZ500990.271-NODE-271-length-18749-cov-4.438643_pt1 | contig 18749 bp, 15 predicted proteins | sample MGYA00248876_ERZ500990 | MGnify/ENA primary metagenome ERZ500990 (study PRJEB25958, sample SAMN03398517) | human skin metagenome | study: EMG produced TPA metagenomics assembly of the Human Skin Microbiome Metagenome (human skin metagenome) data set.
GGATTCTTGGCTCCCCCTTCATGGAGCTCGGCTCCGTCATCTTTAACTATGACACGCGCCGCATGGGCTTTGCTAAAGCACGCTAATCTATGCTACGTCTGCCTGTCTGTCTCTCTGTCTCTCTTTCTAGGTGGATATGCCGCCTCTTTAGATATCCCGTTATGATGCCGGCTTTATTTTTCGTTGATGCTTCATGTAGCTCCTACTAATGCGTTGAATGTATCACCTGTCATGTCAATCTCTCGTATTGATATAGTGTCCCATATGTGTGTGTGTGGCGCCCGATCCCGGCTTCCTACTTCTCGAGGCCTTCTTCCTCTCCACTTCCCCGCACTGTCACCTTCATGTCGAAGAAAATGCTCAGGGCCTCGTGACGATCCTCCACTCCCTTCTTACTCCAACTCTCTCTTGACAGCCTGCCAGCTGCCTTTGCCTCCATCCATCCTTGCCGCCGCCTGTCCCTTGGCCATATTTGTTCTTCATTTTTACATCGTGTTCATCGACTGTGGTGCACGGTGCGTCTGGTCTATCACCCCTCACACTTGGCGGCTCTGCTCGTCCTAGCCTGTCTTGGCCTTTCTTCTCCTTGCTCCCCCTCTCTCTCTCCTTCTCAGCTTTTCCTTGTCTCATTACAGCATTCTCTCTATACATGGTATCGCTTATCTATGCCTTGCATTCGCCGTCAGACTTGCCATTGTCCAGCTTCAGCGCCACAGCTCACTTAACGACTGTGTTGAAGGTGACAGCCCACTGAACTCCGGTGACACCGCACGGTGCCAAGACCTGGCCCCTGCTTTCACATGTGCTCCTTTCCCTCTTGATGCACTCGGTACGACATGGCGCACAACCCAGATGAGCACCTGTGATCACCCTAGACTCCTTTAATGGGTCTCAGTGTGCTTGGAATTAGACGCGCGCGTTTATTTGGCCAAAATTTGACGATTTTACGTGGACCTTCTCCATCTTCGCGAAGAGTGGAGGCGCTGTACGTTCCCTTGAGCGCGTTGCCCGTATAGGTGTAAATGAGAGCAAGGGGCCAAGCATTTATCACATTGCATCCTATAGCGAGACAAACGAAGAATGCAACACTGACAAAGGCACAAGGTGCACATAGCCTCATCATCGATACAGTGATTCCAATACAGCAACGTGTAACACACCATGTCAGTAAATTATGCGTGAAAAAAAGTGGCCATGTTCGTCCATGTCATGAAAGATCTACAGATATTAGTCGAGCCACCAGGAAGCGACTGCACTATAGAGCAATGTCAACGAAACTAGCATCGATATAAACCACATAGACGATAGACACATTTACACGATGAAGGCAGCTTATTTTCTACGTCAATCTGAGCCATCACTTTCCTGGTCCTGGGACAAGTCAGGCCGCTCCCACTTCGCGCTTCATGCACGAACGGCCCTGCATACTCGCTTGTGCTATGACCCAGCGCCATGACACGCATAAGGCCCTAGGGCCCGCGTATCATGTGATGGGTGTCGCGACGTGATCATGTGACATGCTTTTAAGCCTACGCTCACACTCGCGAGGCACAGGATGGATATGCAGGTGCCTCACGAGTCTCTGCTGTTTGCATCTGCTGTAAATCCTGTACTAGACCTCGTGGCGCTCGTAAGCCGCGAGGCCCCTCCAGAAAAGCCAGCCTCGACCCTCCCGCCAGGGGTCAATGCAGCCCAGGCTGCCATGCGGCAACGCGTCTTGGATATGCAGGCACGCAAGAAAGGGCATCTCGCTCATCCAGCTTCATCTTCCATCAGTGTCCAATCCGGACCGACTGTGCGCATTTCAGTCTGGCGCACAGGAAAATATCCTTCTCCTGTCTGGGATAAACCCTTCGACCTGCCACCCGCCCCACCGGGAACAACGAGCCAATCCCTTCAAGTGCTGAGCATGACCTGGGATCCCAAAGGCGACCGTCTTGCTGTGCGTGCATGTATTACCAGCCTTCTTGGTGGAACTCCCCATCATATTCTTCTCTTGTATTTACTCTCTGTGTACGATGGTGGCCTGTTGCATGCCCGCCTAGTTCCCTGTTCAAACCCCCCATCGCACGCCTCTCTGCTTTGGATACCCCTCAGGCTTTCTGGCTCCCTTGAATCACAAGCACTTCACATTCTTCAAAAACTGGCTCCGCTATACCCTGCTCAACCCTTTGACGATGACAAGGCTCGTTGGCACGGATCATCCGTTCCCCACTCGCCTCCCGGTGAATCACCTAGCGCCGCGTGTGTCCGCGGCCTTGGTGTACTTGCATCAATACCCTTCGTGCTACGCCTTGACGAGGATGCAGCATCCCTCCTCCTCTCTGCCGAAAACGAAGCAATCGAAGCTTGGATGGATGGCACAGTGCCGCTGGCCCCTACGGTCCTCCCGGGCGCCATTCTTTCGCTGGCCGCGGCGGATCACTCGGCCAGCGCCCTCATCCACGATGCGTCTTCTCTTCGTGCTTTCCGTATATCTCTACCATGGGATGTCTCGTTTCTCCATATCGCGCGTCTCTCTTCCTCCTTCCAACACTGCCTTGCTATCGCTCTCGATGCCACCTTTTACGCCACACACGCTTGGTCTACTTTTGTTCGTCCTCGAGCTAACGAGTGGCTCGCTCTTTGGCATGATCTGGCGAATGCCTATGGCGTCGACATTGTCGCAGACTGGATGACGCTCCTCACTACGGCTCTTCCTTCTCAGCCGTGCGAGCAACTTCTTTCTCAACTTACCGAGGGCACACTCATTGCTATGGAGTCTGACATGAAGCGCGGTCTCAAGCGGATTCGACGATTGGCCGCGACGAATGTCGTACCGGCATGCGAGCGTCTTTTGATTCTTTTGACTGAATGGATGGGCTGTGCTTCTTGGTCCGCCCGTTACCCGCCCTCATCACCCCGTATCTCATCTCTCATTTCTCTTATTCAGACTTGTCATGGCTTGGCCATCTCGCTCCAAGAGCATGCTGAGCGCGAACTTCTTGCCTTCGATGAGTTTTACAAATGGTGGCGCTATGAGCAAGAGCGCTTGGAGCGATCCAAATCAGAGAACCCGTCGGCCCACGTACCGATCCAGCATGATACCCTCTCGGTCCTCGAGCTTTGTCGACGTGGCTTTCTTTCACCAGAACTAGACGCTATTCTATCCGCACCGACGCAGGATGCAGCACCTGCACCACCCGGGCAGGCCACCGATAACGCTGCCGACTCGTCCGACGATAGTCATGCCATCTCCGAGCCCTTGTTCCCTCCTCAACGCGTCCTGTATGAAGAGACGCTTCCTTCCAACGAACCTGTCACAGTCCATGATGCACTTGCATGGCTCGATGCGCAGGAAGCGTCAGAATCCAGCCAGTCTCAGCCTGCCGATGATCAATGGCACCAAGTCTTTCATCTCCCTTCCCTATTTACGGGTCCAGCCGCCTCAGCGGAGCCGCGCATGCTTCCTGGCCACGTGCAATCCCTTTTCCAACAGTTAGAGGACGCAGGAAAGAATGCCGGGCATATCTTCTCAGCTGCCCTTTTGCACACGTCCACGTCGTCTTCCGAATGTGCCGATCCTTGGCCCATGCCTGCATCCCCATGCCTGCATGACGATGCGCTCCGTTCAGTTGCGGCAAATGCTGCGGCGCACGTCGCATCTCACATCTCTCGTCCTATGATGCGAGCCATTCCCTCTCAACGAGATACCCACACGCACCTGTACTTCTCGGATACCCACATCTCCATTGCGCAGGTGTCGTCCTCTTCTTGTGCTGTGGAGACGATACAACTACCTGCGGGCGGGCAACTTTTAGACGCGACCCTATCGCCGCTCTACCTGTTTGTGCTTTGGGTGGACACTGAGCAATCTACGCACGTCGGCGCGTTTCCAGCGTCACGCACACCCTCTTGGCCCCCTCCGCACTCCGTGCCCATGCGCCAAGGCCGGTTCCTCGCCGCCTCGCAACGTGATGCGTGCCTCGTGCTCAAAGAAGATAAACGCTCGCTATCAGTGTATGTACCTTGATTGTAATCCCTTTTAGAGCTTTTCTGTGAGTTCAGGCACTGCCTCATACAGATCAGCCACCAGACCCATGTCGGCCACTTGGAAGATCGGTGCTTCTGGGTCCTTGTTGATGGCCACGATCGTCTTGCTGTCCTTCATACCAGCCAGGTGCTGAATAGCTCCACTGATACCCACAGCCACGTAGAGCTCAGGAGCCACAATCTTACCGGTCTGACCCACCTGGAGAGCATTGTCCGCGTAACCAGCGTCCACGGCAGCACGCGACGCACCCACAGCGGCGCCCAGCTTGTCAGCAAGCGGCTCAATGTACTTCGCAAAGCCCTCAGAAGACTTGAGGGCACGACCACCCGACACAACGCGCGACGCTGTGGCCAGGTCAGGACGCGTCGACTCGCTCATCTTCTCTTGCACGAGCTTGGTAGGCTGCGGCGCCTCACCAGCGCCGACCTCTTCCACCGAAGCACTGCCACCTTCCGCACTTGCGGCGTCAAAAGCAGTACCACGGACCGTCACCACCTTCACACCGTCCTTCGACATCACGGTGGCAAGGGCGTTGCCAGCGTAGATAGGGCGCACAAACGTGTCCTCACCCTGCACCTCAATAATGTCTGACACCTGCGACGAGTCCAGGCACACAGCAGCACGGGGAATAATGTCACGACCCACGGCCGTGTGGCCTGCAACGACGTGCGTGTAGGACTTGGACTTGACCAGCGACTCGATCAGCGGCGCAATCGGCTCAGCCAGCAATGCAGAGAAAGCATCCGAAGTGCTCACCAGCACCTTGGAGACACCCTGAACCTTCGAGGCAGCTTCAGCCACGGCCTTGGCGTGACTCGACGAGCCCGTCACGAGTGCGTGGATCTCGCCGCCGAACTTTTGGGCGGCTGTGACAGCCGAGAGCGACGCGGGGTTGATCACTCCGTTCTTGTGCTCAACAAAAAGAAGCGTGTTGGCCTGACGCATAGAAGACGTCGAAAAGGCACGCAGCGGCGTAGCCGCACGGCTGCCAGCCCGGAGCATCGAACGAACAGCAAACATGATGATAAAGCGGTACAGACGAGGCCTCCATGGACCGGGCGCTTGCGGAGTAGATCGGACATCCTCACGTGAGCACATCACGTGCAACAGAATCTGACACGCGCGCTACGGGGCTATAGGCGCCGGTGGAGTAGGCGGTCGGACCACTCCTGCTTTGCCTGTGGCCTGGTTCGAGGACGTGCGTAGCTTGCCTGACACCATGCCGAGACGATTAGATGGTCGTCTCTTCGTTTCCGTGTTTTTCATAGTGAGAATACGCGGCGGTGGCGTCTTGGTCGGGTAGGCATGCCATGAGTGCCGGGCCACTAGGGCTTCCACAGCCGGGTCCATGCCCTCCTTCATGACCATGGGCTCACACAGACCCAAGGCCGCCTGTTGTACATCGCCCTGTATCCACATATCAAATACGCCAGACCACTCACTTGCGCTGCTGGGAAAGTCGTAGTTCATATACACCACACGGACAGGTGGTTCATGCGCCCCTTTTTTGCGGTCCGCGTTCTGTATTCGACATGCCTTGGAAAATTCGCGTACAATGCGCTTAGTTCCAGGCACCTTGAGACTTGTACCTGCCACAATCAGCATGTCTGGTGGCAAGGGCTTGAGTCGTCGGGGCCGACGGGCAGGTGGGTCCGACACCTGATCTTCGCTTTGGAATGCATCGCCGAGAGCATCTTCTGCCTTGATACTGCCAGATGTCACGCTCAAGTCGCCAATCTCCTCCCTTTGCCGCTCCTTTCGTTCCCGCGCACGCGTCTCTGCCATAGTCTCTGGAACATCAGGCTCATGAGGATCTCTGATTCCCAGCAAATCGCGTTCCACACATGCTCCCACATGCTCTGCAGCATCGTTTTCGCCATTATACAACACGACATCCACTTTCATACGCCCAATTCCGCGCGAACGAAGCCCAGCAGATGTGCGGAGCTGATCTGTCACTTCACATTGTTCGCACCTTACGGGTTCGCCCCGACGCAGTGTTTCTAACGCCTGCCGTCCGGCCTCTTGCTCCCGAGTAAGTCGTAGTTTGTGCGAGCAAAGCATGCATGTCATGCTCGACAGACTTCCATGCAGTGGTATCGCACGGGGAAACAGCGGCTTTTCGAACGAAGGATGGGTCGAGAGCCTGACTGATGAATCGGACTGAGACCGTGCAAACTGTGCACCTCGCTTCCGCTTCGATGTAGGCAAGCAAGCTTCAGGAGATCCAACGCCAAAAGAGAGCCCCACCTTTTCTTCTAGTCCATCAATATTCTGGGTATACACGCGTTGAAGGCGCCCTTCCATATCCAGGCGGCGTAACATATGGTGGAAGAGTGTGGGCTGGGCGGCATCCGACATATCCTTGAGCTCGGCGATCATCGCAAAGAACAAGGCAGTCGAGGATTCCGATTGAAATAAGCGGGCATCAAACAGATCCTTTCCACTTGTGAGACCACTAGTAGGATAACGCTGCTTAAGCGAGGCAAAAAGACCTGAGGCGGATCGAAAATCGGGTATATTAGCAGGGGACGATACAGAGATACCTGCGCCGCATACAACAGCAATGCGCCGTGCTTGTCGGAACGATTGGTAAACACGTCCTAAATCATGCTCCACCTGCGTCGATACTTGCGCATAGTTTGGCATCTGTATGTCCCGAGGTGCCTGATACGTCAAGGTGGTGGGTACCGCTTGGCCCACGGGCTCACTTTGCGTCTCTGTCTTGACTGAGCCCAACGTACTACTGCGCGTAAATACACGCCTTCCTTGTGAGACTGGCTTACGCGACAGCTCTACCGGCTCGCTGGGCGCCGGCAGACGTACGACCAACATGTCGGCTGCCTCGCCGCGGTTGTTGTGATCGTCGTGGGTCTGTTTTCCCCACGTGACTAGTGTTGGACGACGTTCGATTCGCCCAGACCAACAAAATAGGGCCGTGCCTCCATCTCCCGTGCAGCGAAAATAACGCCGCTGTCTGGATCGTAACCAGCGGCCGTCAAATGCATCAGATGGGCCCACACGCTCCCGCTATCCCACCACGCAACAAGAATCGCCCGGTTTACACCGGTGCCTCGCCTGAAATCACCGTCTTTGCGCCTACTCAGAGTCCTCTACAAGCAAGTACCTCGCCGATCCATGCACGTTCTCCTACTCAAGACGCTTCGCCACCTGCGATTTTATGCAGCGCCCCACCGAACGCTACTGTACCACAAACCGTCGACATACCACAGAGTGCATCATCACTACAAGATGCATCCCACATCCCTCCGCCCTGCGGTTTACCCATCCCATCACCCAACCTTTCCGAAACGACGCGCGACGAGAACGCGTTTTCCCGCATGTCGGTCCGATCTTTACGCTTCTCGGATGATCGCGGTTCTTTGTCGGACTCATCTCAATCGTCGTTGCAACAAGGGGCGTCTACTTGGCAAAGGCTCGGTGGCTCCTTTGAGGGGCGGAGCCGCGTCCCCGAAGGTGCTTATACCATCTATGCACCCGCGCCACCATCTGTCGTGCGCAGCGTCCCGCGTCATTCGAGTCGCTCGCGCACTTCAGGGTCAACTTCCGACCAAGATGGATCCTCCATAATGACAAAGAGCTCAACGGCCTCTGGGATCATGAACGATCATACGGATCCCGGGGACACAAATGCCTTGTCCACGCAGTCTTCTCTACCGCTCTATTTCGAGCGTCAGGTACCAAGTCCAAGCCGCTCATTTGGCTCATCAGAGGCAAAAGCCCCGGTGTCCCTGGCATCGTCGCCTACCGACATATCTCTGCCGAGTCAGCCTCCTTTGCCAACCCGGCCCGTGCCACCCACACCAGCACCGCCCTCGACAGAAAGCGTGCCCACAACATCCCCGCATTCGAATGCGGAAACCCGTCCTGATCTCACCAACAAGAAGAAAGAGAAGCGACTCTTTTTCCTCAACTTGCCTAAACGTAATAGCGAAAGCAGGCTCCGAGACCTTTTAGGATCGAAAAAAGAGCCGCATAACGTATCATCTACCACTTCCATCACGAAAGAGACGTTGCTCACCAAAGAATCTATGCCTCCGTCGCCAAAATCAGTGCCCGTATCAGCGCCCCCAGGCTCTGTATCTGAAGATGAGACCTTGGTCGCATCTCGCCGTCTCGCCTTTGCTCCTGCCCTCGCAAACAGTCCATGGGCTCCCTCAGAAGTTATGCATGCACAGCACGAGTCCAATGCGTCTGCTTTGGAGGTAGTCCAAGTCACACCGCCAAAGTTCAAGGAAACCCGCCACGCTTTTGATGCGCAGAGTCCATCCAAGTTGCCGACAGAAGCATGGTCCTTTGCTCCCTCAGCATCGGCCGCGCAAGCTGGGCATGATGCTGAACTTGACGAACGGCGTATGCCATGGGCCGTGTCAGAGTCACCGTGGCCGGTTGATAACAACGTGCCTTTCGAGTTGGAAGAGGTGGAAACCGTTCAGCCCGTCACGTCTCTGCCCATTCTTTCACACGCAGAATCTGCAGCTCAAGAGGCCGAGGTATCTAAAGATCTCCCCGTGGTGCCGCCCACGGAGGCGAACGACGTCTCCTCCAAAATGACTGAGGCATCCAGGGTCTCCCCCAAGACAGTGGAAACGACCAATGAATCACCCGCCAATACGAAAGAAAACGCCAACATAATCCCATCGAACATCAGCCAAGAGCCAAACGATCTGCCCGCTCCGGCAGCGGGTGAGGTGCCTACGTCCAAAGACACCCATGAAGAAACGACACATAATGCCGTGACACAAACTGATGCAAACGCCCATGAAGCAACGATGCCTGAACGCACTGCTGATGGTGCCTTGCCGGATTCATCTGCTTGCTCTGCGACAGATGCATTTGCCACAGAGCAAGCACCAAAAGATCAGGCAAAAGAAGATTCGACGCTGGAGCACTTGGCCGAAACGATTCCACCAGCATCTACAGCAGGCATCGCCGCCGAATCCGTGGGACTAAACGCTTCGGAAGAAGTAGACAAATCCGATGTATCTGACACGGGGAAGCAGACTGAGAAAGAAGCAGCCCCCAATGGTGTGTCTGAAGCCAAAACTATGTCAAATCCTCAAGATGCGACCGTAACTTTGCAGACTGGATCTGCTCAGGCGGATCAGACATGCGAGTCTCCGTCAGGTGCCCTGCCACCAAAATGCGTGCCATGTGATTCGACCACAGAGACTCCAGTACACTCTGCGCCCGACATTCAGCCGCCAATGGCACCCGAACAAACAGAAGCGGTGCCCAAACCATGTCTCGTGATCGAATATTGTGATCGTTGCAGATGGATGCACCGAGCTATTTGGCTCCAGACTGAGCTGCTGATTACCTTTTCTGAAAAAGGTGCGCTCGATAATGACGCGCCGAAAGCATCAGGCGGCGGATACTTAGCATCTTCCATGTTGGTCCCGCAAGCCAAGCCCGAAACGGCTGGTCGTTTTCGAGTTTGGCTCGTTTTGGCAAATGCCGTCGACCTTATTTGGGACCGCAAGACCCACGGCGGCTTCCCTGAGCTTCGTGAGCTCAAGAACCGTGTTCGTGATAAAATAGCCCCGAGACGGCACTTGGGCCACTCGGAGCTCGCTTCACGCGGATAATCGTAAGGACAGTGGTATGCATTATGCTACATAGAAAGAATCAACATCATGCCAAGCAACACACCCCAAAGTGCCGTGATGGGCACTATTGCATGGGTAGCGGCATTGGGGGGTTCGCCATCAGATCGTGCGATTGTCTGGATGTATAGCACAGCCACGCGTCCATCCACCACAGGCTGTCCCTTGGCAGCCATTTCTGGGTGACTTATGTTGCTGGATGTGGCATTCATGAGGATACCTGAGTCGATCCACTGTACAGTGGCGCGGAACTTGTTGCCCTCCCACTCAATGCCGTCTGGATTCGTAGCCCTCTCAATCACATCATCACGTCCACGATTGTATCCATCTCGTTCGATATTATGCAGATTTTCTAAGCTTTGTTCGAGTGAGGCGGCGATAAAAATAGACCTGTCCATATGTAACCGTTGCTGGAACCAACGAAAATGATTCCCTCCCACAATGGATTCCTTGCAGGTTCCCACGTCAGGGAATCCATAGTTCCATCGCAGCACTCCATTCAGACCCGACTCCGAGCCTTGCTTTACGTTGCGATTCCAATCGCCCAAGTTGGCATACATGACGGTCTGTGAATCACCTTGACCAAGACAAGAGACGCCGAAGCCAAGGGCCGTCGCCCATATCAAGAATCCTTCTGGCTTGAGCACATCCGGTGACGAAGTGTTGGAGATGATCACATTCAATGGCTCGCCCTCATATGGACGATCAGGGTATTGGCCCAACATGCTTCCTCCGGTATCCAATGGGTTCATGAAGCCCTTGGGCAGCGGCGGCGAAGATGGCTTGGTCGTAGAGGCAGTTCTGTTCCGTGATAATGTACTGCGCCTAGATGATCTAGAAGATATTGATGCCACCCTCGAGCTTGGGCTCCTTCGTTGCGCCATTGCCAAAGAGGCGTACAAGAACCATAGTATCGCCACCCAACGCAATGGTTGCATGACAGGACACGAGCGGCAAGTGGAGCTGTCAAGGAGGGCCTTTGTAGACCCAATCATCAAGCATAGAACGCGCTGGCTATAAGGGCACTATGTAACGACGTGTACGCCGGGCCGATTCGTCCATATTTCCACGCAGTCGCGCAGTGTACAAGTTAGCCGTGGGCAATTTGCTGTCCGTAGAAGAGGTCGCAGTGTACCATGCTGCTTTATAATTCACGGCGCGCGGTAACACGCGTCGCGATGGATCAGGGCGACCCACGTGGTTGGGTGTTGTGGTGAGAGGCATGTCATGGACGGGGGCATCAGGCTCATCGACCGACATGATCGAGTCATCTCCCACTGCTTGGGCTGGTTGCACTTTCGGCCGTGCCATGGTATCGTCAGAGCGAGTGGGGTCGGGGGGCGTCCATAATTTTGGCGGTGCAGCAGCATCCGTATGCTTGATAAGCTTCCGTAGCGACGATTCCACCAAGCGTGCGTTATCCAACTTTCGATTCACGAGCTGGAGCGCGGGCATATCGGACAGCATTTCGGTTGCATACACGGGCGTAAACATCCAACAGTGACGCGGTGGCTCGGGAGGTAAGTGGTCTGGAATAATATCATGCATGAGAGTAGCCCAAGTTGTGGTCTGACTTTCGCTCTCGTCACCCTCGTCTTCAGACGGGAGAAAAGAGGAGCTAGGGCTCTCCCATGCCTCATGACCACGCTTCGGTTCAGCCACATGCACTCGACGCCGTTGCTCAGTCTGCCCCCGCAACCGATTCGCGAAGGCACCCAATTCCTCCAGAGATATTCCCAGGCCTTCCAACGTATCCATGACATCATGGATCGTTGGATAATTCCTGTTGACCAATTGGTTATATTGCATGCAATTGTACAGCAGCGTCATGACAACTGCGGTTAGTCCCACATGACATACACATATCGACCAGTCCCTCGAAGCGGTCCAGTGCGCGGCGCCGTGTACCCTCGAAACCAGCATCCTGTGCCATATGTGCAATCAGCTTGGATACGGCGGCGTGCGCATCTTGCTCTAGTACATCGGCGCGTGCCGCTGTAGGTGGCACGTAAGTCGATACGCCCACCATCAACGCCGCAGCTACGCGCGTCGTACTGAAAGTGGTGCGCCACGAAAAGGGCTTAGAGGGAATTCGGCCGAAATTCGAAAAAGGGTCCTTTTCTCCGTTCCATGCTCCGGACAGCGAGAGGCGTGTGGCAGCACGGAGCACGGACGTTCCAGGCTTTCTCGACCATGTCTTTCCAGCCACCCTACACGTACATAGAAGCAGATGCACTTGCATCCAAACTGAAAGAACAAAGGCAGAACACGGCTGTAGTGGATGTGCGAGGTACGTTGCTATCACGGACGCTAACCTTAGACGATGACTTCGAAGGCGGACATATCAAAGGTGCATTTCATTCACCCTCCTCGACATTTCTCGATGGCGTCAACACGCTTCTGAAACCGCTAGAAACATGTATGTTGTGCACGTATTGACCGAAGACGAAAACGTTGTGTTCCACTGTGCTCTTTCGCAACAACGGTACGTACTACCTCTACTTATACTTCAGTGGCCCCAAAGCTGCACGCATATACCGCGAAATTCGAGATGCGAATATCGAGGCTGGTCGTATGCCGCCGACCACTCAACAGGTATATGTCCTTCGTGACGGGTTTTCTCACTTTGGTAATAAATTCAAAAGAGATCCTGAGCTTGTCGAGGACTGGGATGAAGAGGCCTGGCAGTTTCGTTAGCGCGCGTAGGGCATTTTTTTGGTAGGTCTCGCATTTCTTGCATCCACACAATTAATTCTGCATTTCGCCTTCATGCCCTTTCCATCGGAGGAGCAAAATGCTGCCTACGCTTCCACCTCCGCCCTTGAGGATCGGTCGACTCTCATCCATAGAAGGACGTCACATACATCTCTCCCTGATGTGAACAGCGACGAGACGAGCGATCCTGGCACTTCGCACTCTCTGGTGGACTCTCTTGACCTTGCGACGTCCTTACCGTATGGGTTTGCCTATGCTCGAGCGCGCATGTCCGATTATATTCAAGATATGGAGCACCTTGTCTATGCGAACAAGGCACACAGGATGTCCATCCTTGTACCACTTGAATACATGGAAGCACGCTTTAGTGCAGCCTATGATGCCATGCTTCGTATGGCGCAGGAAGCATCCTTTAGCCGGTATGAGGGCGAGGAAGTATCGCACCACAAGCTTTCGCCCAGCAACGAGATCAAGCATCGTATCCACGTCCTCGTTCAAGAATGGGAGCGACGCGCCAAGACCTTGCAACCAACGCTATTTGCTCGAACTCCAACATCTGAATCAGAGAAGACCCAGTCCTCCTTACGCATGCCAGCAACAGCTGCCTACTTGTCGGAAGAAGTTCAAAAAAGTATATCGGCCATACGTTACCATTTTCAAAATGTCACGATACCCCTGTTGCGTGATACGTCATCCGCATGGGCTCATGATGCTCAGACATTCTTGCCGGACCGAGCAACGCTTCATCATTTGCCTCAGCACGTGAAAGAAACACTTGCCGTGCTTGGTTCGCGCGGCATGGAAGCTGGTGTGCAAATTATTCATGCTGTACATGATGTGGAAGATGCCATATACGATGCTGCTTGTCGGCTGGCCAACAATGGGCGCGAATTGATTTCCTATCATGCATTGCCCGAGTTATGGCGCAACAACGATTTCATTGTAACAGGATATCGGTTTATTCCCAAGGAACAATGGCATCGTCTCATTCTGAGCGCATTTCACATACACAATGAGACGGGCAATATTCACACTCATCTGGGAGGCCTATTCCTAGTAGGTGTTCTGTTTTGGCTCACAAGCTCCCTAGACCCAACCACTACCACGACGATGGATCGATGGATCGTTACCATCTACTTATTCGCTGCAGCCAAGTGCCTGATATGTTCCGTTTCTTGGCACATCATGGCAGGATGCGCAGATATACAATGGTTCACGTGCTTTGCCTGCATTGACTACACGGGTATCTCATGGCTTGTGGCCGCATCCCTCGAGACGATTGTATACAATGGCTTTTACTGTCAGCCTGGCCTGATTGCACTATATACAGTCGGTGTGATTGCCATTGGAGTTACCATGTCAATCCTGCCTTGGTCATCGTGGTTCAATGATATGCGGTACCGTACCATTCGTATTACCCTATTTCTCGGCATGGCATGTATGGGTATTGTGCCCTTTGTGCACGGCACCATTTTGCATGGATATGATAACATGGCACAATTTTATGCCCCTCTGATTCCTAGCCTGGGCTCCTACATTGTCGGCGTCGTCCTGTACAGCTTCCGTTGGCCCGAGCGTTGGGCGCCGGGCAAATTCGACATCGTCGGCCATTCCCATCAACTGTGGCATGTGGCCATCGTGCTGGCCATTTATCTTCACTTCCAGGCGGTCCTTTCATTTCACGAAAATCGTCACGCTTATAGTTGCGCAGCTGGGTTTACCCCCTCACCTACACTGGCGCATATCACTGACGTATTCCACACCAGCCAGCAAAGGTTGGTCTTATATGCGAAAAAGTTTGCCCCAGGCGCGTACTATATTCAATAGAAGCTTTGATTATAACGTGCTTTCTGGTATTATCGCTGAATCATGAAACGTGTCCAACGAACTATCAATGAAAGGCACGCACCGTTCCTCCCCACTGGGAGGCTAGTAAATACATTGAATCGCATTTATTCACTCGATGGGGCTTCGTTCTCTTCTGCAACAATCCGACCGTGCTCGGTATTTTGTTCATCGAAATCCTCGTGCACCGCCTGACCTGAGAGGACACGCGGAATGGCAGCTAGAATATCACCACCACTCAGGCCTCCAAGAGACATGGAGGCATTTTGCTGGACATTGGAGGCGGCCTGTCCCAGCATAGAGGCCGTCGATTGCTGCTGCAAGTGTGACCGGAATACGGGCGGCACACTTTCGGGCGTATTATATCCCACATTGCTTTCCACACGCGACTTCACCCACTCGTACCATTGCTCCTTCGTTCGATCACCCAACAAGGCCACAATAAGCAGCGTCATGTTATCGCAACCAATACCACCCACTTCGGCATCTGGTGCAAGGCACCGGTCAATTATGTCTTCGGTAATCACATCGAGAGCCTTGCCCTGAGCAATGCCTCTTCGAATAATGTCGACGACTTGCTGATTGGATAGACAGTCCCAGATACCATCACAAGCAAGCACAAGAAACTCTTCCTCAGCAGTCCACTGGTGAGAACGCACTTCAGGGTCAGCTGTCACAATCTGCTGCTCTGCAGGCAGCGATGGGTTTTGCTTGAATTCAAAGTCGCCAATAGCACGACTCAACGCAAGATTACCATTCACACGGTCAAATTCAACAAAACCGCCAGCATTCAAGATACGCGAGTGCTCTTCAGCATTTCCTGGCTTGTGATCGTAACTCATCGGCTTTGCCTCGCCAGCCAAACCAAGCACACATCGCGAGTCACCGGCGTTGGCAACGTAAATACGACGTCCCTTTTCATTAGCATCAGGCACAATCAGAGCTGCCACAGCCGTGCATCCAGATGTGTCATTCGCATAGACGGGATCACTTCGCAGATCTTCATCCGTCTTGAGGAAAGCACGGTGCAATGCTGCCTCCCACTTCTTTTCCTTGAACTCGGGCAAATCAAGCAGACGAGAATGCAATGTGCGACCAGAGTAGCGCGCGACATTTGCGCCTGTTTTGTCAGTTGTGGCTACACATACCGCCATGACCATCGTAAACAGCAAAGAAACTCACACGCTCCGCGGGGCTGGTAGTAGCTTCATGTGAAAGGTTCAACACACCAGCGTGAGAATCCTCCATTGAGATACGCCACCCTTGCATGTCGGAAACGCAGAAGGCCAAGTTCTCATCTTCATCTTGGGAAGTACGCTATTGCATTTAAAGGATCAAGTTAACATTCAACGCGCGCAAGGTCAGTACCATGTTCTAGAAATGCTCCTCTCCGTCTCAAGAACTGAAACAAAACGTACCTTGTCGACAATCGGCTCCGACAAGATTTGTCCCATGATTTCACGCAAGAGTCAATCCGGTGAGCCGTTTAAAGACACCAAGCCGAAGAAACTCAAATCAGTTGAATCAGCTGCGCTGCGAGACAACAACGCTTGTTGCTTCTCTAGGGCGGAGAGTATTTTCGGCCGACCAACACGTGACCATCTCTTCTTAGTTTTGCTTCGCTCTCGTCAATCGTAGATCGCTAGTGACATTGGGCGTGGCCAGGAAAGATGGTACGTGTATATTGTCCTTGAGGCCCTCTAACATACGTAGCGTCCCATTGTTCTATCGGGACACACACGTTCCCTGAACAAGATCAAGTTCAACCGCGAAGGTGATCTGCTGTTTTCTGTATCGAAGGATAATCTTGTGAACGTGTGGTTCTCTCACAATGGTGAGAGGCTCGGCACGTACAACGGACACAACGGTACTGTGTGGTCCGTGGATGTTGACAGAGAAACATCGTTGCTTGTGACAGGATCTGCTGATAACCAGGTGCGCCTGTGGAATGTGAAGACAGGCGAGTGCTTGTTCGTGTGGGAGTTTCCCACTGCCGCCAAATGTGTCGCATTCAACAAGCGTGGCACTCAGATCCTTGTCATTACAGAGGAGCGTATGGGACATCGTGGTGCACTCCGTGTATTTAATATCAACCGTGATCCAGTAAGCTGGACGAAGCAGGAAACAGAGCCCATGCGCACGATTACATTCTCGGGCAGTAAAGCGTCGGTGGCTTGCTTTGACGTATTCGATCGTCACATCATCACAGGTCACGAGAGTGGCAAAGTTGCTCTATACTCGCACGACGAAAAAGAAGGTGAGACGGGTATCGATGCTGAGCTCGAAATCCATCATACAATGGCACATGCTGAAATCGTGACAGACTTGCAACTTGGCTGGGATGGCACATATATTATCACGTCCAGCAAAGACAAGTCATCTCACATCGTTGATGCTTCTTCGCTGGACATTATAAAGACGTACATGACGGATACGCCGCTGAACTCAGCCATTTCTTTGCCAACACGCCCCTATGTCATCATGGGTGGTGGTCAGGAAGCCATGAGTGTGACCACAACAAGTGCTCGCCAGGGTAAGTTCGAGTCGCGATTTTGGCACAAGATCTTTGAAGAGGAGTGTGCACGCCTGCCTGGTCACTTTGGTCCCATCAACACTCTGGCTGTTCACCCAGCTGGCACTGCGTACGCTAGTGGTGGTGAAGATGGTTATGTGCGTATCAACTGGTTCGATGAATCATTCTTCAAAAGCAAGCCATACGGACCTGACTTCGAGATTGAAAACAAGGACCAGTAGTCCACCTTTGTATTCAGATACCTCCTTCCAGCCTAGAAAGCGATGAAGATTGTCTGTAGCATGTTCAGTGTCACGTGAGAAGCTTCGCAAGGACGCGTCTGGATGCGGCATCGCGAGAAGCGCGCACGTCTCACTGAAGACGCCGTTGAATGGACGCTGAGACTCACAATACTCCCCTGCGATCCGTCGCACATGTCGAAGTGCGTCTTCGTTCCACCTCCGTTGCGCATGTATCCGAGATTGAAACGGCTGTTCGTGCCTTTCTTGACAAGATACCCCTTGTCGAATGTGAGAGTGATTTGCGCGGATGGCAGCAAAATGAGTTTTTGGCCGAACACGTCGATCGCATCTACGTGGCTGAAGCAGATGAGCCAGGCATAAAGACGGTATCTCCTGCGAATGGAAAACTCGAATTCCATACGTACCAGCCGTGTCCTGTGGATAATATTGACGAGTTTGGTGTGGGCGAGACTGACACATCAGACAATGCTGTGGCAGCCACACTTTGTGAACTGCCTAATCACAGTCTCGATGGCGTTTGGAACAGTTTGGTCTACGAAGATGATGTGAAATGGCGCCTGCTGCGTTATATCTATTCGACCATACTGTTTTCTGATGCAGATGTCGATTTTCATCTTATTGCTTGGAACAGGGTCGTTCTTCTGCATGGACCACCTGGTACTGGCAAAACATCTCTTTGTCGGGCACTTGCTCAAAAACTTTCTATCCGTTTGCATGAGCGTTATACCCATGGAAAGCTCGTTGAAATCAATTCGCACTCCCTATTTTCAAAATGGTTCTCGGAGTCTGGCAAGTTAGTCCATCGTTTGTTTGATATGGTATCCCAGCTTGTGGAAGATGAAACAGGTTTTGTCGTTGTACTCATCGATGAAATTGAGAGTCTATCGAAGGCTCGAAGCTCGGTTGCCACGGGTGCAGAGCCGAGCGACTCGATCCGTGTTGTTAATGCACTGCTCACGGAACTCGATAAGCTCAAGCATAAACGCAACGCACTGGTGATGACAACATCCAACCTCTCAGATTCCATCGATACCGCTTTTTTGGACCGCGCAGATATTCGCCAGTACATCGGACCACCAGGCACCGAGGCCATCTACTCCATTTTACGCTCATGTCTGATCGAGTTGATCCGTGCAGGGCTCGCACAAGAAGAATGCATCCCCTCGTATGGGGCCATCGATGCATCGGACAATAAAGTAGCGCATCAACTTCGCCACCTTGCAGCGCACTGCCGCGGCGCCTCAGGTCGATCACTGCGACGTTTACCTGTACTTGCACATGCACAATACCTACACGCTCCAGGTGCCTTTTCCTGTACAGAGTGGATCAGTGCCATGCAGCGCACATTTGATAACACATCCTTATCATAGAGAATGGGTATATTGATTCTATGAATCAAGGACTAATCGCCTATGTAGCTGATGCCTTGTTATGCCAGTACTGCAAACGGTCTTTCTTGCTTAGTTTCGACTGCTTGGCACGGCCTGCAATGCGGAGACCCTGTGTTTTAACGGGCGTGCTAGCCACGGGGGCAGGTGAGGGACCGTCACTATCGCTAGACACAGCAACATAGGGCGCGTCATTGGCCATGAGTTCCTCTTCTTCGGAGTCAGATGCCACCGACTGCACGCGTGTGGACCAAGGATCCGGCATAACACGTTTTTTGGGTCGCTTCGCGTCATACTTGCTTTCAGGCGTGTCTTGTTCATCAGGATGTACCCGTCCCTTAATACTCTCTTGTGAGTGAATCATGT
>ERZ500990.277-NODE-277-length-18566-cov-4.516126_pt1 | contig 18566 bp, 18 predicted proteins | sample MGYA00248876_ERZ500990 | MGnify/ENA primary metagenome ERZ500990 (study PRJEB25958, sample SAMN03398517) | human skin metagenome | study: EMG produced TPA metagenomics assembly of the Human Skin Microbiome Metagenome (human skin metagenome) data set.
ATCTTTGGCCACCCTTTCTTGGAAGACCTGCGTTCTGGGTATGTAAAGTAGTCATCTTTGCTGCTGAGCTCTTCCATCACATGCGTCTCAAACTGCGACTCACTTGCCGTTTCAGTGTCGGCCTCAGCATGAACAAATGGGTCGCCACTATGCGAGTGCGAATGACTCTGCACCCTGTTGCTCGTATGTCCCAAGACAGGCTCATCTTCAATAGGCGTATACCCCTCCTGCGGATGATAGTTGAGGCCCAGCAAAGCTGGCAGGTGCAGTGATGCGAGCAACAGATTCGGTCCGTCTGTCGTCCCCTCGCGATCTGGAAACTGCCCTGGAGTGGTCATTTCATCCGCTTGTACATCTAGCATCGCATCAGAGTTCTCATCCTGGTTGGATTCCTGCATAGATGGGGCTGGAACTGTTTCAAGCACTGGTGGCAACGCAGGTGCTTGCTCATTGGCTTGGAGCTCTTGGTCACCTGGTACAAGGGATTTCCGTTCCGAGATGTTTGCGACACTTTTCCGCCTAGAAAGAGGATCTAAGATGGAATGAAAGCTGTTACGTGTTGAAACGCGAGATAGTTCTGGCTCCAACGCACTCTTTGACTGACTCGTTGACTTCGCGCGGCCAGGATTCTTGGGCACAACGCTCCTGAACGTGTCGACCAGCCCTTTGGGGAGCTTGCGCTTTGTTTTCCGACTCTCCATTCTACTGCCTGGAGCCGATCCAGTCGCTGCCAACTGCCGCACAGGTGGCGTGCTCCGTCGATTTCGTGGTCGCGATGGCTTCTACACGCACCACGCACGGATGCACGTCATATACATAAGCACTGAAAAATTGTAGGGCGTCTGTTCCACAGACTGACGGGTGGTTGGTGCTTGCTTATGAAATCATTGTACCCCTTTTCATGTCCGCACTCCATGTCCCGAGCAAGACACTCATAAGCCCCATGATATCGGCTGCGTTGGTCGCTGAGGAATCGGCATGATCTTATGGACAAGAGAGAGAAACCATACGCAGTGTTCTCTATTCATAAGACGAACTGCTTCGAGTGGATTGTGGACAATAGTAAGGTGGACATGTCCTCACATGCTATGCACACTCTCTTGTCTTGGACGTGACCAGGCGACCCGCCTCAAAACGCGGGACAGACGTCATCATAGAAGTAATAGAGCTCATCTGGCGCAAATACTCATAGTTCGCCAATGATGATTTCCATTGTAGCTCACTAGAAGCACCATACATACGAAATAAAGCTAGTCAACATGAGGAGATGGCTCTCTCGCTTGGATCACAACGGGAAGGATAGGAACACATTACGAGCGGCGCTTCAGGTTTGTGCTCAGCTGCGGACCCGTTAGTCTCTCGCCCCTATTTGTCGTATACATACCCATTCAAGACCTTCGTACAGACCGTCACCGCTCGTGGCGCATGTTGCCTGGATGAACCTGAAAGTGTTAGAAATAGAACATAAGAAGGAAAACGACAGCCCACTGCCTCTGTATAAACGTAGGATAGGCCCAGGGGAAAAGGGGGTGAACAGCAGGACAGTAGCTGTCCGACTCATGTGTACATACCATTGACGTTGACGAAGACTGTGCAATCCGAGCTTATCAGTGATTTCAGCGGCATTCATCGCATTTGGCAAGTCCTGCTTGTTGGCGAACACCAGCAAGAGAGCATCACGAAGCTCATCTTCGTTCAGCATACGCTGGAGTTCTTCGCGGGCCTCAGGAATACGTTCGCGGTCATTCGAGTCGACAACGAAGATGATGCCCTGTGTGTTTTGGAAGTCTGCATATGAGCCCATCCGACCATCAGTAAGTACGTACAGTGGCGCCACAGAGGACGGATCTTGTCCTGACCACCAACATCCCACACAGTGAATGAGATGTTCTTGTATTCCACGGTTTCGACGTTGAAACCTGTTCAAAGTGTAAGTGCTATCCTAGACACTTCTTACTGTTGCCCAAGTGCATCATGGTGCAAACGAGCTGGGTGTGTGATCAATACTCACCAATTGTGGGGATCGTGGTGACAATTTCACCCAGCTTCAGTTTGTACAAAATGGTGGTCTTACCAGCGGCATCAAGACCGACCATCAGGATACCTATTCATCGTATGAGTCTTTTGAGCGCGATTGCATCCATGTACATACGCATTTCCTTCTTGCCAAAGAGGCCAGACAGCAGTCGCGAAACAGACAATCCCATGGTGCTAGTATACCAACGTAGACGGAGGTCAGAAAAGACCCACTCTTTTCTTGTTTGCCCACAAACAAACCCTTAGTGCCTACTAGGATTATTTGTCATTCACCCGGTGGCATGTTGGCTTGTTTTTTGCTGGCGTGCGTGCCGCAGCCTGCTTATGTGAGAAAGTCACACCCACGATCGGGTCTTGCATGTTTCGCTCGAGCCATGCATACACCCACAGCGCTTGTAACCAAACGGGGGTTCGAAGATGGATCAAGGTTGTCTCTCCATCTCAGTATGTAGCTGTTCGTATCACTCTCTGGCTTCAATGCGTTTGCATTCTTGTCCAAATTTGCCGGTTTTCTCTAGTTTGTATGCCAAATGCACCTCTCCCTCCCCCATACGGATGCCAGATTGACCCGATTCATGTGACTACATCGACCGAGACACATGGTAGTCAATGCCGCCCGCACACTATTTTCGACCCTGTGTCGAAAAAAGCGAGAAAATCAAATTCGCCCCCTAGAAAAATCTCGTTAAATAGTCGAAGCCTATTACGCGTTCCTCTTTCCGCAAGGCCCGCCATACCAAGTTGATGTGTCAATGATTTATGGCTCATTGACATGGACGCGGATCTAGATCGGATGGGGGGCTTCTAATGCGTGCCGACAAGAAGCTCGTGAGTTTCAATGGTCGGAGCTGCTTCGCAGCTTCCCTACATACATAAGTCTGTTGGTCATTGTTGTCGTCGACGACATCGTCGGCTTGCATTGTCGAACGGCCACGCTGCATTCCTTCTCTCATACCATGCTCGTTCTTTTACTTGTAAATCTTGACGTCGTTGATGCGTAAGTGGTTTGGGAGATACGGGTGTAACGGATGGCTGAATGTACGCGCGCATCAGATCGGCAGAGGCTTGCATCGCGAGGGCTTTTCTTATAGCCCAGTGTTGAAGACTCGAGTCTTTAGCTTGATGATGTATTTCCTGCGCGGCTTCCAGAGACATAGTCTTCAGTGTAGTCGCTTCATGTTTCATTTGTGCGGTATCTGCATATTGCTGCATTGTGACCTGACGGCGTTCTCGGCTCACTCGCACGCTGATATACTCATGTTTCGTATGCATGCAGTGGAGACGTAATTCTATGTCTGGCACGCCGTCTCGCGTTGTTGAGTATACTATGCCCATGACGTGACTGTATGTCGTGCTATACGTTTGCTTTACTTGTTCACTTGCGTATACGTCGTACCATTTTACTATAGGTGTGTGGGCATGCACGCGATGCAACCATCTTGTGGCACGTTGCAATGCTTCCCAAGCGTCAGAGGAGATATGTCTTTTCGTCAATGCGTTCGTGTCGTAGTTGGTGGGTATCTGTTTGGATCGTGTAAGTATCGCTATTTGGTCCTCGGGCAAAATGTGCCAGTATTGCCACATGTTTCTGTCGCCCTCTGTAGAATTTTGCCATGCAACTGTTAGTGACCCGTTCAAATGAATTTGTAGGTAACCAGAGTGTGTTTCTTGCAAGATAGGAGCCAGTCCCAAGGTATCTAGGCCACGGAAACCCTCGCTCGAGAGCGCCGATAATGACCATACCTGCATGTGCGACGCGTGCGGACGCACTGGCACTGACCGTGACGTACACATGATTTTCTAGGAGTAATCGATAGTCTCTGACTCTTGCTTCCTGTTCATATGTCTAGTCACGTGATATGACTCGCGTGCGTGTTGGGTCTTGTGCCTCGCGGGGTGAAGCAGTGACGCAACGTTGCATTTACAGCGCGAAAAGAGTGTTGTTGGTGGGCGTATCCATTGCTTGTTTGGAATGGGACGAAAGCGTACGCGAGGCACTCAAGCACGCATACTATCTGATGAGCAGATCAAAGAGGTGCTAGAGAACTACGACATGGAATGTAAGTATGCATAGATGTGCGTCTGACGCAGGCGACAAGTTAATGGCCCGCCTAGAACGGAGTGCTTATCGCCATTGGGAGGCGGCCAAGGCACAGATGGAAGCACGGATCCACAAGATTCCTCATGACGTGCGTCACATCACACTGCAAGAGTACTACGATATGCATGCAAGTCCTGCAGCAGCGGAGCGTGGAAGACATATTCCACCATTGGCTATGGCTACTCTACCAGATCCATCATTAACGACGTGAAGGACCACGCTTGCGCTGGCTTGGGAATGAGAGCGGTAGACGCAAATACCACCGACGCTGCTGCTGCTGCTGCTGTTGTTGTGTAATGGTTCCGTCTTCATCGACGCCACGACGTGTGCTCTGCGTGCTAGAACAGCCTAGCGATTTCAACATTTCATTCACCCTGTGTCACGTTAGGAATATGTCGTACAAACTAGGTATCAACGAACCTTTGGGTCGTCACGCTGAGTTCTTGCGCGGGTGCTTCAGGCGCGATGCTGAAGTCTTCCAAGTGCAGTCCAAGAACAAGAATGCTTGCAAACAAACGAGTATCGCCTGTAGCTGTCATTGCGTATCGTTGAGAGCCACGCGATTGCTCAGCAAAATGAGACACGAGATGCTCCATGACAATATCCCTTTCATGATCTGGTAGTCGCATCTTTTGCGAAATGCTCGACAAGCCGTCCTCACCATGCCGGCTCAGCCCACGCGCATATTTACGGAACGCCAGCAGAATCGCCACATAGTATCCAATCCTGATCAATTCCATTGCACGCGAAGTGTTTCCCGCGTCATTTTGTGCAGTCTGCACGATCTGCCATAGGCGTGGCAAGAGCCACGGCGACGGCTGCGGCAGTACGCGTAGAGCCTTTCCTAGCTCGGCCTGCGTTGTGCATTTGAGCAAGTGTCGTGTGTGCAAGGCATTCAGTACAGTCATAGGCACAAGCGACTCAAGTGGGTACACGCCAGCTGGCTCAGTCGCATCGAGATGCGCTTGCGGAAGGGCGCGACTTGTATTGAGCGATGCAGTAAGTTCTTTTTCTGTTGGCAATGTCGAGGCAGATTCGCCAATGCCAGAAGCCACATGCTCGAGAATGTTGTCCATGTTTTCTGTATTAACTTTCATGCGGTCCATGTTGCGCGCGGCTTGCTTCTGCTTCTTGTTACCGAATGCCTCGCCGAGATCACGACGTGCTCTTGTGTAGTCGAAATCGTTGTGCATACCACGCTCCGTCGCTGCTGAGCTAAGATTCGCAAGGGCTTTGATTGACCGGTTCAGCGTAAACAAAGGCACAGCACGAAGAGTCACCTGCTTCTTTGTCTTGTCATATATACCCATCAAGTAGTCGCCAGAGTATCCACGCGTCTCTCGACGCAGTTCAGGCGCAGCACGCGCCGAAGCCCCCCAGCCCCAATTCGTGCTCGTGTACTGAATTGCGTTTGTATCGCCAGCTAAAAGCAATCGGTCATCAAGTGTAGCAAGGGGTACGGAAGTTGAAGTCGAGCCCGACGCACTTTCACTTGGCTCAATGGCATCACTAGGAGCGCGGTACAGTTGAAAATTGGCATGTTTATCCGGAACGAAATCGGAAAGGGACACTTCATGCATGTGTCAGAATTCAACAAGCAACACAGGCGTACGTACGTAGCATGGGTCCAATCGCAGCCGACGACGAGTCTGCATGCAGAGTCACGCTACCGCTTTTGCTTTTTTTCGTCCGCGACGCATGCTCTCCTTCAGCATCGACTTGGCGTTTTGTTGTACGCGTACTTGACGACGACGACATGCTTACGCTTGCAAACTTAAACAAGGGGGAGTGTCGTCTAGTCGTTCGTTACGTACAAACAACGTCGACGCTGAATTTCACTTGAATCTGCCACCCGCACGAACAAATTTTTTACTTTCCCCAGCGGCTGCAAAAATGTTCGAGCGACAAGATTGTGCCTCCACATTTCACTTCGTAAGCCGATATGGAGCCTTACCAAGTCTCACACTAACGTGCCAGATAATAGATCGACGCCCGGAACAGGATGTGGTGGCGTCAATGCGCTGTTCGCGCTATACGCGCGGTCTCCCAAGCGCAAATTCGGCGCTCTTTGTCGACTGATGCCAATTTGAATCAAGGAACTCTGAAACGTGTGCTGATCGATGCCATCAAGGTATGTACCATGCAGCATTCACTAACATAAGGCGCGTGGTCCCTTGACGATACCTGCCTACATGCAAGCATGCCTGACGAATCCTGACTATGGATATTATGCAAGCAAGAGCCAGCAGGAAAATTCTAGGATTCTCGGCACTCGAGGAGACTTCATCACAAGTCCAGAAATTAGCCAAGTGTTTGGTGAGTTGCTCGCTGTGTTCTTCATTTCGCGCTGGCAATCGGCTGGCGCTCCGAAAAACGTACGCATTGTCGAACTGGGCCCGGGACGTGGAACGTTGCTGTGTGATATGCTGCGAACGTTTTCTGCATTCCCTGATATGATATCGGCGATCCGCTCGATCGAGCTGATCGAGTCCTCACCACTGTTTATTGAACAGCAGGAAGCGAACTTGAGTGCTACCCTAAGCCGCTTCGGTCGCTCGATCGCAAATGCAGACACCCCTGTTGACCAGCTGGCGCCTAATGATTTGCGTGTGGAATGGTTTGCGTCGTACGAGCAGGTGCCTACAGAGCCAAATGCGTGGACCATCGTTGTGGCACACGAGTTTTTTGATGCGCTTCCAATCCACATATTTGAAAAGCATATTGATGGTTGGCGGGAAGTCATGGTCGATGTCAACGATGAGAGCAAGCCGGTCAATGTGATCAAGGCTTCAGACCTTGGTAAACCTCGCCCAGAGCCTGGACTTCGATACGTCCTCTCGCCCGGTCCCACTGCGTGGACGCAACTGCTCGCCGCCAAGTCTGAGCGCTTTAAAGCACTTCAGCCTGGCCAGCGGGTCGAAATTAGCCCTGCCAGCTGGACCGTGGCCCGAAAGATCGGCGAATGGGTGTCGGGCTATCCGGCACTCCGCCCCGATCAAGCCCAAGCACCGCCGCCAGACGTGATCGACAAACGTTCGAAGCCATCACTTGGTGGCTGTGGACTCGTTATCGACTATGGTGGTATGCGCTTTTTCAGTGATAGTTTCCGAGCTTTCCGTGCACACAAGCTTGTGGATCCGCTCGAGATGCCAGGCCAATCCGACCTCACGGCCAACGTCGACTTTACGTTCCTTATGCATGCAATACACACCACCAATGCCTACACATACGGGCCACTGTCTCAGCAGGACTTCTTGACAGCCCTTGGCCTGTCGTTGCGGGTCAAAAACCTAGTGGAGTCGAACAGGGCTGATCGTCAAGCCGAAATTCAACGAGCTGCGAATCGTCTGATTGAGACGAACGGTATGGGCACGCAGTACCAAGTCATGGGAATTTCATCACCCCATCGGGCCACCGCCCCCGAAGGCGAGCCAGAAGAAGTCTATCCATTTATCTAGAAAGGTTAGGCCGATTCAGCAGTCGCCGCTGGAGCACTTGTCGCGCCTGCAGCTAGTGTCCGAGACTGTGCCTGTGCGTTGGTTGCATTACCATCAGCATCCGCATGGGAGTCTGCATCACTGCGTGTCTCATTCTTGCGTGGCCGCCGCTGGGCTGCATCACTAGTTGCAGCTGGTGGATGCGCACGACGATCCATAGCCTGGGCAAGAGCCGATGTGCGGAATGTGATTCCTCGTGTTTTATCAATGACCGACTGATACACGATGGGACGTGGCTGGTTCATACGAACAACGCCTTCCTTCAGATCGATTTTCGCATCCATCTTAGTGTCGCAAATGAGTTTGACAATCCATTTCTCGCCATCTTCCTTGGACATGTTGAGCCGCTTCGACAGATCGACGATATCAACCTTTTGGTGAATTCGGCAGTACACCTCGCTGACAAGGAGGCGAGCATGCTCGATAAATGGGTCAGCGACATCTTGGAGGAAAAAGTCATGTCGGACAACTGACTCAGCCTTTGCCAGTTCGGCTTGTGCACACTCAAAGTCCAGTTCCACATATAGCTGGCGGAAAAAGTCGATGAACGGATCCGGCTGGAGACGATAAGCCTCTATCTGGATGTCTTTCGATACCTCGCGCAGCGCCGCCTGAGCCGTCAGCTTTGTTGTCTGAGAGTAACCTGTGCCTTCGATCAGGTAGCCACGAGTTGCCTGTCGTCGTGTGACGACGAGCGCAATCACCAAGTAGCGGAGAAGCCACCAGCATGACATTTGGATAGTGCTCAAGTACGTCGGACTAAGGAACATCTCGACAAGCTTAAAGCGTCCATTTGGGTGATTGAAAAAGACAAACAAGCTCCAGTGCAATAGCCACACACGTTTCTGTAGAATGTCTTCATGTGAAATCCGACGTTCTTCGCTTGCTGAAACAACAGAGGTCGTTGCACGCTGTGCATCAATGTATTCACGAAGCACGCGAACATCATCCATAGCACGATCCCAATCACCAGTGAGCGTATCGCAGGCCAGCTTGCCCCAGAGCACGGACTCGTACAGCTTCGTGTCCGGAGATAGGATGCAGAAATGGTATAGATACGACGAGGCTTCACTGTACTTTCCGCAAGAGAAAAGGAAGCGTCCGTATTCGTACAAAACATTGATCTGATCCGTTGTAAGCTTGTACTGCTGCTTTAACCATTCGAGATTTTGTGCCTTGTCCTGCTTGAGAGCACCGGCCACGTTGGGGTCTTCGATGACCGTCAGTACATGTTCTGCCTCTTTTGCAAGATGGTTGTTCTTGACCTCCAGCTGATTCGCACGTTCAGCTACATCTTTTGGCTCGTCTTCTCCTGGGTAAGCCTCCCGAAAGAACTGCATTGTGTAATCGACCATATTGGTCTTCTTGCCCAGTTCGTACTGGGCTTTCGCGAGATCTTTCGCATCAAAAATGCTCAAAGAGCGCAGATGCGAAAGCAGAGGCAAGCCCAGATGCGGGTCCATGTACGCCAGAAGCGTCTGCGTTAGATCATACTCGGCCATGATTGATCAAGCGGCACACAAGTATGATGTATGTGGACGAAAATTCTTGCTGGACGCTGATTTTCGTAAACCCTGTCAAACTAGCCTAGTAGGAGCTTCTAACACACACTCATTCGGGCGTTCTGAAATGTGGAAAAGGATCGAGCGACAGGGGCGACTAGAGAGGGCCAGCTCAGATGCATACGCGACTGATTTCGAGCAGTCATGTTCACTTATAGTAGGGCTTCGCTTTAGTACCAATCTGATGACAAGTCAGTACCAATCCAATGGTACAATATTGCTATGATCTTTGTGCAAAACCATACTTAATGATGAGGCCAGATAAATGAACTCATGACGATGTCACAAAGCCAACTGATGCGCCATTATTCCACTGACTGTCTATGTAATCTCACTCAAGTAGCAAACAAGCGGGCGCTATTTGCATTTCGAAGGGAACACATACCTGGCCTAGGCGAGGCGGTTGTATTTTGGACCACTATGTGGTTGTAGTATATGGGCAGAAACAAACAGACACCTTTAGTGACCAGAGCGGCGCTGCTCAGCAATGGCCGTCGTGAGAATGTCCATCTTACTATCGGGGTTAGTCGACCGTCATCCGACATTTGTCTGTCATACGTACCGCTTAGCACGGCCGATTGTACCAATGCGACGCTTGATAAACTTGCGTGCACGCTTGTCCTGGTTGGTTAGAACGCGCGTTCAGATGAGTCGAGAAACTGGTAGGTGGTGCGATACCTCTCCTAGATCAACATGCCAAGCAGACCGAGCAATGTTACCACACGTCATTGACCACAGTGCCATGTCGCTCAGTATGCCCCTAAACAGGCATGTACGAAACCGTCGATAAAAGGTGCAGAATAGCACAACCCAATCCAGTTTACATACCTTCGAGTTACGGATCAATTCCATAGCACGACGCTCGTAAGGAGCAAAGCCCGTCACCTCACGAATGATGCTCCGGATTGTCTTCACACGCTCGCTAGACACACCCTTGCTTTGCACACGTCGGGGAGCCAGGACACGGCGGTTAGTCGGGTGACCACGGTTGATACCCCAAACGAGACCTATACTTGTTAGAACGCTTCTCATGGTACACCGCATATCACGTACCAGTGCGCGGCACGCCTGCCTTGTGAGCCGGGTTCGATGAGCTGCCCATAGTTGGCTTCTTGACGTAAGGTGATCAAGTCGTGCTGCTCGACGGCCACAACTCTTTGGTGTCCCCTTTCTGGACCCCTCGCCTCCGCCCGGCCATGTAGAAAAATATCACGTGAAATACTACACCACCGTAGAGACCGCCCATTCGATCAAGAAGCCGCTCTCGTCCATGACACCTCCACACAGCGTGCTTCTCCATTAGACGGAGCATGCACCGGCTGACTCAGCACCATCTGTGCGCGTCGACACCACTTACACGCTCATGCGTATTCCTCCACGTTAATTGACTTCCTCATGCCTATGGTGGCAACGTCTGAGCGGCCAATGCCTACGGTGCCAGCGGCGGCACCTGGGCAACAGGGTTCAAAGGTCATACTACACATACCATCAACTCGTGTAGGGATACGACCTGCGCCGCTTGATTTGTGCCAAGGCGACAAATCACGCAAATCGAATATGATTGACATGACTGGTCAGCTGTGGCTCACAGAAACGCGCCTAACATTCTTTCCACAAGAGACGAATGAAAATACCAACGGTTTTCATCTCGATTATCCATCTATAGCTTTGCATGCGATTTCGCGTTTTGTGCCCGAAGAGCTACGTGGTTCGGACTTGTTCTTGTTGGATACATGTTTGTACTGTCAACTAGACGATCATCCTGAGCGTGATAATGAGGACGAGAATGAGGAGGAAAACGGCGAAGTAAAAGAGATGTGGATACTTGTACAGGACAGCTCAATCAGTACGTTTATGCATGCGCAGGACCTGGCGAACTCATCTAGCAGTGAATTCGCTGTATGACTCTCTTTCGTATTGTGCGTCTTTGCATCCTTCCGCCGGAATCGTGGATGAAGAAGGATTAAATCATCACCCATTGGCTGGTCTCGCGAATCTCACGTCTGAATTTGATGATCATGACGACAACGATGACCATGACCGTTCAGCTGATAACCAGAAATGTGCTGGAGGAAGGGTGCGTTCGGAAGTCCAAAGTCCCGACGCGCGCTATCGACCATATTAACGGTAGGATGCACAGGCGCAGAGTATCAAACCAACCAATACGTTGATGTTCGTTCATTTTCCGCCGACGTTTTTTGCTTCTGAGAATGCTGTATCTCTGTTTCTCGATGTGCTGCATGCGTATGGTCATGTTGTAGATTGGACACCCATGCCGGCATTTCGTCAAGCGATGGCTGTGTTCGAAGAGGCGTCGGAGGCACAGCGCATCAAGCAAGTCCTTGATCGGCTGCTTATACCTCATGACGATGATGACGATGAAGGATCGTCAGAAACGTACGTGCCTTCCCGAACATGGTCCAAGCTTATCTCACTGACACGGTCTAGTTCTATGCTACGCGTGTATTATGATCATGAAACACCACTTGTCCTGCTTCCTTCGGGTGAGTATGTTGTCGCGCGAACACTAGATGGATCAACAACGTTTTTGGAGCCACCTGTGCCGGAGCGAGACTTTCTGATTAGCCCGCCGGGCAGTCCGCCAGTCGGCTGGGAGCAGCAAGTGGAAGGTCGCCCTAACACCGATACATTGGCGCAAGACCTGATTGAAGCACTACAGAAACTGTCTACAACGGCAGAAACAAAACCTGTGTTGGAGCACCAACATCGCTCTTGTCACGAGCCCAGTGGAGAATGTGACCATTCTGAGCAGCGGCGGATATCCATGCTGCTTTCGCCACAAGACGCAGTAAACGACGTACCTGGTGTCATTTTGCATGCGACGGATGAGCGCACTGCATGTCATGCCACCGACGAACCATCGTTGATTCATCGAGTCAAAGCCACAAATGACAGTATGCTGGGGTCCACAGTATCATCGAAATCATTTAAAAGACCTACATCGCGGCCCCCTATGTGTACATAGCAAATCCGAAAATAGTAGGCGAGCAGAGATATAGCGGAAGCATTGAATACATGGGATTGCAGAGGAGAACGGGCGACCATAAAGCAAGTATGAGCTCCAAGAGGGAGCAAGCACAAAGGCCGCGTATAAGGAAAGAGCCTCTCGGATAAGATCATAGTAGGCAATAAACACAGGCAATCGAAGAGGAGTGGATTGGTGCGTGGAAATAGTGTGTGTGTGTGTGTTTGTGTGTTTGATTCTACAACCGGCAAGGACCCAACGGGCCTGATACACTCACGGCTTTGTGGCGCTTGCCGCGGCATCCGCAGCTTTCCCTGGTACAGACGGAGTTGATGGAGCAGAAGCATCTACTCCAGGCTCGTTGGTCTGGAATGGCTTCGATGCAGTCGGTTGTGAGGATGTCGGCTCGCCGGCAGAGGCAGCGACCGATTGTGTACCCGTAGCCTCGCCGCTCTGGTTCAATGTAGTGGCCTGGCCGAAATGTTCTTGAGGCACATATGCCTGCTCCGGGAGACCAGTTTCATCGACCTGTTCAGCCGCTTCAACAACTTCATACATGACCGATGCAACTTCTGGTGCAGGCACTTTGCCAAGCAAAAGGTCCATAGCTGGGATCGATTGGCCATAGAACTGGGCGTTGGCATCTTTCCGCTCCAAGAGTGCAGTGCCCTCCAACGATGCGCCGCCGTATAAGCCTTTACTGCGGCTGTACGTGAACATGGGAGCAGCATGCACGAGTGCGGACGAGATGGCGCCGCCTGAGCCAATGGGCCCAGCTGCAGCGCTTAGGTTGCCCCCAAATGTCAGGTTACCAGCGAGACCGAACGAGCGGACAGCTTCTTCACTGTTCATTACAATAACATATTCGACTAGGTCAGCACCAATCTGGAACCCAAAGCCGACGCCGGCCGTAACAATGCAGCTGGGTGCTGACCATGATCCGTCCGGCAAGCGAGCAATGACAACACCACTACCTGCTTTGCCCGACCAGACAAACCCAGCTTTCACAACAGTAAATATAGCGAGACCCTTTGCCTGCAAAAGCACAGCCTTGGGAATAGAGTTGAGCGCCGTTTCTGGGTTGTTCGGGTCTGCAAGGAAACTCTCGAGAATCTTCGCAGCCCGCTGACATTCGGCTGGCAGACTAAATCCTGCCTGCACGTTCCTCGCGTGCGATTCAAGCTGCGTATATCCCTTTTGTGCATACATAGAAGCTTGTGAGCCCGCCTTTCGTGCGGCAGTTTTGATTCGGTCCATATACGACATGGTTATAGGGAGAAAGTCTGCGCCCGGATCAAGTTCGTTACAAATAAGTGTCGGTAGTTGATCGTGCCACAATGCCAAGGGCGCGGTAAACCTACTTTGAATGTGGACGCAGCGCCATCGGCCCAATCGGGCAATGGCACCAAGGGACGTAGCCCGCCCAGGTGTCGCCATGGGCCAATCTTCACGTGACGTTCCATCACATCAATGCACGAGCCTTGCATGGCTCAGCGCGTAGGGTGAGGACAAGGTGTTTGAGGTAGTATCGCCGATCGGAGGATAGAACAAGGAAGGTCCGTTGTCGAGGAGTGTGTGGACAACATGGGCGGCGAGATTCGCACCCGCGTTGGTCAGCGGTTGCGGCCCACACTGTGCTGTGCAATATGGATCGTCTGTCTATGTATATCGCTGCTCTCGTTTGCATATCTTCCGCGCATGCTCGACATGCGCATGGAGTGCCGCATGGCACGTATGCTACCGTCATATGTGGTCCACGACGAGCAACTTCAGCAGTATTCACGGTCAGACTCGCCAGTGATGAAAAAGTATTCGCTGCGTGAGTACAGAGAAATGGGCTACCATATGCCGAACAAGTGGAAAGAGCAGCCATTGTACAGTATGCCTGTGCTGTTCATTCCCGGAAACGCTGGTAGTTTCGCGCAGGTGCGTAGCCTTGCATCAAGTGCATTTTATCAATACTGGACGAGAAATGGCCATGATCCTCGCCCCGATATGGAGGATGTGCTAGGCCCCACCGTCTGGTATACAGTGGACTTTAACGAAGACTTTTCTGCGTTCCATGGTGGCACCTTGGAAGATCAGGCTTTCTTTGTGAACGAGGTGCTGCGTTATTTGCGCGCACAGTATGACAGTGTCCCACCAGAAGATGATGCTGCCTCTTCGCGACGCTTTAGCGATGATCGGAACACCACAATCGGGATTGTGGGCCACAGTATGGGCGGCATTGTTGCGCGACTGGCTATGACGCTGCCGAACTACCCTGTTTCGTCTGTCGATACTATCGTCACGCTCTCGACGCCACATGCATACCCGCCTGTTCCGTTTGAGCGCTCGATGGATCGCGTGTACGACCGAATCCATCGTCACATGCGTGATGAGCCGCTTATCATCTCTTTGGCTGGCGGCTTGCTCGATACGCAGCTGTCATCGGACGCAACGTCGCTCACACTCGATGGCCATGGCTCACCTATGTCACGTCTTTCTTCCTTCACGACATCGGCGGCATCGCTCTGGAGCTCAACAGATCATCTGGCGATTGTGTGGTGCGACCAGCTGCGCTACCGCATCGCTCGTGCGTTTCTGCGCGACTATGCTTTTTTCCATCGCATAGCTGAGGCAAGGGCATTGCCTGACGTGCGGAAACAGCGGCGTGAGCTATGGCGCAGGGTGCTAGGCATTGTCGATGACGCTGCGAGTCCGCAGGACAAGAGCCTAGCGCTCGCGACGGCGGACTTGATGCCAACATTGATGGTATTTATGAGATCTAGAATCATGCCAACGGACCTCGCGTCGCGGCAAAGCATGATACTTACGCACCTAAATGTGACGAATGTACATGTACATGTGCTGCGGTTGATTACGCCGCCTGGCCCCAGGCAACAGTACGGGGGTATGACGAATGACACCGATGAGGCCCTGGCTTTCGAGCTTGTGTCCAACTTGTCATACGGATCGACGTCGAACCGCGGCATGTACGTCCCGCAGAACCACGAGCTCTTCGTGTCCGTGTGTAGGCGTCAATTCCGCAGTCGCACCCGGACCATGGTCGATCCTGCTTGGTGCCATCCGATTTGGACAAATGGGCTCGAATCCCTACCTTATTCGCCCGCGAAGGAACGAGAACCAGGCACCAAGTTCCCAGATGCACACCTCCAGTATGATGTGCCGAGTATCTCGCTATCTCGCTTGCACCTGAGTGCGGCGTTCTTACGCAAGTACGAGATCGACAGCGTGCGCATCGAGTACACTGTGAATCCTGCCGAGTTCCCAACGAGCGAGAATGTATCGTCGATCCTCACGTATGGCTGGACCGAGGACAAGCCACTCGTGCTGCGCGGCACCCCTGGCTGGTTTCGCTCGCGGACCTGGGAGCTCCCGGGGATCAATGTCTCTTCGCTCCTGAGCTCGTATGTGGAACATGGACCACTCTGGGAGTGGGACCTTCCCGACATCGATTCGGCACTCCTCGCCTACACATTCACGCTCGTTCCAGCGCCCTGTGCCTCGCGCTTCCATCCGCCACCGCCGGCCATGGCGCCTATGGTCCGTTTCATTAGTGCATCGACGGGCGATGTACGCATTTTCCCTTCTTTGCGTTTGCATGAGTCGAACCACTTGCATGTCGCATTGCATGGCGTGGCTCCCTTTATGCAGGAGCCCAAGCACCGTGGCACTCGGCTGCAATTCTGGCTCCTCGACGAATACATCGGCACTCCATTTAGCGGCACGTTCGACAGTACATGTCCATTGCCGTACGCATCGATCCATGCCTCGATCCACTGGCGCGCCAGTATTGCGCTGCTCGTTCTCCGGTACCGCCTGGCCTTGCTCGTATGGCCACTAGGTATCTTGGCACTTGCTCGCATACAGTCATCGCATTCTCCTTCTGCGGCTCTTGCATCCCTCACGCATGGACGCGGTCTTCTTATCGTGCTTCTCGCTCCTATTGCGCTGCATGTGTGTGTATTTTTTGGCGCATCGCTCGGCGTGCCACGGCATACACTCGGCATCGGAATTACCTCGCTGCACTTTTGGTGGCTCGGTCCCGTGCTAGCCATGACGGCCTTGAGTCTTGCTATGCTCATGCACATGGTCGTCGAGAGCCTTCTGTGTGCCTGGTACATCTTGGTACGTCGCCTTGCACCGCGATACCTGCCACTGCATACGCAGCCCACGCAGCTCAAGCAAGCGCCTCGGCTGCATACATGGCTCGCTTGGACAAGGCAGCCATCGACTTGGCTCGCCGCATGTGTGCTTACCGCGTTTCTTGTGTTCATGCCGTACCAGGTGTTGATTCTTTTATGTACGTTAGTCCACATGGCTACCACTTGCAACTCCTACATGGCATTTCGAGAAGCTGAACGGCATGCATCGCTCAACGATACCGCTGGTATGCTTCGTGCTCGACATGCTGAGCATCTGTGGCTCTTGCACTTCTTGCTATGGCTCATGCCACTTCAAGCGCCTATGCTCGTCGTCTGGGTACGCAATGTGAATGCCGGCCTCACCATGGGTTTCACCAGTATCCAGTACAAGATGTGGGCCGTTGCGCCACTGTTGTGGCTCATCTACCTGTTCTGGGTTCCATGGACACTATCGCCTCCAGCATTTCACTCCCTAGGGTTTGACCATGCACGCCATGTCGTGTATGGGACCATGTCACTATGCGCGCTTTTATATGGCGTGCGATACAGTTACTTTGTTCTAGACGCATTCGTCGTCACAGTCTTGTATGAGCTTATCGCTAGGATCGCACCCCTGTACATGAGGCCGACGAAGCCCGAGGCGATCCCCATGAACGGCACATCGCACCTGAATGTTCCAGCCTCACTTCTCAACAAAGACGCCGCATGTCCCACTGTCTCGAGACCTCCTGGCGATCACACCGACCACTTGTGGGAAGAGTACCTCGACACACTTGATGCCTACATGCACGCTCGAGCACAGGCAGAGCAGGCAATGAAGCAAGGATTTGCGCAGCTCACACGGGCCAAGATGGCCTTGAACGGGGGGGTCTTTGGCCAGCGACTCGGTCGTGATCTGTATGATGAGCGTATGTCAGCGCGTATCCGCATACAGCCTGAGACGCCCGGCGCCACACCCTCTGTCGCCCAACCTCTCGCGCGTGAGTCGGCAAGCACCGAGTCCAACCCAGCGACTCTCCGGCGCCGACTCATCCGAGAAAAAGAACGACATGATGTGAAGCATCCTGATACCAAACCAGACTGTTCTAGCTCTAGAGAAGACGACCCCGACCATGACGAACACCCCACCACACGCCACCCTCAGGGCTTCGATCCCTTATTCCAGTTCAGCGGACTTCCTCCACGCCCACTCAAAGCTGCCCAACGCGAGTTCCAACGTGCCCTCGGTCTCCTTCTAGATACCAATGCATCGACGAAACCTGTTGAGCCTCTATCGCACAACGTATGGCGCCTCCAAAACCGTCTTTATTCCCTTGAAACCGAACTTCATGCGCGCCGTAATTCCTCATAGCACACTATGCAAACATCATATCGCTTGTAATCTCAATAAACGAAACGTATACCCTACAACCTACTCTTTACGTGCATGCTTGGCAGGCTCAGACCCACGGGCTTGACCTTGATCACCCTTGATCACGCTGTGATCCGAATCATCTTTTTCATCTTTGCTATCGTCGCCCCCATTATCGTTGGCTTTGCGCTTATCACCCCTCATCGGTTCACTGAGTTAGGCACACAAGCATAAACGTACCTGCTATTTTGGTCGGCAGCGGGTGTCTTCTTTTCATCGTGCCCCTCGCCGCTGTCACCGACATTCTCATCGTCGTCGTCGTCGTCGTCATCATCATCATCATCATCATCATCATCGTCATCCTCTTCATCATCATCCTCTTCATCATCGTCAAATTCATCGTCGTCTTCTTCTTCCTCATCTTCCACCTATTTCATTAGAGCATCACGTCACGTACAAAGTCTTCGTCTTCTTCTTCATTGTACTCCTCCTCCTCCTCTTCGTTGTCACCGTCGACATTCTCATCCGTTGCTCGCGATTTTCCTGCTTTCACAGATGATACCTGTTCATCTTTTTCTGCCTTCGTAGGCGCAAGATTCGTCGATGTCACGTTCGTTTCCTCAGTTCTCACAGTTGAGCTCATGATCGCGACCAATAGAAGGGAAACTAACAAAGCAGAACAAAAATGCGTGTTATATCGAACCCGACCACAGCCTCGGGTTTCGTCCGTGCGCTTCCAGACTTGCAGACTTGCCATTGGCAGTATGAGCGCGTCCTCCACAGCGGCCAACCCCAGCTTATCCCTCGATCGTGGAGAAGCCAATTCAACTCACCCTTTGTGCCGCATGACACAATTTTCCTATGATGCGGCGTTTGGCTTAAGA
>ERZ500990.279-NODE-279-length-18411-cov-4.290368_pt1 | contig 18411 bp, 7 predicted proteins | sample MGYA00248876_ERZ500990 | MGnify/ENA primary metagenome ERZ500990 (study PRJEB25958, sample SAMN03398517) | human skin metagenome | study: EMG produced TPA metagenomics assembly of the Human Skin Microbiome Metagenome (human skin metagenome) data set.
TCTCGGACTCAGTCTCAGAGCTAGCAGCAGCATTACCCGTATTCATGCGCTGCTGTGTCTTGAGGAACACGTCAAAAATAGCCTGCAACCCAGGCGAGTTCTTTGCGTACTTCTCCTTGTCGCTGGCGGACTTCGGATCAAAGCTGCATGCCGAGCTCACCAATTCAGCAGCTTGCTTCAACTTTTCATCATTCTGCGTACTGAGCCATGAAGCAATGGCAAACGCAAGAGGCTTGGATGCATCAGACACACTCATTCTCAATGTCGTCTGGGTGGGCCAAGTTCCACGTAGGTCTTCGTCCCCACTTTCGACTCATTCACGTGACTACCCCAGCCAGGGGCTTTTTTCTGCCTCTGCCCCCGCAGCATCGCCGTTCCTTGCTACCTTCCAGAATTGTGCGCATGCGTCACGGGCAATGTTTCGGCGAGCAAAACCCCCTAAAGAAGGTCGGAGGCGCGCATCGCTCCAGCTGAATGAGTGGACATTGCGCGATGGGCGTGCGGACCGAGGCTGTGAGTCTTCTGACCTGCGTGCTTCTTGGCATGCGAGCCTGTGGCGCCCATGGCGTCGGAAGCTGACCAGGGCCTACAGTCGTGCCGAAGTGGTGTTTTCAGAGTGGTTTGCATGGCATGGAAATTGGATCTCGCATCATCAGCGTCGCACGGTGTTGCTATGCAACTTGGTCATTGCATCCCTCTTTTATCCGGCTGTCGTGCTGTATCTCTTGACCACATCTGAAGATCCCGCGTCGACATTACACGCGCCTGTGTGTGTCATGCGCGACCACATATATACGGGAGATCAACCTGCTTGCGTTACAGGGGCACAGTCGCCGACCAATATCTGGGATGTAGTGAAGGGCTCGCTGCAGGATCTGACGGGCTATGTTCGTTCTCAGGCATTGTCTGATCACTACCCCGTCCATGATCTACGCCTCGTATGGGACGAGACGCCGACACTTGAAGTCGTGAACAAAAATGAGCATGAAGGACCCGTCATCCACGTTGCACAGGTGCTTATGTCGTCCGACAAAATTCGACAAGGCGCTGGCTCGCCGTATGGCGTCCTAAGTCCATCGTTTTTGATGACAGCACTAGCCCTAGAAAAAGAACTGGATGCCAAGTTGCTCTCGAATGCGCCAAACAAGCCGTCGTGCGTGCGCCGGAACGAGACAGACACGTGTCTCGTACTGTCGCCGCTCGAGTATTGGCACAGAAACGCGGCGGCTATCGAGGCGGATCCGCATCCGGCCAAGTCATATACGGGCAGTCCGATCCGGGCTATTGTGACGCCGCCGGTGGCGCCTACGGCGGCACACAGCCCACTGCCGCTGCTGTACTCGACAACGCTGGCTGGGCGGTGGCCGTTCCTCCCGCTCTTTTCGCGAGCTGAGTACCTTGTGCTGACTTACTTTCTACACGACAGCCACATGGACGCATGGCCTGACATGGTGCACGAGGCGATGCAGCGTGTGGCGCCTGCGACCGTGTCGGTGCCACGCCATATCGCGGCGGGCACCACGACGCTTGAATTCAAGCCGCAGTCGCTCACCGCACGGCCTACGATCAACTACAAGATCGTGATTGCTGGATACTTTTTGCTACTGCTCTACATTTTCCGTGGCCTCGTGCAAATGCGCCGACTGCATTCGCGGTTTGGTATGGCCTTCACGGGAAGCGTGCAGCTGATCATTGATTTGATCATGAGTCTGAGTCTTTGTGCTCTGCTCGGTATTCGACTCACTGCGGTGCCATGGCCGATCCTTCCCTTTATTATTGTGGTGGTCGGCAGCGAGACCATGCTGTTTGTTATCCATGTGGTCACGAATACACCTCTCTCTCTCACGGTCAACTCGCGCATCGCATATGGCCTGTCGCAGGTCGCAGGGCCCATTACCTTTTCTACGGCGACGGATGTGCTTTTGTTGGGCGTCATTGGCTACGTCGTGCGCAACGAGGCTGTCACGCAGTTTGTCCTCTTTACGATGTGTGCGCTTGTGGCGGATTACTTTATGCAAATGACATTTTTCATCACGGTGTTGAGCATTGATATCCAGCGTCTCGAGCTCGCTGAAGTATTGATGCAGGGCACGCGCGCCCCGAGTGCAGCTGCGACGCCGCATGCCGACATGCCGCGCCGGCTGCGTATGGACCATCCGCGCTCCGGCACGGCGCGTCTCGTGCACATGCTGTACCGTCTGTGGTGCATGCGGTCGCCGCGGTTCATCCACGCACTGGCTATCGTGCTGGCTGTTTGCACGGCGCTGGTCATGTATGCTCCGCAGGTCATGTCGTCTGAAACGTGGCTTCGTGTACTGTACCATCGCGCGCATGTCCCTCCTGATGCCGAGCTCGACCAGAGTCCCTATGGCGCGTTCTGGCGTGCTTTGAATCCGGACGGCGCCTCGTCTATCCGTGTGGTGCTGGAGCCATGGATTCTCGCGACGACCACCACTGCGACGGGCGGACTTCCGGACGCACCGGGGCCGTGGCTCGAGGGCCTGTTTTATGACCGGCGCGGCACAACGATCTTTTTGTTTTTCCTGTTTGTTGTCGGGCCCATTGCTTTGACTGTGGTCGTGCTTTCTTTCATTCTCCATTACCTTTTGCAACACTCCGACAAGCTCGAGAGCTCGCACCAAGATGGCGAGAATATCGAGCTGCGTCGCCTGCTCGACAGGCACACATCGATGCCACCCGATACGATGTCGATTCACCTGAGTGTGCATGCTGATGAGCTGCATACTGCCCCGATTCTGGTGACAGCCGCGTCGGATACGATGTTTGTGAGTGCCGACACTCATAACGCGTTGCGCCTGGACAACCAAGGGGAGTCGGTCCTGTGGCCCCTCGCGATGCTGCGGACCAAGCACGAGGCCGTGGCTGATGCCTCGCATATCGTGGCGCTGGCAGTAAAGGCCGGCTGTGTTGCCATTGGGCAGTACTCCGGCCGGATCTCGGTATGGCACGTCGATGCACCACAGCGCCTCGTGGACATGACGTCGACGGCGCAAGCTCCGATCCAGCACCTCGCATTTCATGCTGATATGCTCCTTTCCCTGCATCGCGACGGGTCTGTGCGCAGCTGGCCTCTGGATGGCGAATCGCGTGTATTCGTCGAGGCACCCGAGTCGGGCGGCTCGTGGACCTGTGCGACTGTGCATGCCACCGAGTCGGGCCTGTTTCTCGGAGCTGCATCCTCGCGTGGGCATTTGGCCGTGTACCGCATCACAGACGATGCCTCGCTCGTATGCCTGGTCGAGAATGCGAGTCATGTCCCGCTGCGGTGTGCCGCGCTGCTGCCATCCAGCACGACCGAGCAGCCGGCGCCCGAGCCGATGGCCCAAATTACGCCGCCACGCAAGCCCGCAACCTGGAAAAAAAATTCGGCTGTGCCGTCCCACATGCTCGTGGCCGGCGATCAAGATGGGGTGCTGCACGCCTGGCAGGTGTCTGACTGCGTGTCGGACATGATTCTCGACTTGCCGCTCCGCGACGGTGCGATCCGAGACGTTCGTGCCGAGGGAGGCATGCTCTGGGTGCAGACGACGAATCGTGTGTGGCTCGTCGAGCCGTCCTTGCGCGTGCGCGACTCGATCGCGAATCCCCGCGGATGTGTCGATGTAACGCCTGACGGATGGCTGCTGGGCCTGTGCCGTGCGTATGCATCCGAGGCGCGATGGGAAATCTGGCGCGCCCAGCTCCCCATCTCGGCCGTGGAGCGTATCCCCGTCGACATCGAGTCGCTGATTCGTACAGCCGTGCGTGACTCTGTTGAGCAGGGTCTGCATCCGCCATCACGCCTGCCGCTGCTGACAGCACGTGTTGATCGCATGGTGCGACGCGGCAGCGAATGGATGATCCCGTTTGGCAGCACCATTCTCTCTCTCAAAGCAGAACACATGTGATAGACAATGTACCATACTAGATCTATATACCTTGCAACGCTGGCTTGGCACGCACGCCAATGTCGCCGTACGGCGTATCCTGCTTGAGCTGCACACAGTCGCGCGTGCCAAGTACGAGCATCTCGAAAAAGAAACCTGCCGCCGCTCGACGCGTCGCATTCGCAGAGAGAGCGTGGAACGAAACAGTGTCCGACTCGCCCATCTGCGTACGCAGGACATGCGCTGCGCGCTTCGTCCGGATCGTGTCGCCGTGCACCGACGTGTCGGGCGCGCGCGAGTCAAACGCGACAAGGGGGTTGGAGGCCGGCACATCCACTTGCACCTCGTCGTTGCTATCATACTCGGGCGTCGACATGCGCGAGAGGGGCGCAAGACGCCCATGGTCTTCCTCTTCTTCCCTCATATGATGGCGACGCGATGACCGCCGGGGCGCAGGCGGCTCAGCTGGCTCCTGCTCCATGTCGGGCACGTCGGGTAGCGGCATATCATCGAGCGGCACATGCGACACGTCCGACATGTCGAAGCCCTCAGCCGGCTTGGATACGTCGGACACATCCAGGTCCATCATATCGGGCCAGGCTGGCGGCGCGTCCGGTGCACGGCGGCCGACTTCCATCGGGAACGCTTCCTCGTCCATGTTCAATGCCTTGGCCTGCTCGTGAATCGCATGAAGCCAAAACTGCATCTCGCTTTCGCGGGCAAATGTCTGTGTCGCGAGCCATGCACGCCGCGCGTCCCACGTCATGCAGGCATCCAAGCCTTCGACGGCCGCGCCCCATGCCATATCAAGACCCCGAGGTACCGCTGTTTTCGCGCCGCGGGCTTGGTCTGCCATAGCTGCGAGCTGAACGCGCGATGCGGGAAGACAGTGCTGCTCATGCGACTCCTTGTTCATCGTGCGCGCCACAGACGCAGCGCGAGCCTGGAGCGAGCGAGCACGCGCTGGGAAGATCTCTGTTACGTCGTCCTGAATAGGCCGTTTTCGAGGTGCTTTGGCGCTCGAAGCGGCCTGTTGCTGTGCGGCCGTACGCAGTTTAGCCATAGTGTGCGGGTTGAGTTCGGCATGGGCCACGTCGTCCAGCGTCAGGTGGCGAGAAGGTGTGCTTGAAGCACGCGGAGCCGCATGGATGGATGGCAGGGGTGGCGGCGTGCCAGCCATTGGGACATCAGGCACATCAAATCCCACTGTGTCCGTCGTCACGTCGGCCGCTCCGCCCATGTCCATGGGTGCTAGAGGCTCCAGCGACAGATCCGCACTCAGATTAACATCACCAACCAGAGCCTGCACATGCTCAGACATGGCAGCCGCTTCGGTCGACGGCGCACGACGCGCGACACCCACGCTCTCAAACGAGTCGTCCGGGTCTGGCAGTGTATGCCGCGTGATGTCTGACCGCCGCTGCGTCTCTCGACGAGCGCGTTTGGGCGGCGGCACCGCACGCGATGGCGTATTTTCGTCCACGAGACCCAAGTCAAAGCCTTGCACAGACATGCCCAAAATCGAGCCGTCTGGACCGAGGGGTATATGTTCGTCTTCTTCGTCCTGCATTTCATAATGCGTGTCTGGGAGCGTGATGTCGGCATGACGTGCCATGTGACGTGGCCGAGAGCCAATGCCCCAGTCGCGCAGTGTCGGCTCAGGCATAAGAAGGTCCATGGGCGAGAACGTGTCCGGAAGTGTGATGGCTGCGCGCGAGACATGCAGTTGTTCTTGCGAGAGGTCTATCACAGCCGAGCCACGAAAGGCCACTTTGATGCGCAGGAGCATGTCCGAGCAGTCATCCTGGAGGTACTTGGCCTTGCGGGAGTATATGCGCGCAAATCCCAGTAGGAGGTGTCCGCTGAGGCGGAGCGCAATCTGCCCCTGGTCCTCGTCCACAATCATATCAACGTTGGAAGGAATAGATGTCTGCAAGAGCTGGGTCTTGCTAAGCTTGCGCTCCCAGTGTGCAGCGAGCCACACACGCGCTAGTGGTCCCTGATTGTGCAGAAACGCATCGTTTGGTATCATGTCGATGCCGTCCCACACGGATGGTGGCAACCAACGTGAAGAAGGAACGAACACGACGCGCCTCGACGCGTGTGCTTGACTCGTGGCCCACCTGCACATATGCGCGCCTCGCGTCCAAGGCACGTGATGTGGAGAAGTCGTATCCGTGGCTGTACGCGCTACCTACCAATGGCACTGCTGCACGGCGCCTTTCCGGCCACTCCACGTATCCCCCAGCGTTGTGCTGACAGATACGATCAACACCAACGCGCCAAAGACGGCGCAACATATACTGAGTAGCTGTGTAGACTCCCACCACTTGAACTCCTGCTGTGGCTGCCGCATAGCTGCATGGGCGCCTGGACGCAGTGGGAGCGAAATATTTTCGGCCATGACTGGCTCATGTCCGTCTTCCGCGGCTTCATTCTGGTTTTCCTGCGAGGGCACGGAGAAATAGAGCGCAGATCGCTCAATCTGCTTCGCATCATGACTCAGCTTCAGATAGCACACACTGGGGAAGAAAAACGCCAGCGCCGTCGCACTGAGACCGCCAGTAATTTCCAGCACAATGCCCAAGTCACAAGTCAGTAGGGAAATCGCCATGGCACTGACCACAAGCGAGGTCGTTAGGATGAGATGTCGTCGGTATTCGTACTGGCCATGAAAAAAATACGTTTCAAGCACCTCTCTGCACACAAAGCACTCGAGAGGCAGCGTGGTAAACATGTTGAGGCCGAAGCAGAACCGTGCGATGTTTACGATGACGTCTGTATTAGGAAAATTGTTGAGAATATTGGAGAGGGTCTTGTCTTCGAAGAACCAGTAGCCGGCGATTGACATCGACACAGCAGCAATGGTGGATATAAATGTGGAATAGTGCGTGACCATGCGGAACTTGTCCATAGACGGCTCCTTGAGGCTGCCGTAGATTAGAAGAGAGTTGTGGTGGCAAACGAAAGCAAAGCTAATGACGGAGACGGAGCGAATAAGATTGGATGGATGCACGATAGAAAGACGAAGGGACGGATCGCCCTTGAGTTCGGGTGGCATTGCCGGGCCACGTACAATCACGGCCAGAATAATGAACACCATGGACAAAAGCGCCACGGCGCTGGCTTTGCTGAGCTTTTCAATGTTTCGGTGCAGTGATAGTGGGTAGCTGATCGCCATGGTACACACAAAGATGACGAATCGGCGACTGCTGAATATAGTGCCCCGCAAGAAAGGCAGCACACTAGACAACACATTGGGAATCGTGTCGCCGACCACGACGCAAAAGGCACACATGCCGCCAAACGCAAAAACAAACTGGAAGAGGGACACAGCAATACGACCACGCTGCCCAAAGCAATGGCCCATGATCTCGATATATGTGCCGCGTCCACTGAGTTTGGCATTGAGCACAATCAGCCGGATCGTCCAATCTGTCAGCAGGGCAATGCCTACCAGCAAGGCTAGACCGGCGACAAAACCAGACTCGCGCATCGAATAGGGTAATCCGACAATGCCTGCACCAAGAATACTGTTGGCCATATTGACCGTGCCCTCAAATACGCCAGCACCACGTTTGAGCCAGTCTGGCAGCTGCTCCGCATCCCACGACGGCGGTAGACTCTGGCTTAATTGGCGTACGCCTTGGCCGATCAAGTCGAGCGACGTACGCTGTGCGGCAGCTTCTGGAGTATTTCTGTTCATTTCATATGGAAATCCATTCGACATTGACGGTACAAAACGTGGATCTGGCATAGCGAGGGAGTCATCCAGATCATCAGAGTCAATGTCGAACCTTGCCTCCTTGGAAGCGCTCAGGGACCGCATCGGCGGAGCAAACCTTCGACCATCTGGCGGAGTAGACAAGGGCCCACCATCACGATTATGGCCGTGTGCCGAGTCCTCCTGCGACATCCCCTGGGTCCACGGTCGTCGACGCTTTCGCAAACAAACACCTCGCCTTTCGACGCCCTGCCCACACACCCCACTCGAACGACCCCATGTGCCAACTGGGCATATTCGCAATAAAATTACCTGGCTCGTTGTGTCAGGTTAGAGGGGCGTGTTTCGGGCATAAAATGTACGCCTAGTAGGTAAGATGTGTGTGTCACACGCGCTGGGCTCAAGTGTGTCGTTGTTTCCACAGGCACACGCGGCCGACCGTCTCAAGCTACCGCACCAGACCACTTTGGAAGTGCACTATGGATCACCGCGCAGTGCCTGGTCGCATGGCGGACATGCCTCCTGGTGCGCAGGGTGCCAATCCATATGTGCGGCCAGCCATGCAGCGGCATACATCCGGTCTGCGTTTGGTGTCAGAGGATCGCGAGCGGATCGTGCGGAAAGATCAAATGTGTGTGAAATGCGGCACGGCCATCACCGGCCAGTTTGTTCGTGCGCTTTCAGGAGTATATCATCTCGACTGTTTTACCTGTGCAGATTGCGGTCGCAATGTCGCGTCCAAGTTTTTTTCAGCCACGCCAGACATGGTGTTGGCTGCGGGCGGTGGTGACCAGTTTCCACTGTGTGAAACGGACTATTTTCGACGTTTAGACTTGCTGTGTGCCAGATGCGGGCATGCACTACGTGGAAGCTACATTACGGCTCTGGGATCCAAGTATCATGTGGACCATTTTACGTGTTCTATGTGCTCGACGCCCTTCGGCCCGGAAGACAGTTACTATGAGCACGAGGGCCAAGTATACTGTCATTTTCATTACAGCACGCTTTTTGCGATCCAGTGTTCTGGATGTCAGACCGCTATCCTGAAGCAATTTGTTGAGATCAATCGGAACAATGCTGACGAGCACTGGCACCCGGAGTGCTACATGATCCACCGCTATTGGAAAATTAAACTCGCACCTAGCGCCCCTTCTCATGCTGATGCGGTTCAGGACGTGTCTCTTTCCATGCCTGGTGCGTTGGCCCTTACGCCAAGCAGCTCGGAGGAGCAACTTGCCGCGTCGAACGTCGCACAGGAAACTCCCGCATCCGTTCTGCAAAAGCAGCGGACGATGGAGATGCGTGTGTTCACCATTTGGCGTGTACTCTCCTCGTTCGAAGAATCATCTGCCGGCTGTATCTCTGACATGTTACGGCATGTAAGTAACGGAAAGTATGTGGGTGGCGTGCGCTTTGCGGCTCGATTCGTCCTACATGTTGAGGTGCTGTTTTCGGCTATTGACGAGCTTGAGATGCATTTCCACCACGCCCAGGCGCAAAAGATTCAGTATGTGCGCGAGGCGCGCATGCTATGTAAAAAGATCGTCAACTTCTTCTCACTACTGTCCCACACTCAGGAAACGGGCGCCCAGCGCATGCACATCACACAGGAATTGCTGTCTCTTGTCACAGGCTTGGCACATTATCTCAAAATCCTGATCCGTATATCGCTCACTGGCGCACTCCGACTTGACCAAGAGTATGGCGTGCCAGCGGCGCTCGAGTCGTTCCTAGCGCGTCTCGATGAGCTCGTGACGCTGCAGGGTGGCGACACGGATACGGTTCATGGATACACGAGCTTGCCTCATGTGACTATTCCAACGTACGATACTGAAAACGCGTCTGATTTGTGCGTGGTGTGCGGCAAGACCGTCGAAGATGAATGTGCACGTGTGGGTGTCACACTTCGATGGCACTGGTCTTGTGTCCGCTGCCTAGTGTGTCAGCGCACCGTTTTTCGGCCCGACAACGGGGTGTTACGCGATGAGCAGACATCGCAGGCAGTGCCAGTATCCCAATTTGCTGTGCGTAGCAGCGGACGTCGCTCACATGCGTTCTGTACTGGATGTGCGCCCAGCGATGCCGTGGGCCACTTTGAGAGTGTGACGCGTCTAGAGCAGTATGCTTTCCTGCTGTGTGTGGCACTGAACCGACTGGATGCCCTGCTGAAGCGGCGATCGCATCTGGATGTGGTGCCCGCCCACGAGGCGGAGCCGAGCGAGCTGACGGATGCCGAATCGAGTACGTACCGGAAATCGCCCGAGACGAAGCGGCTTGAGAGTCAGTACCTGGACCGGCACATGTCGAACAAAGCACGGGTACCGCACATTTCGAGCGTCGCGGATGATCCCGACCGTTCATCGGATGCGAGTCCTGCTGTGCCCAACACACCGTCGACCGTGACAGGGGCCGCCTCTCCGACGTTTGCGTCGTCGCAGGCACCCACTTCTACGCTTCTTCGGTCCAATATAAACGCATCCACGGTACCCATCTCGCCTCCTTCGACGACCCCTTACGATGAGGGCATTACTCTCGCTGATATTCCCATGATTCTGCAAGCCGAGCAGGTGCGTGAGCAGCGGGAACAAACGGCAAGTACGTCATCGCGCCGACCCATCAGCTCGCTGTCTGCCGAAGAGATGCAGGTATTCAAATACGTGGCATTGCTGCGCGTGCAAAAGTCGTCGCTGTTGGAGTTTGTGGACATGGACGATGCCCTCGAGCTGATTGAGACACGCAAAAATACATTCTGGGGCAAGTTTCTATTCAAGGGTACTCGCGACCGGCGCGACGTGCGCAAAAAGGGCGTGTTTGGCGTATCGCTGGACTATCTGGTCGAGCGGCACGGCGCAGACTCTGTGCTAGGCGCGACGCCTACGCCACTGCGTGTGCCGGCGCTGATTGACGATGTTGTGTCGGCCATGCGGCAGATGGATGTGTCAGTGGAGGGCATTTTCCGAAAAAATGGCAATGTGCGTCGGCTCAAGGAACTGGCCGATGCCTTGGATCGTGAAGTGGATACCATCAACCTGCTTGACGATCATCCTGTGCAACTCGCTGCCCTTCTGAAAAAGTTTCTGCGTGATCTGCCAGACCCGCTGCTGACCTCGCGCCTGTACGAGCTGTTCGTGCACACGCAGTGCATTGAGCAGCCCGCTGAGCGGCATTACCTCGTCGCGATGGTCGCTATGCTTTTGCCGCGGCACAATCGTGATGCGCTCGAGGTCCTCTTTGTGTTTCTGCGCTGGGTCGCGACGTTTGCATATATCGATGACGAGGCCGGCAGCCGCATGGACATACCCAATCTTGCTACGGTCATGGCGCCGAGTCTGTTATATTCTCGTTCGACGGAGCCGACACGCGGCGAGGCCTTGTTGGCCCAGTCTGTCGTCCGCCACATGCTTGAGCACCAAGACGAGTTGTGGTTCGTCCAGGATGACATGGCGCCGGTGCTGCGTGATCGGTCGCTGATTCAAGCAGTGCCGGACTTGGCACCCCATGAACTGCTCAAGCGGTGTGCGCCCTACGCGTAGCGCACACGCCAACCTGTATTCTATACTACATACACACTCTCTATACACCATAGCTGAGCACACGGGAAAAGAGGAAGGGACGCGCATGCTTGTGTGGAATCGGCAGCACCTCGCCGGTCTGCAGGTTCAGCGATGCATATTCGAGCATGTCCATGCGGTGCCACCGACCAGGGGACGAGCGCATGTGCAGGGTCATTTGAAACGTGTAACCCGGCAGTGTTGGATCATGCAAGTCTTCTATCAAAATCGTGGCGCCTCGTCGTGTGAGTGTCTCTCCAGCCTCGCTGAGGCATCGCCAATGCCCGGCGGCACATCCTTTAGACCGAATGCCCGGTTCGAGTCGGTGCACAATGTCGGCCGGTTCTTCCGTCGTGAGCCAGCTCAGGCATCGGCCATTAGGAAAGAAGCGCAAGTACCGGAAAAACCGCACGACATGCAACACACGCACCCACACGTTCTCTTCCGACATGCCCTGCTGCGTATACTCACATGTTGCAATGTACGTTCCGTTCATTCGCACACGTGGCTCATGCACATATGCATCGCGCCAGCTGCAGGAAAGAGGAACAAACGGCGGTCCATATGTTCCCTGCACGATGGCGCGCCACAGACGCGGGTGGGATGTGAGTTGGCGAAGTCGCCAGCAGGTGCGCCCGACGCGCTCTAATGACACATAGTCTGGGCCACTCTCGCGCCGCCAAGACTCTCGTGGCGGCAGGAACGACATATTTTCAGGCAGCATAGTAGGCCACATAGGCTCAAGGGGTGTCGGCATAAGCACATGCAGTAATATTCTGTACCACAACTCGTCTGGCATATGCTGAACCATCGGCACGGCACTCACTTCCAAATCGGCAGCATATATTGTTGATATACATGTCCCGACATGCTCAGGCCATTCGGTATGATCCTCGGTATTTTGCGACATGATTTCATGCACACGCTCGACATGCTTGGACGAAAGCGTCCGTAGGAGCATGCTAAGTGCGTCACGTTCCTGATCGGCCCAAGCCTCGGGCAGTACCGCTGGAGCTGCGGCTTTCAGCATAGTATCACTCGATGGCGCTTGGGCTTGCAGATTAGTTGTATCCGGCGCTCTTCCAAGAGCACGCTCCGCCACATCGCGGCACCAAGCGATCCGAAACGCCTCGAGCTCCTCGTCCATGCGGCACAGGAAGAGAAACGACACCTCCACACTCTACTCTATGGCGGTGCTACGGGCTGCTCGGACGGCGGCGGCGGCGGTCGTGATTGTGGTGGTGTGCGTGGTGCGGTGACCGACATGTCACTGGCTGATTGCTGCTTGTGTGCGCGCCCGACTTTGTCCATAAAGCTAGCAACGGAGTTGGTATCGACGTCCGGTCCGATCGACTCCACCGCGGCCAACAGCTCGTCCAACAGTCCATCGACCTTGTCGGGCGGCACTTGCGCGCACACAGCCACGACCCGGCGGTATCTCTCCTTGCGCTGAGCCAAACGTTTATGACGCTCTTGCACATCGGTATTCATTGCTGCGATGGCCCGCTCGCAGTACGCTGTGAGCCAGCGAAGTCGCATGATGGCCGCCGTCGCCGCTTTCTCACCAGCTTCCTCGGGCTTTGCCAGCACTGCATCCGCTTCAGCGAGTGCTTCCTTTGACCAATCAGTAACGCATGCTGTATCCGTCACCTCTGGAGCTGCATCCTGAGGCTCCTGGCCAGGCAACGAAGCAAGAGCGCGCTTTAGATTCTCGCTGCGCTGCCGCATCTTTTCGCGCTCCGTGACAGCGCCCTGAGCGGCCTGGATGTCTCGGCGGCGAGCAGCCAGCTCACGCGTAGCAGCCTGAAGATGTGTCTGGGTTGTCTCGATCGCATCCTGCTTCACACGTACTTCACGGTCGAAAATGACCTGCAGTTCATCAAGGGTCTGTACAAGCTTCTCCCGGACATCTTGGCTCTTTTTCACAGGGCCCGGCGATGGCTTGACCAGGGAACGCACCATGTCAGAGGCACGGTATGAGCCAAGCTCATTCAGCACACCGCCCTCAGGTGACGAGGCATTCGTAATGCCCCAATCCAGCGGTGTAATGCCCAAGTAGTTGGGCAAGTCTTTTCGCGCACCTGCATCCAGCAGCATCTTGATCATGTTAGTATTACCAAGCCGGGCTGCGATACTCAGTGCGGTTTCGCCTTCGTCGTCCTGCGCATCGAGCAAACCAGTCAATACCGCTGGATTTTTGGAAATGCGTTCTAGCACGCAACTCATGTAGTAACGCGCAGGAGCCGTACGGCCTTTGAGTCCGGCTACAAGCGCGATATGATGCAGGACCGTGCGCTTTCGGTGATCGCGTGTCTCAAGGCTCGGTGCAAGAATATCCAGCAAGTCTGGGAACTGTGAGAGTTCATATGCATTTGTAACGAGCACGGAGCGATGCAGGGCCGTCTCGCCCGCATAGTTGCCCAGAATTATGTTGGCGCCACCATACGCTGGTGGCAGCGCTGTTAGCATGCGCACAAGCGAAAGACGACTCAGTGCAGCGGCCCAGTGCAGCGCTGTGTGGCCGTGATCGTCAATCACCAAATTCAATGGCGAGCGGTGCTGCCGCCGCGTAGTGTCAACGCCCAAGCTGTGCAGCAGCGCATGCAGCTGCTCGAGAGGTGCGGCTGATGTACTTGGCTGTTCATGCACAAAAAGGCCAGTGAGCACTTCACGCGCACGCCGTTCACGCTCGTCGCCGAGATGGGGGGGCACGGCCTTATCGGCGAAGCGCGGTCCGCCAACCTCGACCATTTCATCGGCCATATCGGATGGCGGAGCGGCACTGTGGAGAGGAGTGGTACTCAGCACGTTGAGGTCGTGGACATGGGACGACGAGTCCGTTGATGGCGCCGCGCTATCGGCCGGCGGCAGAGGCACACCCTGGGGCATGTATCCGTGTGCAGCATATGCACCCAGAGCTGTGCGCTGTGCAGGGTGTGAGCCAGGCGGGACACCATCAGCAGCATGCGACGTCGGGATATCATCGTTTGGAAGGAGAGTGTGCACGAGACCACCGGCACTGGCGCCCAGTGTGCTGGAGCGGGGCGGGCGCAAAGTGAGAAAGCGTGGCTGCTGCGGTGGCGCAGAAGCTGACGTCCCCGGCATGGTAGGCTGGGAGGGTATAGCTGTGTTGTCAGCTTTGCGTTTAGCGCCCTGCTGTGCATTTACAGCGCGCGATGCGACAGGATCAAAGTCGAGGAGGGGCCGGATGAGATGATACACGTTGTAGTTGATCGCCAGCTCCTGCGCTCGGTGCAGCGGGATCCACGTTCCCTGAAATGTGCCGTAGCCGCCCTGCACTTTGTCGTGTTCGCCTGTCAAGATTTCTTTCTCGAGGATCCGTGTGCGACGCGCCTTTTCGATGCCGGCGATCTTGAGAATCTGTGTCGCGTTGAGGTAGCCGTCCGAGCGACGGCGCATGAGAGCGATACCACGCACTGTTATTTCGTACACGGGCACCGACGAGTATGTTGCCAGGTACACGGTGGGCGTGGGGCCAGATAATGGTACAGGTGCTGCGCCCTGAGCCGATGGAAGTGGCTGCGTCGGCGGCATATGAGACGAGGGCATTGAGTACGCGTGTGATGGCGCCGGATGCAAGATGGCAGCATGCATCGGTGCAGTACCTTGGGGGGGAGAGACACCATTCGGGGCCGCTGGCACGTAGTGCGTTTGTGGCGGCGGACCGGATGTCATGTGAGACGCCTCATGAGGTGCAGCAAACGATCCATCGTAGACAGGTCCAGCATGTGGCTGCATGTGCTGGACATCCATCACGTGTGGCATGTATCCGGGGGCCGGTGCGTAGTGGTATGGCATAGAGGGCGGCACGCCCTCGGACGGCCGGACAGGGCGACGCGGTACGTTGAGGGGGTACCGTGGCGGCATACCGCTGCCGTACATATCGCATGGCGGCATGCCTGGAGGTCCATTCTGCATATGCATCGGATGCTGTGGGGTCAGTTGTGGGCAGCTACGCACCATATGTCGGCGATCAATGCCGGGCGTCTGAGTGCGTCACAAAGCCGCGCGTCGCAACACGACGCGCACCTGGCAGCTTTCTCCCGTCCGGCCACATGGCTGCACGTGACATGCAGCAGGGGCGGTGGGGGTGCGTGTGGCGGCGTCGATGCGCACGGGTCGTCCGGTGATTCGTCCGTTGACTGACCAGGGAGATGAGATGCCTTGGTTTGGCCGTCGCGCTGTATGACTACGCTGCACAGGCGGATGATGAGCTGACTTTGACGGAGGGAGATACCCTGTATGTGGATGAGCTGGCGGATGAGGCCTGGTACAAAGCACGTTTGCGCGATGGCAGTCATGAGGGGCTCGTGCCAGCCAACTATATTGAGATGCGTGCGCCAGAGCAGGTTGTTGTGGCCACATACGACTATGAAGCTCAAAATCATGACGAGCTTTCTTTCGCTGAGGGACGCGTATTGGACGTGTTGGAGCGTGACGGCGACTGGCTCCTTGCTCGGATCCAGGGCACGGACCAGATGGGACTCATCCCGTCGAATTACGTTGAGGAGTTTGGGTCATCAGGCGCGCAAGAGCCCGTGCCAGCGTCTGAGCCAAGTCCAGAAGCTGAGCCGGCACAGGAACATAAGCCAGAGCCAGCGCCAGAGCCAGAGCCGGCGAACGTGCCGTCAGAATCGCCAGCGGCACAGCCACCCAAGCCGCGTATGATGGCTCCGCCTCCGCCAGCACCAGCGCCAGCACCCACACCACCTCAAGCTCCGGTGGCTCCCGCTAGTGTACCTTTGCCGTCGTCGCTCGTGCCTCAAGCCACTGGCGCGGAGGACGATTTGGACGAGACAGATGGACAGGCATCCACTGTGGCGCCACGCGCCGTACCAGCTGCATGGACAGCGTCGTCTACGCAAGACGAGATCCAAATGTGGTCCGTCACTGAGCTGGACACGAAAAAACGCAAGCGCAAAAACAAAGGCACGCTGGGCGTGGGAAATGGCTCTGTATTTTTCGCGACAGACATGGATGGTGCTGCCGTTCCACGTGTTGACATCAAACACTTGAAGAGCACGACGCTCGAAAAGGGCAAGTACTTGATCATTACGTTTGAGCGCGCGGCCCAAGTCGAGGGCGATGTATGGGTCTTTCACGTCGGCTCACGCGCAGCTTACCAGGATATTTCCGCACGCATCGGGAAAAGCAAGGCGATCAGCAAGCAGCCAGCACATACCACATCCACACCTCGTGTCTCTTCGTCTGCACCCCCACCCCCTCCCATTCAAACGGGCGTGCCGGAAATGGTCGCGGCCTTGTACGACTTTGAGGCACAGGCCGACGACGAGTTGAGCGTGTCCGAAGGCGACCAGCTTGTGCTCATAGAGCGTGAAGACCACGAATGGTGGAAACTGCAAAATGCCAAAGGCAATATCGGCGTCGTTCCTGCATCCTATGTCGAGGTACTGAAAGAAAAGAACAGCCCTGCACTAAATGCTCTCAACCACAAGTTTTCTACCATGCGCGATCCACGCCGTGCTGCTCCACGCCGGCCTACCGAAGCTAAAAGACACGAGTCCGCTGCGCGTCCCTTGGTAGATCACCCTCCTCAGCTTCCGAATCAGGGCCGCATGCGGACGTGGGTCGATGCAACAGGGCGTTTCCGAGTCGAGGCCGAGCTTGTTGGAGTACGCACGGACACAGTGCGTTTGCACAAGGCGAATGGCACAGTAATTGATGTACCCCTCTTCAAAATGTCTTTGGCAGACCTGCGTTATTTAGAGGGCATTACAGGCCGCAATTTGCGCACTCCATCGGCGCCGCCTTCTGCTGCATCGCAGCGCCAGAGTGCATCGGGGCGTCCCGAACGCTCCGCTTCTCGGTCTCGTGGACGTGGCCCTGCGTCCAGTTACCGGCCCGACATCGATTGGTTTGACTTTTTCGTCGAGGCAGGTGTCGACATGCAGCATTGTGCACGCTATGCGGATGCCTTTGAGCGTGACCATATGGACACATTTGTTCTCCCTGAACTGAGTGTAGACTCACTGCGCCGACTTGGACTGCGTGAAGGTGATATCTTGCGTGTTCGGCGACACGTACAAAACAAGTACTCAAAGTCGTCAGCTCCTCCGCCGATGCCGCAACGCTCACCCGAAGAAGAGCAAAAGCAGAAAGAAACAGACGAGGAACTAGCACGACGCTTACAAGCACAAGAAATTGCGGAGCAGCGCCGTCTTGCACCACGCAAGCCTACTACTCGTGCGCCAGAGCCAGCGCCGGAGCCGTTGCCGCCGCGCTCGACGGACACGTCGCGTAACACGGACGACAATTCTACTGCCGCGGCTCAAGAGGCTCTACAACCGAACCAGACGGGCGTCAGTGCTGAAACGATCGCTGCTGCTGTGGAAATTATTCGCCGTCGCGAGCGCGAAGAGGCTGAAGAGCGTGAAAAAGCGGCCAAGAAGGACGAGCGCCCCGCAGATCCCAACTCGGCCCTGTTCGATAAGCTGGAAAAACTCAAGCCGAGTCCGAAGCCATCAGCGACACCAAGTATGCCCGATTTCAATGCGCCGCGAGGGCCTATTGCTCCTGTGCCCATAAACCAAAGCCTGCTGCAGCCGCTCATTCCCCTGCAGGGCACCGGCCAATTCGTGCCGACCAATTCCACTGGCGCCACCTCCATGTTTGGGCCACAGCCGTCCGGCTTTGGCATGCCACAACCGACGGGCATGTTCAGTGTGCCTCAACCTCAAGCGCCTCAACCTGTGCCACAGCCCATGCTGGGTCAAGCCACTGCAGATACGACCAGTGCATCGAGTCAACAGGACCGATTCAGCGCAGCCAATGTGTTTGAGCAGATGAAGACGGGCTCGGGCGCCTTTTCGAAAGATACGTCCGCGCCGCAAAGCAGTGGAAAGTATGATCCTCTCCGTGCGCAACCTACGGGCTTTGCTGCAGGTGGTATTGTCGACTCATCACCGTTCGGAGGCGGTATGATGATGCCCCAAGGCATGCCCACACAAACAATGATGCAGATGCCTATGGGCACGGGCATGATGATGGGTATGCCCGGTCAACCTTCGGCCTTTATGCCAACCTATGGCTTTTATTCATCGTAGCATTGTACATTTGACACGTTTCCCACTTACGACGCCGCGACAAAAACTAACTCCTTTCCTTCGCACCGTATCCACACGAAGCAAAAGCAAGTGTGACCCTAACCAGGCTCGAACTGGCGACTTTGGAGTAACATTTTCATATTAGCTCCACACTCTAACCGACT
>ERZ500990.285-NODE-285-length-18346-cov-4.169920_pt1 | contig 18346 bp, 20 predicted proteins | sample MGYA00248876_ERZ500990 | MGnify/ENA primary metagenome ERZ500990 (study PRJEB25958, sample SAMN03398517) | human skin metagenome | study: EMG produced TPA metagenomics assembly of the Human Skin Microbiome Metagenome (human skin metagenome) data set.
GCCTCCGTGTGCATGCCGAGTGACATGATCATGGTATCTGCAAGAACGGCCAAACACGTGCGTCGCATCGGGAAGAGCTGCTGAGCCTCACTAGCCGCTAATGCCTTCATAAGCACTTCAAGACTCTGGTGCGGCTGGCGAGCGTGGATCATTTTCTGCGCTTCACGAAGCCATGCACTCGCCGTCGGCTCAGTGGATCGTATAGGTTCATACCACTCATGCACACCAGGGCACAATTGCTCAAGTCTCCGGAGAGTCGCTGTGTGATTTTGTCGGCGCGCGCGTACATACATGACATGCCAGATCGCGTCTTGCCATTGTTGATGAAGAGACAAGGATGTGATTTGATACAGCGTGTTCTTGCTCACAAGTGACGAAATAGCATGTTCATACTTTCCCTGCTCGACATGCCGAAATGCACATGTGATAGTGGCATCCAACAGCAATTCGTCCCAGTTCTTGGGTGGACTAGGACTAAGTCTTCGAATGTGTGCCATATATACTTCAGCCAAGGAAGGCATGCCGAGCTGCAGCCACGTTCGAGCGAGGATCGCTGAAGGACACACCGCGCTTTGTCCAATGCTGAGTCGCGGCTCCCATAGGGGCTCCGTTTGAGGAATAGGTGCTCTTGGTCTCCACACTGTATCGTATATTCGCTGCACAATCTCGAGTAAGGCACGACCTTGTCGCCGATCCATATCAGCCTTCCAAAGTTCTAATGGCGCATATGCGCCGCTCTTGATGGTATCCTTAGTCTCCTGCTGCGTCAATACACCTGCCAAACTTGGCTGAGGATCCAGATATGACAACTGATCCAGCAGGCTATGGTGCTGTTAGACTCTTTCGAACAGTGTGGGTGGCAAAAATGTGTCACGTACTGATCACATGCACGCATGCATTCGTTGTCCCCTACAGTGCGCGCCAACAAAATAGCCTCATCCAAGACCTGTGCATCGTAATGTCAGTTCCAACAGGTACTTCGACGGGTGACGCCACTTACTGTACGTGCGGCTTGGAATCCATGCGACTGCATATGGAAACAGGCCAAATTCAACAATGCGTGTTGGTGAAGTTCTCTGGTCCATCTATCAGCTTACTCTAGCCTTGTCGGTCACAAGCACGTACTTATCACATCCTGGTAGAGTATAGTCGAAGAAGGCCTGTAAGTAGTGTTTCGTTTTCACATAGTCGCCGCGTCTCTCGCTTTCGCGCCACATTCGATAGGCGTGCGCTTGCGAGCTGGATGTCCATTCATCGGCTTGTGCAGAACCGAATCCATCACGCCATGATCTGCATCGTTCGACAAGCTGCATCCGCTCATGCTCGAGCATCATTGCGAAACGTAAACATGAGCGGCGAACAAAAAGTCCGAGGTACGACCGGCGATGCAAGGTGAAGTTATTCGTGACGCCTGTTTCTGAATCAAACACGCACATGCAGTCGTTGAGCTCTGCAAAATAAGTCTTTCGTTCTCGCGCCATTCATGTGCTACGCACGTCCATAAAAGAGCTCCATTAGCCCATCTACACTGTCGAACTGATCAAATCTCTCCGTCAAATACGCGTCGAGTGTATGGCTCGTGTGCGGAAATGGCTCGAGAGCTAAACTGAGTCTGCGTTTCAACATGCACAAATTTTCCGGCATTCCGTCGAGCTGAGTCGTAAGCACGAATGACTTCGACATACGTTTTCTAGCGAGCGCACCAAGTACAGGAGAATTATACGGCGGGAGCGCTCATGCTCAGGTATATCTTCGAGGCAGAAGAAAGCTACAATCAGCAACAAAGCCACTGTATGGCCCTGAAGGTCATGTTGCCTACCGGCAGTATTTACCATAACAGCTGAGGCACGCACAAGCAAATGGTAACTGCGGCTGTGACGTCGGCCGTCGAAGTAGACAACGGTCAAGGAACGATGACGGTGATGTGGAGCTAGCTCAAACGTGAATCTTCCACGAACGACATTCGTGTAGCGCTACTTCCGGTCAGGGTCATTCCTGCTTTGCTTGGGGTGTTGAGACACGATCTTTTTGCACGTGCGTGTTGATCATGGCGACGCCACGCAAACCGCGGAGTAGGATTCTCATAGTTCGCCACGGAGAGACCAACGAAAATGTTGAAGGTATTATACAAGGTCAGCTGGATACGCTGCTGAATGAAGTCGGGTATCAACAAGCATCAAAAACAGGTACTGCCCTGCGTAATGAGTCAATCACGCGGGTCATCTCAAGTCCCCTGAAGCGCACGCTTGATACAGCCCAAGAAATCGCCACGCATCATCCTGGTTTGGTTGTGGAGAAGGATGTGCGGCTCATGGAACGATGCTTTGGCGTGCTTCAGGGCCATGTGTACCGGGGGCCAAGAGAAAAGTCCGAACACACTATTGGTATTGAGTCAAGTCAGGCGTACGTTCGAAGATGAACTGACCAACCGGGAACGCCTTAGTTTACGAGATCGTCTTGTATCGTTTTGGAATGAGCTCATCGACGAAGTGCGGAAAAACCCCTCTGTCGTGGTGCTGGTGAGTCACGGCGGTGCCATTAGCTCGTTGGTCAACCAAGTCATTGTTCCCAGTGGTGATGTTGAGTATGGACCAGGGGTTACCCCTTGTCGTTTCTGGAATTGCAGCTTAACGGAAATCTACATCGTTGAATCAGGGCCTGGTGTCATTGTTCGCTGGGCGGATGTTTCGCACCTGGCCGAAGCAACACACAAGGTTGTGAATGTGGATGAGACAGCTGGATGATACGGCCTCAACTTCTGTTTTATGCGTGCACACGTAGCTTTCTCCAACGTGCTGGACTAACCATGGTTGGTCGGCGCACATACATACTTTCCTACTCATACATACACATAAATTTATATATACACAGGCCTTGCTCTATCTGACGGATCGTCTTTGTCTGTTGAGTAGTGTTTGAAGAGCGCTAAGCCAGCGAATTTCGTCTTCCTCCGTTGGCACGCACAGAACGAACGTACGCTCTGTAGTGACGATTTGGAATGAATATGATGAGACACGATGCTGTACTTCATGGGCATATACATCACGTTGATGCACACCCGGCATAGGGGCACGGCACCACATTTCAGGGATATTTGATCCAAATCCAAGTCGTCCAAGGGTGCCTGGCGACAGCGAAAGCGTTGGCGAACCCACACTTGGCACATCACATTCCATGGTATCAAGGATACATGTCGTGGGTATACTGCGATGTGCGCGCGTATCCATATGACTGCGTGTATAGTATAAGGCGTCGAGAGTAAGCACAAACCAGCGCTTGCGCCATTGCTTGCGCCGACTACTTTGCTTCAGAGCATAGCCCTGAGCTATTACGCGGCTTCTATCCTCTTCGACAGGAGCCGGAGAGGGAGTAGCCACTCCAGCGGCCGCCTCCTCACCCATGCCAAAAACGATGGTATCATCAGCCTCATTATCATCGTCAGAACTGCTGAGAAGGTGACCGCCCGTCGTTCTCGGAACAGGACGTGCACATTCGCCCGGAGGATGGGGTTGAGGCTGAGACTGCTCGGGATGAGTCGCATGTGTTGCCACATGCGGGTGATTTGTATGCTGGTTATACAAACGATGTCGGTCGTGTGGGTGATAATCGTCTGTATGACCCGCCGAGTCCTTTATCGCTATTCCAGGAGTATGGCTCGCTGCGTCGTACACGGAAGGAGCTGCGACGAGATGCTGCTCTGGAGTATGTCCTTGCACATGGTGCAAAGCATTGAGCCAAGCGGATGTGTCGTGTTGGTCTCGTGCACGGAAGTACCATGTCCGGTCGGGCGTGACAATGCATATGACCGTTCCAAAGCGCTTCATTTCAAGGGACGCAATCGAATGCATCTGGCTCACATTCAGCACATTAACGAGTCTGTACTCTTTTTCGTTCTTGTACATGGCCATTTGTGAGACACGAAGAACGACCCAGCGCCTCTTCCACATCTTGTGTTTATCTCCGCGCTTCAACAAGAAGCCAGCGTGCACGACTTGCTCATTCAAGAGTTCGGTAGGGATTTCGTGCTTGTATGCCTCATCCTCATCGTCTTCCGCATCCCCTTCAACGTCGATGGAAGTATCAATGACGGGTACATGTTGAATTGGTGGTGCAACCAGAGAGCCTTTGTCCCGTGATGAATCACCACCGCATTCTGTCACGAATGATGATGTTGCGCCGACCCGATTTTCTAGGTTGCGCGACTGACTGAGATTAGCATCAGATCGCGACGGTATTATCACCATCATGCCGGACAGCTGCGCCGGTAATATATCGGTACACTCGCAACAAAAAAGAAGAGAATATTGTCGTGCAATGCGCTGCTCGCCACACCTTTAAGTCGCGCTACGCCGTTTCTCAATTCAATGACCCCCCTCCCCTCCCTCTCTTCTTCCCCTTGGCCTCCGCATACAGTCTGTCTTTCGACCACCGCTCAGCCCTTTTTCTTATTTGACCACTCGTTTCGTTGCTTCCGGTTTGAACGCTCATTTCCCACAGACCTGCATGGCATATATCCCAACACATCTCCACACCACGACCAGCGAGTTTGGCTGTCTACTATTAGTCATGAATCAGATCCGCTGACTACACTGCACGTGAACTTACAGGTCCGACCCGGGCGGCGCCAAGTAGCCGTTCTAGTCAGGCAGTGTGTGCGCAATTCGCTCGCTCGAAGTGAGAGTCAGTCGTTCGCGCGGCACTCGGTGTGGATATTTTGGTTCTTTCGCTGTCGCTATCACAGTCTCTTTATTTGTCCTGCATCTGTCATGCTTGGCCGTGCTAGCACATCGATCTCACGCGCAGCTGCACAGCGCGTAGCTTCTCGCAGTATGTTGCCTGCTCAGCGTCGCTATGCGTCTGGCCATGGACCCAGTTACAACGAGCCTTCTGGTACGTGAGCATCTACAATAGCGGCAGCGTGCTGACCCGTATCAGGTTACCTGTTCGGCGAAAAGGTATGATTCAGATCTCTATTCGTGCACTTTTCTGTGTGCATACCTGCGATAGTGATGATTACCAGTTAGACTAACCGATACAGCCGCCAGCACCTGGTCAAAAGCGTGTGAAGGATGCTTGGGAACTCCCATGGTATTGGGGCATGTACGGTGGAGCAGCTCTGTTTGCTGCTGCGATGTACTTCAAACCTGACAACAGGTAAGTTTGGCGTATATGAGCATGACTCATGCAATTTAGTGTGCGGAAATGGGCAGCTCCTGAGGCTGAGAAACGCCTTGACGAGTCTGGCAGTGAATGGCGTTACAAGCCATCGCCCAACTCCGGCTATCCAGACGGGATCCCCAAGTAAGGACGTGTAAAGGCGATGGAGCTACTACATGTTCACTCTTGTATTCATCCATTCTATTACTTGCTACTTTGTTCATGGCTGTTACTCCATCTTGTCGCGAATATCTAACTTTGTTCGTAGATTGGTAACCTGCACATATGGTGGGCGTGTGAGTGCCATTCTTCAAGCACTCATTTGGTGCCACAACGTGTGTGTAATCTTAAAAAGATACGTACCTCATTGTGATGTGTGCCGATGTACTCGCGGACGAATGATTCGGCGGCGAGTGCCTTTTGAAGGGTGATCTGTGGTGGCAGGGTCAATGTCACGTACACTGTGAGTGCCGAACCATTGGTCACAACGAGAAGCTCGCTCCATGTGAACGCGGGCATATCTGATGTGTTTACAGCGCAGTGGGCTGCTTGCTCTAATGCGTGTTCGATCCTGCGAGTCCATTCATCACCCGCACTGCAGTCGCACAAGCGATCCACAGATTCAACGAGGAGTGCCCAGGCATCTTTGCCGTTATACACTGCACGAATCATCCCCCCAATAGGATCGAGCCATGCATACCCAAACCATGTAGCTGCAATGGTAACGAGCGACATAGCTGAAGCTAAACTCTCCATGCGTTGATGCAATGCGCTAGCCTCAAGAACTGAGCTACGAGCACTCTGTGCCGCATTCTTCAGCATGCGAAACACAGCCTCCTTCACAAGTATTGAGAGCACGATCGAAATGACGGCGTATATAATCGAGGTAGTTTGATGTTGGTGATTATGGTGATGCATGTCATCGTGGTAAATCCAGGTCCATGAAAGTAGTTGCCCGATCCATGCATTCGATGGTATCAGCCATGTCGCGAGGTGGGCAAGGGCTTGTGCACCGATGCCTACCGATGTCAAAAGAAGCATCGCACTAGAGAAGAACGAGCCTAGTGGCTCCATTTTTGCATAGCCCAATGGGTATTTGGTTGTAGGCTTCTGCCGTGCCTTGTACAGACACACGAGTGTCAGTATGTCAGTCAACGTGTCAGACAAAGCGTGGCTTGCCTCAGCCAACAACGAGAAGCTCTGCAGCCATGCGGCGGCGGCCCACTTTACGAGCATCAGACATATATTAATACAAAGTGCATATAGCGCCAAGTGCGTAACTAGTTCGCCATGCTGCAAAATTTGCATCCAGCTCATGCTACTGCCGTGTGCATGATGGTGATGGTCCTTAGCATGAAGTGCGTGTTTATGCCCGGTCTTTCGTCGGGTGTCGTATACATTCATGGAGGAACGAGGCTCTTCGTCCCTCCGCATTAAAGTCTGTAGGGCACCGCGCAATGGCAAATTGAACCGCCTTGTGCAAACACCGTGTCAGTTGTGAGTCCACAATTCAGTCGTTCCGCTTGGTCCACGTCGCCTACGAAAGTGGAGCCTCCAAGTTTTGACACATAAGAAATGTTGCGCGTGTCTTGGCCAGAAATTGTTGCTCTGGAAAATGATGTGCCAGAGCTTGAGACTGTTGGATGGTATTTCCCTCATTCATTGCTACATGATGCGCGAATAAAGTGCAGATTTGGTGTATTTCACCCATACATCCAGCGTCTTCTCAATAAAAATTTGGTCCAAGAGCAAGTCAGAAGAAAGCTTCACATGGCCCTTTTCGCTAAAACATAGTGAATCGACAACAACACATAAGAAACACAAAACCTTTGAAAACTGGTCAGATCAATGTTATGTATATATAATTACGAAAGAGGATCAACGAGAAAAAAATTCCGTCTTAAAGAAAAAAGAATACGTCATTGTCATGTCGCAAGAGGATTCTGTGCAAATTTGATACCGGGGAATACTCGTGAGATATCAAGCCTAATAATTCAATTGATTTGGATCAACCAGCTGTCCTGCAATACGGACTAAATTAGATTGACTGGGCCGTGATAGTTGGGGTTGTTCCTGCGATTGCGTGGAATCCGGATTCTCGGAGAAGCACCCTGAAGCTTGTTGAGGTGAAAATCCCAAGGTCTTGCAAATGAGTCTGTAACGAGCTCGTACACGCTCCAATAGCTTACCCAAGTCAAATGCATCCTCATCATCGTGGCAAATTTCGTTGGCTGCAGCATTGTTTGAATCATTCTGTTGAGGGATTTGGTTCCAAAGTGCTTCTAGCGATGCCAGTTGCTGCCATTGCTTTTTTGCTTTGAGATCAACACTTTCAAGTTCATGGACTTCATGCAGCTTTGTGCTCAACTGACTTTCCAGGGTGTGCTTGAACACAGAAATGACACCTTTATAGTAGCCAAGCTCGGTCCATAGTTCAAACCCTTTCTCGCCGCCAAACAACCGTCCCTCAATCAAGCCAACCTGTTGCCCTTGTTCATACCCGCCGCGGTAGCCATCCATATAAGATCTAGACGTTAAAATTCCAGTAGCTGCCAACGTACAGCTCTTCTAGATCTGCCATATCATCCAGTCCTGTTGCACCGTAATTGCTGCCCGCGTGGTTGACGAAATTTTCGTCCTTTCTGTGCTTGTTAGAGCTCACCGAGCAGGGATAGATGGTGTCACCAAAGGTATCGTGTTGCTGTCAGAAGACAACTTACTCGTGTTGCTCGCGAGGACTGGCCGCCTCCGTCGACACATGTAGGCCACCCGCACCGGAGTTGGTTTTGTTCATATTGGTGGTGGTTGAGGTCTGACTTGCATCCACCTGAGACGAAGAAGAAGTGGAGGAATCCTTTGGATCACATGACACGACACTTTCTTGAGGATCCTGCTTCAGGGCATGAGAGTTGGGAGACGGGCCTTGGGCTGGTTGAGCAGCATGAGCAGCATAAGCATTGACGCCCGTAGTAGAACTTTGAATAGAACTGTTGGCAGGGCTCACGGATGAACGGCTCGTGGCACTGTGAGGCATGGCAGCCGAGGAAATGGGGTACTGGGTGGGGGGGCTTATCATGTCGGACGACTGAGACATCGTGAAGAGAGGGTTCATTTCATTCTTCGTGCTAAAGCCAGAGGTATCGCCCGACAAAGACAAAGATTGGAGCTGCTCCACCGCTTCATTTGGACTTGGTCCAAGTGCTTGGCTCGGAGAACGTCTGAAATCGAGCGGGCTTGATAGAGGCTCCGTCCCCGAACGCGTACTCGCATCCATGGCGCCCATGCGAGGATGGGCCAATGATGGGCTCTCACTTCGACTTGCAAGACTCGATGTTCCCGAACTCGCATAGGTAGGGATATTCTTGGAAAATGTCTCTAGACGTGCGACCATTTCATTGATAGGTGCAGTAGTACCCACATGCGAAGGTGCATCATGATGCAAGGATCCGAACATGCCGTTGGATGCCTGATAATCCAATGGATCGCTCCACGCTACACTGTTCGTACGTGGATCGCCAATCAGGACTTCTTGTGGAGTCGTAAACGAGGGCGGCATCACATTCCGAGACTGCGATGGAACAAGGATTGGTGCAGACAATGGCGCTTCCGTGAGCATGGAATGCGTGTCACGCAGGGCTGTAGATCGGTTCGGCTGTGAAGGATGCGTGTGTTTATTCACAACATACGAAGCACTGCGTTTCGTGTGTAGGTTTTTCTTTGCGAGCTCGGCTTTGAGAATACAGCCACGTTCCGAATCGATACGAAATCCATTCAGTACATCACGCGCCTGTAGCGCTTCTTCGCGACAGCTGAACTTAGCAAAACCAATGATTTGTTTGCTTTTGGGCGATGGCTGTGGGTCTGATGCATCGCGCCCTGCCCCTTCTTTTTCGGCGCCCAATCCAGTGGGACCGCTGACGCGCTTGTCAGCGGCGCGACGAGCCTCAGCTTCGTCAGGTTTTAGTTGCTGCACGGCGTTTGTGTTGGGGTATTTGAGCATAGAAGCTTCAAATCCTTTGGCAAACAAGAACATGTTAGAGAATTCACGATCAGTTATATCTTCAGGAAAACCAGCAAGAAAAAGTGTGGAAATTTCTTGAGGAGGGCGCTCGTTCGCAAGCACGTCTTTGCGAGTAGGAATAGCATACGACGAAGCCATAGGAACAGACGGGCGTAGGGCCACTGAGGGGGCCACCTCCATACTACTATTGGGTGGCGGCGGCATCGCGCGATAGTGCTGTGTCCAAGCAGAGGGCACGCTTGATGAACTGCGCGCATACACACTTGTTTCATTCATAGTTTCAGGCATGCGTCCCGGCATATGCGACCAACCACCCCATTCCCATTGAGCAGGAGGCGCATTGATCGTCGGTGATGATCTTGGACCACTTGACTTGCCATATGGATCGACATTCAGAGCCAAGTCATTGTTCTGTAACCGTGAGGTAATTTTCAGGGGACCATTATTGAGTGCAGGATTGTAGATCAATTGCGGCTCGTTTGACACGACTGGGTACGTATTTGATCGATTCGCATGCATCCATGAGGAGGAGCTCCATGCAGGCGGAGTCGTTGTACTACCTGACGGGATTGTGGTAGGTTTGACGACTGAATTATTGTCTCTGTCGAAAAGCGACGCGGAGGTGTGAGCATCAGGGGTATCCATGGTAGGGAACGTTTCAGGCGGTGAACATAGGGGTTGTGCATAAGCTGAGTGTGTGTGAGAAAAACTAGTACTCATGCTCTGAGAAACGAAACTGCACTAGAAAGGTGTCCAAGACCCTAAGCTCCAGACCAAACCAAAGAAAAGAAAAAAAAGAACCACAAAAGAAAACCAAGCTAAAAACCGTACAGGTGTGAAGGAGCGGGTAAGCAGACTCCTAACAAAAAGTAAGCTGCAGCCACCGAGTTGTACGTTCAGCGCGCACAATTTCTGCGGCTTTATGTACAGTGTGAGAAGAAATGATCAACCTGGTCGGGATAAGTGCGTAGGGAAATAGTGATGGGACAACAATAAGGAGTGGGATGGAAGGCTAGGTGGAATTGTTCGGCCGTAACTACTATGGCGCGTAAGGGATGTGGCGTAGGTACTCCACTTAGCGCGTCAAGCCTAGCTGAGAAAGGTACATACTACTCCTTGATCTCAAGGTCACGTCCACGTGAATGACTGTTTTAGGCGGGCTATCAAATGGGGGCGCCGCACCTGAGACACATTTTCGTCCCAGGCTGTGTAATCAGGCAAAACACGGTAGGGCCGTGATTAGGGTGAAACCGGACTAAACGCCCTATCTCCAAAGGGACACAGCTTCAGGTTGGTGGAATTTGAACTTGAACATGAGAAAAAAAAATTACAAATTCAACCAACCGGGACGATTTCGAATTGCCAATATGACGTACTCAGGTCCCATCTATATCTAAGCCTGCGACAACAAACTAACATCGATGAAGAATAAAAAAAAACAGATAAAGCCTCAAAAGAGTAAACAAGAGGGCAGAGATCGGGGCAGATCGGTCAGCAATCACATCCGCGGTCAAAGGGAGTTCTGGAAGCGTAGAGGGAAGGGGAGCGCATATGCATACGTACGTTTACAACACCGCGGACTTGCTGCGGTCCATTGGTCTGGTGGATTGAACGATGAGATGCCCCTGATATATATACGTAAAACACAACACAGTAGCCTGCACATATGCAAGCAACGGTCGATTTCGCCATAGATGCACAGCTAAAAACATTTTGCATAGCTTTCATACTGATGTGCACCTCATGAAATGCGTCAGGCGAAGTATTTGAAGCATGGTTGTCATTTGCTTGAGTATGTACCTGGGGATGCTCAAGCTGGAACCAACACGCACTACCTTCCACGTGTTGGTCCGATAGGGACAACTTTAAAGTGCCTTGCTGGCTTGCTGACAGAGACACGTATGAGGACAGTGTGCGCATTAGTTCACTCATCGCATGCATTTCCGATAAAGGCGGCATGACAATATAAACCTGATGTGTAAGCAAGCGTCGTAAGAAGCGAGTCGGTCATCAAGGATGGAGCTACCACGTACATCAGGTGTGGGACACATTGGCTCAACGATAAGGGCCAATTCTGACGCTCGGAGAATACGCACGACCAGTTCTTGGACGACATCCAGACGTGTACCGTTCTGACTGGTCATCGCTATGCTCCAGCTGAGCAATGGTTCGCGGTCGCGCTTCCCCAACCGCAGCATCACTTCTAGGGCTCCTACTGCCGAACGAAGCACACGCGCAAGGCTTTCCGCCGATACTTCGACGGTGATTTCGTTGTTGTTGTGAGATTCGATTTTGTAGTTCGTAAATACGGTATTCACATCGAGCGTCGTCCAAACTTGCACGCCGTCACGACCAGCAGGCGACATCATACGAAGTGTGTTGGGCGAAAATTGCAGATAACATGGTGACCCTACGCCTGAGGCTGTCTGAGCAAGCCTCGTCAGCAATGATACATTTACCACACTTCCACGCAAGCGCATCGTCCACTCACATGCAGTAAGAGCCTTACTGCACCGGAGTGCAATTGACCAGGAACAAGTGTTGGTTATGCCACGTGCATCCAGCGGCCTACAAGTTCTGAAAGCCCATGTGGAGAACAGCCAAATTCTTGCGGTGCGGTTCTCGCAGGGCGCCCTACTGATTGGTGAAGTCGAATGTTGATGCCCGCGTTGCCCAGGGTCTGTGGGCACGACGCGTAGCTCCGGCCGAATCTTGAAACTTCGCACGTGTGACGTCGCCATGGGATACGCAGCATGCACGGATATTTTTTTCGACAACCATGTCGGGTTGGGGCAGTTGGCTGTATGTTGTTGACAAGGAAGAGATTCAGACAGAATGATGTTGGAGCTGACATGAAATCAGGACCGGATCTTCAAGTGCATCTGCAGAGAATGGAGGATCGCAGAATGCAAGGGACGTAACGAAGACGAATTTTTTCCCTGTTACGGATCGGTATGAACAGGACCAACTGTTCGGCGAATTGGCACCAACAGATCTCAACTGGACATGCCCATCAGGCTTATCGACTGAGACATCTACTTGGTATATCCAATTGGAAGATGGCGGTTTTGTGTTGAATCAGATCATCTACTCGCCAGTCGGTCTGTTTCAGCCGCAGGTGCAAATGACGTTCCGGTACTACCACCCCAAAACGGGTGAGAATGTGTGGAAGTCCAAGAATGTAGACGGGTTTCAGGTGCTTCCGAACAACAAAAGCTCGTGCAAGTCCAACAGCTTTAACGTAAACTTTAAGGGCCAGCCAGATGGCTCACAGGTGTACGACGTATCGGCAAAGCTCGATGATCAGGTGCAGGTCATCTACTCGATGACTCGGCCTTCGCAGGCGAAAGGTTGGAAGCTTGGCCAAGATGAGAGGGCCGGGTTCAGCTACTTTGGCGAGAACGAAAACGTGCCTGAAGGGTATGTTGTGCATCGATTCTGGCCGTTTGCCACTACGTCGGGCTTGTTCATCATCAATGGTCGTGCCATCGAAGCCACGGGTCAGGGCATGTTTGTTCAGGCGATTCAGGGTATGCGACCGAACTTGGTGGCGTCTCGCTGGAACTTTGGCAATTTCCAAAGTAAGGAGATGGGCGGTACGAGCGCTATTATGATGGAGTTTACGACAACGTCTGATTACGGCAAAGCAGGCGCCGAGGCAGGAGCAACGCGAAAGCCGCAGACAGTCACGATTGGCTCGATTGTGTGTGGCGGTCAGCTTGTGGCTGTTGTCGGTGCCACAAGGCTCGCTGTGCGCGGCTCGGAGCAAGAGCCGTTGTCCTCCCACACTCCTGCCACCCACATTCAGCACGAGGCTTGCGCCAAGGATGAACTGACGGGATACTCTGTGCCACAAAAGATGACGTTCGTGCTAGATGGCCCTGCCCTCGTTGGTGTTGATCGGCCTTCTGCAGATGTTAGAGTGCATGCAACGATGGACGTCAACCTGGGCGCGCCAACGGCGATGCAAGGTCTGATTGAAAAGGTCGATGTGCTAGCTGAAATTCCCTTCATGGTGCGCAAGATTGTGAACTATGTGGCTGGAACGAAGCCATACATTTACCAAACACTCAATGCGACGCGAATGAAGCTGGAGATACCAGAGGCAGTGAAGAATGCCATTGGCGCTAGCAGTACATCCTTGGAGCTACAGGGCTCGCTCTTTGAAGAGCACACATTCATTAGTGAGTGAATGGAACACTTTGCAACGCAATCCGCATAGCAGGTAGTCAGAAGCCGGCGAAGACACTCTCTTTGGATCACGCAGCTGAGGTAGGCCAGAACCAAGGGTTGATGAGCGACCCACGGTGCTTTGGAACCATTCACTCTTGGCAAGATAATCTAGTAGCTCTTTACGTTCGTTTCATTCAACACGATCTACTTCGTAAAGAAGCGCGCCACCTTGCCGAGAATATGCAGGAGGACGACACTAAGGACAAAGGCAACCGAGAGGACGAGCACAATGACTGGGTCCACGTTCAGACCCTTGTTGTCTTCGGTGTTGAGACGCAGCATGGTATTCGTGCTGCCGCCAGCGCCGGCCTCACGAGCGCTGTGTGGCTTATTGGCAGCTTGGACGGCCGCTTTGCGGCTACATATCGTGTCAGTCAAATACTTATAGGCAGCGAATAGAGACATACCGCATGACGCTCGAGTTGCGGCTGGCAAGCGCAGCAAGCTGTGCCTGAGTGAGCGGCGTGTGTGTGCCCTGCTTCTTCTCAGACTGCGACGTGTGAGCAAGACTGCTTAGGGCGTGAACAGAGCGCAAGGACATACGCACAACTTTGCGCGCATGCATGTGCACATCTGTGCGTGCTTGAGAGTAGGACGTACCATGTTGCTAAGTCGGCGGCAAAGTTGGCAGCGACGAGGGAGGAAAAGGCCCGGCTGACCCAGTCTCTGTCGACGAAAGATGGAGGGGGCGACGGTAATGCCACGTGGGCCCTATTTGTCCAGGAGGGCCTCTGAACGTCACATGCACCCATGGACGGAAACTACGATGAAATTTGAGAAGCTCAAGGTCCGGCCCAAGAAGCTCGCGAGTAAGGCGCCCTGTGCAGCGGAGTTTGCATCTGTCCTAGCATGCTGGGCCAGTACGCAAGATCTACGCTCGCAGTCTGAGTGTGTGGGTGTCACGAAAACTCTGCGCGAATGCATGGCCACAGCGGTACGTTGACGTTTTGTCGTGTGTGTTAGAGCTTATACATTCAGCACCAAGGGCCTCGTAAACAAGCCAAGCCGACCATTAATTACCATCTAGCACGTTTCTCCAAGCATGTATAAGTGCTTGTCTGTTTATACCTGTTGTGCGGATGTGCACCGACGGTTGCAACGGAGCGGCCGCGGTCAGGCCCGGATTCATCGTCGCCGCATGGTGCTGGAATCACGGCTCGTTCCAAATATGGCGGGGGCCGCATCGTGTGACATAGGGGGTTCATGCGAGGAAGACAGCTCTGAGTTGCTGCTCGGCAAAGTTCGGCGGCCAATAAGCCGGCTGTGTGTCCGCGCGTACACATGCACCATCAAGATGGCGTATTCTGTTACCTGACGTGCATGCATTGCTTTTCATGCACCGATCGGATCCATACCATGTCGATGATACGGACTGTATGCAGCTCTCGTAGCCTACGTGATAAGGAGGCGCGCCCACACCAGGGTGTGTGGGTTGAACTGGGCTGGGACGGGGGTAAGGGGGGGGGTTTATTTAGTCCGGCTGGCACGAATGAGTCTGCCATGTTCGCTCGCCACATCTCTATATACAGAGACCGCATCTGATGTGTGACTTCTTCGTAGAGCTTGACTCCACTGGAATTCGCATATGATGCAAAATGACTTTCGAGTAGCTGTGGCCGACTGTGATGAGCTGCTACGCGCTGCGTATGAGCTGCGAATCAACGTGTTCCAAGATGAGCAAGGCTACGAACGTGATATTGATTCGTGCGTGATTCAGCATGAACGTGGGAGACGCTAACTTGGTGCAGGCTCGACCGTACGGCGGTGCCGATGGTCTTGATCCGTGCATGTGATGAAAAAGTTGTTGGCGTGCTGCGTATTCTGTCGTGGCCCGTGCCAACGAGTCATGCGACCTACGACGCCGCAGAGAGTCTGACATCGGTCGACATTCCTGGGCGTGGACGCTCCCATGCAGACATGCAAGCGGCGTTTATGCAGCACCAGACGACGTCAGTGCAGGATGATACGTGCTGGTATTCGGGAGCCAAGTTTGGGCGTATCGCCGTAAGCAAGGACTCACGCGGACAAGGATGTGGTCGTTTGCTTGTGGAAGGCGCTCAGGCTTGGGTGGTTCAAGCTGTCCGGCAGCATGCCTCTGTCCCGGCGGAGGTGCATCGGCTGGGTATCGTTTTCCAGCTGAGCTCGCAGATCGAAGTGCAGCCGTTCTACGAGTCTTTGGGCTTCCAAGTACAGGGAGATTCGTACATGGAAGAAGGACACCCGCACATTTGGTGCAAGAAGAGTGTGCTGACCGACGTGTAGCGTAGAAGGGAGGACAGTGGCATCAGGTCTTTTAGCCTAGGCGTTCCCAGACTTGGTGCATTGCAGGTACGGCAATACGGCTGCCAAGTAGTCAATGTGTCGTTCGAGGGAAAGAAAAGGGTATCTATGAACAGCGCCCCAGCTTGCGCCGGGCCTGTTCTACAAGAGCTGTGAGATGCGCTGCAGGATTGGCCGCTTGGGGACCTATCAGTGCCTGTTCACCATGAGGCGATTGGGCAAAGTGCAGGAGGACGCCGTGCAAAACACGTTGACTCAAGTCGCTGGGACGCGACCGGATCAAAGCCCGAAGCACGGCAGACCAGCTAGCAGAGGCAGGCGGCGTCGAAGGCAGGATGACGTGCAGATTCGTAGGCGCATTGACCAAGGCAGAGAGAGAGCCTTGCGCGTACAACAGCGCATCGGCAATCAGCACACCACGGCGGAACAGGACATGGTTCGTCCCATCCTTGAGAAGAGTGCGCACAAGCAAGAGGTAGGTGTCGTTCGTTGGTGTCATAGACCAGTCCATCATCAGCTGCCATAGCACCAGCGCCAAGCGCGTTGCATGCAGGGGCATCTCATGTTGTTCATCAGGCCACATGACAGGCGCGCGTTGGAACGTCGAGGGCAGCGGATACTCCATCAGCATCGTTTCGACGAAGCGCTCGTTCTGAAGCAGGCCCTCCGTCATGATTTCCATCGTGACGGGCGTCGGAGCCAGCTTGACATTGGTACACATGGTGTGCATGAGCTGCAGGGCTACAGGCAGGCGCGGCTGGTGCGAGTCGCCTTTCGTGTGCAAGCAAGCCTTGATCATGGCGGTGAACGTGATCGAGTTCGGCTGCACATGCATCGACTGCATGATCTGCATCACCTGGTCAACAGCCTGTTCGGCTGCCGCGGGCTGTGTGGCGACGCGAAGCAGGGTGTCCAGCACGGTCGTGAAAGTAATGACATCAGGCCGGAGTCCCAAGGGCAGGATCTGCCGCAGCGTCGCGGCCATAGCCGGCAGGTTCTTTTGCCGCGCCTGTGCACGGAGCACGACGTTGATGGTCGTGATGGTCGGTGCTGGTACGCCATTCCGGCCCATCGAGCGCAGGAGAGCGTAGGCTTCTTCGGTGCGCCGCGACACGCACAAGCCATGCAACACGGCATTGTATGTCTCGATGGGGATTCTCAGTTCCTGCCGCGCCTGCTTCGCCTGCAGCTCGTTGTGCAGAGTCATGGCCATGTTGACTTGCCGCGCACGAAACAGCGCTGACATCATCGTCGTGTAGCACACGAGGTCAGGCCCATCTGGAGGCGCACGCAAACCCTTCGCTCGGTGTGATAACGGCATGCGCTCAGCAGGCAAGTGTCCGTGAAGCACATACCACGTTGCTTGCACGGATGCCATATCACCACAGCGCGAGAATCCATCCAGCACAGCGTTCCAAACAGCCACAGGGGGCCATTCCGCACCGGTCGCTGCCACGAGCGGCTGTACAGCGGCAAGATCCTGCCATACCTGCGCGGCTAGATCGCGTCGATCAGCAGCGAGGAATCCGCTCAGGCACACCACCCAGGCACTGTCTGTCCAAGCTGGCAGCAGGCGCCGCTCACGTTCCTGCGGCGCGAGCTGCTCTTGCGCGAGCCAAGCCGCCGGCGATGTGGGCTCCAAGATCCCAGCACGCATGGCCGTCTGGTACAGGCGCCACGCACTCGGCACATCGCCACGCGCCAATAGACTGCCCAACAAGCGTGCTATGCGATTCGGACCGGCATGGCCACCGGATCCATCCAAAAGGCCTCGTGCCAGCTCGGCATGCGACACCCAGTCAAGAGCTCGTTCACACACGTCTGCAGGCAGTTTGAAGGCGGCATTCCCACGCAGCCAGGGAAGTTTGGTGAACTGGCGCTGGCTGTGCGCGAGATCGAAGAACAGTTCGGTATGTGTGCCAACATCGAACGACTGCATCGTATGCACCAGGCCATGCAGATCCTGTTCCGTCGCATATGCGAGGATCAGCACCTCGATCATATCGCGCACTGGCTCGCGCCTTTGCCCAGCATCGAGAATGTGAGGTTCTTGCATCGATTCTGTCTGTGCACGAGCGCGACGTCGCGCAGCTACGTACGCATGGAACAGCTGGATCGCACCGACCGGATTCCCACACAGCATCTCGACCTTCATCCAGCCCTGCACACCGAGCATGTCCATCCGCTCAGCAGCGTTCATGCCCCATGCAAGGCACCGATTCTTCCACGCCTCCTGCCGACAACTTTCGTGCGAGAATGTCGATAAATTCGCCCGTACAAGAGCCAAGAGATCTGCATAGTCATGGCGCCGGAGTTGATCCAAAGCCTGTTGCGCTCGAAGGCTGGTCCATGCCTCCCAGACCTGATCCAGATCACGCGCTGTGAGACCAGAGCGCAGTGAGCGAACATCTTTGATTACATTCCCTGCTCCCCCTGACGACAGCATGCGCCGCCATAGTACGGGCGCACGGAACGCCTCCACGGCATTCCGTCGCAACATACGAAGCTCTTCAAGTCCACGCGTTCACCAAACTTGAGTAGCAGCGGAAGGCGGCAACGTGCAGTCCACAGAGAATGCAGCTTTCCACACACCGTCAACGAAGGGGGAATCTCCGATGCGAATCCACACACACACACACAGACGATTACTTACGA
>ERZ500990.294-NODE-294-length-18044-cov-4.276224_pt1 | contig 18044 bp, 9 predicted proteins | sample MGYA00248876_ERZ500990 | MGnify/ENA primary metagenome ERZ500990 (study PRJEB25958, sample SAMN03398517) | human skin metagenome | study: EMG produced TPA metagenomics assembly of the Human Skin Microbiome Metagenome (human skin metagenome) data set.
TCCGTGCCTACTTCAGCTCACGGACTACTTTTCTATGAATCAAAAAATGTACTGTGGGAAGCATGTGCGCCAAGTTGCCCAGTCGCTATCGTCTCGCTAGATGTTTTGCCTATCAGTCATTCGTCCAGTGGACATTCCCTCACATCTTCCTTCACAAGCTGCGTATATCGATTGTGGAGGACATGGCCATTTATGATAGTTGTTAGGAAAGGTGTACAAAGCAAAGGGTTATATGTTAAGGTCGCCCAAACTTGGGCGTAGATGTTTGTTTCGCTGGTGTCATGACCACAATTGGAATTTCAGGGAGAAAAGCAGAAAACCAACACAGCATCGGCTCAACATGAAAACAGACTCCGGTTCCAATGTGAGCTATACGGAGCCCCTGCGGTTCTTTCATGTCCGCTGACCCCCATACTTCTCGATACCCTCTATAGCAATGTCGCCATTGGAAAAGGAGTACAAAGAAACGATCGAAACCATCGCGATCCCCAAGCATCACAACAGGCAAGTGCATACTTTCCAGGAAAAATGCAGCATAACTCGTCATAAAGACATGCGCGATTGCATCCGCAAGGCATTCAACCAAGGCTCTCAATCAGAGTAATGCCAGTATTTCCTTGCTGAATCCTTTAATGATCTTGAAATCAAGAACTGTTGCCATTCTGCCTGTCGTACTACAATCGGCAGCATGCGCATGAGTGATATGAGTAATAATTGGGTATATGCATTCGCAGAGCTGTGCGCAGGAAACTACCACTCTGTATCACTGTCTGCGTCCCACTCGTCTTGATCCGGGTAATCATTTCGGTAGAAATCTTCATCATTACTGTCCTCGTCGTCGTCACATAAGTCCGCTCCAGACTCGATTTCTTCCAACATCAGGTCATTTTCTGCGAGTCCTTGAGCACCGATAGGCACAGCTGTTACGAGAGTGTGTCCATTTTCATCCATTGTTGTGCGTAGATGCACGGGATAGAAGGAGGCTTCATGCATCCAGTCTACATCCTCTTCTGGGTCTTGCAAATGCTCAAAGCCAGGGGCTGTGGTTGTGGATGGTCCTGTGTCGTATCCCTTGCCACTAATGGGTACTGATGAATGTGGCTTATTGGACTTGGTACGAGCGCGTCCAACTGTTGGTACACAGTTCACGTTTTTTGCGTCGCGATGCCTCCATGCAGTCATAGGCGTGGTATCTTGATAGTAGATATCAAAGACGTACTCATTTGCAGCCTCTGCATTAATATTGGAGGATTCCAATGAGACGTGGTTCAATCTGAGGTACTCGGATAGCATGTCTGAGAAACAGTTCATATCCCGCGCCTTGTCTTCCTCTTGAAGAAGTGATGGTTGATGCTTGCGCCGGACACTCGTTGTTTCTGTATCTTGCTCATGCTTGCGTTTAAGTTTCATCCTTTTCGAAAAACTATCCCATTCTGCTTCGATCACTTGTGCATCCTTTGCCATCTGCTCGTCTACATCTACCGTCTCTCTCCGTCGAAACATGCCATGTCCGGGCTGGTCAGGCGGATGATGCGGCTGCGTGCCACGGCGTTTTGCGAGGTGCGATTGCGTGTGAAACTGGAACAAAAATGCATCGACTGGATCGTCAGCGCGTTTACGCTTGACACGCAGAACCGCCCCATCGCCAGCCGTCGTCATGGCTAGGCAGAGCCGGCGGCAAGCATCATCTAGGCGTGCAGATCGCTTACATAATACAACACATATGTGGAGTGTTGCTTTGGAGGGGAAGTTGACTTGTAGACCTTACATGAATTGGACGTGCGCATTGTAGCCGTATACACCCAGCATGACCTCGGAGCCGGATCTTTACGCCAAGATCCAGCAGCACTTACAACATGGATCCAGTTCTCATGGTGACTTTCCACCCACAGAATTTCGAGCAGAAAATAGCCAGCCGACGTCTGTGACGCGGACACGGCCCTATCAGGACCTGGATGATCGGGCTGTGTCACATCCCTCCTCTGATGAGGCTTTCGACAGGAATAGGTTTTATTGCCAGAAGAATGCATCAGATTACGCATCAAGCATCAGTCTGCATGAGCCAGCGCACTTGCTACCTGTGAGTTCGAGTCATCGAGACACCGTTGCTGTGCCGATGTATGAGGACACACGGAAGCCATATGACTGGGGCATGAGCGAAACAGATCTGCCCTTAAAATATGCTGAGAACGATCTTGACGAGTCGCATCATTGGCAAACACAGCATCCTATATACCCTGACCATCTCACAGCGTCCCGCACTCACCTTATGGGTTCCGCTGACGAGAGCCTTGAGATACCATCCCAGAAAGAGGGAAAGTTTACGTGGTCTAACCAAGACAAACTGAAGCAAAAAATCGATGAGCGTGAACGTGGCGTTGGACGGCAGAGGTATCCGTTTGTGACATGGCTCATTTCCTTTGGTGTCGTCGTTGTGTTTATCGCTGAGCTTATCTTGTCCAAGCAGCGCACAGGCGAAGCTGTCCAAGTACACCCCAGCGTACAGCCCATGATTGGACCCCCCGCGGAATTTCTCATATCATTCGGAGCACGATTCGCGCCCTGCATGCGCAACGTACCGGGCTTGCCGCCCACCAACATGATCCCATGTCTCAATCACACGGCGACGCGAGAAACCCGATTTCAGAGGGATGAGCTGTGCTCGCTTGCAGACATATGTGGCTTGAAGGATGCCACGAATCCGAACCAGGGCTATCGATTCGTTTCGGCCATTTTTGTTCATGCCGGTATCGTGCACATTCTCTTCAATCTGATTGTACTATTGACTCTCTGCGGCCAGATTGAAAAACTGATCGGCTCGCTAGCATATGCGATTGTCTTTATGGCCGGAGGCATCGGAGGTAATCTGCTAGGCGGCAACTTTGGGCTCATTGGACAGCCTGCGCTGGGTGCATCGGGCGCTGTGTACACATGCATCAGTTTTGAAATGATTGATTTGATTTACAATTGGAAGTTTGAGATGAAGCCCAAGACTCGATTGACCGTGTCGATCATTTTTGCCATTATGGGTCTGGCGTTAGGACTGCTGCCCGGCCTCGACAACTTTTCGCACATTGGCGGATTCTGTATTGGCATCCTGGGCGGTTTGGTGTTTGCACCGTCCATCCATCCGTCGCGATCGCACATGATTATAAATTGGGTGTGTCGTTTGGTCGGTATCATACTCTTGATTGCATTCCTTGTGGCACTCGTGCTCAACTTTTACCGCAGTGATGATCCGTCCAAGGCATGTACATGGTGCAGATACTTGTCGTGCCTACCTGCGTTTGACGCGTGCCGCGGTGGTGGCATATATACAACCACACCGGACGGCGAAGTTACACAGTAATCGCATACATAGCCACATCGTATAGAGGGTATATTTTAGCACAGTTACTTTCGCCACCACCACAAAAACACAAAGATCCATATGACGAGCATGATAAACAGCATCATATTGCAGAACCAGCCGCGCTGTCGGCGCGCCATGACCGTCATCTTATGAAATGTGTTGCCTAGCAAGGAGCTAGCGTTGGAAAACAGGTCGTTCAGAGAGTTCATTTCCGCGGTCGATTCGCGCGCCTCTTTCCCGATGCCCGTCGAAATGTCCTTGAGCAGCTTGATACGCTCGCTCAGACCTGAGAGGCGCGCATCGTTCTGCTCCTCAAGATCCGCCGCCGAGCTCTGCTGGGCGGATGTCCCTGAAAACAGACTGACAAAGCTATTCTGTGAGTCCTTCTTGGGGGCCCCAGGCTCCTGTGCAGACATATCGTATGGATTCTCAAAGGGAGAGTCAGATCGCCACGGCTGCTCAAACACAGCATTCCGCTGCCCAATCTTCGCTGACATGGAAGATGGGTATGCATGTTCAGTCAGCACCGCATAGCGCTCTGGCACGGGAGCATTGCGACGGTTCATCTTACCGCCCCGCCAGAGAAAATGGCGGATGGACGGACGTCGTCTCGCCCTCGTGTCGATTCGATCACGTGGCATGGCCCGTTCCCCACCACCGACCCACTCCGCCACGGCTTCCTGCGCCTGGCCGTGAGACGCTGCGTGTCATGATACCCGTGCTGCCCCGTATCACGCGCGAGGCTGTCTCCGGTGCCTCGGGCACGGCCAGTCTTTTTGTTTGGATCTTTGCACAGACGCCACAGATCTACCAAAACTTCCGCACGAAGAGCGTAGAAGGCCTGTCCTTTGTGTTCTTACTTCAATGGACGCTCGGTGACCTGACCAACCTCGTAGGTGCTTTTCTCACGAACCAGCTGCTGATACAAATGATCATTGCTGCTTACATGCTTTTGGTTGACGTGACACTGTGCACACAATACGCTCTCTACTACCGGGAGCCGCTTCCTCCACGCATTTCACCAGCGTTCCCTACGGAGCGCTCGCCCCTGATAGGGGCGTTGTACAGGCCAGCTCACACCTCGACCACAGGTACCACGGCGATGGCATCTACTTCGAGATCTCGGCATGTGCTTCCGAGCATGTCGCGGCAAACACTGCGCGCGAGGTCCCTGGATCCATGGATGGTGTACCGCGTCAGACCGCATCGTCCGTCGAGGCGAACACGCGCTCCGCGACTAAGTGAATCTACAGATGATGTAACGAGCAAGCCAGCGGCCTCAGTGGAACGTGGTCGACGTTCGAAAGCGCATACCTCCTTGGCGCCCGCATCCATGGACCAAGACGTGTCATCATCCGCTCGAGGTCGTGCGCGTGGACGAAAGGCCGCAATACGGCGAGGTGCAACTGTAGCTTTGCTGGGAATTGGCTTCTTTGTCTCGGTGGGCCCATCCAGCAGGCCTGACGCCCTTGCTTCCGTGGATCCTGTGGCCCATCCTCGCGTTCTGACACACACGTCGTCGGCTACCCCTATACCTCCTGCTGTGCGCCATCCTATCCTGCTGTACATACCCGATAGGGAGCTGTGGACCGCGCCGCGACGCGGTCGGACAGACCCTGCGCCCCCTTTCAGTGTCATCATTGGCCGCATTTTTGCTTGGTTCTGCACGGTGTTGTATATGACATCGCGCCTGCCACAGATATGGACGAATTTCCAGCGCCGTTCCGTGCGGGGATTATCGATGCTACTGTTCTTGCTGGCCTTTTTCGCCAATCTCTTGTATTCGATCAGCATTCTCTCGAATCCCAAAGCCGTGGGACCCGACAGGTACGAGTACCTGTCTGAAAGTCTGCCTTTTCTGTTGGGCAGCAGTGGTACTCTTATTTTTGACCTGGTCATCCTCGTCCAGTATGCCATGTGGCATGACAAGCATACTCCAGCGCCATCCTCTCCATGACGCAGATACCGTACCATACCTCATGCAACCTATATCAAATTACGGAAAATGGCCTCTTGCAGTGCATCCGGTGTCGGACGAGCAGCAATGGCATGTGGCTCGAATCCCAGGGTCTCATGCACCCATTGCGCCGTCGTCCGACCGATGCATGCCACTTTGCATCCCTGATGCGCTTCTTGCGACACAATCCACCGACGATGAACAAGTTCCTGCAGGGCGTAACTACCACCACTGGGCGAGAAAAACACGATCCAGTCGGGCCGGACTTCTGTCGGCGCCGATGCGGGCGTGGCGAGTACATCAAGGTTTGCCTCTCGCGCATGCCCTAATATTCCATGATGTTCTCGCTGCTGCTGTGTAGCTGACGGCATTGAGCCGGACAGGGCTCCATCAGACATGCGCCGGGGAATATCGCGCGCAAGAAGGGCGCAGTTGTCTTCAAAGCCCGGGCTTTTGTCCGTCACATACACGACCAATTCATCGAGTGTGACAGGTGCGTTGTGAGCCTGCAATGTGTTGATCAGGGCCGGAGAACGCTTGTCACCGACAAGGTACAAGAAGCGCCGTGGCTCTCGGCTTTGGTTCATGTCTCGCATCATGTGCAGAGCCAAGCTCTCGGCATTTCCCGCTTCGGCGCCGTGTATGGTAGTTGGTTTGAAAGGAGTGGCCACCTGAATGTTTTGCAAGGCCTTGGCGGTGGCTGGCCCCACGACGTAAAAAGGCACTTGGCCTAGCACCCTCATGCGCTCTAGGTGGATTTCTTGCTGTACATATAGCTTTCGGTATACGCGCAAACACGCTTTTTGCCATGCCTGAACGGCCTTTTGACTTGTCATGATCACACCATCATAGTGGGTGGTATGGTGGTACATGCCAAGTAGGGCCTGGTCCAATTCATCTGCGTGTACTGTGACATGCGTGAGGATCGGGAAACTGACAACGCGGAATTCAAGATCTTTGAGCTCATGAGGGCACATGTGGTGCGTCATAAGATAAAGATCGTCGTCCGCTGACGATTCTGGATCCGGTCGCGACTCGGTTGCGGTGTGCTCCGGGCATGACAGGCTGTTATCATTCCTGGGTGCGCTTGATGCAGCACTTGGCGTATTGAGGGTAGCACGGTCATGAAAGGACGTGCGGAGAGTTCCGAATGCGTCATGATACGGATCTGTGCCCTGATGAACAGGCACAGGCTGTCGAAGAAGCAGGACGCGCACGGGCTCAGAACGCCCAAGCTGCATTTTTTTTAAATCCGAGCTAGATCTGCAAGCGAATGTCATGGGCGGCCTATGCACGTCCTTATAAAACCCTACATAAGGGCGCGCGGCCCCCGCGTGTCAGAGCCCCGCGTGCTAGGCGCCTTGTACATGGCTGCAAAGCCACGTGGCAAGGAAGCCGATTCTCGGTGCATGTGACCATGCGGTGCCCACAGGTGGGCTCGTGCTGGCACAGTTCGGCCGGATAAATGTCCGAACACACGGTCCGGGTGGGCGTGCTGCATTTGATATAAGACGGGCGAGTCGATCGACGGCACGTTGGTCTTTTTCCCATTCATACATAACTTCGAGATGCTGTCCCTCACTATCCCCCGTGCTGCTCTCCGGTCGGCGACGGCTCCCCGCCAGTTTGCCGCGGCCGCTTCGTCGGTGCGCTACTCGTCGACGAAGTCGCTTGCTGAGGCTGTCGGCGAAATTGTACCTGCCAAGCGTGAGCAAATGGCTCGCATCAAGTCGCAGTACGCCGAGGCTCCTCTCGGCCAGAGCAACGTTGGCCACCTGATCGGTGGTATGCGTGGCCTCAAGTGCATGCTCTGGGAGGGCTCGGTCCTTGACGCCGAAAGTGGTATCACCTTCCACGGTAAGAGCATCCCTCAGTGCCAGAAGGAGCTGCCCACCGCCAAGGACATTGGCCGCCCTGGTGATGAGATGCTGCCCGAGTCGATGCTCTGGCTTCTGCTGACCGGCAAGGTGCCGACGGCCGAGGAGGCCAAGGGCCTCTCGCAGGACCTCATGTCCCGCGCCAAGCTCCCCAGCTTCGTGGAGAAGGTGATTGACACGTTCCCCAAGTCGCTTCACCCCATGACGCAGTTCTCGGCTGCTGTGTCGACGCTGAACCACGACAGCAAGTTTGCTGCCGCTTACAACGCTGGTGTGAAGAAGACTGAGTTCTGGCAGCCTACCCTCGAGGACACGCTTGACCTCATTGCTCGTCTCCCTGCTATTGCCGCCCGTATCTACTTCAACGTGTTCGGCAAGGGTGATGGTAAGCAGCACATTGATCCCAGCATGGACTTTGCCGAGAACTTCTCGCACATGCTCGGCTACGGCGACAAGGAGGGTCTGACGGACTACCTTCGTCTCTACCTGTCTGTGCACGGTGACCACGAGGGTGGTAACGTGTCGGCTCACACGTGCCACCTGGTCGGCAGCGCGCTCTCTGACCCTTACTTGGCCTACGCCGCCTCGCTGAACGGTCTGGCTGGTCCTCTGCACGGTCTTGCCAACCAGGAAGTGCTCAACTGGATCCTTGAGGTCCAGCGTGACGTGGGTGACACGCCAACGGACCAGCAGATCACGGACGCTCTCTGGGCTACGCTCAAGAGTGGCCGTGTCGTGCCTGGCTACGGTCACGCTGTCCTCCGTCAGCCCGACCCTCGTTTCACGGCTTTGTACGGCTTCTGTGACAAGCGTGCCGAGTTGCAGAGCTCGCCTACCGTCAAGCTGGTGCAGCGTATCTCGCAGCTCGCCCCGCCTGTGCTCAAGGAGCACGGCAAGACCAAGAACCCCTTCCCCAACGTGGACGCTGCCTCGGGTGCGCCGCTCTACACGTACGGCCTTGACGAGTTCAAGTTCTACACGGTTCTCTTTGGTGTGTCGCGTGCTTTCGGTGCCCTGCCCCAGCTCGTGTTCGACCGTATCCTTGGTCTTCCGATCGAGCGCCCCAAGTCGCTCTCGATGGACGCTCTTGAGCAGCTTGTCAAGAAGTAAACGTGCAGACGCTGATCTGTGTCTCGAAGACCATATGTCAATATTATATAACAGCTACTAGTCGAAAACGATGAGTGGATTTATGTGGTCTTTGGCGAATAAATAGTTGCCGCGCTTTGCGTCGTGCTCCAAAAACTCTGTGGGATGTTGAATGAGAGTGCCGCAGCATCGTTGCAGTTGGGCAGCCATGTTCTCGACTTGCTCCGGAGCAAACATGTCGGTGCCGTTAGGCGCTGAGCCGTCTGTGACAGAACGTCCCACACGGTCATGATGCTGCATGGCGACTTTGTATGATGCCCAAGCCTTGATTTCGTCGTCTGGCACACAGCGGAACACTTGGCGGTATATGACGGTGTTATGTGTGGCCACAGCCTTCCACACGTCATACTGCGCCACGGGGTCGAGCAAACATTTGGGTACCACCTGGGGTTGTTCGTCTTGCGATATCTGTACATTATCACCCCGCTCCATAGCATCCACGTCCCAACCCACATGCTCGTGCATCAGTCGCATACGTAAGGTGTGTGGGAACCGACCCACTTGAAATGCTTCACCAGCCATGCGGCTCATCAGCACATCATGGTCTTGTACAACACACGCCAATTCTGAATCTCGGTCGCCGCGTTGACTGCGCTCATTGATGTTGGCACTGCCAATAATGGCCAGGCGATCGTCGACGATCATCACTTTGTCATGAGGGTACACTTGTTCTGTAACCAACTGGCCATGGCGCATTCGACCCCATTGGCGCAGGGAATAGAAGCCAATGTAGGCATGTGGATCTATGCCCACGGACTCGAGACGCGCGAAGATCGAGTGGGGTCCACGTGCAATCGACGAGTACTGCAAGGCCGAGATAATTCGCACGGACCCACTTTCCGGATGGTCGTACTCCATCGGGAAACCAGGCGTGGCTGGAATCAAAATGATGGCCCGCCATGGTGTGCGCTCGCGATGAGCACGCACGATACGCTCTACCAGCGCAAGACCAATGCTGTTTTCGATTTCCGTGCTTTCCATGACCGTGGACGTGACAAAGAACTGGTTCTCCACATACACGAAGTGCTCGCTTTGCTCAATGGCTTTGAGGTACGCGTTTTGGATGGAGTGTTCCACCGTTTTGGGCGTGCTCAAGCTCCAGGGACCGCCTGAACGGCAAATCTGCACATCGCATGTGCCTTGCACACCAAAGCGCCTCACCTCGTCATCCGTAAGGTCGGACGGCGGGAGCAAGAAATCCATACGCCGAGTGTGCTTTTTGGATCGGAGTAACATGTTCCATCGTTGGCAAAAGTGACGACAAAGATCACGCGCAGGCTGACCTAGAATCTGAACGCCGACATCATGCCACGGCATGCGTGGCACCTTGTCCCGTGGCAACAAATCCATCTCGGGCTTTGTGAGAATCTGCCACTCGACTTTGCGCTCGTTCGCATAGTCCTGTCCGGGCCAGATATGAGCCTCGGCGCCGTCTAACGCGGGTCCTAAGAGCGATGGGTCCGTGGTAGTGCTTGGACCCATGGCCGCATCGTCCACGAGCGGGTGAGATGGTGTGTCGTAACGACCAAAGCATAGGTCAAATCCACCCATGAAAGCCACCATCTGGTCCACGACGCAGAGTTTCTCATGATGTGCCCAATAAAAGGTACCTGTTTTCAAGTGGCTGGGAGAGCGTTGCACGACAATATTAGGGTGTAATTCCATGAGGCGCGACTTGGCGTACGCCGAATCTGTGGGCGTAAACTGATTTGATACTTCGTTGTAGAGAATCACATAGACAAGGACACCTTCCGATGCCTTTTTCTGCAGCAAATGATCGAGGCGCCATTCGGGTGTGCCTGGGCGGCGCAAGTACATTTCCGGCGAGAGCCACCAGTCGTGGATGTAGATGCAATCACGGGCGTGCAGCAATGCCTCGGACAAGTTCCAGTAGTAGTCACGGCCATCCACCAGCCATTGGATGGCGACGCAACGACGAATCGGCGCAAAGCTACCGAATCGCGTCTGCTTCCCGAAGGGATTATGATGTGCGGCCCACTGGATACTGAGCAGGAATTGCTCTAACTCGCGTTCATTCTTGGCCGTCAGTTTCAATTTGCGTTCTGCGTTGTACAAGTTGAATCGGTGCCGCCTGACATAGTCACCAATCGTCCCTGTGGAAGTGCGATGCGTCTCGGGCCACCCTAGCTTGCCTTCATTGTCTTCCTCGACCTCGTCTTTCGGTGCATGCTTTAAGGATGCAGGGCGTAATGCGTGTTTTTGAACGACCTTGAACTCTTGATCCATGAGAAACACGTCGTACAGGCGCAGGCTATGAGCCTCTTCCACAATGATAATATAGCTCTCGCGTACAATGAACCATTTAGGGATGCGGCGCTTGGGTCTTTGTAAGAAGGATTGAGTTTCGCGCCACGAACTTTTTGATTTGATTTGCAGGTATCCCTGTTTTCCAAGGTAGCCATCGAGAGACGCCACTTGCAGTCCCATGGCACTGATTTCAAGGAAGCGACATAGGCGATTTGCCTCTGGACGAAACATGGCAAACTTGATCAGTTTCTGCAGGTAGTCTGTGAGTGCCTGGCGGTACGTGCGTTCCTGGGCCTCTTGATGCTCCTTGGCCGTTTTGCCATCCTGCTGTTGCCTCTGCCGGGTGAATCGATTTGTGAAGCTTCCTTTGGGAAAGCTGGGGAGATTCCCTTCTGATTCCGTTTCAGAGGAGAAGGACTTGTACAGCGTATTGGCTACGCTGTGCGTCCGATAGTACGCGTGAAGGTTGAAAAAGTCGCGCACTTCACGATAAATTACCCAGGATACCATACCGTACGCATAGCTGAGCTCTAGGCGGTACACATGGTGACCGGAGCTATGCGAGTTGTACGTGTCCGTCACTTGGACACGCACGTACTGCAGCAGGACAGGTATGCGGGGAGCGTTGTTCTCATCACGCTCGAGGCGCATCTTGAGCAGGGCCGCGCTCGTCAAGCCCGTTTGGAGATCTGATACCATGCTGATGGAGTTGGATCGGTGCTCGCACTGGGGCGTCGACGCATGCTGCCGTCGCCAAAGGGATCGGAGGGAGATGCGTGCACTGTTGGGGGGCAGGTCCTGTACGGTGGGCGATGCGTGGGTATCTGGGGCCTCTCTGCAGGCCTGTTGCCTAGGCTCTTGATCTGATTCGGAGACTGCTTCGGTAGAAGGACGCGACGCATCCGAAGGGATGCGCAGCGGTGCCGTAGACATCGACGTGGAACGCCCAAACTGAGCGCGTCGTGTGGTTTCATCTCCACATCCACCCAACACACCACCGCTTGGGTTGGCGAGAGCCCTGAACATGTGCGTAGGCCGAGCTACTGACGCGTAGGGCGCCCACAGACTTTTTGCAGGTGTGTAGCCGTCTGACTGACAGCAGAGAGGGATTGATATAGTGCAAAGGGCGATTGATGAGGATGTGAAGCACCATTACCAGGAGGCGTACACGCAGTATCAGAACAGCCTCGATTATTTCATGATGGCGCTCAAGTACGAAAAAAACGACAAGCTCAAGCAGTTGATCCGCTCGAAGTTTGTCGAGTACCTGGACCGAGCTGAGAAGCTCAAGGAGCATCTGGGCAAGGTGGCGCAGGCGGAAACCTTGGATGGCGGCAAAGGCGTCGCGGGCTCCAAGAGTGATTCGGAGGACATGGATGCTGAGACGCGCAAACTGCGATCTGGGCTATCGAATGTGATTCTGACGGAGCGCCCCAATGTCAGTTGGGACGATGTGGCAGGTCTTTCGAGCGCCAAGGATGCCCTCAAAGAGGCTGTGATTCTCCCAATCAAATTTCCGCAGTTGTTCACGGGTAAGCGCAAGCCATGGAGTGGGATTCTGCTCTATGGACCGCCTGGCACGGGCAAGTCGTATCTGGCCAAGGCTGTGGCGACGCAGTCCAACAGCACATTTTTTAGTGTCTCGAGTTCGGATCTTGTGTCCAAATGGATGGGTGAGAGTGAGCGCCTGGTCAAGCAGCTCTTTGCGATGGCGCGCGAAGCGCGGCCGTCGATCATATTTATTGATGAAGTGGACTCGCTGTGCGGTACGCGTGGCGAAGGAGAGAGCGAGGCGAGTCGGCGCATCAAGACGGAGTTTCTCGTGCAGATGAATGGGGTGCACAATGACCACGAAACAGAGGTGCTGGTGCTGGGCGCCACCAACATTCCATGGGCGCTGGACTCGGCCATCAAACGCCGCTTTGAGAAGCGCGTGTACATCCCGCTACCTGAGCTTGATGCGCGGCGGCGCATGTTTGAGCTCAACATCGGCTCGACGCCGTGCACACTCACGCCCCGGGACATTCGGACGCTCGCGGCACAGACCGAGGGGTACTCGGGTGCTGATGTGGCCGTGGTCGTGCGTGAGGCCCTCATGCAGCCGGTGCGCCGTGTCATGAATGCGACGCATTTCAAGCAGGTGCGGGAAGTGGACGACGATGGCACGGCGCGTACGCGCTACATGCCATGCTCGCCTGGTGATCCTGATGCGCGCGAAATGACGTGGATGGACGTTGAATCTGACCAACTCCGGGAGCCCCACCTCGTGATGAACGACTTTCTCAAGGCGCTACATGCCGTCCGGCCCTCTGTGTCGGCGGCCGATATCCAAAAGCACCTCGACTTTATGCGGGAATCCGGGGCCGAATAAGCTACTTATAGCACTCTTACTCCAGCAGGGCGCGCTCTCGCGACTTGCGCGACGCACCGTACAAGCGCACGAGGCTCGGCTTGATGCGTTCGTCGAGCGGCACGGCATGCACCTGCTCGATCCAGTGCATCTTGTCCGCTTCTGGCACCGCCTCGGTCGGCAGCGACTGTGCCGCCGCCGACGCCCACGCCGGCATCTGCGCTGGAAAGTCCGTCGCGAGCGTGCGCATCGTCGACACGACGACCGGCATGTTTTCGGGCGGAAAGTGCGTCACGAGGCCATGCATGAGCGCGCGGCAAGTCTCTGCGCCATGCTCGCCCACGACCGTGTGGACCGCGTCGGCGTGTGTGCGGTCCGGCACGGGCACCTCGTGCGCGTACTCGACGATGGCACGCACGACATCGGCAGCGATGCCCACGACGCCAGGAGAGAGCGCTGCGAGCGCCTGGAGGGCCATCGCATAAGCTTGGGTCAGCAACGGTGGCATACCGAGCAACAAACTCGGTGCCGCTTGGATCGTCACGAGGCACGAATGCAGGTAATCATCCAGCACGTCGGACATGGCATCGGGCGACGGTGCACTGCGGAGCATCGAGCCAACCTTGTGTGTGACGCGCTCGAAGGCCTGTCCCAGCTGCATGCCCAGCGTGCTGTCAGCGCGCTGTCCGTACTGGTCGATCGACTTGCCGACGATCCACACGTAGCCCGAGAAACCCGTCGACTCGAAGCACGAACCGAAGCGGTCGAGCAGCGCCGGCATCGTCGGCACGGCCCGCTGATCGAAAAAGATGAGCGCGCGGCGGATCAAAGCCGATGTGCGCTCAGAAATAAAAAACACGTCGCCGTAGCGCTCCAGCAGACGGTCCAGGATGGCATACGCCTGCGTGCACGTAGCGGCACACGCCTCAGGCAGTGTGCTTGCGAGCGATACACCCATGATCTGCAGAATACGAGCCAGCTGCTCCATGCGATCAGCTGCGCGCATCAGGTCAGGCTTCGTGGCCGACGGCAGCTCGCACACTTCGTGCACATTCTCCAGCAGCGGCTGTGCCAGTTGGACCAGCGCCTCGGTCGCTGTGGCCGGCGGCATGGCCGTTACGACATGAGCCAGCGCCTCGGACACGGACAGCAAGTCATCCACGGCGAGCGTGGCATGCACGCCGCGGAAAAAGTGCATGAGCTGGTCAAAGTACGGCACAAGGTGCTCGCGGCAGTCCTGGCACAAAAAGTCCATGGCCTGGGCGGCCGCCGCGGCAATGTCCCTGTCGGAGCCATCAAAGCCCGTCGTGATAAACGTAAGTACCCCGCTTAGGTGCTCAGGATGATCCGCAACCCACTCGGTATAGCGCGACATGACAAGCAGGCCTGCATACCGCAGGCGGGGATGCGGCGGCAGGCGCGGGACGAGCGCAAACACACGCGGCACCACCTCGCTCGTTGCCACATCGACTTGGCCGCCCATGGAGCGCATGGAGAAGAGAGGCGCCTCCATGTCTTGCCATCGCAGCTCCGGCGAGGCTTGGGCGAGCGCCGATTCAATGACCTCGAGCGAGCGCGCAAGGCACGCCTCTGCACCCAGCACGTAGCAGCAGTCCTTGAGCGTGTCGCCCATATAGTGCCGGAAGCTCCGGAAGTCATCACGCTCTTGACCTGTCAAGTCCGTGTCGTCGTCAGGGAATCGTAGGTGTCGTAAAATCACAGCAAAGAGCTGCTCGAACACGTCGCGGAACGGCAGCGCAGCCGGGTTGCCCTGCTCGAGCGCACGATGGACGTCCGTCGCAAGCAGGTACCAGAAACGGAAGGTGATCTGCACAATGTCCAAGTCATGATACGACGCACAGTCAAGCGCCGCCTGCACAATGGGGAGCAGGGCCTGGGGGTGCTGCAGCGCCAGCGCATGGTACGTCTCGCCGGCCTGCACAAAGATGCGACATAGGCCACGCACACGGTCTTCGTCATCGCCCGCAGCCATCAGCGCTGGGCGCAGCGACTCGATGCGTGGTAGCAACCATTCGATCACGCCCTGGTTCTCCTCCAATTCCTGGGTCTCGTTGATGAGGTCGCACAGCACATCCACGGCTGTATCAAAGAGCTCCTCATCTTGCAGCGCATCAAATGTGCATGAGAGAAGCGGCGTCTCGGCTAGCTGCATGGCTGTGACTTCGCCCGTCTTGAGCCAGCTCCGCAGGCACGCGAAAATCATCGCTTGGATCGTAGACGTCACACCATCCGCCTGGATATACATGACAAGCACCTGGAGCGCAGACATGGCATGCTGTGTCAAAAGTTGAGATACTCTGTCATGGTATGTGGTATTGTCCATCGGGATACGGTGGTTCATCGACACCTCCTCGGGCAGGACCGTCAAAAACTCAAGGAGCACGCCGACCGTCGAGGGCGCACCGCCGAATCGCTCAATCATACCTGGAACAACATTTCCCCAGCGAGCCTCGCTCATCTGAAGAGCCAGGGCTGCAAGGGCCAAGCACAGCTGCGTCTGAATCACGCGCGGTCCTGTCGCGTACATGTCGAGCGCATGCAGAAGTGTATCACGCAGCTGCTCCTGCGACGCGCCTTCGAGCTGCTCAAGGTCAAATGTAACCTTGGAGCGAAACGTCTGTGCGGAAAAGAGCCGCGACTCGAGAGGCACGTCTTGCGCAAGCAGAAGTGTATTGGCTGTGCTCCATGCCTGCGGCGTTTTTTGGAACTGCAGAAGCGCCTGATTCGCCTGCTGCTTGGCCTGCGCGTCCGGATTGTGGTATAGCGCCTGCAACGCAGCTAACACAGACGATACATCAGGCGATGTAGCGGCCGCCTCACTCATTCCAAGGAACGAGTGAAAAAAGGTAGGAACTTGGGTGTTGTTCGCGGGCGTTGCTTCCACCCACACTTCCTGGACATTATGTAATCACTAGCTAGACCCTCGACATGCAGGTACGCTCCCTCTGCGAGTCCTTCTCCCTTACTTCGGAGGACACAGCAACTTGTACAGCCCACTATCCTCAAAGCACCAATTCGGCGATGGCCAGGCGAAGACGTGCTCAAGTAGACGCGCGGCGGTGGGACGGCGGTCCGGGTCAATCTCGAAGCAGTTGCGCAAAAAGTGGGCGGCCGGTTTCGAAATCTTTACATCTTTCGGCACAGGCGGCGCACGACGTTCAGCGCCGATCTTGAACATGGCCTGCACGGCCTCTTCGTCCGACCAGGGCCTGCGACCAGCCAGCATTTCCAACACAACACAGCCCAGACTCCAAATATCGACTTTCGCGCTGTATCCTTTGCGCGATAGACTCACGACCTCTGGAGCCATCCAGAATATACTTCCCTGGAGCGACATGTTTTCCACATTGGCATAGATGTCTTCGCTGCGACGCACCGTGCCGAAATCAGAAATTTTGCACGTGCCTTGGTAGTCCACCAAGAGGTTGTCCGCCTTCAGGTCACGGTGCAAAATGCCCTGCTTGTGGAGATACGCCAAGCCCTGGAGCGTCTGGTTCAGAAAGGAGCTGGTCATGTCCTCTTCAAACTTGCCGTACCGACGCAAGCAGCTGCCGATGGATCCACCCGGGACGTACTCCAAAAAGATACTTAGCGTGTCCAGCGTCTCTTCAAAGCCAAGGCACGTCACGACGTTGGGATGATCGAGGTCCTTAAGCGTCTCAATTTCCGACTTGAGGGCTGACACAATGCTACGCTGCCTCGACGAGTCACGGTCGGCCGCCGTGCGAGGCAGCTCCACTTGTTTCACCGCAATCATCTCACCTGTCGTGGCATTGAGTGCGAGATACACACGGCCATATGTGCCTTTGCCAATCAAGTCGCCCTTGACCCACTTGAACACCGGCTGCGTGTCGGGGTCCGTCGACCCGTGGGTATTGCCATCGGGCACGATACCGACCGAGTTGGCACCGTTCGTGCGCATTTCCACCATGCGTCCACCCCATAGTTTCGTGCTCTTTCGTCGGCTCAGAACCTCTTCATTCTTCAGCTTGTTTCGACGCTCTTCCTGCTTGGTCTTTTCTAGAAGCTGGCGTCTGTTTTGTGCAATGATGCGGATCGAATGGTGCTGGTGTCGTGAAAGACCACGGGGTGCACGTCGGTGCTTGGTCGACGGCGTCCCACCGGCCACAATGCGGTCCTCTTTCTGGGCAGACAGCGGCGTTTCGCTACTAGTCTGGGGCGAGAGAGCCATGTCGCTGAGGGGCTGGTCCAGATCGTGGCGGGGAAACAGGTTGTCCAGTTGCTCATACAGTTCCTCCGGAGGCGGGCGGAATGCCCAGCTCTGTCGATGGCTGTCTTGCGACGATTTCGAGGCGACCGTGGTGGCCGAAGCCTGGGACGGCGCTTTGGGCTCAGGAGGCGGGGATATAGAGAGAGTAAGAACGGGCCGAGAGGCGTCGCGGGGTGTCAGAGTACTAGGAGATGGGCGCAGCGTATCGGCATCGTGCGGCCGAGTTGTGAGCGTCGATGCGTCCAGGGGTTGCGCAAAAGTGCCGCCGAGCGTATCGTCGGCAAATGAGTCGAAGGCAGGAGTGTCCGAGGTTGATGCATTCTTGCGTTCCTGCGACACACGCAAATGTGCCATCAAACGCTGCATGGAGCTGTCACCGCCGTGATCTGACTGCGTCGACCGGTCCGAGGATATGTGATCAGTCCACTCCGAGTGCGTGTCTTGGCGCCAGGGCGACATTTGAGCCGAAGCTGGAGAAGCCGAGCTGATGGGCGAGGGCACGGGCAGAGGCCGCGGACCCGAGCTGCTTTCACTGCGGTGTAGGACGGGTGGCGTGTAATTAGGGTATACGTTCTCGTCCTGGGGCGACCCAATATCGCTGGAGCTGGACAGGGCGGGTGGTTTCGACGGCTTCAGCACGCGTCGAGGGACAGTTTCGTCAGGGTCGCGTTTGAAAGGTGCGTCGAGTTGAAAGGACGCTGGCCGTCCATTGGGTGCCGTCGTAGGCGCATGATGGGTCGATGGGGCGGGTCGGCTGCTCGACATGCCATGCACGGAAATAGGGCGTGGCGATCCTCGTAGAGCCTTGTCGTCCATATTCGATGTCGGCACCAGCATGC
>ERZ500990.309-NODE-309-length-17524-cov-4.355430_pt1 | contig 17524 bp, 15 predicted proteins | sample MGYA00248876_ERZ500990 | MGnify/ENA primary metagenome ERZ500990 (study PRJEB25958, sample SAMN03398517) | human skin metagenome | study: EMG produced TPA metagenomics assembly of the Human Skin Microbiome Metagenome (human skin metagenome) data set.
GATCGCGTCTCAAGTACCTCACCACAGATGCAGCCCCTGGCGGGCTCGCCAGCCGACAAGCACAGACCACTATGTGGAACGAAAAGACGCTGCGACAGAGTACATACACACACAGCACGTCAGGCAAAGACCATTATATTATCACACTATTTGATTTCGAGCAGCTTGACATCAAAGATAAGAGTCGAGTTCGCGGGAATGCCAGGCAGTTTGGTCTTACCATAAGCAAGGTGTGGGGGACACGTGAGGCGACGCTCACTACCAACTTGCATTCCCTTGACACCCTCGTCCCAGCCTGTGCACACCAGTTAGCGATACTGCAAGCCACAGTCATTCCCGCACGTACCTTTGATGACCTCGCCTTTACCGAGACGGAACGAGAATGGCCTTCCCTTGGTGTTGGAGTCGAAAACCGAGCCGTTCTGGAGCTTGCCAACGTATCGCATGCTCACCCGGTTGCCAGGCTTAGCCATAGGACCCGTTCCAGTCTTCTTGTCTTCTATAAACAGGCCCGATGCAAGCTTCACCTTAGATCGCGAACAAAACGTCAGTCAGCATGGACGCCAACACGCCTCGTACCTTGTCTTGCTTGGGCTGGGAAGCCGACGCTTCTGCCTTGCGCTTCTTGTTCAGACGCTTTCGCTGGCTGCGGCTCAGCTTTGCGTCATCGGCAAGTGATGTGTCCTCGTCCATCTCAGACACGGAGCGCTTCTTCGATGGAAGGATGACGATTTCTTGCTCTTGGTCATCGCCGTCCTCCTCTTCATCATCGTCATCTTCGTCCACTTCCTCCAAGATAACACCCTCTTCATCATCCTCATCGTCCTCATCGTCATCGTCGTCCTCGTCATCGTCGTCATCGTCGTCATCATCTTCTTCGTTGTCTTCATCTCCTTCTTCGATCTCTACGTCCTCTTCGTCCTCCTCGTCGTCGTCCTCATCTTCGTCATCATCCTCTTCATCACCCTCGGGACCACCAATAAGAAGGCGACCAGAGCGACCATCTTCATCATCGTCCTCGTCGTCGTCATTCTCATCATCGTCAAGCATACTTGGGTCCATGTTGCTCAGCGACGTAGGCAAAAGATAGTTGCCAATGATATCCACAGGCTCATTGCCTGACACTGACAGACCAACCTCTTCTTCCTCGCTGATCTGAAGGTTCAGTGTCACCTGCTCGACCTGTGTTGCCTGTTAGCAAATGCACATGCTGCTGTAAACCCAAGCTACGTACCTTTTCGGGAATAAGTGAGCAAACCACATACGAGTCTTCTTCGGTGAACACTGGCACGCGTGGCTCCATGTCAACCATTTCCTCGTCGTCTTCGTCCTCATCATCGTCCTCGTCATCATCCTCTTCATCCTCGTCTTCATCGTCTTCATCTTCGTCATCTTCGTCATCTTCCTTCTCGTCTTGGTCATCATCTTCAATTTCAATGTCATCCTCGTCCTCGTCATCTTCCAAGTCGATCGGATTGCCTGCATAGTGCACACGAAGCACAGAGCGCTTCTTGCCCTTCAGGTTCTCAGGATCAGAGTAGCTCACATTCGTGATCTGCAGATCGCGCAGAGTATCCAGATGATGGATTTCTCCAGGCAGCAACCGAAGCGTGAAGAATTCAACAGGTGCAGACATACTGGTGTGGTTGGACGTATGTATGTGGTTGGTGTAAGACCTATATGTACGTTGGGGGTGGCCTTAGCCACACAACTGACCACGTTCAGGCCCGGCAAAAAAAAAATTGCAACACGTGCACGGAACGTCGCCGAACATCTCATCCAACCAAATTCCATGCGCATGGTCGTCCCCATTCGACGAGGAGGGTGTTTCTCCACATTGTGCTTACTTGAGGCGTGAATGTCTACTGCATCACTACTCTCGTCTTGGGCGCTTCTTTTTTACTGATAGCACTCGCACGGGCGGCGATGAGTCTCGCTGCCGAGTGGCGGAGGCATTCGCCTCATGACCGGAACAGGCATCGTGTGCGCGCGCCTTGACGTCTTCAGGCACAGTGTGCAGTGGAATCTCCACGCATGGCATCGATTGACATCCTTTCCGGCGTAGAGCGCGATCGACCGCGTCATAGAGACGCCGCGTGCAGTGAGCTGCATCTGCAGGCACGTTCCATGTACATGTGTCCTGCATCATGTACTTGAGCACGATATCATCTAGCATGGGGTGAGGAAGCGCGCACGCCTGCGCTGGAGGCGCCGCGACGTCTGTCGGCGGTGTGCACGGATGAGTGAACTGGAGATGATGATCCCGACACGTTGTGGTGATGCCGACGACAAAGATCCCCACCGCATTGCCTGAACAACATTCCTGCCGATATCCCATGCGCTGCCAGAAGCCGTCGACACTGAGTCGCTCAAGCACATATCTTTCGTGCATCGCATCCCGCTGTGCAGGCGTCGGCGCTGGTTTGCACTGCATGATAGCTTGAGGGCATGAAACACCCGGTGCGTGCGCGGTCGACGCCTGCTCGTGGAAAAAGCGGCCCTTTGGATCGTCGGGAAAGACAGGTATGAGAGTGGGAATCACACGTGCCGCTAACGCAGCGGGACGATCACGAGGGGGCTTGTACCGGTGCTCCCATGTACAAGCGTGCAGCGGTAGAGGCGGCACTTGCTCGACGTCAGCGACGCCTGCCCCGCGCGCTGAATACGGGTATCCATAGTGCCAGTGTGCACGTGCCGAGATATGCACCTGTTCAGGCCGCGCTAGCGGCACAATGGCATGAGAATCGAGGCGCTCGTAGCCAGGAATGACATAGAATGGATCGACACGAGTGGCTAGCTGATGCCGTGCGAACAGCACAACTTCGCTCAGGCAAGTGTGCCACCAGCGAATCAGCGCTGCATCGGACAAGACTCGCTTACCTGGGTGCTGCTCAGACGATGGAAATAAATACGCATGCTGGGCTCGCGCGAGCACATGCAATGATACATGGTCGACCAGATCAGGCCAGTGTTCTCTCGAAGCAAAATACGTGAGCACAGCGATGGTGAGAGCAGCCGTAAGAGACAGTGGCATGGTGGCACCCAACGCGCTTGTCGCTGGGTCCGTCGTCACAGCTGCTGTATCCTTCACGTACTTTCGCACATGTGCACAAGGCGCTTGGGGGCCGTAACCGCTCGAGTCCAGCTTGGATACGTAGACGACGGCAGATCGTTCGCGTGGCAGCGTGTAGACATACAGCTCTAGTGCATATGCTAGTCGTAATGCCTCACCTGGAGGCGACCATGCCGCTAGCACGACTACGTGTTCCTGCCATGTAGGTACAGCTCCGTCGTCCTTTTCATTGGATTCACTCGTTTCTGTTGCATGCACGTGTGCTAGCGGATAGAGAGAGCGGATAGGGCGTGGCCGACTGAAGAGCGTGTGGATTCGGAGGGTCCCATCTTCGCCCACAAGAGGTGGGCGTCGTTCTAGTGCTTCTTGACACCATGTCAGCAGGCGTGACATGAGCGCCCGACTAGCAAAATCGAAAACAAACCTGGGCGCTTCGCGGCGCCGACCAGCCTTGCACACCATTCATGCGCCATGTGAAAAATGGCCGATTTTTCACACACTTCCTCGATACGCCTCCACACTACTTGGCATGCACCAACCATGTCCAGAACCAGATGCTGGGGTGCATCGTTTGTCACTTGAAACGGCATGTCGCGTGCGAGCATGTGCCAGGCTACCGACGATAGAATACATTGTGCATGCCCTTCTAGACGCTGCGATCAGCCGCGGTGCAGCGCACATCCATTTAGACGTCGACTTGCAGGCATGGCGCATCGTCTGCTCTGATGATGGCCCGTCGAACCAAGATATCCTTTTCTTGCTGGCCTCGCGACGAGTTGTGCTCGATCCACACGCCCATGGAATCGAATCTACACCGCCTATTTCGTGCATGGCGTGGATTAGCTTGCTGGAAGTATCCACACCGGCACAGACTCTGTTGCAGCGTGTACGTGTGACTCAGCGACCCACCACTGACTTTTGCAGCAACATGATGTCTTGTACTGTGGTACGGCGAAGCGCGCCAAGACGCATCATCAAAAAACGTATACTCGCATCATTTTGCACGACCTGTTCGCACATGTACGTAATATGGCACTGACGTTAGGTGCCTGTGCGTCGGCGCATTCTTGAACGCAAGCGGAGTCGTACGTATCATCGAATTCGACAGCATCTTTGGGCGATGGCATTTGCACATCCAACAACACATATCACCGGAACTGGCACACGTATTCCCGCTTCTCACAGACTCGATGTCATGCTTCGTCGCTTGCAGCCCAGTATTCGGGATATGGTTCATATACGCACTGAACAGACATTTCTTGCGGATCATGACACTTGGACCGCCACCATGGAGGGCGTAATGGGCCATGCGCCAAGTGCCCAGCATTTTATATCGCTGAATGGTGTGCCCACATGGAAGCGACTGACCTGGCCTTGTCCTCCTCAGTGGGACGATGTGCCTTGGCATGCAAGCTTGAGTGCATGCAAGGACTGGCCCATGATTGTGCTAGATCTTCTTGAGCGACCATATGCAGCGACATCTTTGGTCGTCCGCATCCATATCGTCCGTACGAGCTCCGCGCGCCGCCCACAAAAGACCGTGGGTGGATGGACTGGACTATTCGAGTATTTGTGTAGTGGCGTGCGTGCTTGTTCTCGACCGCCTACGTCCCGCACTGCTTCGTGCTCAACATTTGCGCTACCATCGCGGCCAAGAAGCGGGCCAGCGCCATTCCACATGCTCCGTGTTCATCCTGACCCTGTACGTACCCACGTTTTGCCAACGAGTCTTGCCTCCGTACGTCCGATCGCTCAAGTGGATCGAAAGTACGTGCTGTGCACTTGCCAAGACTCTGATTCGTCCATCGCTTTACTTTGTTTGGATCAGCATGCCGTCGATGAACGTGTGCGATTCGAACAGGATGCATCCGCGTATGCGACAGCATGCATGAACCAGAAAGAACACTCGCGCACGCTACGTCCGACATGTGTGGTACGAGCTCAACTCCCTGCCTTTGTTATGCAAGTGATGTGCTTCTGGGGCTGGGATGTGACGTGTGTGCGTGCCGAATGGCATGTAAAAGCTGTGCCATGCATCGTGCCGATGCATCACGCATCTATCCCTGACCTATTTCTACAATGTGCAGCATGGACAGCTGATCACGCTATCGATCTATCGACGCTTGCACGCACTGCTTCTCCGAACACGCATGGGGTCGCGAGTCTGTTGCGGCACATGCCACCCATGCTCCGAGATGTTCTCGCTTCACATGCATGCCACACAGCCATTCGTACGTGCATCGACTTGTATCTCTGGTATAGCTGACTCTCAGGCTTTCAACAGTTGCTGACGAACGAGCAATGCTCCCGTTTAACGCAGCAGTGGAAGTTTACGTCTTTGCCGTTTCAGTGTGCGCATGGACGTCCTTCGGCTGTGTGTGTTTGGAAATGCACGTCTGCGCGCTCTGACGCTGCACCTTGCCGCATTCGCTGGGATACACTCAAGACCTTACCCTAGTCTATGTACTAGAGAATGCAGCTGTACGCCACGGCCCAAGGCAGGATGGCCGCCATACGTGGCTGTGGATTGGACATGCACACCCAGCACGCAGGGAACGCGGGGATAGCAGGTGGAGGTCAGGCCCATCAAGGCTGTGGAGCAGCCCACACACGTAAACAGAAGGCCGCTTGGGCTTGAAAGATTTGGCTCTTCGCAGCCTGTTGGTTCTTGGCACGTGATCTCGGCATCGAAGCAAGCGACGTGGGATGCCGAATTCTGCCAGCAGCCTTCGGCGTTGATTTTGTTCGTCCACATTCTGCCATCACATTTGTCCGTTTTATTTTTTTATTTCCTTCTCCGTGAGCCACAAAACAACGACTTGGGCGCTAGCAACGGCAGTTGTCCTACGACCGTGGTGAAATCAACAAGGAGAAAGAAATCATCGAGCACACTTTTGGGCCTTGATGGATTTGACCAACTTGCGCGAAAGTCTTGAATCCACAGGTGATGCTGCTCATGAGACGTCAAGTCGCCTCTACGACGAGCGGCTCACGAACGAATTTCGAGGTACGTTTACGCGCACGCAAAAGATGACCAAGGAAAACTTACACATGCACTTTGTATCTAGTCGCTGCATTGCAACTCACCAATCTTTACAAGCAAGGAAGAAAAAATTCCCATCATGCCTTCCTCGATGGATACACGAGGGCTCTTCGTGATACATTGGAGTGCATGCGACATGCTGCTTTAGATCAGACGGAAACACCGCAGATGCGGCTCGATCGCTTGTACGACTATGTTCAACGACGACTAGAGACATTGCAAAGCGATATGCAGGACCAAGAGGACATGGATGCTCGGCCTGTGCAGCCGGCAGCCGCCACAGCCACGCGGTCACACCGAACAGTCGAGCGCAAGCCAGATGTTCGGGTTCGTCATGCGCCATCGCACGATCCGAAGAGGTCTGGTGGCGCATCTCATGGTCATACGCAACGAATGGAGTCGGTTCGAAGAAGTAGTCCGGACTCGTCGCAGTGCGTGTCGGAATCAGAGACCGAGACCCAAGAGCCTCTGCATGATCACCCACGCAAACGACGTCGTGCTATACGATCCAGGATGCTTCGCGCACATTCTGCGGAACATGGCTCCTGATACGAGCTTTCTAGCTTGCCGCGATATCCGTTCTAGCTCATTTGTATATAGATACCCTACGAAGCTTGGCAGCTCTCGTTGCAACTTTTGCTTGGTAGCTGCTAGGACAAGATAAAAACATTCACTTGTATGGGTGGGCTTCCAAGTCCCAACACGCGTGCCCTCGCAACCAGTGCTTTGGTCTAAAGCCACATGCATCGCAGAGTCGGTCCACCACCGCCGTTGCCACCATGGATTGTGCTAAAAAATAATAATAATACATAAAAACAATGCAACGATAGTGGCAAAATTAGCCAAGTGGGTCTTGACACATAGCGCGGAACAAGAGAAGGCCCTTATTCGTCGACCCAAGTCAAACCCATCTCCCCCCCACCCATCGTGGCCCCATGGCAGCACGTGGAATCGACACGCAAGCGTGTGGAGGATGTAGTGTGGGCTAGACACGCAGGCAGCCAGAGGAGGGGTCTTGGGCCGTGCTGTGAGTACGAGGCAGGGGACGTGGATCGGTTCGTTACCAGACTCCCGCACGGCCTTCCGTCTCTGGTGACAATACGACACGCTAGGACGACGGCCTAGGCCCATCCTGTCGTAATGCAGTATGTGGGGAGACTCATGTCTTCCGTGTACAACACCATCACACCTAATATCAACCCCTCGACACTCACAGGCGCTATTGATGTGATTGTCGTGGAGCGCGAAGTGGAAGTCGAAGAACCTGTGACCTTGCCTGATGGAACGACGACGACGAACAAGAGAAGTACGACGGAGCTTGCATCATCACCGTTTCATGTGCGCTTCGGCAAAATGAGCGTGCTCAGACCTGGTGAGCGTAAAGTCACATTGCACTTGAACGACTCGCCCGATCCGCTTCCGTTTGCCATGAAAGTTGGCGAGAATGGCGAGGCCTTTTTTGTTATGAAGGTCGAGAATCCCGAAGAACATGTGCCTGATGCGCTGGTGACCAGTCCTGTTGTAGGACCGCTCTCGAATCCTCTGTCGTCTGTCGACCCGGTGCCCCTGGATCTGGGCGAGTCATGCTCTGCCAATGCCGGTGCCGATGAACCCGCAGCAACGACAGAGACATCAGGGCCAACACAGGCAGATACAACAGGAGCTACGGCCGCTGCACCTTCATTGACTGAGCCGCGACCCTCTACGCCACCCATGCAACTGCAGCCTGCATTCGGCGATGAGCCTGTGAGTGAAATGAATGTGACGCCTGTCGAGCTTGACCTCGATATGGAAGGCTATAAGCTCAGCAATAGCAACCGGCAGGTCGCGCTGAGGCAGGGTCAGCGACTCGCGGGGGAGCTTCCGCTCAACAAACAGCATGGTGGTCGGAATCCGTTGATCCTGAGCGAGCGCTTAGACCAGCCGAATCTTCGCTGGCAGCACCACCTTGTCAACTCCATATCGAAGCTTGTGATGCCATCCAGGTCAGGAGCAACGTCTGAGCAGAGGAACGCATCCACACGACCTCGCCGCCTGAGCGATACATCGCTTATGGTGCCTGTGGACCACGACGAGTCGTCGCCGTTGTCATTGCCGACGACCAAGCCCTCATCGTCTTCGCCATCAACTGGGTTGCTGCATCTCCGAATATCGCGCAGTGACTCAGCGCTGTATGCACATGCCATGGCTCAGCAAGCAGGCGACGCGATACTGCCAGGTGTGCATTCACCCGCTATGGTCGAGGCCAGTGAGGCGGTGAATGAGAATCCGAATGAAGAAGACGCTGTCGGCACACTGACATGTGCACAGGCTGATCCGTACTTGTTCCAACTACGTGTGGACGACAACACCGTGTACTCGTTTGAGCTCAGTCTCTGTTGGATCCCAGCCGCTGGCGCTTCTGATACAGTCAATGCTGAGTACCTTTTTGATGAGGGCCGCGTGTCGTTCCAGCGATTCCTTGAAGATGACTCGATCATACAGGACCCACGTCTCTGTATCCGGCACAATGACTCGTACCACTACCGAGAAAGTGAGCACGACATGTTCTCTACACTCGCGTTCTATCGGGACATATTGATCCGGTCTTCATCTGAAGTTCCTGCTGTCAGTACGAAAGCCAGTGTATGGCGCCGACTATGGAGCAGGCCTGAGCCACGTCTTCCAGCCGAGCGAGTCTCTTCCGTTGCGGATGAGAGCCAGGCACCAAGCGATGTGGGCCGTGCGGCTGCTGGGAAATCCAGAGCATCTGCGCCCCCGAGCCTGACATCCAATGCAGCGACCACTGTCGCTGTCGCCGGAGCCTCGACTTCTCCAGTGCCAGAGAATGGCACTCTCGCTGCTGATGTCGCAGAGGCCGGTGACGAGGAAGCTGCTGGTGCAGCTGCAGCTACAGAACCGGTCGTCACGGAAGAACCCTCTGCCGCACAGCCCGACACATATGTCAAGACACTGCGTCTGTCCTCAGACCAGCTCAAGCAGCTCGGTCTTCGGAAAGGCACCAATACCATCACTTTCTCCGTGACGTCGTCCTATTCGGGCGTCGCAACGTGTCGAGCGCGAATATTTTTGTGGGACTGTGACCAGCCTGTGGTCGTGAGTGACATCGACGGCACCATCACAAAGTCGGATGCTTTAGGCCATGTGTTCACGCTCATGGGCCGCGACTGGACGCACTTGGGCGTTGCCAAATTGTATCATGACATTGCCAAGAATGGGTACCGGCTCATGTACCTCACATCCCGGGCCATTGGGCAGGCGGACATCACACGAGACTATTTAAGGAACATCAACCAGAACAACTACCAGCTACCAGATGGTCCCGTGATCATGAGTCCTGATCGACTCATTGCGTCACTGCACCGAGAAGTGATTCTTCGCAAGCCTGAGGTGTTCAAAATGGCCTGTCTGCGTGATATAGCGCGGCTCTTCGGCATTGATCCCAGTCAGCCGGACAGCGAGCACAGGACACCATTCTATGCTGGGTTTGGAAACCGAATTACAGACGCTCTTAGCTACAGAAGTGTGAATATTCCCAGCTCACGCATCTTTACTATCGACTCCAATGGGGAAGTAAAGATGGAACTGCTGGAACTAGCTGGATACCATACCTCTTACCCAAACATGACGGATCTTGTCGACCAAATGTTCCCACCCGTGCCGAAAATGAAAAGGAATGAACACATTGCTGCCTACACCGACTTTAATTACTGGCGGGACGAGCTCGCCGATGTCGAGCTCCCCCCTGACGAAGAGCTTGTGCCGGTTGTCTCTCCATCATCACCCCAGCAGCGCAGTCTTCGCAGTCCAAAGCAGAAGTCGTCAAAAGGCGAGCGGCAGCAGCAGCAGCAGCAGCAGCCACAGGAAAAAGATCAGCCGTTGCTTAAAACACAGTTTTATGATCGCTCGCCGTCATCACCATCGTCTCTCGTGTCCTCATCGCCACGTTCAAGCTCATCAGACCCATCGCTCTCTGCACCGGCGTTGCCCCCATCTGAGAAACCCAGTCGTTTTCGTCGTCTGCTGGGCTTGAGTCGACGTCGCCGCCCAGCCGATTCGACCACTCCAGCCTCGTCTGAGCCGCGGACTGATGACATACGTCCACGCTCTCTCGATCTGTCCGATGGCTCACTCAGTCCACCCAGTTTGCCGGGCTTGTCCTCAAGTTGGAGTGAGCGCCATATCCTGTCGTCCGATGACGATGACGATGATGACAATGCGGTCAAAACTCATGACCAACAACGGACGTATGCAAGCCTCTATGATGAGCCGGGCGATGAGAGTGACGAGCCCGTGTCGCCTGAAGCTCGTAGGCGGCAGCAACGGCGGCAGCAACTATTGTATGGTTCGTCGTCCTTGAGCTTTGACAAGGCTGATCCACCTCGGCACTTCTCCGACTCGGCGCCTCTGCAGATGGAAGATGAAGATCCCCTCTTGGCATCCGGTGATATTCAGTTCGAGTGGCGTGGATGAAATAGCAGCATTATATGTGTATGGACAAGAGAAATACAAACTCAATAGTGTCGCACGCCTTCGTAGATACGGTGTTATGATGATGTACGTATGACGACGTGCTTGTGATGCGGTTACCATTGTAGCAAGGACGCGTAGAACCTGGTTTAGTTTCAGGTACCACTGCCAATAGCTCGGGTTGCACTGGGTTTTGGCCAGTACTCGTCTTCTGACTCCTTGCCTGGCTTGTGGCTCATATACACTTCCTTCCGCGCAGCAACCGTTGTTGCACGATACCTTGTCGAGGATGGCAGCGCCTCGTCTGGTCCGTCATCGTCCTGCCCAGCAATTGTATCCTTGTTCTGCGTGTCGCTGTTGTCCTCGTCATCGTCGTCGTCATCATCATCATAAGGAACACTGTAAAGCCATGAGCGGCCTTCATACGGGTATCGAGGCCGCATGCCCAGCTGCGGTAAAGGTACAACTATAATACCTCTTGCATCGGGACGCCGTGGAAGTCGTGGCGACGGCGACGGCATGCTTACGGACGGGTCCACTCGGTATTGGTGCACGGTCGACGATATTTTCCGTGGTCGCGCATTCGCATGTGCCTTATTTTCGCGCACATGTGTGAGAGCCTCATCGCCTAAAGCGTCCATCTCTTGTTTGTGTCGTCGCTGTGCTTCTTCGGCCTGGGAGTGAGTGAGTTTGCCCCGCGCTATGGGCGAGCCCATGTCACTCGTTGTGGACGCTGCCGCACTCTTGGTATCGTCGGCAAGACGTCGCCGTTCAAGCGCCGCAAATCCCCAGAGGCGCGCGTTCAGATCAGCGTCAGCATCCTGCTCCTCCTGAGGATCGCCGACTTGCCTGGCTCGAATCCGCTTCCCATCGAGCAAAGTGACCATGCCCGTCCCACCAGGACGAATCGCTCGTACCAGCTCACGACTCCGACTTCGACTCCGCTCGCCTGCAAGCGGACGTGACGGCGAGGGCGAAAGAGATGAAAGAGATTCGTTGCGTTGTCGGCGGAATGGCGACCAAGCACGAGTGAGTGAACGACCCCTGGCTTCTGACTCGGCATCGTCGAGTCGCTCGCACCGACCTGCACTGTTTGTACGCTGGAGTAGAGATCCAGTGTCATTTGGTATGAGTGACTCTTCAGATCCGTTACTTCGTGAGAGCGGGCGCCATGGTGGCGGGGCCAGGAACGTCGTTGTTGCGGACGTCGATGCAGCTGCATCATCCAAATCTGAAGCATCGTCCTTTTCAATGATGATCTTGCTGGCATCTTCCAGCACATGCGGTAATGGTGCAAACTTGACGAGTCGTACGCTCGGCGTAGATGAACGTCTATGACATGGCAAGTCCACGTCCTTCCCATTTTCAGGCTCCTGCTTTGCCAGTGCCTGGGCAGATGCCATACTTTTGCGCGTATTGATGATGGAGTTTAAGTCGGCGAGTTCTAGTGGATCCATTGGTTCTTCATCGCCATCGCTATGGCCATCATTGTGAACGCTGATACGAATCCTGTTGCCACGGATGCCGATATGATGGTCCTTGCCCATGAAACTGCGCCTACGACTTGTATCGAGCTCGGCATCTCTCTGAGATCGCGAGGAAAACGTCCTGCGCAGTTTCGCGCGAGTACCGAGTGCTCGCTTGTGGGATGGTTGTGCGGATACCTCTGGCATAATCACCCACGTATGCTGTGGTAGACTGCGATCGTCTGCATTCGTTTGTTGTACAATAGACAAGCCGCGATAGGGATGTTTAGATGATTTGGGGTTTTGAAGGATGGATGTGATTCCATTTTCTGTCACCTGCACCGGTGCAGGAACCGCATCTGTCGACATCGCATCCGTTTCAGACACACTCGCAAGACGAAGGAAGAAATTCTTGACGTTGTGGAGAGAGAGGGGGGGACGAGAGAGACAGGGACAAGGAAGTAAAATTCGATTCGTTCTTACGCAATGACCCCAGTTTTCAATTGCCCAAATCCCCGCGCCTCATTTCTGAATGTGATTACTTTTTTTTTTCCCTGCATGTTGCACTCCATAGCAAGGAGATTTTCTAAAAAATGAGCAAATGATTTCAAGACACCATGCTGACAAAGCGGTGCCCACAAGTTTGGCGTCAAGTCTCCAGCCAATGTCCCAGCAGATGAGCAAAGTGGCGTGAGACCATGCTCCTGCATACGATGTCAGCATCCCACATGCCAAGCGCGAGAAGTGCCTGTAACGGACAAAATACTCTTGGCATACTAGTCGTAAACAAGGAGATGAATTCATAGTGGATATATAGGGCGGCGACTTCTACATGTATTTTGTGAGAAACCAAATGAAAAAAGACCACAATACACAAGCACGAAGAGATGGACGTAAGGACTAATACGGGCATTACGAGGCCATAAAGCCAGACGGGCGACGAAGAGGCGTATTGACGCCGGATGGGGCTGTTGATGAGGAGGGGAAAAACAGAAACCGCAAACGATGCAGGATCGGCAGCTTAGGGAATAGCACAAGCAGAAGGCCAGCCAGGTTCAGCGAGAAAAGCCATGGATTGTAGTGCGAGTAATGCGTCGATAGCAAAAACATGGCTATTGGTAAGCTTGTCAGGTACTTCTTGGCAGGTGTGTATTGGTATCCTTGATCAATCTGCTCCCAGAGCGTAAGCTCGTCGTAAGCCCCACTGTTCAGGTCTAGTGGCGCTCCCTTCACATAGTGAAAGATACAGTACGAAACAAGCATGTATCCCATATTCACAATGGTCCACTTCATTGCATCCGAGATACCCGGCACCTCATTTATGATCAGTTTCGCCAATACAATCAACACCACATGAATCACCCATGCACCTTCAGATGTGTTAGCAAAGTCCTACGTTATCATCTTGGACAAGAACGAGCTTGTGTTTCCACGTACCTTTCATATTTACCCATTCCGCATTCACATTTGGCGCAACTGCCTGGTCCACGACTTCATCAGGTGTTTCACGAACGTGCTTTACCATGATGAAACTATTACTCCGACGATGGTTCTGGCGTCGATTCCCTTCGCCATCGGTTGTCCGGCTGATGCTCTCACTCTTCTCTGCAGTAGGGGATGCTTCGCCAGCGTCTGCCACGGCACCTTCTGTTAATGATGTCTTCTCCTGGATCGGAGCGTATGCTCGCTGGGTTGTCGGCATGACTTCCTCACAAGGGCAATCTCACTTCCGTGTCTGACGTGTGAGAAATAAAAAAAAAATTATCTGGCGATAGCGAGACCAAGTCTGGGTGGGCTTGCGGCTTGATGACAAAGGGTAGTCGGATTTGAGCCACGCCGTTCTTTCGGCGTAAACTATTTGTTCCTTTGGCCCTGACATTGTGCGCATATCCGGCCGAATTGGCGGACGACCTTTCGAGTAGTGGCAAGCTAGTGTGGCGCGGTCATTCATGTGGAGATGTGCAGTCTTGGCACAATGTGTGCATACGGCCACCCAACACCCGGACTGATGAAAAATAAAGGGCTTGGATCGTGAAGCTCGCCGCACATCTCAAGCACACACGCACACATACGACCAATTCACCTTATGAATGTATGAAGAGACGTCATGCATTCGAGCTATGGAGACACGAGAGGCATACCGTCGCGGCTGCCTGTAAACAACGATGTCCATCGTGGGTATACACGCTGCCGGTAAGCACACACACACACATCCTGCCATTCCACACATACCTTGTATAGGCTCATAAGCACTGTATCTGTGGTACTCGTCAGCATACAGTTGCATTCTATAAGCAATCCACGTACCCATTTGAGAAAGAGGACCGTCGAAGTGCGCTGTACGTCGTCAGATCTGTCATCCCCACATCCACAAAACCAACTTGCGCCATCATAGATACATACCTTTATAGTAACCATGCGTTCCCAGACTCTCTCTGATATGGCCAGTGCGTCCATACTTGGTCCGTAGAGTGATTGGCGCAAAGTAACGCACATCATCAGCATTGAAGAACATAAATCGGATCGTAGCTGTCTTCTTGTGCAGCTTGTACGGATGGCCCGACAAGACAATGCGCTTGGCGATGATCCGCGTCGGCGCAACATCTAGTACAGAACCAGCCCCAACAAGATGTGGCGTCTGCTCAGCACTGACGCCGTCGTCGTCATATCCAAATTCCTTGCTTTCTGACCGCATGCGCAAGAGCACTACCGGTACATTGGAGCCGCCAAATGTCACAGGCGCATAAATACTGCCCACAGCTGCTCCAATGCCATGAGGAAGGAAGCGCTCATACTTGTACACTTGGTTCCCGCCCCGACCTACGCGGCGTAAATGCTGTGAATACACAGGCCGTGAGACGTATCGACGGAATCCCAAACACACAACGAGGGGGTCTTTTGACTTCACAGGCGCCTCGTACTCGGTGTTGCGAGTCACTGTAAAGTTGATCACACTCTTCTTGTGCTCGTGGCGCAGAAGTCCAAACACAACAAATGGCACAGCCTCGCGCTTCTTTTCGGAGCGTGACTCGCCCAAAGCGCGCTGAGCCGCAGCTCGTGGTACATCGCGAATCCATATGCACACACGAATGCCAGGCGCGACGCCTTCTAGCAGTGCGTGACTCTCAACACGCTTGCGTGTCCTGTTAAAGTCATCAAACTGGAAAAGACGCGCATAGTCCTCGGGCAGGTCTTCATATGGGTCCCAGTAGCTCGTGTACATGCTCTCCAGCCCACGGTACCGAGCAAATCGCTGCCGAGCCGGCACATCCATGGGCGTATCGATTTCATCTGGAAACTCGGCCGCATCAGCTTCCTCCCTTTTGGTTTCGCGCTCTTTCTGGAGCTGTTGTCGGTACTCTTCAATCGCACGCACTTCCTCTGCATCGTTGTAGTCATCGCCTGCGTTGTCATCCTCCTCTTGCTCGACAGCCTCCTCGTCATTGGCCTCTTTGCCATACATGGCCTCATCGTCCATTTCTTCGTCCATGACCTCATTGTCCTCGTCGTCGTCGTCGTCGTCATCCTCCTCATTCTCTTCCTCATCCTCTTCATCCTCATCATCTTCGTTATCACTCTCAACGATCCATGCGGCTTGATACTTTTTCTTCGCGTCAGCATTCACATGTTTCCGGATTTCACGTGGTGTCGTGCCTGGCGCGGCAGGCGGCAGTGCATCTTCCTTCGACCGACGCACATCGCTATCCATGCTCGCTTCAGCCTCGGCCATCTCCTCCTCAGTCGGCCACGTCTGCTCATTGGCAAGTGGATCTGGCTCATTCTCGCTCACGAGGTCATCCGCTTCTTCTTCATCACGCATTTCTAGCGTGGACCCTGGCACAAGGGGCGCATCAGCATCTTTGACGTTGGCGTCTGTGTCTTGCATGCTTTCTTCAGGCATCTCCGCTGCATTAGCGAATGTGCCAGGCGGTGCGTAGGTAATGCGGTCCACAACATAGTCGCCAAAGTCTGGAATGTGTACGAGTCGATTCGCACTGAGCGGCGCGCCACGAATCCAGCCCTGGACCTTGAGTGTGCCATGATCTGGCCCTACCGGCACGTAAGCAGCATCCTCTGTGACACACCATGCGCGAAAGTCTCGCCAGGCGACGCGCTTCGGCGCCGTTGTCACGAGTGTCCGGACGAGCGCACTGCGACTTGCCGCTTCGTCCAGTACATGGAGCTTCACTACATCTGGACAAAAGTACTGTACAAAGCTCAGCAGACTCTTTCGCACACTCTGTGCTTCTTTTGTGTGGGCATTCTTCTTCTTTTTCTCGTTTGCATCTTCTGATGACTCAAGTGACGGTACAATAGCTAGCGTCTGTGGCATGCCATGTGCTTGTAACGAACGCAAACACAATTCACCCCATGACCCAGGCTCAATGGATGTCTCAGCAGACATGAGAAGCACGACAAAGTCGGCACAACGACATGCGTCCATCGCAGGCAAGAGCGCACCGTATGGAATTGGAAGGAACTGCACAGTTTGGCGGAACCGGAAGGCATCTAGTTCACACAACGGCCGCCCTTGCGATCTGGCCTCGTCCGCACTCTTGCCTGTCACAGCTCGCACGCCTAGGGCCTCGCCATCGTTCTCCAACGCCCGCACAACATCCCATTCCTCTGCATCAGGTGTAAGGGCAAGTACTGCACAAATACGTGGTGCACCTGCCTTGCTATAGCGACCTGATCGCCCACCTGATGCACGTGTCTCCCCTCGCAGGCCTGTGCCGGAAAATATACGCGTGCTTTCCACAAGGGCGGCACGCTTCTGTTGTGACACCTGGCGCGCCTCATTTCTTCGATTCTTCCGCGATCCCTCAGCGCTGCCTGCTGCTCGAAGAGCATGTGCTTTGTGCGCACGAGCCGCGATGGGACGACTGGAATCTGACTCGTTCTTACCTGCCGTGAGTCAGTCACGCAGGAGAGCTGGAGTGCATTCCACGTACCTTTGGATGCACGCTTCAAGGAGCCCTTCGTCGCATGTCCCGACTTGAAGGGTTTGTTTCTTTGCTTCAGCGTCGGCCTATGACTGAAAGGCATCGTCGCTGTTGAAGGAACCCTGGTGCTAAGCCTGTTTGGAAAAAAAAATCTGATCTGCAGACTGTGCCCACCAAAAAATGGTTCTCTCGCGTGGAGGAACGCACCTTCGGAGTTTAACGAACTCCAAAAATTATTTGACGCGTTGAAGACCAGCAGCCCGACCGACGACTGCAACGCATGCTGTGATGATTGCATAACGGGGCAAGACGTCTCGACGAACGATTTCGATATAGGTATACATAGGTATTCACCATGTTCATGGAAAACTGCTAAAGCTGTTGATGTGATCAGGGCCATCATCGAGTCCAGACAAACGGCATCTGACATTTGGAAAGACATGCCACTGAATGAACTAATGTCTCTATCCAACTATGTCCTCCTTTCACTTATCCCAAACACACACACACACACACACACACACACTCT
>ERZ500990.312-NODE-312-length-17456-cov-6.330326_pt1 | contig 17456 bp, 17 predicted proteins | sample MGYA00248876_ERZ500990 | MGnify/ENA primary metagenome ERZ500990 (study PRJEB25958, sample SAMN03398517) | human skin metagenome | study: EMG produced TPA metagenomics assembly of the Human Skin Microbiome Metagenome (human skin metagenome) data set.
GGCGTATAAAGAAGTTGCCCTGCAGCTACGATATCGCTAAAAACTCACTAACCACCCCAATGCCAAAAAATGTAAATTAAGTGACGAAATATGCTGTCAAAAAATCCTTCAACGCCTTGTAATATCATTGACCATATATCGTTATATCATTTTTGGGCAAACGCTCTGTCGCCATTGCTACCGATAGTCGCAGATGGCTCACACGTATCAATTTGTTATCTAAAAAAAGTCATGCCTGAGCTATTAAAAGTCGTGCTTTATCAGTTATCGGCAAAAATTCAGCAAAATCCGTCGTCAATCCACCAAACTTTGGCGCAGGTAACAGATAAAAATAGTCTTACCCCCGAATTTTTCACTGCTTTAGTTACAAAAAATTTCCCTGAAAACGGCATTAATTTTGCAACCCTAAAACAACTGTCTAAAAATAGCCCATCGATTTTTGAGCAGTTGTTTGATGATGAAACCCAAAAAACCATGATTGCCGGCGTGCTACTGGAAAAAACCCATCTGCCCTTAGATAACCTGTTAACTATTTGGCAGACTATCACTGCATTGGCGGTGATAAATTTGGCAGATACGATAAGTTCGCTACAAAATACCATAGACTCAGCGCAGATTACTGAGTGGCTTGCGATGCAGCCGGTTTTTTTTATGTCACCACAAGATACGGGGCTGATGAATGCAGTGGGTTTTAGGCGCGCTGTCAGTTTTCAAGCAATGCAGCAACAGCAATTAACATGGTCAAAAATTCAAAATATTGCGGACTTGCCTGTCTATCAACAGCATATTGTCCAGCAAATGACTGTTTATAAAGCGTCCAATTTTTTTAACATTGCGCCAATGACCATCCCGCATGCTCACTTCAATCAACAGGTGATTTCAAACGATAACCGCCAAATAAATAAAGCGGTGACGGCAAACACACAAGCAGCCACTTCAGCCAGCAATATTTTTGCCAAACCGCAAGTTCGCAAACCTGCTCATTGGATAGATAAGTTACAAAAAAATTGGATTGCGACCGCCACTGTATTGTCTGTCGCCGTTTTTAGCGGGGCAGGCGCGTTGGTGAGCGTCAAAGATAAGCCTGCCGCCACCCAACCATCCGCAAAAATATCAGTGGCACATCCGGTTTATCACGATGTGGCGATAGTAAAAGTCGCCTCTGTAGCGGCTAAGACTAATCCGATTACAATGACTGAGCGTGGCAAAAAAGCAGCTATCTCTGAACTACAAGAGAATAATAAACCACGAGATAATCACAAATCACAAGATAATAAGCATTCAGCGCAAGCTGAAAAAGTACGAGATACGAAAAAATCCGACACAAAGCAGCCTAACAAAGAGCGCAAAAAAACAACTAGCCCTGATTTTGGCAATGACTCTAACCTTGATTCTAGCCCTAACTCTAGAAATAATGCTAAAACAGATAACAAAAAAGCTAACTTAGCGACCAAAGGCGACAAGCAACCCTCTGAAAAAGCTGCTAGCGCCAGCAAAAAATCAGCTGCTAACGATAAAACTGTAAAACAAAAATCGCCACAAAAAGCGCAGAAAGCCTCATCAACAACAACCGCCACTGACAAAAAATCCGCTAAAAAGCCTGACAAAAAAGCAAATAACACGATGGATAATAAGGCAGATGACAAAGCGAATAACAAAGTAAACAATAACGCGAATAAAAAACCTAGCAATAAATCCAAAACCCATTAATACCGGCATAAAAACTAACTGGCATAAAAACGACATAAACTGACGTATTATTTGTCAGATTACTTGGCTTACGAATATTTTCATGTCGTTTTTTGCCTAAAACTGCTATGATGCACAAGTTTTTCAACGCTTCAATTATCGGTTTTTGACGTTGTTTTTTTTAAGGCACTCTCAAAACTGTTCGAGGAAATCATGAGCGCAGCGACTGCATCTATCAATACTTTTACTATTACTGCCCCTGATGACTGGCATATTCATTTACGGGACGGGCAGGCGCTTGCCACGACGGTGCCACATGCTGCGGCCAATTTTCGCCGCGCCATTTGTATGCCAAATTTGGTGCCGCCCGTCAAAACAGCCGCTGATGCTATCGCTTATCGTGAGCGTATTTTGGCGCAAGTGCCCAATGACAGTATCTCCCAGCAATTTGAGCCATTGATGACGCTTTACTTGACCGAGTCACTGACGGCAGAAGACATTGAAGCCGCCGTTGATTCAGGTGTAGTAAAAGCAGTCAAGTTATATCCTGCAGGTGCGACCACCAATTCTGCGGATGGGGTGAGCCATATCAATCATTGCACCGATGTATTTGCCAAGATGGAAGCGTTGGGTTTGCCGCTGTTGGTTCATGGTGAAGTGACGCACCATCATATTGATATTTTTGACCGTGAAAAACGCTTTATTGATGAAGTGATGGTCAATCTCATTGATAAATTTCCAAAACTAAAAATCGTCTTTGAACACATCACCACCAGTGATGCCGCTGACTTTGTGTTGTCACAGGGCAAAAATGTCGCAGCGACGATTACCCCGCAGCATTTACTGTTTAATCGTAATCACCTGCTGGTGGGCGGGATTAAACCGCATTTCTATTGCTTGCCGATTTTAAAACGCCAAAGTCACCAAAAAGTATTACTTGATGTGGCAACCAGTGGTAATCCCAAATTCTTTATTGGCACTGACTCTGCGCCCCACGCGACGCATACCAAAGAAAATGCTTGCGGTTGTGCAGGCTGTTACAGTGCATCGATTGCGCTGCCTTTGTATGCACAAGCCTTTGAAAGCGTGGGCAAACTTGATAAGTTAGAAGGCTTTACCAGTATTCACGGGGCAAAATTTTATGGCTTACCTATCAATAGTGATAAAGTGACCTTGGTGCGTGAAGCATGGCAAGTCCCCGAGCATTATCCTTATCTTGACGGTAAAGATTTGACCCCGCTGATGGCTGGACAAACGCTGGACTGGAAAGTGATGCCATTTAATTTAGCAGTATGATTGTTCACCCTTTATTTTTTCTGTTTTTTTCCGCAAGGTAACGTATGACCGCCACAACTGAACCCATGACTATTGCCAACCGTTTTCGCAATTACTTGCCCGTGGTGGTGGATGTAGAGACAGCAGGGTTCAATCCAAAAACCGATGCCTTGCTTGAGATTGCCTGTATTCCAATTTTGATGGATGATACCGGGCGTTTTTACCCAGGTGAGGCGGTCAATGCCCATATTGAGCCGTTTGAAGGGGCAAATCTTGAAGCGCGCGCCCTGCAATTCACCGGCATCAATCCCCACAGCCCGATGCGAAAAGCCATTGCCGAAGATGAAAAAACCGCCATTCGCCGTATTTTTAAATATTTAAAAACGGTGCGTCAATCTACCCAATGTACCAAATGTATTTTGGTAGGGCACAATGCGCATTTTGACCTGGGCTTTTTAAATGCTTTAATTGAGCGTACCAATAGCAAAAATCAAAGCCAATTTCACCAGTTCTCCGTGTTAGATACCGTCACCTTATCCGCGCTTGCGTTTGGTCAAACGGTATTGGCGAGAGCGTGCAAACTCGCTGGACTAGAATTTGATGGTAATGAAGCGCATTCTGCCTTATATGACACCCAAAAAACGGCTGAATTGTTTTGTTATATCTTAAACAATTATCCGCTGCTGACGCCAAACTTGGCGAGCGATGAGGCTAATGATGATGAGTATAAGGGTGATGAGCGTCAGGATAGCAATGACGAGGGCGTACTAGTGCCATCTGACGACCCTACTGATGGCTAAATTTTTTGGTAGTGATTTGGATATTTAACCTTGTTTAATATCCAAATCACAATTCATCCAAATCTTTAAACCTTAACTGCCACGAATATCAGTATCATGAATATAATCAGCGCCGCAGTCGCAAGCGCCATTTTTTTGCCATAGCTAGTATCTTCGCGTTGGGTTTGCTTGAGTAATGACAGGGTGGCAATACCTTGTGAAATGCGTATGGCGTCAGGGTGACCATGTGCCGCAGCCAGCTCTAGCCAGTATTTGCCCATTTCGCTATCTTGCTCAACCTCATGTCCTGCATAGTACAGTTTACTGAGTAATTTCTGCGCACGATTATCATGCTGCGAGGCTGCTTGTTGCAACAGTAGCAAAGCTTGTTGGGAGTTTTGAGAAATCTTGAGTAAGTGATTGCCTTCAAATAGCCACAGCGCTTGGCGCAGCAATGCATCAGCAAGACCATTCTCGGCAAATTCATCAATTAATTGTACGGCTTTTGCCAAATTGTCTGCTGATATAGTGTTTTCGACTATATTTTCTGCTGCTACATTGTCTTCGAGTACACTGTTTTCTAATAAATTATTTTCCGATGCATTGCCACTTGATTGCGCTGTTTGAATCAGCGCAACCGCTTTTTCATACATTGCTCGGTTTTGCTCTGTCAGATTTGACTCAAGCCATTGAATGGTCTGCAAATCCTGTGCAAGCTCGCCAAAAATCGCATGTTTGTTGACCACTGCCTGCGATTCGGCAATGGATTTTCGCTGATTGAGCAATCCTTCATGCAGTGTGGGATTGAGTAGCGCGGCTTCAACTTCTGCCCTGTAGCGGGCGATTTCTTGTGCTTGGCGTTGCTGTTCTTGTTGTTGTTTTTGCTGTTCAATTTGTTTGGCTTGGGCTCTTGCTTGCGCAATGACTTGGCGATTTGAGCGTGTTTTTGATGGGATTTTGCGGGTTAGCGATTGAGAAGTAAGGGGATTTTTGAGCGAAGCGGGCGCCGCCGATGACGCCGTTGGTTGAGCCATGTGCACAGATTTATCAGTAGCAGGGGTGACATTTTCTGATAGCGCTTTATGATCATTGGGCGTATCCATGATATTGGGTGCATCAATCACCGGGGTGATTTGCATTACTGTTTGGCTAAAATCTGGCACCTCGGTAAAGTCAAACCGATAAATTTGCGGCAATGCCACGCCGTCATCGGCAGCCATCTCATTGGGGTATTTACGGTCAATCAGTGGGTTGTCTTCATCGGTGATAAATTTGGAATGAGAGAAGGAAGATGCAGTCATGGTGTTGGATAAATGTTGATAGTGATGTCATTATAGAGGACAAATCAGCGAAAGTAAAAAAACCAAAACAATAAAAAAGGACAGCATCACTGTCCTTTTTTATCGCCTTTTTTCACTGTCCTTTTAATGGCAATTAAATGCTGACTTGTACTTTTTACAGCGTTATTATTTTACAGCTGTTATTGGGCGATTGTTACAGGCGTTTTTGATTGTAATTCTTCAAACGTGACACCGTCTGCCAGTTCAACCAGTTTTAGACCGTTATCGGTCACATCCATGATGGCTAAATCAGAGATGATACGATTCACCACTTTTTTGCCTGTCAAGGGCAGCGTACATTCAGCCAATATTTTTGGCTCACCATGTTTGTTGGTATGTTCCATCAATACAATGACGCGTTGAACGCCTGCGACCAAGTCCATCGCGCCGCCCATGCCTTTGACCATCTTGCCAGGAATCATCCAGTTGGCAAGATCGCCACTGTCTGAAACTTCCATCGCCCCCAAGATAGCAAGGTTGACTTTGCCGCCACGAATCATGGCAAATGATTGTGAGCTTGAAAAAAAGCTGGCACCGGTCGCTGTGGTGACGGTTTGTTTACCCGCATTGATTAGATCGGGGTCAACTTTATCGGGTGTTGGGAATTCATCAATCCCAAGCAGCCCATTTTCTGATTGTAGCCAAACGTTGACGCCTTCTGGAATATAGTTCGCCACTAAGGTCGGTAAACCGATACCTAGATTGACATAAAAGCCGTCCTGTAGTTCTTTTGCGGCTCTTTGTGCCATTTGTTCACGAGTCCATGCCATGGTAATCTCCTTATATCCTAGTTTGTCTGTTCTTTGGTCGTCACTTTTTCGATGCGTTTTTCTGGGTTGGCATTGACCACGATGCGATGCACATAAATACCCGGCAAATGAATTTGGTCAGGATCTAGCTCGCCAGTTTCCACCAACTGCTCAACTTCGACAATGGTGACTTTACCTGCAGTGGCGACATCTGGATTAAAGTTACGCGCCGTTTTGTTGAACATCAAGTTGCCTGCTTTATCCGCTTTTTGGGCTTTGACCAGTGCCACATCAGCGACTAATGAGCGCTCAAGGATATATTGACGACCGTCAAATTCACGTTCTTCTTTACCTTCAGCAATTTGGGTGCCTACGCCAGTGGCGGTAAAGAACGCAGGGATGCCCGCACCCCCGGCACGCAATTTTTCTGCCAGCGTCCCTTGTGGGGTCAATTCCACTTCCAATTCACCCGATAAAAACTGCCGTTCAAATTCTTTGTTTTCACCCACATACGACGCAATCATTTTTTTAACTTGGCGAGTCTCTAGCAATAATCCCAAACCAAAGCCATCGACACCAGCGTTATTGCTGATACAGGTCAAATCTTTAACGCCGCTATCTCGCAAGGCTTCAATTAAAGCTTCGGGGATACCACACAGACCAAAACCACCCACCGCAATCGTTTGTCCATCTTTGATGACGCCCTCAAGTGCCGAAGCTGCGCTGTCATATACTTTGCTGGTCATACATTCACTCCTTGTCGCTAACCAATGTTGTTAATATTATTTACCAAAAATAAAAATCACGCTCAAACCTAAAAATTCCAAAACGAAACAGATTGTATCATTATAGAATTTATATAACAAATTTTGTCTTAAGTAAATCACATTGCATGAATTTTTGCAAAAAGTAAACCCAGTTTTTCGCAAAAATAGGGCATAAAAAAAGGCATACTAGGGATGCCTTAAATTTATCAATTTTTAACAGTCAATTTTTTATCCATTGTCTAGTCATCATTGGCAGAGCGGGTGATGCGTTTGGCGTTCGAGTTGACCGTTTTGGCTTGTCCGTCAATGGTCGTGCCAAATTTACCGCCGTTGTTATTTTTGCTACCAAAGCCCCCGAACGGATTTTGTCCGCCCATACCACCAAATGGATTTTGACCGCCAAACGGGTTTTGTCCACCCATGCCGCCAAGACCCCCTAAGCCACCCATTTTTGAGGGATCGATACCACCCATTTTGCTTGCCATCATTTGCATCAATTTTTCTGGGTTTTTAGTGGCATAGTCTTTGGCAAAGGCTTTAAACTTATTTTGTACCGCGGGTAATAACACAATAAGTGCCGCAATATCACTTAAAATACCTGGCAGTACCAACAAGATACCTGCCACCGCAAAAGCAATCGCTTTAACCACGGAATTTTCATTGGGACGCATGGCAGGGTTAAGCATGGCAGCTTGCGCTTGTCCAGCCATCGGTTTTAAGGTGGCTATGCCTTTTTTAATGAGTGCGGCACCCACAAAGCCAGCCACGACAAACCACAAAAACACCCACCAGCCACTGACAAATTGTGCGATTAGATACCAAACCAGCATCTCAATAATCAACCAGACAATGGCAATCCCAACTATATTTCCCATGAAAATACGATTCCTAAATTGTGAATAAACTATAAAGATATAAAGAACAAACGATGAATCATTAACCAATGCAATAATGATGGGGGTAATGCATAAAACTATCAAATAGTTTTTTGAAATTCAGCAATTTTTTCGTTAAATTTTTGATAAATGCTATAATTTGACTATATTTTTAGCTTCGACTGCATTTTTAGCAAAGTTGTTTTGTGGGTATCTTTTTTTACGAGCATGTTTTACAAGCATGTTTTATGAGCATTTTTTATGAGTATCTTTATTGGTATTGACCCAGGCTCACGTCTGACAGGCTATGGCATCATTCGGTTGAGTGGGGATAAACTTGAACATTTGGATGCAGGCACGATTCATGCTTACAGCCAAGGGGAAACCATGCCAGAGCGGCTCAAGCGGATATTTGATGGGATTAGCCGTATCGTTGAGCATTATCAAAAATACACCAATGAACCCATGACCGCCGCCATCGAGCAAGTATTTATGGCATCAAACCCCGATACCGCGCTCAAGCTTGGGCAGGCGCGGGGTGCAGCGATTGCCGCCATGGTTGCCAAAGATTTGCAAGTAGCTGAATATACCGCACGGCAAATCAAACAAGCGGTATGTGGCTATGGCGCGGCAGACAAAGAGCAGATTCAGCTTATGGTGATGCGCTTGTTGAGCCTTGAGATACAGCCGCAAGCGGATGCGGCAGATGGGTTGGCGTGTGCGATTTGTCATGCCTATCATAGTCAGACACTGAATAAATTGCTCGGTGGCGCAGCGGTAGTCGGTGGTCAAAGCGCAGGTGGACGCTCAAAGAAAAAAGGGCGCTGGCGCTTGACCGAAGTTGATTTGGGTAATTTAAGTTAAAAGGCAGGTTAAAAGTTAGGTTAAAAGGCAGGGGGTAAACGAATCTCAAGAAAATTTTTATATCCAACAAGGCTTTTGATGGGTTTAGACTTCTTTGTCAGCATAAAAATCGCTACAATGGCATCTTTTGAAAATTGAACACAAGAAGTACCTCATGAGCCAACTAGCTACTGCAACTTTATTGATTAAATGCCAAGACCGCGCAGGCATTGTGCAAGCTGTATCCGAATTTTTTTATCGTTATGGCGCCAATATTATCAGCCTTGATCAATACTCGACTGAGCCCGAAGGCGGTCAATATTTTATGCGCCTTGAAATGGCTATCAATGATTTAGACAATATCATTGATAATATGAAAGGCAGTTTTGAGCATACCGTCGCTCGCATCTATCAAATGGAATGGAAACTATTTGACAACAGTAAACGTAAAAAAGTGGCGATTTTGGTGTCCAAATATGACCATGCACTCCTTGATTTGCTGTGGCGCTGGCAACAAGGACAACTAGATTGTGAGATTACCTGTGTCGTCAGTAATCACCATGATTTGCGCCAAGCGGTAGAAAATTTTGGTGTGCCATTTCATCAAGTAACTGTGAGCAAAGACAACAAAGTACAAGCAGAAGCCGAGATTCAAGCGCTGGTAAAAGACTGTGATTTGTTGGTGCTGGCGCGCTATATGCAGATTTTGTCCGCTGAATTTACCGCCGCCTGGCACATGAAAATTATCAATATTCATCACTCATTCTTGCCAGCCTTTGTCGGCGCCGATCCATACCGCCAAGCCTATGAAAAAGGCGTCAAACTGATTGGTGCCACCGCGCATTATGTCACAGCTGACCTTGACCAAGGACCGATTATTGAGCAAGACGTGCACCGTGTCAGCCATCGCCACCATGTGGCAGAATTGCGGGCGATTGGGCAAGATGTCGAGCGTAGCGTGCTGACCCGTGCCGTGCGTTGGCATCTACAAAACCGGGTGATTGTCACAGGCAATAAAACGGTGGTATTTAACTAATTTTTCATCCGTTATTTGTTGTCATTGAAGCTTATATTGTTATTAGGGCGTAGGTTTTACGCCCCTCTCCCGACTATAAAAATAATCTACCTGTGGTAGTCCTATGCCGTTATCAAAGTCGCCAGCGCCCCCATCCAACACTCATTTGACCCACTATAAAACTTTGGGCTTACTCATCACCTTATACTTGGCACAAGGCTTGCCCGCAGGATTTATCACCCAAGCCTTGCCAGCGATTTTACGTGAATACAACGTCTCACTGGTTGCCATTGGTTGGTCAGGGCTGATTTTGGTACCTTGGGGGCTTAAATTCCTTTGGGCTACTGTGGTGGACGGCTATTATTCAGAGAAAATCGGACGCGCCAAAAGCTGGATTTTGCCGATGCAAGGGCTGTCGATTGTCATACTGGTTGCGGTGGCGTTTTTTGAACCGCATAATTTGGCACAAACCCCTTCGGTGATAACATTGTACGGGATGTTATTTACCTTAAGTCTCATTGGTGCGACACACGATGTGGCGACGGATGGGCTAGCAACCCGTTTGCTTAAAGTAGCTATGGCGCCCAAAGAGCCGCTGACCCATGATATGCCTGCGCCTGCGTCTGTTTCGGTGAATCAGACGACCAATCACCATCATCGCCAAAGCCAAGGCAATGCCATACAAGTCATCGGCTATCGGCTGGGGCTGATTATCGGTGGCGGTGTTTTACTGATGCTGCTTGAGCAATTGGGCTGGCGCAACAGTTTTCTTGCCATGGCGGCTTTGGTGGCAATGAATACCGTGCCCATTGTGTTTTTTAAAGAGCACACCCACACTTCGGTTGAACCCCCAAAAAAACAAGTACAGGTAGCAAAATCTGGCAGTTTGAAGGCGCTAAAAAATTACCTTAGCCGCCATTATCAGTATTTTTGGTCATCGCGGGAGATGCTGGCTTGGCTAGGGGTGTTATTGACCTATAAAATTGCTGATGGTATTTCAAGCGGTATGGTCAAACCGATGATGGTCGATGTCGGTATCAACTTGCAGCAAATTGGCTTTTGGGCAACCATCTTGGGCTCGGCTGCCTCAGTCGCTGGGGCAGGGGTCGCCACAATCTTGATGAAACGACTCACTCGCTTTAGGTCACTACTATATTTTAATCTTGCCCAAGCGCTGACCACAGGACTGTACGGCTTGGTCGCTTATGGGTTTTATCATCAGTTACTGACTGATTTTTTGTGGCTCTATGTCGTCAATGCGCTGGAGCATTTTTGTGCATCGTTGGCGCTGATTGCGATGCTCACGACCATTATGCATTATTCACGCCCTGCCAATGCGGGGAGTGATTTTACCGTGCAGGTTTGTCTGTTGACGGTGTTGGGCGGCTCAGCGCATTTTGCCAGCGGCTATATGGCGCATTTTTTGGGCTATCAATGGCATTTTTGGGTGAGTATGCTAATTGGTTTTGTTTGTCTTACACCAATAATTTACTGGCATAAATTACAAAATAATGAGAAATAATTTCATTTTTAATTGATTTTTGATATTTTTGACCATATTATCTATTTATATGATAAATTAGAAAATATAGATAGAGCGGAGGGGATATGGCAAAAACATTTTGGCTGAACCAAAAATTTAATATCAATTTACCCATTTGGACGTTATTGTCGCCAAGTATCGCCGCTTTAGTGCTTGCGGTGCATTTGATTTGGCATCCCTCGGGTATCATCATGAATACCGTGACGGCGATTTTTTTGATGGGGTCAGTTTTTGCTGCCGTGCATCATGCTGAGGTGATTGCTCACAAAGTGGGTGAGCCTTTTGGTACGTTGGTTTTGGCATTGGCGGTCACTGTGATTGAAGTGGCACTTATTTTGGCACTCATGAGTAGTAGCACACCCACCGATGCCGCGGTGCTTGCCCGTGATACGGTATTTGCAGCAGTGATGCTGATTTGTAACGGGATTATTGGTATTTGCCTGTTAATCGGTGGTATCAGAAATTATGTACAGCGTTATAGTTTGCATGGCAGTAAAGCGGCAATTAGTGTGTTATTGGCGATTGCATTAATCGTATTTATTTTACCCAATTTTACCACCTCTGCCGCAGGCGGTTTTATGATTGGCGCTCAGCTGCTGTTTGTAGCGATTTGCTGTTTGATTTTGTATGCCGCATTTATCTTTACCCAAACCATTCGTCACCGTGATTATTTTATTGCCGACGGTGTAGATGATCAGCATCACAGTGATAATGCGCTAACCACGGCGATGAGTGTGGGATTTTTGTTTTTCAGTTTGGTGACGGTGGTGGGTCTTGCTAAGATGTTGTCGCCTGCGATGGAAGCGGCGCTGCTGGCGATGGGTATGCCAAAAATCGTGTTAGGGATTATCATTGCTGCCTTGGTACTGTTGCCTGAATCTATTGCTGCGGTAAAAGCTGCCTACAACAACCAGCTGCAAAACAGTTTAAATTTGGGGCTCGGCTCGGCTTTGGCGTCTATTTCGTTGACAATTCCTGTTATCGCGCTTTATTCAATCTTCACAGCAACGCCCGTCATGTTTGGGTTGTCTGCCAAAGAAGGGCTAATGCTGGTCATTACGCTGATGATAACCATCAATACTTTAAGTACCGGGCGCACCACTTTTTTACATGGCATCATCCATTTGGTCATGTTAGCCACTTTTGTGTTTTTCTCGATTATCCCCTAATGGAATGAATGGTATAAATGGCATAGAAAATTGGCGTAATAAATGACGTAATAAATGACGTAATAAATGACGTAATAAATGAAAGGATACTTGCAATCAGTAACATTCCTTTACTAAATACTTATGCTCATCAATTTAAGTTTTTGCTAATCTAGAGGGCAACTAGAATAACGCCATCATTAACACGATTATCGTTGTAGTGATTTGAGGTCGTTCTAGTCATTTGAGGTGTTGAAACGATCATTTAAGAGTTTCAACAAACCAGACATTAAAAATCGTGCATTAAAATATTACAACATAAGGAAAAACAAATGGGACTATTTAGTTTTGCAAAAGACATCGGCGATAAAATCTTTCATCGTAACAAAGACGCTGCGCCAGCCTCTACACCTGCATCAAATGTTGCACCAACCGCAGCGCCTGCCGCCGCTACTGAGCCATCTGCACAAGAGATTGCGAACTTATTGATTCAGCGTATCCAACAAAATGCCAAAATTGACAATCTATCAGTCAACTATGACGGTAACACTGACAAAGTAACCATTAATGGTTCTGCTGCTAACCAAGCAGAGCGCGAAAAAGCCATTCTAGCGGCAGGTAATGTACAGTATGTTGCACAAGTGGAAGACAACATCACGGTTGCGACGCAAGAGCCAGAATCTCGTATGTACACAGTGAAATCAGGCGATACGCTGTCAAAAATTTCAAAAGAAGTATATGGCGATCCCAACCAATACAACAAAATCTTCGAAGCCAACAAACCATTACTATCTGACCCAAATAAAATCTATCCAGGTCAAGTACTGCGTATTCCAGCTTAATTTTTACCTATAAGCCTTGTAAACAACCAGTGACCCCTGTCACTGGTTTTTTTATAAAAAATTTGCCTATTAAAAAATGTTGACTTATAAAGCGATTAATAGCCATCACCATTATGTCAGCCAACGCCACCAAGGTAGTAAATTGGGCGAGCAACTGGAGAAAAATCCGTCAATCGCTCAATCCAATTTGGCTGTTAAACCCCGTAATTACTTGGCGTTAAATCCGCTTTTGCAAAAAGGCGGACTGCATGAAAAAGACGATGTCGAAATCGCCCGTAAGAGACAACGCAGACAGACCAAGCAGGATTTGCGAAAACAAGTTTGGCGACAAGAATCGTAATAACCAAACACCCCAGATTTTGGGGTGTTTATTTGACGCTCATACAATATAAACTTATTCAAATACCACGTCTGCGCCATCGGCTATCGTGCCATACAGACTTAGGGCATCCCAATTGGTCAAACGCACACAACCGTGTGATTTTTGCGCGCTGATTAACTCAGGCTCAGGCGAGCCATGAATACCATAACTCCGTTTTGATAACCCAATCCAAGCGCGCCCCACAGGATTGTTGGGTCCTGGTGGTAGCCACTTTTCTTTGGAAGAAAAATCAGTATTATAAGTGGGGTTCAATACCCGATTTTTAACTTTTAAACTGCCAGACGGTGAGGGGGTGTAGTTCGAACCCACGGTTGTCGGATAGCTTGCAACGAGCTCACCACTAGCAGCATAGGCGTATAGAATGTTTTTCTTTTTATCGCTCACAACCTTGGTCACTTCCGTCATATTGGGCTGATAAGGATTGTACACGGTGATAACGTTACCTGCTTTGAGTGGCGTGGTGGGGTTTAATCGACTCACCAGTTTTTGGCTCATATGGAACTTTTCAGCTACTGCTTCACGCGCTGATTTGTATTGCATGTCTTTGGGCGCTTTGGTAATCACCAAATCATCGCGCGTTAGCTGATAATTGATAAAAATCGGCTGCTTATTTAACGTCTCGTTGCTGGTTAACGCTGACCAAGTGGCTTCATCCATCGTGGTGGTTACGGGCAGATTGTGCTTTTGCTGAAAAATCTGCATCGCTTTGATGGTATTTTTATTCATTATTCCTGTCAGTGCACCCACACTATGCCCATGCCAGTTAAGCAGGGCTTGGGTCTTAAATACCAGCAGTTCATCAGGTTTAATGGACACTTGTTTTGATGGTAACGCGTCTTTGTTAGCCACGGATGACGGATTGTCATTAGCCGATTGTTTGAGCGCAGAGTAGTCAATAGTTGATTGAAAACCCGTCACAGATGGGGTCGCTGAGGCAGGCGGGGTTGATGCGGCTTGTGACGCCACCACCGCAGAGGCAGGCATGGTTTTTAATTCAATAGCGCCTTTGGGTGACCAACTCACTTGGTTTACTTGCTGGGCAACCATCGGTAAATTATCAGTGGTATAGGCAATCTCTGGCAAGGCTTGTTTCAGTCGTTGCTGCACCAAGCTTGCGCCAATAAACTGTTGACTGACATTGGCTTTTAGCGTTGGGGCAGGCGAAGAGGCAGCGACACTTGCGGTTGTACTGGCTGTAGTACTTGCTGTCGCAACTGTGGGTACATCCATCGCTTGATTGGGTGACTGTTGACAGGCAGATAAACTGATAGCAAGCACGATGCTTGTAAAGCAAGGTAAAATTTTATAATAAGAAGACATAGTCATTGAAATTTAAGAAAAATTTAGCAAGGGAGGATGGGATGGAAGGTCATCGAAGTTTTAGAGAAACGATAATGGCATACTATAGCAAAACTCGGTTGAAGATAAGCAGGATTTTACAAATTTTTCAAAAAAATGTTGGTAAAAATGCCATAGAAAAAGGCAGGTTAGACCAGCTAACACTACCTTTAACGCACGATAAAAATTAGGATAATCAAAGATTATAAGTTAGCGACGACCGCATCACCCATGTCTGAACAAGAAACCAGCGTGGTGCCTTGTTCAAAGATATCGCCTGTGCGTAACCCTTGCTGTAATACTTTTTGCACCGCTTGCTCAACTTGCGTGGCACGGGCTTCATCATTGAGGCTATAACGTAACAGCATCGCCAATGACAAAATGGTTGCCAATGGATTGGCTTTATTTTGACCGGCGATATCAGGGGCAGAACCATGCGATGGTTCATATAGCCCTTTGCCTGTGTCATTTAAGCTCGCGGATGGTAGCATACCAATAGAGCCAGTCAGCATCGAGGCTTGATCTGATAAAATATCGCCAAAAATATTGCCGGTGGCAATCACATCAAACTGTTTTGGGGCTTTGACCAGCTGCATCGCTGCATTGTCGACATACATGTGAGTCAATTCAACATCTGGGTATTGGGCAGCGACTTCAGTGAAAATCTGCTTCCAAAACTCTGTGGTCTCAAGTACGTTGGCTTTATCAACTGAACAGAGTTTTTTACCGCGTTTTTGCGCTGCTTCAAAAGCGACTTTGGCAATACGGCGAATTTCTGATTCGCTGTATTTCATGGTGTTGTAGCCTTCTTTCTCACCGTTTTCAAGCGTGCGAATACCGCGTGGTTCACCAAAATAAATATCGCCGGTGAGCTCACGGACAATCAAAATATCTAACCCAGATACCACCTCAGGTTTTAAAGTTGAGGCATTGGCAAGCTCTGGATAAAGAATGGCTGGGCGAAGATTGGCAAATAGATTTAAGTCTTTACGAATCGCCAGTAATCCACGCTCTGGGCGCACTGAGCGTTCAAGGTTGTCATACTGTGGGCCGCCGACAGCACCGAGCAATACCGCATCAGCCTTGCGGCACAGGGTTTGGGTAGCTTCTGGATAGGGTGAGCCATGCGCATCATACGCTGAGCCACCTAACAGCCCATACTCATAGCGAGCGTCTAAGCCTTGCTCGATTAATTTGTCCAATACTTTGACAGCTTGTCCAATGATTTCAGGACCAATACCATCACCTTCTAATACGGCGATTTGTTTTGTCATGTTACTTCCTTCACGTTAATCTACAACTTTGTGCTGACAATTCAGCTTTTAAAATTTTGTTAGTTTCAAAAAAATAATTGAATCAGGCGTTATTGAATGATGCTTTTTGCGTGATGCTTTTAGGGGCATTTATAAAGCAATCTTGATAAATTCATTCGATAAAGCGCCTTGCTGATTGGGTTTTTTACACCATTGATTGGTAAGTTTGGCATTTTCATACAAATCAATACACAGGGGCGTTGGGGCAGACTGCGCTAGCAAACTATAATCGGTCTTTTGAATTTGGCGGTAGGCTTTAAGCTCATAGCGTTTACCGCTTTCAAAACGATGGATAAAACTAAAACTTTCAACCGTCGTCAAATCCTCATCCAAATAAAAACGGGTGGCAACCACGTGCTGACCACTGGGAAAACTTACCAAGTAATTTGGTATAGTAGATTTGCTCTGCGGCTTACTCATCAAAGGTGTGACGGTCACTGGGCTGGTCTCTTGGCTATGGTTGCCAAGTGTAGCGCTCGGGGTGTGAGTCGATTGATTAATAACTGACAACGTGCCAATACGATTGATTTCACAGGCATAAATGCCGGTACATTTTAGGGTGCTTTTGCCTGCAGCAATCGGTTGCGGCGCTGTTACCAGTGGGTGTTTGGCGCGTGCGCTCGGCTGATTTGTCATTGATTGACAGCCGGATAACGCCACCGCTGAACAAATCGCAATGGCTACAACAGGCAAACAGTCAGGGCGAAAAAAGCGCTTCGTAAACATCATGGTCGTTATTCCCTCAAATCAAAAAAAGCAATTAAAAAATTGCAGTAACAGGGTGCCTGCCACAGTTAGATGATGATAACCAAGGCGGATGATGCCATGATTTAAACACAGTCATAGGCAGGCTAAAATGTGACTAACATAACCAATATGCCAACCTTTGTCAAAAAATGCCTTTGTCAAAAAATGCCTCTTTAGACACGGCTTGTACACAGGCTGGGATAAATGATGGATAAGCTCTCAATGATAAATCATCAATGATGAAACGCTACTGGCAGTGTATATTTACCTAAGCAAGCAGCACTTTAAGCCGCCCCTGTGCCAAATACCCAAGGGCGTGATTGTTTGGCGTTCTCTTCATACGCTTTGATGCTATCAGCTTGCTGTAATGTCAGACCAATATCGTCTAAACCGTTGAGCAGACAGTGCTTACGGAATTCATCGACGTCAAACGCATAGCTTTTACCTGAGGGTGAAATCACTTGCTGTTTTTCTAAATCCACGGTTAATTGATAGCCATCTTGGGCAAAACATTCGGCAAACAATTCACTGACCGCATCTTCGCTTAAAATCACTGGCAACATGCCATTTTTAAAGCAGTTGTTGTAGAAAATATCGGCAAAACTGGGCGCAATCACCGTGCGAAAACCGTATTCTTCGAGCGCCCAAGGGGCATGCTCACGGCTTGAACCACAACCAAAGTTTTTACGCGCAAGCAAAATGTTAGCACCTTGATAACGGGGCTGATTTAAAATAAAGTCAGGGTTAATGGGGCGTTTGCTATTGTCTTGACCAGGATAGCCTTCGTCCAAATAACGCCATTCATCAAATA
>ERZ500990.314-NODE-314-length-17422-cov-3.922209_pt1 | contig 17422 bp, 10 predicted proteins | sample MGYA00248876_ERZ500990 | MGnify/ENA primary metagenome ERZ500990 (study PRJEB25958, sample SAMN03398517) | human skin metagenome | study: EMG produced TPA metagenomics assembly of the Human Skin Microbiome Metagenome (human skin metagenome) data set.
CGCCGCGCCTGCGACGTCGATGGCGCGACCGACGGATCGAGCGGCACGACACGCGCCGCCTCGGACGCGATGCCCGACAGGGCGCGCGTCGACGCCTGCGAGGCGGCGTGCCACGTGTGCTCGAGCTTCCTGTGCGCCGGCGTCGGCAGAGCATCGCTGAGCACATCGAGGACGACGTTGCGCGACGAAGACGGCACGCCGTCCTTCTCGGACCGCGCGAGGCCGCCGATGTGCGCGACGTCCGCGTCCTGGGCGACGCGGTACACGCGCGGCACATGCGGCAGGATCAGGTCCGACTCGCGCGTCGGATCCGTGTAGTTGTGCGACGTCGGGTCGGTGAGGGGCTTGATCGAGGGGATGTACTGTGCCTCGGGCTCCGCGAGCGGCTCTGACGGCATCTGGACGTGGAACGTCGGCGTCGATGCCTCCGGCGTGAGCTCAGGCTGGCCGCGCACGGCGCCCGTCTGCGGCTGCGCGGCCTGCGGCGACGACGACGCGCCGGCGCTCTGGCCCTGGAGCACAGCCGTGGCGCTCACGACGGTGCCAGGCTCCATAGGCAGCGAGGGCTGCTTCTCTTCGAGCTCCTGGACGGCCTGCCGGCCCTTCTTCGCGCGGCTCTTGGGCGCCTTGTCGGCGCTCGCGAGCGTCGAGCCCGCCCGCGTCATGTCACTCTGCTTCAGACGCTGCACGAGCTCTGCCTTGCGGCCGGACGTGGTCAGGCCGCGCTGACGAAGCAGGGCGCGCAACTCGGTGACCTGCTTGGCGTCGTAGCCTTCGTTCGTGAGGAGCACGGTCGAGACGAGCGAGCGCGACGGCGCCGCCGTGCTCCGGCTGAGCGCCCGCAGACTCGGCGTAGAGATCGTATGCTTGACACGCCACATGCGAGAAAGGCAGGCGGCGGAGGAGCGCCGGCCGGCGGCGACAAACACTCGCTGCCGCGCCGGGCGGTGATTGGCCTGTGACATGCCCTCCACCGCGCGGCCGCGTGGAGCTGGGTGCGTCGTGTCCCGTGACCGATCCCTCCACGCCTGCCACCATGGCCCCCAAGGCCGCCAAGCAGGTTTTGCCGCCGAATCCGCCGGCGGATGAGACGCGCACGCTGCCGCTGGCGTACACGTCGTTCCATCCGCCGCCGTTTGTGAATGCGAAGAATGTGTCGTCGTCGTACCTCAAGACGGAGGCGCAGACGTGGGTATCGCGCTCGCACCGCCCGCCGAAGCGGCCCAAGACGGACGACGACGCCGACACCGACGCCGATGTCGATCCCGCGTCGCGCCGCCTCGTGATCCATATCGGCTCTGAAGCGATCCGCATCGGCCGCGCCACGGATCTGTACCCGACGGTGGTGCCGCATGTCCTGGCGCGCAAGCTGCCGCATCCGCGCGCGCAGCAGGCGCGGCCGCACGCCACCGAGGCCCAGCTCGAGATGCTGCGCGCCGAACTGCGCTCGATCATGCGGCAGTACAAGCTGCGTCCCGTGAGCAATGGGTGGCAGTCGGCGAACAGCTACAACTCGTCGGTGGAGCCGGAGCCGGTGGCGGCGCACAATGACGTGTACCACGTGGGCTTTGTGGACGAGGGCGACGCGTCGGTCGTCGTGGGCCATGAGGCGCTGCGCCTGGCGTCGCTGTCGCGCCCGAGTGCGTGGCGCCTGTTTTCGCCGTGGACGCGCGGCATGCTCAATGTGACGGGCTATGCGGCCGAGTACGGCGACGCCTGTATCGAGGCGCTGCTCGGCGATGTGCAGCGGATCCTGACGCATGCGATCTCGGCGGAGCCGTCCGAGGCGTCGGGGCCGGCGGGCGCCGCGGGCGATGCGGGGCTCGGCATCCCGACGTCCGAGTACGGCGACTATGCCGTGCTGCTCCTCGTGCCGGACTCGTTTTCGCGGAGTGACTTGCGGGCGCTGGGTCATGTGCTGCTGCGCTACATGGGCTTTTCGGCCCTGCATGTCCAGACAGAGGGCCTGTGTGCGACGTTCGGCGCCGGCCTGAGTGCGGCGTGCGTCGTGGACGTGGGCGCCACGAGCATCGGCATTTCTTGTGTGGAAGAGGGCCTGGTGCTGCCTGAGACGCGCGTGGCGCTGTCGTACGGCGGCCAGGACATGTCGCGCTTCTTTGGCGACGTGCTCCGTGGCTCGAGCTTCCCGTATACGGACCTGCAGGAAACGCGGCTCGCGGATGCCCAGCTTCTCCAGGACCTGAAGGAGCGCTTCGTGACGCTGCAGCCGAGCCAGGTCGGTCTGAACTTGTACGATTTCATGGTGCGTCTGCCGGGCGAGACGGCGCGCAAGTATGCTCTGCGGCTGTACGACGAGCCGATTCTCGCGGGTCTGATGCTCTTTCACCCGGACGTCGCTGCGCCGCCGCCGATGCCGCGACGACCGCTGACGTGCGCGCAGCCGGCGCCGGCCGAGGAGGCGGACGAGCCGGAGCCGACGGCTGTGCTGGCCGCTGCGAATGCCTCGCTGGGCGGTGACGAGGCGGTGGAGCTGTGTGCGTCGGCCGTGCTGGACATGGCGCCGACGCTCGCCATGTTGGGATGCGTCTCGCGGCGTCTCTCGCCGCAGGTCGCGGCGCTCGTGGATATGCGCGCCGACGAGGCGTCCGAGGAGGCGCCGCGCGCCGCGCCGGCGATTCCGCAGACGTCGGCGATGGCGACGCAGGCCGCCAAGTGTGCGTCGGCGGCGGCGCAAGCGGCGCAGGACGGCATAGACGTCGTGCAGGCGGCGTCTCTCACGCCGCTGGACCATGCGGTCTTTCGCAGTCTGCTCGCGTCGACGGGCACCGTGGATGGCGCGCTCGCGCACGGCGGCGAGGAGCGGCTGCGCCGCCTCGCGAACAACATCGTGTGTACCGGCGGGGCCGCGCGTATACCGGGGCTGTCTGAGGCGCTCGAGGCGCGTGTCTCGATGCTGCTGGCCGAGCACTATGCGCCGGCGGACGGGGCGCCGACGACGGCGCCGCAGGCCGTGGTGATCCCGCCGCCGCGCAACCTGGACCCGGCGTCGCTGGCGTGGAAGGGCCTGGCGGTGATGGCGCATCTGGACGCGATGCAGGAGCTGTGGATCCAGGCGAGTGACTGGGACACGCTGGGGTACCGCGCCCTGAAGGAAAAGTCGCTCTTTTTGTAGAGTTGAATCTCTATGGCAGTCTAGGTATCCGTTGAGGGTATCGATCGCACTTAGGCCGTCAGGAAGGGCTCAAAAATAGCGTGTGGCCGCTTAAAGTCATTGTGCACGACGTTGACGAGGAAGTAGGTATCAAAGACATGCTCGAGGAGGCGGCGGGTAGGCGAGTCGGGCTCGTACTGGGCGGCCCAGCAGCGGCCGATCTGGAAGGCCTCGTCCTTCCACGCGAGGAACGACATGCTCTCGACGATCGTGGGCTGCAGGATCTCGCAGTGTGGGAAGCAGCCCCACGTCACGGCGTTCGGCGCGTCGGAGGTCGTGTTCGTCCGCATGTCGCCCTGGGCATTGACGGCGTGGTACGTGATCTGCGGGTGAGCCTCGATGCGCGCGATGAGCTCGTCGAGCTTGTGCGTCGACACAAAGAACTCGAGGTACGCCTTTTGGTACACGTAGCCATGCGGCGGGCCCCAGCCGTGGACGGGGTCCGTGCTGGGCGCGCCGTCGACGGCCGGCTGCGAGTTGATCGTGAGGAAGCCGCGCTCGTTCAGCTGCACGAGCAGCTGGTCGATCGTCTTGGTCTCCTTGGCGATCGGTGCATCGCTCCACGGCAGACTCGCGAGCTCGCCGGCGCAGAACCGCACAAACAGGCGCTGGAGATCCTCGACGCTGGTGGGCGTGCCCCACAGGGCGCGTGCCTCGTCCTGCGTGACGGGCAGATTCGGCTCCATGGTGCCGAGATCGCCAAACGCGGGCGAGCGCGCGTCGCCCCAGCGGCCGTTGGGATACTCGTCCCAGCCGTCGGTGCGGTTCACATAGCTCTTGGCCCGATTCGCCCAAAAGATCGGGCGGATGTTTTCGTCGCGGCGCTTGGGCGTCAAACTCGGGCGCCACGGCAGCGGGTTGAGCTGGTTGACGCTCGGCGTGAGGCCGAGGTACTCGAGGAGCATGCGGCTGCCGCGCTCGAGGTTCATCGTGTAGATGTGCAGGCCATGCACGTCGAGGTCGGGATGGGCCAGCAGCTGCCGGCACATGTCGCCGACGAGGCGCGTGCCGACGACGCGGACCTGCTCGTCGTCGTCCTTGACGGGGTCGAGTGCCTCGTGGAAGTGCGGCGGGACAAACGCCTGGAAGCGTGCGACGGCACGCGTAAACTGCCCGTAGTTTTGGATCGGCATCACGCCCGGGACGATCGGCACGGTAATGCCGGTCGCACGCACGCGGCGCGACCAGCCGACAAACGCATCCAGGTCGTAGAACATCTGCGTAAAGATAAAGTCGGCGCCCGCGTCGATCTTTTGCTTGAGGTGCTGCATCTCGACGTCAGGGCCGCCCGTCGCCTCGGGGTGTCCCTCGGGAAAGCCGGCGACGGCGATCGTGAAGTAGTCGCCGTAGTGCTCGCGGATGTACTGGACGAGCTCATACGCATGAGAAAAGCCCGCGGCGTGCGGCTCCCATGGCGAGCCACACGCTGGCGGATCGCCACGGAGCGCCAAGACATTGCGGCATCCGAACTCCTTGGCCTCGCGCAGCGCGACCTCAATCTTGCTGCGCGGCATGTTGGTGCACGTCAGATGCATGCACGTCTCGACACCAAAGTACGCATGCACCGTCTTGACCAGCTGCGTCGTCATATCCGACGTCCGGCCCCCGGCATTCCACGTAATGTCCACAAACTCGGGGCCCAGCTGACTCATGCGCTCGATACGGTCATACAAATTCTGCATGCCCTGCGGCGTGCGCGGCGGGAAGTACTCAAAGCTCCACCATACGCGGCCCTCGCGCTTCGCCCGGGCGATCTTGTGGGTGATCTTGCTGCTGTCGTCCCCCTTCATCGTCGCTGCGAGCCAAGCGCGGCCAGCGAAGGAGGCCCCTGCCCACGTTCCTTCTTCGGCCGAAAGACGTACGCGTCGAGCGAGCGCCACGCGTCCCCTGTCGTGGTCGGGGATGGATCGTGCGACGCTGCGCCAGGCGCTCGTGCAGTGCCTGCTTCAGCGGCGCATGACGAAGCGAGCGGATGCGTACGCGGCGTACCAGCGGCTCGCGACGCATATGGGCGTGGACGAGGCCTTTGATGCGGATCTCGATGCGATTCACGCGAGTCTCGCCCCGCTCGGCTGGGACGTGCGGGCGTGTCACGACCAGGTGCGCGCTGAGCCGTACCTCCTAGTTGTGAATGCCAAGTCGGACGAGCTCGCGCAAGTCGCTACGCCGTACTCGGCGGCCGAGCTGCAGTACATCAAAGCTCTCGTGCATGCCATCTTTCACACGCCACAGTACGCGGTGCCTTCGATCCAGGCGCTGCAGCTCGCGACGCATACGCAGCCTGTGCCACTGACGAAGCAGGCAGCCACGCAGCTCCTTGCCAATCTCGAGCGCCGCCAGTGGCTGCACCACCTGCCGTCCGGTGCGTATACCCTCACGCTGCGTGCCCTGCACGAGCTGGACACGTACATCCGCCACGAGATGGACGAGGCGTGTGTGCTGGAGTGCATGGCATGCTATGCAATTGTCACGCGCGGCGTGCGATGCGCTTCGTGTCGTGGCGCCGTGCACACGTCGTGCCAGAGCGCGTACGAGGCCGGTCACGCTACGTGCGCCGCGTGTGGCGCCGCATGGCAGCCCGTGCCGGTCGGCGAATCTCTGATGTAACGTCTTCTACGTCACGGCTATGAGCGCTCACGGACAACCTTGTCGATCCAGCCGGCAATGTACTCCACGTTGCGGGAGTTGAAGCCAGACATGCTCACCCGGCCCGTCCGCATGAGGTAGATGTGGCCCTCGTGGATGAGGCGGTCGCACTGGGCCTCGTCCAGGCCGAGGTACGAAAACATGCCGGTCTGCGTCTTGATGTGCTCCCACGAGCCGGGTGTGTGGAACTTGTTCGTCAGCAGGTCGTACAGCTGTTCGCGCATCGAAATAATGCGCCGAGACATGGTCTTGATGTCGCGATCCCACTCGGCCCGCAGCTCAGGCTCGGTCAGGATCTTGGTCACGATGCGTGCACCAAACGCGGGCATCGTGCTGTTCTCACGACGCACGATCGTATTGAGCTGCGACAGCACCGCCTCCGCCTGCGCTGACGAGGCCGTCACGATGTGCAGCGCACCGATGCGCTCGCCGTACAGACCGGCATTCTTCGCAAAGCTCTCGGCGACGAGCAGCGAGATGCCGCGCTCGGCAAAGAGGCGCACGGAAAACGCATCCTTGGCCGGGTCGCCCGAGGCAAAGCCCTGGTACGCCGAGTCAAAGAAGGCAAAGAGCTTCTTCTCGACAAACAGGTCAGCGAGCTTCTTCCACTGCTCTTCGGTAGGGTCCACACCCGTCGGGTTGTGCGCGCACGCATGCAGCAGCACCACAGAGCCGTCCTCGAGGCTAGCGAGGTCCCGGTACATACCCTCGAAATGGAGCGAGCGGCTGCTCGAGTCATAGTACGTGTACGTCTGCGTCGACAGACCACCCGCCTTGAGAATCGCAAAGTGGTTGGGCCACGTCGGGTCCGAGACGTACACCGTCTTGTCCTTCGGGAACGGGTAAAAGTCGTGCAGGAACACGGCACCGAGATGCACGGCACCCGAGCCGCTGATGGTCTGGTTCGTGGCAATGCGCGCCTCCTTGACAACAGGAGCGTCGTCGCCAAACATGAGCTTGGCCGCGGCCGCCGTGAAGGGCGCATAGCCCGTGATGGGCAGGTACTCGTGGTTCAGCTTCGGGTCGCGCAGCAGCTCTTCCGTGGCCCTCCGGACGGCCGGTAGGACCCATGGCTCACCGTTCTCATCACGGTACGCACCGACACCAAGGTTTGCCTTGGTCTCAGATGGATCGTTCTTGTAGTTGACGGTCAGCGCGAGAATCGCATCGCTCGGTGCCTTGGGCACCTGGCTCCACAGGGCATCGTTCGATGAAAAGGCGGACATGGCGCGTTGGGAGACAGCGGCGGGCGTCGGAGCGGCGACCGGGGCAGGCCCCTGCGTGTGATTACATAAGGATTAGACACCTCTCACATGCACGTTGCGCTGGGAGGGTGGACGAGGGAGGAAGATCTACAAGAGGGGGGGGGGGTATGAAGGAGGCCGTCGCACGTCGTTAGTGTACGAGGCCGCGTGTGCCGACCGTGCGCTCGCTCTCGAGCTTTTCCTTGTTCGCCGCGAATGCCGCGCTGCGAAGCTGTTCCTGCTGGGCGCAGTTGTGGGTTTCGGGCAGGCGATGACGACCGCAAAACTTGAGGTGGCAGTGGGGGCACTCGCCGACGAGCTGGATCGCGGCGTCGCGGCATTGTTGATCGGTGCCCGCACCGTTTTGGCAGCGCTTCTTGGCGCCACCACGCAGACGCAGTTCGAGATGCAGCGTCGATTCTTTTTGGATCTGGTAGCCGCTCAGAGTGCGGCCGTCTTCGAGCTGCTTGCCAGCAAAGAGAAGGCGCTGCTCGTCGGGGGGAATGCCCTGCTTACGCTGAATTTGAGCCTTTACATGATCGATGGTATCTGACTCTTCGACATTCAGCGTGACAGAGGAGCCCGAGAGTGTTTTGACGAAAATCTGCATGGTGCACGCTGGGGAAGCACTGTGACGTCTGCGCCTACCTGTCGCTATATATACGCACCCTGCCAGCAGATGTGGAGGTGGCGCTGACGTGGGAGAAAAAAAAGGCCACGCAAGCGGTGATCGAGCACGTCAAGTTCGATCATGGGTGGAGGCAGAGAGACGCGCCGCGGGCATGTGCTCCCATGTGGCGTCGTCGATGTGCTCGATCTGATCGCGTGCTTCGCGCCATGCATCGAGGCTCTTGGAGCAGTAGGCACGTTGCATGCGCGCGAGATCGAGCATGAGCTGCTTCATGTCTTGCACCTTGATGCGCTGGAACCGATCGAGAGATGCCTGGATCGTCTTGTTCGTGTATGCGAGGTCCTGGGCCGTGTATTCGATAGCTTCCTGTAGCTTGAGTGTGAGTCGCGTATACGTACATGGAGGACCTCTTCGCGCAAGCGCGAGATGGCATTTTGGCGTGTCCTGTTGGGATCGAGATCGACGACGTGGGCAAAGCGGTTCGTGAGGGCGCCCAAGAAGCCGCGCTGCTGCGGGGCGGCAGGTGGCGTATGGGGCGAGGCAGCTTTGCGAGCCCACATGGACGTGAGGTCATCGTCGTTGCTTGGCTCTGTGGCTTCTGCTGGGCTCGGTACTTCGTCTTCCGCGTCCGACTCAGCCGCTTGGCCATATACGGACGACATGGGCGCCTGCGTGCGCCGCCCGTCGAGCAGACTGGTGCCGCCCGTCTCGAGCGCTTTGCTGAGCCGAGCGGCCTGGGCCTCTTCGCGCTCGCATTCTGCGAGGTGCTGGCTCTTGGACTCGAGCATGTCTTGGGCCATTTCGTACTGTTGGTGCTTGAGATGACGCCACCGAAGGAGGCGGCTGAGGATGGAGGCATACTGGGTATACTCGTGGATGGGCTCGGATACGAGAGCGTCCCAATCGTGCAGCATGTCGGAGAGGGCGACGTACGTTGTGTCGGCCGCTTTCCCGGTGCTTTCGATCGCGGGTGCGAGCTGTGTCTGCTCGGCGAGGCTCTGTGCGTTGAGCAGGGCGCCCAAGTCGGCGTAGTCGGCGGCGATGTCGCGCCATCTGTGCACAAGGCGCCGATGGGACGGCTCCATCGTGGAGGCCATAAAGCTTTCGAAGCGGTGTGTGAATCCCTCGGCGTCTAGGAAGTGAGCGTCGGGTGTATGGAGCTTGATGGGCGCCGTGGGCGTGGGCAGAAAGGCGTAGCAAGCGGGGGTGTCGGGATGCGAGGGGTGCTGTGGCGGGGCATTGAGGTTGCTTTTCGGCAGGGTTGAGAGCGGGGGCGTATGAGCGATTTCGTGCCAGGAATACCGTGCCTCGAGGAAGCGGCGGAACACGACGTCGATGCTCAGGACGGGGTGCGTGTCGAGGCGCTGGAGGAAGCGCTCGAGCATGCGTTTCCGACGCGCAATGATGGCGGGGTCGTTTTTGGCGCGGCCCTGCTTTGTGGCGTAGTCGAGGATGCTGTGTTTGGACGGGATCGGGGGGATGATGAGCGTGGGATGCAGCTTTTCCAGGGCCTCGCGCAGCGCCTCGAAGTCCGAGTATCGTCGCTTGGCCTCGTGGCCCGGGGACGATATCACATACACGATGTATGACGACTTGGAGAATTCGGTCGATGATAGGGCATCCGTGATGCGAATCTGGCTGTGCATGTGCTCTTCGCCATCGTGCGCGCTGAGCGAGGCGCGCGGTCCGTCGTCGGTCATGGTGGGGGACGTGGAGGTTGTTCCACAACGATGGACGAGTCGTGGGACGGGGCTTGGGGGGCTCCGATGGGGGGAAGTACGCTGGCGGATGAGCTGGGGGCGAGCGATGCGGCGTGTGAGGCGGCGATGGTGGATGATCTGGGGCCCTCGGATGCGCTCCTTGAAGCATGTGCTGCGCAGTGTGCTGAGATGGACGTCTACGTGCAGCTGACGGCGGTGCCGCGAGAGAGTGCGCGGGCCGTGGACGGGGATGCCGAGGTCGTGCGGCTGCTGATGCATCTGGGCGACGAAGCGCAGGAGTGCGGTGCGCTTCTGCATGAATGCCACCGCCAGACGCGGCAACTTGCGTCGCTGTGCGAGCACCGCCACCGGGAGCTGGCTTCGTATGCCGAGGCGGCGGAGCGGCGTGTGCGGGTGCCGCGAGGCGACGACGCTGTTTGGGACGAGGCGCCGATCTATGCGTGTCTAGAGAGCGTGTCGTCGGGACTATGAGGCGGTGGCCATGTCGACGGTGGTCTTGACCGACGCCAAGAGCGCCGAGAGCTGGATGCGTTCGGAGGCATTCGTGCTCAGGCGGTACTCGATCTGAGCCATCTGATCGAGGATGTATACCCGTGCGTGCGGTGGGAGCTCGAGCGACATGACGAGATCGAGCATGCCCGTGAGCAGGTCGGGCAGGGCCATGCCTTTGTCGATGCGCAGCGCTTGGACGGTGTGAAAGGCGGTCGTGAACTCCTGCTCGAGCATCGCGTGGAAGGCCGTCTCGATGTCGAGCGGATGCGGGTGTCCCGTGCATGTGTACACGCTGTCTTCGTCAATGAGGCTGCCTGGCTCGCAGGCCGCGTCGCATGCCTGCAGGATGTTGAGGGCGCGGCGCATGTCGCCATGCGAGAGCTGGAGGATGGCGGCCTTGGCGCGGTCATCGATGCGGCAGTGCTCGGCGGCGATGACGCTGTCGATGCGGCGCTCGACCTGCGCGCGATCGAGGGGCGAGAACCGGAAGCGCGTGCAGCGACTCTGGATGGCCGGGATGATTTTGTTGACGTAGTTGCAGATAATGCAGAAGCGCACGTTGCGTGTGTACTGCTCCATGACGCGGCGCAGTGCCGCTTGGGCGGCCTGTGTCATCGCATCGGCCTCGTCGAGGATGACGAGCTTAAAGGTGTCCGTCTGGGTGCTGAACATGTTGCGTGTGCTCGCAAACGCCTTGATTTGGCCACGGACGACGTCGATGCCGCGGTCGTCGGACGCATTCAGCTCTAGGACATGACTGCGATACGACTTGCCGTACAGACGCGCAGCGACGGCCATGATCGTCGACGTCTTGCCGGTGCCGGGCGGCCCGTAGAAGAGGAGGTGGGGCAGCTGATGCGCATCGATGAATCGCTCGAGCGTCGACGTAATGTGCTGGTGCGATAGCACCTCATCGAGCGTCGCGGGCCGGTACTTTTCCACCCACGGCAGCGCGTCGCTCGATCGCGGCACATCGCCCACGTCGCGTCCCTTGCCCTTGTCGGCCATGGCCACGAGAGGAAGAGCGACACGCGCGCCGCCTCCCAGGCACGTGCCGCGTGGCTCGGTGGGTTGTCGGCCCAACACCAACGCCACCCAGTTTGGGGTGCATGGAACCGACGGAACTCACGCTGGTGCATGCGATAGACACCGCGCCGGACGCTGATGCGCGCGTAGACGCGATCGATGCGCTCACGGCGCGGTGGCAGTCGGCGCACGAGGTGCATGACGTCGATGTGTGCGTCATGTCGCTGCATACGCACATGTTGAGTGCGCATATCGGTGTGACGCGCGCCGTGTACGCCGCGCTCTCTACCCTGCTGGCGACAGCCGCGCCGCAGCTGTCGAGCGCGCGGCACGTACAGACGATCGTGAAAATGGGCGTGCCACCCGCGCTGGAGCGCATGCCCGATGTGCCTGCGGCGCGTGCGTGGCTCGAGCAGGTGCGCCACATCGTGTATGCGGACGTCGTAGGCGCCGCGCGCATGCGCGAGAGCGATATGCCACGCACGCTGTGGGAGCACACGATCCGCGATGCCGGGCTGGGCGCGACGTCGCCACGCGTGCGCGCCGGCACGCTGCATATGCTGTCCGAGGCGCCGGCGGAGGCGGCACTCGAGACGTACATGCCCTACCTCGTGGAGCGCCTTCACGATGCCGACGGCGATGTGCGTGCGGCGGCCGCGGCGGCCGTCCACGCCCTGTCGGCGCATGCCACACCCACGCAGCTGTCGGAACTACGAGAGGCGCTACCTGCGCATGCTGGCCTAGAGACGCGGGGGAGCCAGGCGCCCGCGCCAGCGCCCGAGTCGCTGCCTTTCTGGGCCGACGTGGCGTGCGACGATATCCGGCCGGTCGCCATTTGGTCTCGGCACGACGTGGATGCGGCGCTGCAGCAAGCCAGCCACGTGTTCGAAGGCAAGGAAACCGAGACGAACTGGCAGGCACGCGAGAAAGCCGTGGTGCACCTGCGCGGGATGCTCAAGGCCGGCGTGCCTGACGAGCACGTCGCGGCGCTGGCGTCACAGATGCGCCACATCCAAGAAGGCCTGCTCAAGACGCTCGCGAGTCTACGCACGACGCTCTCGATGCACACGATTGCGCTGATCCGGCAGCTGGCCTTGTCGCTCGGCACACAGCTCGAGCATTCGATGATGGACGCCTTTTTCACGGCTCTGCTGCGCATGGCAGGCATCACGAAAAAGCTGGTCGCATCCGCCAGCCAGGTCGCCGTCGATACGATCCTCGCATGCTTCCCCGTGCGCCACATGCACTGGCAGTCCCTCTATGCCGGTCTGCAGGACAAGAGCGTGGCGACGCGCGTGTACATGTGCAAGCACGTCCACCTCGTTCTGCAGGTGCATGGGCACAAGCGCACCGAGATGGACGCGCATCACGGCCTGGACATGACGCGGCAGTGCCTCGAGCGGGCCTTGAGCGACCCCAGTGCCGAGGTGCGCATGGCAGCGCGCGATGTCTTTGGCACGCTTTACCGCCTGCACCGCGCTGACGCTGAGTCGCTCCTCGCAGCGCTGCCGCCCGCTACGCACAAGCAGGTCGCTGCGAGTCTGGAGACGCCGTCGTCTCCGGCGGTCACGCCGCGGCGGCCGTCGTCGCGGGCCGGGCCGTCGCGAGCCATCGTCGCTGCGAAACGTGCGGCCATGCAGCAGCAGCGCGACACGGTCGCCGAGCGCCCGCGCATGCCGCGTGAATCTGTGTGGCATCCCAGTCTCGTGGAAAATGGACCGGACGCATCGACCGACCTCGTCGGCTCCGAAGTGCCGTGGCACGAGCGTGAGGACGGCGACGACATGTCTGTGATGCTCCAGGGCCTGCAAATACACACGCCACGAGCCGCGAGACACGATGTGATACCCAGCACGCCGACGACGCCGACGACGCCGGTGCCGTCGAAGCCGCTGAAGCCGACGGCTCCCGCACAAATGCCGTCCACAGCCTCGGCGTGGTTTCTGGACCAAAGCGCGAGGGCCCTGCAGGACGTATGCAAGGAAGCTCCGCCTGCATGCGAGGAGGGTATGACACACTGGGCCGAGGCACCCGCGACGGCCCTGGGCAGACTCGCACAGCACCTGGACACGCAAGCGCCGGAGGACCTCGCGCCCGTATTGGACGGCATGCATGCGCAGCTCGATCAGGCGCGAGACGACACGACATGGCTGCTCATCTTGACCGTCCTGCACCGCCTTGCGCCGTACGTGTGTCGTGACGAGGCACTCGAACGTGCATGGCTCGCCCAGGTGCTGCATGTGCCGAGTACACGCCCTGAGCACATCACGCTGGCGATGGGCGCGAGTCGCGCGATGCTCGACGTGTGGGGTACGCACTCGCATTCGAGCGCCGCGCTCATGAGCCAAGTCGGTGACGATGCAGAGCAGCGCATCTTGGCCCTGCATGCCCTCGCGGTGCGACGCGTCACCGACCTCGACGAGCTCCGAACGACCGCGCCGCTCGTGCAGGTAGCTCTACGGGATGCACACACGCCCGTGCGTCGTGCTTGTGTATCATTTCTCGCCCAAGTGCCTCGCGAGGCACTCACGCTGTACGCCCCGCTCGCCGCCGGCGAAGAGCGTCTCATCCAGTACTATAGGGACCGCCTAAGTGGAGGTGGACGTACGTAGCGGCCGCACCAGCCCCAGGGCTCGCTGACACATCATTCTCCACGAGGCTGCGCTGGCGGTCGAAAGGCGAGCCTCGCCCAATTCGTGTTCGCCGCCACTGGAGCGGTACGAGTGGTCGTTGTCTCGCCCATTGATGGAGCAGCGCCCCCCAGATCCATCTGAGAAACTCGTATCGAATCGGCAGACAATATCAGATACCAGCGGCACACGCAAGCGCAAAAGCAGTGGAACGCCACGCGCGAGAAAAGCACCTGCAGCGTCCCCTATGACAAGTTCGCGGCACAAGGGCTCGTCGTCGCCTGACGATAGTGACGCCAACTGGCTGGACGACGAAGATGCCCTCCAAGAGCTGTACGATCATGTGGCTGACGAGGAAGAAGAGGAGGAAGATGAAGACGAAGAGGACGTGGACTCCATGATGATGGCCGAGCACCTGGGCCGCATCTTTGGAGGCGGCCGAATGATGTCGAAGCGGTACCGTGACTTCCTCGAGGCGCTTCAAAATGCAGCGTACGACTCTGTCCGCCGCCTCGTCGTGCTGCAGGATCTTGCCGAGCAGTTGAGCATCGCCACCGAAGACGTGTTTCTCGGCGGCTTTCCGATGCATGGTCTGCTCGTCGAGCTCCTGTGGACGCTCGGCAGTGACGAGCCACGCACGCATCCCGTGCATGCTTCTGAGGACAGCGGTGATGCCGAGCTGTATGCATGCCGGTGTATTACCTACATTCTCGAGGCAGCGCCCCCCGTTGTGCCGCACGTCGCGTCGATCGTGTGCCAGCATGGCACGATTCCGCTTCTGATCACCAAGTTGCAGGAGATCTCGTACATTGATCTGGCCGAACAGGTATTGCAGACGTTTGAGAAGCTCTCCCACACGAATGCTGCCGAGATCGTCCGGGAAGGCGGCATGCTGGCGATGCTGCAGTACCTCGACTTTTTCGGAATCCACGTACAGCGCACTGCGATGGCGGCCGTTGCACACTGCGCTAAGGTGAGGCCCACGCATACGCGGCATGTAACAGACGTGGTCCCGATCGTGCGCCAGGTGCTCGGGTACTCTGACGCCCGTCTCGTTGAGTCGGCTTGTGAGTGTGTGTGCCACTGGCTCACCAACCTGCCGGACGAGGATGCTCTAGACGAGTTTTTGCCGGCGGTCTGTGCGCTTCTCGCCCGCGGTCTCGGCCAGGCGACAGACGGTCTGCCGACCCTCGCGCCCGACACATATGCCCGCCTCCTCCAGGCGCTCGCACACGCAGCACGAGCACGAGTGAGTGCGGCACACCTGCTGTATGAACATGGCCTTCTCGAGACCGTACACACATTTCTTTCGTCGTCCGTCAGCGATGGCGTGCCGGCAGCCCTGGCCGTGCTCCGCGATATGCTTCCGCCCTTACCGTGCACGGGTATCTTTGATGCCAAGATGTATACGGCCAAGGCATACGAACAGCAGTGCCGCCTCGCCGAGCGTGAGCACTGTGAGCTTGGTGCCCTGGAAGTGCCTCCGCGCCGGCTGAGTACGTCGACGGAGCGCGAGCAACGCGCAATTGATGCAAGGGCTCATACGCAACGGGCATGGCCGTCGTTTTTTCATCGGTACGCGGCTCATCTGCTGCCCGTTCTCTTGCAAGTGTATGCGGCGAGTCGCGCACTACGCGCGACCCCCACGGTCCTTGAGATCGTGCTGCGTACGCTATGGCATACAAGCACCGAGACATTAGTGCCGGCTCTAGAGCATGTCCCACTTGCGAGCTTCTTTGCTGGTGTGTTGACTTCGGGCGATACAGAGCAGGCGCTTCAGGGCGTCGAGCTGCTGGTGACGCGCCTATCGTACCTTCCTTACCTCGTCCGCGAAGGTGTCGTGCATCAAGTGACGCACCTAGCCGACGAGGGCGACATACGAGCCAAGCTGGTGGGTGCGCGGTTGGCGGTGATCCCTGACGATGCAAGCATCCAGGCAGCCAGAGACATCCCCAAGACGCTCCGAGCGATAGCCTCGCGAATCGAGGCCGCCAGCCACGCTGACGCTCTGCGCGATGCTCTTTCAGCGCTCGTCGAATGGATTCCTCGGATGACGGGCTTTGAAATGCAGGTGTCAGGTGTGTTGGATGCGCTGCGCCAGCCTGGCCTAGTGCCGGGAGAGAGACGAGATGCACTGCGCGAAGTGCTGTTGCCTGTGCATGCGCCGCTCCTTTCGTGTCTCCATGATGTCGTGAGTCGGTCGGAGGATGAGTGCGTTCTTTCATCAGGTGGTATCGAGTCGCTCAAAAAACGCGTGCAGCTTCGCCTGACGCCCGATGCTGCGACGGCTGCCAAGCTCCCGGCCACCTTCCATTCATTGGTTGTGTCGGTCCACGCCGTCGTGCGGATACAGTCGCTGCACGACTTTTTGCGGCCTAAGATGGAGTTCTTGCTCCGGAAACAGGGGCCATGGCACCTCGTGCTTGAGGCCAATGGGCGTCCGATGCCACGCAGCGCCACCTTGTATAAGTGCGTTGGGCTCCCTGACGACGCATATCCTGTGCAGTACCGCATGGCAGAGCGGGAGGAAGAGGAGACGCCGGAGCCCCTTGATGAGGACGTCCCGTCGTATGCACCGGCGCTTGAGCTGATCCGCGAGTTGCACGATCTGTGGGAGTCGGCCGTGCCCGAGGCCCTGTATGTAAATGGCCCCTTGTCGGCCAAGCTCGCCCAGCAACTGGACGAGCCTCTCGTGCTTGTAAGCGAATGCCTGCCGACGTGGGCCCGAACGCTGCCGGTGCGATATCCATGTATCTTTCCCTTTGAGACACGGCTCAAATACATGCAACACACGGCTCTGGACTTTGCGCGTCTCATGCACCAGTACCGCCATGTATGTGCCCGGGACGACACGTTGATGTTGCATGCCAATATGCCCCGACAAAAAGTGCGCATCGCGCGCAACCAGCTGGTTGAATCAGCCATACGCGTTCTCGAGCTGTACGCCCATACCCCGTCCCTGCTGGAGGTCGAGTACTTTGACGAGCCTGGCTCAGGTCTCGGCCCGACGCTCGAGTTTTACACGCTCGTGTCACAAGCTTTCCAAGCGATGCCTGACTTGTGGCGCGGCGAGCCTTCTATGCCGCTGTTTCCCAAGCCGTCAGGCGACGCATCGCTGTTCCGGGTGCTGGGCCTGTTTGTTGCCAAGAGCATCGTGGACCTGCGCATGATTGACGTGCCGTTCCACCCCCTCTTTTGGCGTGCCGTGCTTGGTCGTCGCGTGCCACGCACGCTCGAGACTTTGGAAGCCCTGGATGCTGTGCAGGCGCGCTCGTTGCGGGCGCTTCAGACCATGCCCGCCGACGAACTCGAGCGTTTAGAGCTGGATGGAACGCTGCCTGGCACCGAGCGTGAGCTCGTGCAGGGTCCCCTTACGTCGGCGAATATCAATGCCTACATCCAGGCAGTTGTTGACGTATCGCTGCATGATGGCATTGCGCCGCAGCTTGATGCTTTTCGTGCAGGCTTTGAGAGTGTGCTGTCCCTTGATGCTTTGCGTGTCTTTGCATCGCATGAGCTTTCGGCCCTGTTTGGCCAGGCCACGGAAGACTGGAGCGAGGCGACGCTGCTCCGCACGATTGTGCCGGACCATGGATTCTCCAGCGATAGTGAGCCATTCCGCGCTCTGCTCAGCATCCTGGTCGAGTTTGACGCCTCCGAGCGCCGCACATTTTTACAGTGGCTGACCGGTGCGCCGCGTCTACCCATCGGCGGCTTTGCTGCCCTGCAGCCACCGTTCACCGTCGTTCGTCGGCAACCAGAGCCGCCGCTTCAGCCGGACGACTACTTGCCGAGTGTCATGACGTGTGTCAACTACCTCAAGCTGCCGTGCTACTCAAGCCGCGATGTGATGCGGCAGA
>ERZ500990.317-NODE-317-length-17369-cov-4.711678_pt1 | contig 17369 bp, 12 predicted proteins | sample MGYA00248876_ERZ500990 | MGnify/ENA primary metagenome ERZ500990 (study PRJEB25958, sample SAMN03398517) | human skin metagenome | study: EMG produced TPA metagenomics assembly of the Human Skin Microbiome Metagenome (human skin metagenome) data set.
TCGAACCGATCCCCGGCGCGACCCTGATCCAGGCCGACTTCACCCATCCGGGCGTGGACCAGCAGTTGATCGACGCCATCGGCGGCCCGCCGGACCTGGTTCTGTCGGACATGGCGCACAACACCATCGGCCATCGCCAGACCGATCACTTGAAGATCATCGCCCTGATCGAGATCGCCGCCGACTTCGCCATTCGCACGCTGAAGCCGGGCGGGGCCTTCGTGTCCAAGAACTTTCAGGGCGGCGACGCGGGCGGTGTGTTGGCGCGCCTGCGCGAGGAGTTCGAGACGGTGAAGTACGTGAAGCCCGCCTCCAGCCGGAAGGACTCGGCCGAGGTTTTTCTGGTGGCCCTGAACCGGCGCTAGGCGGTCAGCGCCTGACGACGGGCGGCGCGGCGCGCCTCGATGCGGGTCCAGATGCGGTCATGCAGGGTGAAGAACACCGTCTGGACCATCGGCTCGACGATGCCGTGATCCAGATGTGCCAAGGCTTGGCTCAGGTAGTGCTCCGTCAGCTCCATCGCCGTCAGTGGACGACGCGGCACGGCGCGTTGTGGCTCCTTGTCTTGGAGCTGCATGTCCTGCATTCGGGAGGCGAGGCTACCGCCTGTGGCCTGTGGCACCCTCACGAGCGGCTGCCGGCCCACCTTCAGCAGCGTCGAGATGGGACTGCCCGGATCAATCGCGCGCTGAGACTCACGGTCTAAGCGATCGCGATCTTCTTCGGCAGCCTCGAGCGCACACATTTCCTGGCGCGCACTGCGTGGCGGCGTGCGTGCCAGGGCAGCGGCTTCTTGCTCCTCGCTTTGCCAATGAGCACGGGTCTTGAGCTCCTCAAAGTTTCGTCGGCTCTCGGCATCAGAGAGGGTAGGGATATAAGGTTGATGGTAGACGGCTGACGATGGCACGCTAAGAGGCACGGTGCCCGCCTGGAACCATGGGTGATGCATAATTTCATGCAGAGAGGGACGCTCGGACGGGCGCTGCGAGAGGATCTGGCGTATCAGCTCTTTCGATTCAGGCGACAAGTTCGCCTCAGGCGGAATCTCGTACTCGTTGCGGCGTATGCGGTCGTAGATCTTTTGCACATTGCTTGTCTGGAAAGGCGGGCGGCCGACCAACAGCGTGTACAAAATCACACCGACGGACCAAATGTCCACCTCAAAGCTGTGGCCCTCGCCTTGATCATACAAGATCTCAGGCGCAATGTAGTTCGGCGTACCGCACACCGTCTTCTTCCGCTCCTCTGGATATTTCAGAAGCGCAGCAAGTCCAAAGTCTCCAATCTTGACCTGCATGTCCTTGTCAAGGAACACATTGCCGAGCTTAAGGTCGCGATGGATCACCGAGTTGTTGTGCATGTTCTGAATCCCCGCCAGGATCTGTACCATAAAGTAACGCGCCTCACTCTCAAGATATGGGCCACGGCGCTTCACAATGTCATTCATGTTGCCGTTGTGGCACAGCTCAAGCACGAAGTATACGTTCTCAGCATCCTCAAACACGTCCTCAAAAGCCACGATGTGAACGTGCTTGAGCGATTTATGAATCATAATCTCCGCAAGAATCTTTTGGCGATTCTTCTTAGACTGCATAATGGCGCTCTTTGCAATCACCTTGAACGCCTTGTCCTCCCCACGACTGTTGGTGACGTGGTAAACGCGAGCAAAGCCGCCCTGGCACAACATGGCATGGCGCTCGTACTGCTGGCCCTCTGGGTCGACAATCACCCGTGGTGGCGTCGGAAGCTGTGGCTTCTTGCTCGTTGTCTCCTTCGCAATCGGTGGCTGCGCACCGGACGGCGGGACATTGCGGATGCCCTCCAACGGGGCCAAATGGTCACGTTGGACACGGGGCTGCTGCTCACGGATGCGATCCTGTACGACCTTTTGTGCTTCTGTATGCAGACCATTCTCATTCAACTTGTACAGGGGGGCGTCGGTCTGGTGACGCTGCACAGGCACTGTTTCCTGGGTCGACAGACTCTGTAACACAGCGCGGCGCGGCGCCATCGGCAGCGGCACGGCCGCCTCCCGAATATGACGAGGCACGTCCGTAGACATCGTCTTATTTGTCTCTTTAGGTCAGGGGAGTGCAAGTCCCGCTGTTCAGTACTCCCACAAGAGGATCAACACAATCGTATGTATACAAGCGTTGCGGCCCAGCGCCTACGTAAACCAACACAACACTAAACTCTCTCCTGCACACCACGCGTTGCAATGCATGTCACGTGATAAAAGTTCGACATCTACGCTCGGCTCCACCAATGCCATACGCTCCCTACTGCACTCGACTAGCATCCACCGCCGTGCTCGGTCGATACTCCCGAAGTGCCGCGGACGTACCATTGTGTATCGCGGGTCGTAGACAAAAATGCATCCGCAACATAAGTACGAGGGCGCCATGACCGTTGCTGCGTAGGAATGAGATGCGTGATCTACAAGTAAGTAGGAGTACACATACCTCGTAGCGAGAGCCTTCCTTGATCAAGGGTGTGCCTTCATGCTTCCAGACCGTGAGCTGCACAGTACGCCCACTCTCTCGACGCGTCGGACGCGCCTCACGCACCCGCACAATCGTGAAAGAACGCGTATGCCGTGGTGGGAGAACCTCATAACCGGGCTGGCTCAGGACATGCAGTCGTTCTTGCACTGCGTAAAGTACTCCTGATAGAGGCGCATCGCGCAGAATCGCAGATGGATCGTCGTGCTCTTCGAGCGCATGGATATACGCATGCATATCTTTGTCTTCATGAGCCGATTCGACTTGGGTCTCAAGCCAGGTGGCTGCCTTGTTAAGGCGCTTGACACGTGCATTCAGCTGTATTTTCGCTGCTTCATACTGCTCATTCCACCGTGCCTCTCGCTCAGCTTCCTCAGCAGCACTGTACTGTGGCTGGCCATGAAACTGAACCGTGCCTCGGGCATCGATCGTCCCTTCGATATAGCCTGTAGGGTATACACGCTCAATCACAACATCAATGCGGCCCACCACACCACCATCTGGCAAAAGCCGCGATAAACTTGACACAAATAAACCGCCACAAAAGCCGAGCTTTGCATCCCAAGGCGCAAGTGTTGTAGAATTTGCATACAGCTGCAGGTCGGCAGTATATAGTGCATCGAGTACGGCCGTTGGCTCGCCCGACGACCGCAGCTTGGTACACATCAGCGCCAACTTGTGCCCTACACGCAGTTTCCCAGCTTGTATAGCACGACGCATCGGTTCATCAACTTCAGCTCGGATACAGTACCAGCCATCTGACAGTTCTAGCATCAGCGACGTCCCCTCGTCCTCGTCAAAGAAAAGAATCTGTCGCACACACAACACCATACATCGTGCAGAAGAGGACAATTGCTCCTGAATTTGCTTGATGGCACTTTTATGCTTGCGCACAAATTCACGCTCGTATCTGTAGCGCAATTGGCGTAAGCACTCTCCAAAAGACCAAACATGCATATCTGAGCGCCAATACGTATAGGCCGCCAACTTCCACAAGATCAATGACCAGTGATGCCGGACCCACTTGAGAGTGAGGCGCGAACCACCAAGACGTTCTAGCTCCTCCAACGCTTCTGATGGGCCCAGTATATGATGCTGTCCATGAAATACGTATTGTGCCGCTTGGGTTGGATTCTGCAGAATGCGCAGGATGTGTGACGATGCTTGAGGCCTTCGCGAAGAAGGTATAATGCCAGCATCTTTGTAAGACATACGTTTTTCAGGCGCCTTGAGAATAAACATAGGAGGTGATGCATGACTCGCAGAAGGCGATGACGTAGCACTGACACCCTTTTTGAAAGGCGATATGAAAGGCGGACGGCCTTGGGGCGTCAAAAGACCCGACTTGTACGTACGTGGGTTAAGACCCACGGAAATCTGCTTGGGTTGTGGTGTGATAGGACGTAGTGGACTTCTAAAAGATCGCCTACTCATGGGCGGTTTTGCAAGTGGCGTTCGAGGTCGTGGTGGTGTAGCGACGACTGTCAATGGAACAAAGTGGCCCTGCTGTTGGGGTATCGAGAAAGTATCTGCCTTAGCGGAGGGGGTATCTGGCTGGTCCCATTCATCGAGTCGGAGCCGCTTGGCAGCTTGCTTCATAGCTTCTGCATTTGGACGCGCGATACGTTTGCCGCTGGCCCTTTGAAAGCATGGCACATTCACACCCTCAATAGGATCAGAAGAGTTCATGCTGTTGTTGGACGTCTCGTCCAGCAATTGCCATGCCGAGTCATCCAACGTCTCAAAAAAATCAATTTCATCATCCCAAGGATCAGGTTGGTCCTTTTTCGACTCCTTCAAGTTTGGAAAAACTGATGTACAGCTATTATAACGCCGCCAAAATGTGTGTTGGTTTTTGTGCGTGGATAACGCGTCGATCATGGAGTCATCGCGTGTCTGACGAGATTTCTCCGTGTGATCAAATTGGATGGATAGTTCTTTGGGGGTATCAGGCAAGTTGTGCCTTTTTTCTGTACGCGCGGCGGCCATGCGCCACAGCGTAGGGAAGCGTGTTGCGAAATTCAAGAGGCGACGCGCGTCTCGGCGGGTGGTCTGTGTTGGATAAGCTTCTCGGCCGAAGAGAAAACGCGTCGAAATAGGCGTGATAGCCGGACGACGGTTACGCCTGCGGTTCATCAAGCTCATGTACGCTACATCCAGGTGCGTATGAATCAGACATAGCTGACTCTTACAGTCGTGGTGGTACGCGTGGTGGCCAAGCAGACTTTTCTTGGGATGTGGTGAGAGAAGACAAGCACCGCGAGAATTATTTAGGCAATTCGGTGGCGGCGCCTCGTGGACGATGGGCCCAAGGCCGCGACATCTTATGGTACAGCAAAAACTCGAAGGACCATGTGAACACTGATGACAAGCAAGCAAGAAATAAAGAGCTTGCGGAACTAAAAGCTGCTGAGCGCGAAGCTATGGAGCAAATGCTGGGTCATAGGCCACAAAATCATGAAACTGCGCAGACGGGTGCAAATGCTGAGCCTCTAGACGCTAGCAAGCGACGATACCCCCCCTCCACGCCAACGGCAGAAGGAGAACGACGGCACCGCCACCATCGTCACCATCGTCACCATCGCCACCATCGCCATGATTCGCAGCATAGGCGAACCTCTGCACGCGATTATTCTCCGCTGCGACGTGAATCACGCTATGATGACAATGATAAGCACAGACATTGTCAGCATCGCGACGAGGCGCCTCAACAGTAACGGACGATCCGTGCACGCTTACCTACCTATCTTCGAGTGGGCAAACTAGGTTTTACGCATTTCGCCCAATTATATCGCATCCCTGCATATATAATGTGTCAAGCGTTCCCTCCTCCCCATAATAGGCCAAGGAATGTGCGTGCTTGTGCATCATTTGGAAATATTTTTGGCGAACGCGGAGCCTCAGTGCCAAAAGGACCCCCCTTATTGTGCATTGGATTCATTGCAACTGCATGCAAGCTGCGCCACACACGTGTTGATGCTAAATTTTGCTGCGTGGTAGATAAGCCATGGGATTTGTGATATAAATATAGCCAATCACATGTGACTTCAAGAATCACAAACAAGGGAATAGTGTAAGATAGATCCGTAAGGGGGGTTGATGTGAACATGTGAGCATGTGGAGGTCGAGTGGCTGGCGCCCAACGAAGGCTGCTGGCTGTTCCACAAAGGACGCGTCACCTGCGAAACGGGCAAGCCTCTAACGGCTTTTTCAGCCTCCTTATCTCAGGTTCACTCCCAGCCCGCCTTGCTCCTGTTGAGCAAGTGTAAAGGACCAAGAGACTGAATCATACCACTGAAAGCGTGTTGTACAAAACATGGTATGTATAAACAAAGATGTCACGCAAAGCCCCGTGCTTTGCAAAAGAACAGCAAACTAACCCGTGCAGTGTGGTATTTTCGCCTACGTGAATTACCTCGTAGAAAAGGTATGTATTACTTCGTTTCGATATGCTAACATCGTTAGGACCGCCGAACCATAATTGATGTGCTTCTCAATGCCCTCTCTCGACTGGAATATCGCGGTTATGACAGTGCAGGCCTAAGTGTCGACGGCGACCGCGAGAAAGAGGCGCTGTTGTTCAAGCAGGTCGGTAAGGTCAACGCTCTACGCAAGCATATATCTGAATCATCTGTGGACATGGATCGCACATTCGTGTCGCACGCTGGTATGGCCCACACTCGTTGGGCCACTCATGGCACACCCTCACCACTCAACTGCCATCCCCACAAAAGTGACCCAAGGGGTGAGTTTACTGTGGTACATAATGGTATTATCACAAACTACCGCGAGCTGAGGCTGGTACTCGAGAAGCGTGGTTACAAGTTCGAGACGGATACAGACACAGAAGCAGTGGCTGTGCTTGTCAAGTACTTCTGGGATAGCTATCCGGAGAACCGCAAGCCCGACTTTCACATTGTGGTGCGCTGTGCCGTTAAGGAGCTTGAGGGTGCCTTTTCGTTTGTTTTCAAATCGGTTCACTTCCCTGGTGAAGTGGTCATAGCTCGACGCGGCTCACCCCTGCTCATTGGTGTCAAGACGGAGAAAAAGCTCAAGGTGGACTCGGTCGATGTCCAATTTGGCAACCCCCTGGAGGGTGACGAGTACTCCAACGAGCCCAACCTACATTCACCACCTAACTTTGACCAGGTGAATGCTCAGGCCCCGATGGCTCATGCTAGCATTGACAAGCTCATCCGCTCTCAATCGCGCGCGTTCTTGTCGGAGGATGGTATGCCGCAACCCATCGAGTTTTTCATTGCATCGGATGCTTCGGCTGTGGTTGAGCATACGAAGCGCGTGCTGTACCTGGAAGATGATGATATTGCTCATATTGCTGATGGCGAGCTGCATATCCACCGTCTGCGGCGCAATGATGGCCTGTCGTCTACTCGTTCGATCGAAACGCTGGAGATGGAACTGGCAGAAATTATGAAGGGGCAATTTGACCACTTTATGCAAAAGGAGATTTACGAGCAGCCCGAGTCGGTGGTCAACACCATGCGTGGTCGCGTCAACTTTGACACACGTCAGGTTCGCCTCGGTGGTCTTATGTCATATCTGAGTGTGATTCGACGCTGCCGACGCATTGTGTTCATTGCTTGCGGTACGAGTTACCATTCTTGCCTGGCGACGCGTGCGATCTTTGAGGAGCTGACGGAAATTCCTGTTTCGATTGAATTGGCGTCCGACTTTTTGGATCGCAAGTCGCCGATTTTCCGCGACGACGTTTGCGTGTTTGTGTCGCAGTCGGGTGAGACAGCTGACACGATTCTGGCCATGCGCTATTGTCTGGGCCGTGATGCCCTGTGCGTCGGTATTGTGAACACGGTCGGCAGCACCATCTCGCGTGAAACCCACTGTGGTGTGCACATCAATGCTGGCCCTGAGATTGGTGTAGCATCGACCAAGGCTTACACGTCGCAGTATATTGCCCTCATCATGATGGCTGTGCACCTGTCAGAGGATCGTATTTCGAAGATGGCTCGTCGTCACGAAATTATCGATGGCCTGCATGCTCTGCCGGATCAGATCCGTATGGTGTTGGCGAACGATAAGCAGTTCCAGGACTTGGGCTACAACACTCTGGTGAACGAAAAGTCGCTACTTATTATGGGCCGTGGTTACCAGCACGCTACGTGTCTGGAAGGTGCGCTGAAGATCAAGGAGGTGTGCTACATGCATTCAGAGGGCATATTGGCGGGTGAGCTGAAGCACGGTCCGCTGGCCCTTATTGACGAAGCCATGGCTGTGATTCTGATTATGACCAAGGACTCGCTGTACCCCAAGGTGCAGACGGCCCTGAGTCAGGTGTCGGCGCGCAACGGCCGCCCGATTATTATCTGCAACGACGGTGATACAAACCTGCCGAACGACGCTCGCGTGCTGCGTGTTCCCATGACGGTCGATTGTCTTCAAGGTCTCATCACGGTGTTACCGCTCCAGCTGATTTCGTACCACCTTGCCACGGCGAACGGCATTGACGTGGACTTCCCGCGCAACCTGGCCAAGAGTGTCACTGTCGAGTAACGAGGATGAATAAAATACATGTACATTTGGCTGAGGCCACATGGCCCCCTCTGAACCTAGTTGATAGACGAGGAAACAACCCATGCGCTTTTTTCCATGTGGAGATAGGTCCCAACGCTGAGCCACACGCATGTATGGAGTTGACCGTGCCGACCGCGTCGGCGAGGGAAGCGCTAGTCTTGCCCGTTCCAGGTCATGATGCTGGTGAGGACGATGCAGTGCGATCGCGTGCCTTCCAATTTCCGTACGAGACGGCGTACCGTATCCAATTGGACCTCATGACAGCTGTATTCCAGGCCATGGAGCATGGTCAGGTAGGCGTGTTCGAGAGTCCCACGGGCACAGGCAAGACGTTGAGTCTGCTTTGCAGTGCACTCTCATGGCTCCGTATGCATCGACAGCGACACATATGGGGGCAGAGGGCGGCAGTCACTGCCGACAGCCAGGATGCGGAGCCTGAGTGGGTCTTGGCACACGAGGAGGCCAAGCAGCGCGAAGCCATCGAAGCGTACGAGACGGAGCTTCGTGAAAGATTGCAGCATGCACGCAGTGCTCGGAAGCATGTACCCGTCACCCAGAAGCGCGCGAGGCGCGAAAAAGATACCTTGTCGGACGACGAGTTTCTCGTGAACGACTACCATGACGCCAAAGATTCGTTCTTGTCTGCCGAGGTACGAGCGATGATGCATACATATGAGTCGCAATGGAAGGTACCTAAATCAGGTGACGACGAGACGCGGCCCAAGATTTTTTACGCAAGTCGGACGCACAGTCAGCTGGTGCAGTTGGTTCACGAAGTAAAGCGAACGCCGTATGGCCAGGGGGATGAGCCTGTGCGGTGCGTCAGCCTCGGCAGCCGCAAGCAAATGTGTATTCATCACGACGTGCGTCGGATCGGAGCATTGTTCGGAACGGAGGCTATGAATGAGCGGTGTCTCGAGCTCATGGAGGGCAAAAAAGGCAAGCGATGCCCCTACCTGCCGGCACAGAGCGATCCCGTGGGGCGTGCTGAAATGGACACGTACCGAGATCATGCCTTGTCTCACGTCCAGGATATGGAGGACCTCGTGCAGCTCGGAAAGGATATGCACATGTGCCCGTACTTTGGCACCCGACACAGCGCACGCCATGCCGAGCTGGTGACGCTGCCGTACAATTTGCTCCTTCTGCGTGATGCTCGAGAGGCACTGCAGCTGACGCTTGATGGCAGCGTCGTCATCATTGACGAGGCACACAATCTCATCGATACTCTGTTGGCCACGTACGCTGCCGAACTCACGCAGGCCCAGATTGAACAGGCCGTCCAGCAAGTTGAGATGTATTTGCGCCGGTTCTCGATGCGACTCCGAGGCACCAACGAGGAGCAGGTGCGCATTCTTCAGGTGCTGCTGCGTGCGCTGCAGGGGCTATGTGCCCAGCTGACCGAATCCGAGACCTTTTCGCTCCCGGACTTTATGTCGCGCCTGGGAGGGTCTGTGGACCAGATCAACCTCGTGCACTTGGAGCGCTGGCTCAAAGACACGCGGATTGCGCGCAAGATGGGCGGGTATGCGGACAAAGTGTGGCTCGAGACCCATGCAGCGCCTGCGCACAGAGCAGTGGCCATGCACGCCTTTGAGGCATTCTTGCTGGCGCTCTGCAATCGCGCGACGAATGGACGAGTCCTGGTGACGGTCGATAAGACACAAGGTGTGCGCTTTAAGTACCTACTGCTGGACCCCCGTGACGCATTCGAGCCGATCGTGTCGAGCGCGCGAGCCATCATTCTGGCAGGTGGAACGATGGAGCCCATGTCTGACTTTGAGCAGCTCGTGCCACGCGACCGATTCACGACCTTTTCATGTGGCCATATTGTGCCATCATCGCATGTCATGGGCGCCGTCGTGCCACTCGGGCCGAAGGGCCAGACGCTGGAATTCACGCATGCGTCGTGGCAGCAGCCGGCCATGCTCGACGAGCTCGCCGTGGCACTCGGCAATTATACCAACATTGTGCCGCATGGTATGGTGGTGTTTTTCCCATCGTATGCGACACTGGATGCAGCTTTGGCGCGCTGGCAACATACGCATGCGTTGGAACGACTCTCGCGAAGAAAAAAGGTGCTCATTGAGCCGAAGGACGCCAAGGACGTAGATGCTGTCCTGCAGCAGTATGCGGCCACCATCGCAGATCCTCCGCCATCTTCGCCGAAAGGCGCCGTGCTGCTCGCCGTCGTAGGTGCCAAGCTATCGGAAGGCATCAACTTCCAGGACGATCTCGCGCGGTGCGTCGTCATGATTGGCCTGCCATTTCCGCATGCGAAAAGCAGGGAACTGGCGGAACGCCTGGCATTTGCAGGCGAGGAAGGGCGGGATATGTACGTCAACATGTGCATGCGTGCTGTGAATCAGTCCATGGGCCGTGCGATTCGGCACCGTGCGGACTATGCGGCATTTCTCTTGCTGGATCGACGGTATGCCCGAGAGCAGATCCAATCCCGCCTCCCGGGTTGGATTCGCACGCAGGTGCAAGTGCACGACCGATTTGGCTCGAGCATTCGCGCACTCGCCCAGTTCTTTCAGCAGATGCGCTACGGAGCAGCTACCTAGTGGCCAGCGCCGTCGGCCCAGTCATCGTCATCAATCAGGTCCGAGTCCTTGTTGCCTGTCCAGCCTTGGAACTTGTCATCGAGGCCAGGGCATTCTTCCGAGAAAATGCGCTGCATCTTACCGTCGTACATCTGGAACACAATATCAAAGCGGTCCGAGGGGTAGTCGAGGTCGTCCACACCGAGCTTGTGAGCAATGTCGCTCAGCACCTTGTGCTCCCAGCACACGAGGATCCGCTTCGCACCATTATTTGCGGCCCTCTTGATGAGATCTGCCGCACAGTCCTCGTCATCGCGGTCGCATGAATGGTCCACGGCAAGGCCCAACCTATCAGCGAGTGGCTTGACCGTGTCATAGGGGCGGATGCGCTTGCCGTTGGACTTGTAGTCCTGTGCCATAATAAAGTCAGGCTTCATCGAACTCTGCGAGAAAATATCGGCGATGCAGTTGGCACGACTCTTTCCCGCGTCCGACAGACCTGTCGTGTCGTCATCGACCTTTTCGCCGTGACGGATCAGCTACCGAGTGAGTGGAGCGGCACGTACGTAAATGGTAGACTTGATATGATGATCACCCCGCTTTTGCGGTGCCACAGCGTTCGCAGCGGCGCAGACGGCAAGCGCAGCGGTGGCAAAGAGTGCGAAACGCATGAATCGCAAGGGGGGCAGAGGAACCGAGCACGGGGCGGGCTGATGGGACGCCTTGCTAGCTACCTTGGGTCAGCTCCACTCGTTCTATTCACACGTGCACAAAAAAGGGCCGATTTTCTAAAGGGCCCGAGCGACAGCGACGTTGGCATCGTTTCATGACGGCGCTCGGTCCGTCTTGCCTCGCTCCACTTCAGAAAGCAGAAATTCGACAAACAAGTTCGACACGGACTCATCACCTTCGGTATCTCGCGGCGACCTCGTGTCTCGTCCGCCGAACCCCCAAAATCCATAGGAAGAGCTCTGGGACCGGTCAAGCTGGCGTTGAAGGCCCGCCTTCTCACGCTCGGTATCGTCCCATTGTAGGATAGAGGCTATCAGCCGCAGCATCTCATAGCGTTTTGTATCTGCACGCGGCGTAGAGAGGAATTGCAATAGTAGATTCGACATGAGTCGCCGATCAATGTAGTCTTCAGGCGAATCTCGTCGTAGTCGGCCCAAGGCATGCTTCAGGTGTTCATTCAAGATGACCGCTTCATGCCGCAACTTGCCAATCAATAGGTGCTTTTCTTTCAGTTCCTGCTCCAAGTCCCGGCACTTGCTCGTCGCCTGCTGCGCCTCGTCCACGATAGACTCCATCGAATGGACTTGTAGCTTGTACTTTTCGACTTCAGACTCGGCTTCATCCACTTGCTGTTGCAATTCACTCACACTGCGTTGCATGCCGTCGTCTTGCGCATGCTGGAGCTCTTCGAGGGTCTGTTGCATTTGTCGCGCGACTTGCTTTTCCTGCTCCACGGCCGCCTCCAGCTCCCCGATACGCAACCGAGCATGGTCTAGAGTCTCGGATGCATGCCTGGCACGTACCTGACACTCTTCCTTCAGCGACCGCTCCTCAGTGCAAACCGTTTCTAAACGGTCCACATCCACACGGTGCGCGTGCACCTGATTCTCAAGATCGCGGCATCTCGACTCTAGCCGATGTAGCTCGGCAGTCTCTTTCTGCGTCGTAGTCGATAGCTGAGCACGTATCTGCTCCAATTCACGCGTTAGTTGCCGTGCTTCGTCATTCGAGACACCCAACTCCTCCTTGAGTGTGTGAACTCGCGTCTCGAGATCCGATACTTGCTGCGTAAGCTGCTCAATCTGCTGGTCTCGTCGGTCTAGTTCTTCAGCATCCTGTCGAAGACGGTCACCCAGCGTCATTCGCATCTGCGATAGCTTCTCTAACAGACTCGTATATTGCTCCTCTAGACCATCGCGCTCATCCTGCAATCGGAGTATTTCCTCCTTGAGTCTCATTGGCTCGTGTACATCCAGTTGCCTGAGGCGCTCCGACATGGCATCTACTTGATCAGAACCATTCGCATCTGAATCGGGGCTCTGATGTATGTCTTGTGCCTCTTTTGGTGCATCGGCCATGACGCACACTGCCGCTGTGCCGGGGCCAATAGGGTATGGAGAGGAGAGGGAGCGGCACTACCTCCACACACTACCAGCTGGGCGTCCGTCGTTTCAGCACCGTTCTAAGGCGTGGTACAAGGGGATGAAAAAACGCGGCGTCGCGCGTATCTATGAAGATCCGCACAAGAGGTGCGAGACACGCTTGTGGCGGAATGCGGAACAACAGATGATGAAAGAAAAAAAGCACACCAGACTATTCACTTTCCTCGCATGTCATCGGGGGAAGTGCACTACTTATTCTGTTCGCGTTGGGCACATCACAAGGAGGACTAACATGGCGCATCAAAGCGGACAAGACAGACACTAACGGGTGAGAGCCAGAAGCCATGAGCGCGATGCACCTACCAAGTGCCACACACGTGACTATATTCCACGTGATCCATTTGCACGTCAAAACGGCAAGCGCACTGAAAATCTTCTCTCCTTTACTTGGTCACCGCTGGTTCCCAATCGTATTACAAGATGAGCTACGTCGCCAAGGACAAGGAAGTCGATGCCCCCGCCCCTGTGAAGCTGCACAAGATCCGCATTACGCTCACCTCGCGTAACGTGAAGAGCCTCGAGAAGATGAGCAATGACCTCGTCAACCGCTCGAAGGACAAGAAGCTCCACGTGAAGGGCCCTGTCCGTCTTCCTACGAAGGTCCTCTCCCACACCACCCGCAAGTCGCCTTGTGGTGAGGGTTCGAAGACCTGGGATCACTACGAGATGCGCATCCACAAGCGCCTAGTCGACCTGCACTCGCCCAGCGAGATTGTCAAGCAGATCACTTCGACGGCCCTCGAGCCCGGTGTGGATGTCGAGATCACGATCCTCTCGAACTAAGCGCTCGAGAGCTAAAAGGACCTGAACTGTAGGTAGCGTCTTTAGACCTTTACACTTCGCGGTCCAAACAGTATTGACGTTGGCAGAGTCCCGTCATGTTACGTCTGCCGTCACCACTATGTTACCAACCTCTACTTGCGCACACAAACACATGAATAAAGCTGATGGATTCGCTGGTCAAGTTCCAGACATCCTACATTCGTTTTTGGTCATATGATATACACAAACATCCCTCTTGGATGCTAAAGTGTACGTGTGCGACATTTTCGCAAAAAACTAGGGCTAGGGCTTGACTGTCGGCATAGCTCACAGGCACTTAAGCCACCAGCTTCACGACACCGCCAACTTCCTTGATCTTCTTCTCCGCAAGAGCCGAGACCCAGCGAGCCTTCACAATCACGGGGAGCTCGGGCAGGCGACCCTTGCCAAGCACCTTGCCGTAGCCAGCACCGAGCGTGTCAATAACTGGGACTTCCGTCGACGAAGCCGTCGTGTTGCGACGCACCTCTGCCGGCACAAGCGTCCAGAGCTTGTCCAAGTTAATGATAGGCTTGTGCTGGGGGTTGCGCATGAGGTGGAAGTGGCGCATACCAACCTTACCGAAGTAACCGGGGTGGTACTTGTCAAAGTTGGTACGGTGGTGGTGGAAACCACCAGCTAGACCGCGACCACCTGGATGCTTACGGTGCTTACCGACACGACCGTGACCAGCTGAAACGTTTCCACGGCTCTTCCTGTTCTTATGAAAACGAGTAGGCATCTGGCATTGTTAGTACTGTCCCTGTTGGCTCTTCGACAACAACGCAAGTCCGCACATGCGTGCGACCATCGCTGCCGCCTAATTTCAGCAGTTACATACCTTGAGCTGAGTACCCGAAGTTCGTGGTCGCTAAGAGCACCTTGGGCGGGTGTGTGCTCCTTCTACCACCACCGAAAACTATATTCATTCACGTGACCAAACAACTACACCTGATGCACCCTGGCCTTGCCTCATGTCATGCTGACTGTACATCTCCTATGATCAGCCTCCACACAGAGACGTGATTTTGGCCGCGTGTCGTCTGGCGTAAGCTTGGGATCGATTTGCCACCTGCGGGCGTTGCTCCGAGCGTGTGGCGACGCGGTATCGATTTGGGCAGCATGGAACAAGATCAAGACTTTGTATGTTTCAATATTTTTTTAAAAAACGGTGCTAACCATAGACGTACGACGGTTTTGACTCGACAGACGAGTATGCTGAGTCGGCCGACTTGGACGATATGAGTGTGGGGAGCGATCAAGTGCTCGATGAAGAGGATGATGATGTGTACGGTGATATGGATGTTCTCTCGGATGATATGGCATTGGAGCAGTCTGTCGTCGATGTGCGGAAGAGGCCTTACGACGTCGAGTATCGGTGCCTGACGATCGATGACATCGAAACAGCCCAACGCAAAGAAGCAGAGCACATTGCTGGAATGTTTATGGTATCTACCGCCGATGCTGCAGTGCTCCTGCGGCATTTTCAATGGAATAAAGAAAAACTTATTGAGCGTTATATGGATGAGCCTGACGAGATCAAGCGGGAGGCTGGCGTGCTGGACAGTGACTCTTGCCCGCGTATGCTGGACATGCCTGACTTTACCTGTGATATCTGCTTCATGTCCGCTGATGATTATGGTGGCCTGATATCAACACTATCTATGCCCTGCGGCCACCGTTACTGCAAATCTTGTTATACCCATTATGTTGAACAAAAGGTGCGGGAGGAAGGCGAGAGTCGACGAATCCAATGCATGCACGAAAAGTGCAAACTCGTTATTGACGAAGATACCATGTCCCAATTGCTGTCACCTGAACTCATGCATCGGTATCGCATCTTATTAGATCGAACGTATGTGGACGACAATCCACATGTCCGGTGGTGTCCGGCACCTGATTGCGAGATGGCCGTCGAGTGCGCTGTCACACGCAAGCAGCTATATACCATCATACCTACTGTTCGATGCAACTGCGGCCATCTATTCTGCTTTGGCTGTGGTTTGGACGGACACCAGCCGGTCATTTGTGCCGTTGTGCGCTTGTGGCTGAAAAAATGTGCGGATGACAGTGAGACGTCCAACTGGATCGGCGCTAATACCAAGGAATGCCCCAAATGCTGTTCGACGATCGAAAAGAATGGCGGATGTAATCATATGACGTGCCGCAAGTGCAAATACGAATTCTGTTGGATTTGTTCGGGCCCATGGTCGGAGCACGGAAACAACTATTACAACTGCAATCGGTACGATGAAAAGGCAGGAGCTGAAGCCCGTGATGCACAGACACGAAGTCGATTGTCGCTAGAGCGCTACCTGCACTACTTTAATCGGTACCGGAACCATGAACAGTCTGCTCGCCTAGATTGGAAGCTGTACTTGAAAATTGAGAAAAAGATGGAGGAACTCCAACAGACAACATCGCTGACATGGATCGAGGTGCAATTCTTGAAAAAAGCAGCAGACACGCTTACTGAATGTCGCTCGACGCTGAAATGGACCTATTGCATGATTTATTATCTGCAACGGAATAACATGACCGAACTGTATGAGGACAACCAGCGTGACTTGGAGCGTGCTGTTGAGGAGCTTTCTGGCCAGCTCGAATCACCGATTGAGCAGGAAACCATACCAGCCATGCGGCAGAAAGTGACAGATCTCACCGCCTATGTGCACAAACGGCGCGAAATCCTCCTCACGGATACGATTGCAGGCTACCAGGAAGACCGTTGGCAGTGGAATGTACCTATATAGATGCCCCATGCAATGCGCGCGCACGAGCCATGTGATGTGTTGGCTGATACCCTATGTCGGCCGAACCGGGTCTGAGCGAGCAACTGCTGTGGGGAACGTAAGCGGCCGTGGTGGTGGGCCGGTCGGCTGGGCGGCGAGTTGCCTCTGACCATGTTTGCTACTGTTGGCGCGCGTACCCTCGCTGGCTCACGTACTGTTGCACGCACTGCTGCCATTACACGTGCCTTTTCAACTTCGGTAGGTGTGCCTTGAAGGGAGTGACTGACGTGGTGTAGATGTCTCGTAACGAAGTGAAGAATGTTACTGTGTACGTGTCCCGCAACCATTCTAATACAACAGGTTCGGTGCTGGTCTGATGGGTGCCGGCATTGCTCAGGTTCTTGCGGACGTGGGCAAGTACAATGTCACGCTCGCTGATGTGACGGACAAGGCGCTTGCGAACGGCCAGGGCATTATTGCGAAGTCGCTGTCGCGTATCGCCAAGAAGAAGATGGCGGACAAGTCGCCCGAGGAACAGGAGCAGTTTGTCAAGAGTGTGATCGACTCGATCCATGTGACGACGGATGCTGCCAAGGCCGTGGAGTCTACGGATCTTGTGATTGAGGCCATCATTGAGAACATGAAGATCAAGAAGGAGCTTTTTAGCTTCTTGGACTCCAAGGCACCTGCTGGCGCGATCTTTGCCAGCAACACATCGTCGCTGAGCATCTCGGAAGTGGCTAGTGCGACGAAGCGTGAGGACCGCTTCGGCGGTTTCCACGCCTTCAACCCCGTGCCGCAGATGAAGCTCATCGAGATTGTGCGCACGTCGCAGACGAGTCCCGAGACGCACGAGACGCTGGTTGAGGTGGCCAAGCGCATGGGCAAGGTGCCTGTGTCGTGCAAGGACTCGCCGGGCTTTATTGTGAACCGTCTGCTCGTGCCCTACCAGCTCGAGGCTCTGCGTCTCGTCGAGCGTGGCGTGGCTTCGCCTGAGGACGTCGACACGGCCATGAAGCTGGGTGCTGGCTACCCGATGGGTCCGTTTGAGCTGGCTGATCTGGT
>ERZ500990.320-NODE-320-length-17336-cov-4.055610_pt1 | contig 17336 bp, 10 predicted proteins | sample MGYA00248876_ERZ500990 | MGnify/ENA primary metagenome ERZ500990 (study PRJEB25958, sample SAMN03398517) | human skin metagenome | study: EMG produced TPA metagenomics assembly of the Human Skin Microbiome Metagenome (human skin metagenome) data set.
TCTGTGTTTTCTGGCACGGTTATCTTTTCAGAATGTGTATTCATAATACTCCAGCCCATCATATCATGCAACGGTGTCTTCCTAGCATCTTCGGAATTAATTCCCGCAGGTTTTGACACTAGCTGATCAAGTGGGCGCGAATGCACTTGCTCCGGATTGTTGGTATATAGCCGATGCACGGACTGCTTCTGTAAGTTTTGCCAATTTTGAAAATCCTCTTGATTGTATGGCATGTGCATAGGGATACGAATTGAGTCGAGCTCTGCGTAATATTTGGTTGGGAGCTGGAACGTTTCCTCTTCGGCACCATCCTCGCGGATCTCGCTCAGAATGGGCGACACTACCGTTGGGCGGGGATTCCCTTCGTGGAATTGGGCACCTGTGCCAGATTGCTGTGCTTGGGTGTCCATGCCCGCATGGCCAGACCACGGGACCATTACTTCCTCACGAGCTTGATTAGGAGATCGAAGACACTTGTCCTATTGCACTGTCACCGCTTCTAAGAGACAAGTCTGGTAAAATTCACCTCCAACATTTGGACCACCTTTCTCCTGACCTTGATGCCCAATTTTGACACAGCTGCTGCATGATCTCGCATGGCCTCCACATCCAACCGTGAACGAATCACGCTGAACGGAGATTGACATCCATAAGATATGAACATGCTACGATTGTGGCACCCAGTCCGCCAACTCAACGATATACGCCATGCCTAGACGCACGAATTGGAGCAAGTGTGGGAATGAAAATTCAGACGCGTCATAAATATCACGAGAAGTCTGCGTACATGTCAGGATACGTGTCCACGTGAAAGTAAGCGACCAAAGAAACATACATGAATCCGCTGCAAGTTGCAGTCTTCAAAAGGACTGGCAGTTTATTAGCCTAGTTTTTTTTTTCTCTCTGATACGTACGCTTCAATGACAAAAGCGCTCGGTTGACCCGCGCGTGTCCAGCTCGCATGATCGCTCGCTCCGTATTCAAGCAACGTGCGTGCGACGGGTATATGTAGGTAGTGACTCGCAATTCGCTCGACGCATGAAGTAAGAGAAGGCGATACAAAATCAGCCGCCAGTCCAATTCTTTCCCTTGTCCCTTCTTTTACAAAAGCAGTCATATCCATTTGCAGCACTGCATTGACACGCACGCCCTGTCGAATGTATTCATCAGTCACAGCTTGACTGCCCAGAAGACCGCCCTCTTCTGCTGAGTACCAATGGAACTCAACGTCAGATTCTGGCGCCCAGCCAGCCTTTCCGAGAGCGCGAAGTATCTCCAGAAGCGTCACAGTGCCACTACCATCATCGTCTGCGCCGGGCGCAGCAAACACCGGTAGAAAATTTACGCTGTCCTGATGTGCGCCAAGAATCGTGATCCCACGCTCGCGCGTGAGTGTGGAATTGGTGCCCTTTATATGTAAAATGATTGAACTTTGGGGCCAGCTGTGTTGGAAAGCTCTGACATTGGTGTTGGCAGTGAGTCTGCGAGCGAGGCTCTCGACTTTGCCTTGCAGCCATTTTTGACTCAAGACGCCTGTGAAAGAGTTGTAGTACCGTGTGAAAAAGGAGGTAAACTTGTGTAAATCAGCGCGTGGCCCCTCTTCACTCACATGGGAAAATGCTTGCTGAAGGAGCTGATCATACCGCATATGCTGGGGATATGTTTGTTTGTCTTCATTCCTTTCTAAAGTCGCGACAGACGCCCATGTATCAGATACATCAATAAAGCGTATGCCGCGATAACGGAGCCACCACTTGTATAGTTCTGATACGTATATTCGCTTACCGTCCGCGACTTTTGATCAGTATACGAAGGCAGAAATACGTACGCTCCAGCACACGCTTGTCCCAGGACGAAAGCGCACGCACATGTTTCAAATTATCGTCTACCGTGTGGATAAAAGATGGGGATGTATAAGGCCGTTGCACTAGAGGCTGCGCTACAACAAAACTTGCGACCCATGCCAAAAGGGCTAATGCACCCATACACCCGCACCGCATGTTGAACAGTACAAGGAACACGCAACGTTAAAAGCTCAGTAATAAATAGGCGCGCTGCATTGTGGAGAAACATGATACATGACTTTATGTGTGCGGGCTATGTCGTTGTTTGTTCAGCAACTCGGGAGATGGGGCGAAGGACGCCGCCTGGCTGGGGTGGATTCCATTATTTTATCGCGGTTGATCTTACTGCTTACCTCAGCAATGAGAGAAAAAAATTTTGGTGTCGAACGTCGTACTGCTTCAACTTTGGCTCCACGCCGACGTCGACGCCATGAAACGCAGCCGAAGCACCGCGGGTCATGATGACCCGCAGCCGAAGCGCAAGGCACCGTCGACTACAAAGCGTGAGGAAGCGCCAGTAGCGCCCCATATCGCTGCTAGACCACAGATGATGACCTCGTTTCCACGAGGTGGTGGCACTGGCTTGACCCCTGTCGAGTACCGACAGTCCGTGCTTGAGGGACGCCAGGAGTCCGCTGCGTCGGATGATTTATTCCAAGAATCGTCACAAAGAAAGCGTGTCAAGACGAAGAGTACAACTCAGAAAAAGAATAGGAAGACAGAGGCCAAGACTGATGTACCGAAGGACCGCGTGCGCGTTGAGCTTTTGAACTACAAACGCCTGCTTCCTGGTACAAAAGTGTTTGGGACGATTCTGGCCATTCATCCACTGGCTCTTGTTGTTTCAATATGCGATCAATTGCTCGCGCATGTTCCTGTCACGAGCGTTAGCAATAGGTTGACCGATCGATTACAGTCGGCACTGGATGAAGAAGAAAAAGACGAGGAAAGTGACGGTGAGGACATTCATGAAACAGAAGAAGACGAAGAAGAAGAAGAAGAAGAAGACAGAGACGATTCATCGCCGCCTGAGCTGCATGAGATTTTCTCCGTTGGCCAATGGATTCGTGCGAGTGTCGAGTCTGTGACAGCAGCCGGTTCCAAACGCCAGTGGGGCATGGGCCGTGAGGGTGGCGAATATGAGCGAGAAAGCCAGCGAGTCCAGCTCACCATGGAGCCGACTATTGTGAACGAGGGCATTCGTGCAAGTGATCTGAGTCCCGGCTACGTTCTATCTGCGGCTGTTCAAAGTCCCGAAGACTACGGATACACGCTGGACCTTGGCATAAACGATGATGTTCATGGTTTCCTGCCGACGAAGGATCGTTTGCGTGTGGGTTCTGTTGTTCTTGTCGAGGTTTCGTCCGTTGACGGTCGTGCAGTGCGGTGCCAGCTTGCCACTAGTGGTGAGCCTGCGCCTGTGACAACGGCGCCATCGCAGAGCGCGATGCTGCCCGGTGTTCCTGTGCGAGCTTTGATTACCTCGCATGTGCCGCAAGGACTCAGTGTCAAGTTGTTTGGTATGTGGGATGGCACGGTTGATTCATTCCATGTACCACGCGGTTTGGCTCACGACGATGCCGCGCTGGCGCCAGGAAAGAAGATCATGGCTCGAGTCCTTTGGAACATGCCAGCAGACTATGAGCAGGCGCAAGAGGCAAGTATTGATGCTGTTGGTGCTCGTCGGATTGGTCTTAGTTGTGTATCACATGTCGTATCACTAGAGACGCCATCAGCGGCAGGATCTGTCCCACTGACTCATGCCTTTCCCATTGGAATGCAGCTCCGTGTGCGCGTTCAGGCCGTGTTTCGTGAGTGGGGTCTTGTGTGCGAAGTACCAGGGCAAGACATACCAGCATTTGTGCATATATCGAGCGTGTCTGACGAGCACATTGATACACTATCGGCGACGTCAGGTCCGTGGCGGGTGGGCACGGAGCATGAAGCGCGTGTCACAGGCCATGCACTCACTGACTGCCTTCTCATGATGAGCATGCGCGCATCAGTGCTGTCGAAGGAGTTTATGCGCGTAAGTGAGGTGCCTATTGGTCAGGTTGTGCGTGTGAGCATACGAAAAGTCACACCCAAGGCGATTTTCGTGCGCATGAACGGCAATGTCGACGGAGTGGTGTTCCCTATGCATTTTTCCGATGTGCGCCTGACGCATCCCGAGAAGAAATACAAACCGAACCTGGAACTGAAAGCCCGCATCATTCACACGGACCCCATGCGAAATCGGATTGTGCTTACGTTGAAGCGCTCTCTCATTACGTCGGACCTGCCTTTGCTGGCCAGGTTGGAAGACGTTCGTGTTGGTGTTGTCACGAACGCTGTCGTGCTGAAGCAGCTGCCAGCGAGCATGTTGGTTGAGCTGGGTGGCACACTGCGTGCAGTTGTCCCATTCGCTGAAGCCTCAGATACAGCCATGACATCCGAGCAGCTGGGTGAGCTGAATCCGACCGGCAAGGTCGTCAAAGTCCGCATCACAAAGTTTGAGCCAGAGACTGGTCGTATTATGGCGAGCATGAAACAGGCGTCATCTGTGTACTTGCAGAGACTCAATGTAGATGCTGTGGATGTGGGCGAGCGTGTGGCAGCACGCTTCGCTGGCTGGCAAGACGACGTGGCTATCTTGGTGCTAGAGCCATCTGGCACGCGGGCATTGCTATCGTTGCATGATCTTTCTCGTCAGCGACGTGTTGATGCTGACAAAGTCCGTGCGTCGCTGGCGGCGAATGAGCTCTTGTCAGACTTGTACGTTGCGAAGAAGAATGCGGTCAAGGGCTATGTTGTACTAAGCTATGAGTCGCCAGATGCTTCAAAGACAGTGGAGGTCGGTGGCAGATACGAGGCGCGCGTCGTGGAAACGCATCATGACAAGCTATACAGCCTCGTCTCGCTGTTGGGCACGCCATGCCGTGCACGCCTGCATGCGACAGAATGCTCCGACTCATTAGCAAATGCAACTCTTCCTGATGTCGGAGACCAGTGCACGTGTATTGTATTGAGCGTCCGAAAAAAGAGGCGTGAAGCTGACGTGTCAATTCGCCCATCGCGTCTTGCACCGAGTGACGGCGTGAACACGTCAGTCGATGATCCTGTTGTGGACAGTACTGCGCAGCTGGAAATTGGCATGCACATTCGTGGCCTTGTCAAGGCCGTGACGAATCACGGCGTGTACGTGTCTTTGGGACCGCATACAGATGCACGTGTCATGATCAAAGAATTGTTCGATGAGTATGTGAAGGATTTCCGAACCAAGTTCCAGGTGGGCCAGTGCGTTCGGGGAACGATCCTCCAAATTGAGCCAAACGGGCAAATTGAACTCAGCTTGAAAAAGAGTCGTCTCGAAGGTGTGAAGCCATCTGCTGGTGCATGGTCAAAGATTCACGAAGGCGAGAAGGTCAAGGCTCATGTACGCGGCATCACTGAGTATGGAATATTTCTGCAAGTGGACGGCACCGACGTCAGTGGGCTGTGTCATAAGAGCGAGCTCTCAGATAACAAGTCTGCAAATGCGATTCGAGCATTTGCCGTGGGCGACCGAGTGAAGGCGGTCGTCCTGAAGATGGATGCTGACAAAAGACGTGTGGCATTTGGACTCAAGCCGTCGTACTTTGATGATGGCGATTTGGACGATGTAGACGAGGATGATGACGAGGATGACGAGGATAATGAGGAGGATAAGGAGGATGAGGAGGATGAGGAGGATGACGATGATGACGATGATGAGGAGGAAGGGGATCTGGGTAGTAGTGAGAACATTGGCGAAGAGGATGACGAAGATGAAGACGTGGATGAAGACGAAGATGAAAGCATTGAGGAGGAGGAGGAGGAGGAGGACGATGAGGACGATGGCGATGACGACGAAGAGCCATCTGAAATTGACGTCGAGGCTGAAGATGTCGATGTCGATGGCGACGCGAGCGACGATGGGGATGAGGATGTCGTTGATGACAAGCTTGATACCGAATCAGAGAAGCCAAAGCGCTCAGTCCAAGAAGGATTCCGTTGGGGCGCTTCGAATGATGTGCCAGACGATGACGACGACGACGATGATGATGATGATGATGACGATATGGACGGAGCGCGACGCTCGTCGAAGGTCTCGAAGAAGTCCATGTCAGATGACATCACGGCCGACCTTGCAACGAAGAAGCTTGATTCCGCCGCAGACTTTGAACGTGTCTTGCTAGGCTCACCAAACAGTTCTTATCTGTGGATCCAATTCATGACCTTCTATCTGCAGCTAGGCAACGTCGACAAGGCCAGGCAGGTGGCTCGACGAGCCATCCAAGTGATTCACTTCCGCGAGGAGCAAGAGAAACTGAATGTCTGGATGGCACTGCTAAATGTCGAAAACATGTACGGCTCACCGGACACGGTGGAGGCTGTGTTTAAGGAAGCTGCGCAGTACAATGATGCACTGGAGGTGCATTTACGTATGCTGTCGATTTACGAGCACGGCAACAAGATTGACGACGCGGCAGCGTTGTTCCCACGCGCGGTGAAAAAGTTCAGCTTTGTACCGGACATGTGGATTCGCTGGTACGAGTTCTGTCTCCGCCATGATCGTGAAGACGAAGCGCATGCACTCGTCTCGCGCAGTCTTCAGAGTCTGGACCGGAAGCAACATCTTCGTGTGCTCACAGCCTATGCGCTTGCTGAATACAAGCTTGGTGATGTGGAGCACGCACGGACCATGTTCGAAACGCTAGTGTCACGGTATCCAAAACGCACAGATATTTGGTGGCAGTACATTCACCAAGAGGTCCGACTGGAAAATGCCGCTGGAGCTCGCTCACTGATGGAGCGTTGCTTGGCCGCACGCAAGCACACGACCAAGCAGGTGAAATCGCTCTTACAGAAGTGGCTTGTGATTGAGAAGCGCGTTGGTGATGAAGCTGGCGTGCAGCGGGTCCTGGACCGTGCGCGTGCTTTCGTGGCTAGTGTGCAGAAGCGAGCCGCCGGTATCGGAGATGACGATGCACGAGACGAAGACGAAGACGAAGACGAAGAGGACGCACAAAATGATGGGGACGACAGTGACGACTTCGATGAGGGTGAGAATGATGAGTAAGTAAGATCTTGTGCCGCAGCCGTGTGGCATGTGGTTCCATGTGCCGGGTGGTCAGGAATGCTTGTACATGTTCATATGTGCTTTTGTCGGGGGCTACGACGCCTCACCAGTGCCACCTGCCTTGCCGCTCTCCTTCTCCCCTCATCGTCTCCATGGTGTGACGCTGCCTTTTTCTTTTTCAGATCGCTCCAGCCCTCCATTCATTACATACATGGGACGTTCTCACTCTCTATAGAACTAAATGAGGCCCTGGTCCTCTTCCGTCGCATGATAGCCAGCGCGGCGCATAGCTCCCAGCACACGGCGTGCTTGAGACAGTTCTTTTTCGAGCTTGAGAACTTCGACCTGCTGCTCCATCTCACGGACCTTGAACTCGTGCGTTGCCATACGAGAAAAGTCGAGGTCGTCCGTGCCGCTCTGGCGGTCGGTGATCATTTGCACTTGCCTCACAAGTGACCGACATGCATCCGTTACTGCTTTCGCTGCACGCTCAAGGCGTTCCTGTGTTTGTGACATAAATTCGCTCTTGACGCGAGACGCAGCGACAAGCTGCACTGTAGCGGAGCTGACTTCATTCGACGCCACAATCAGCTGCTCAAGGCTGTGCGTGCCCATAATGACGCCATCCGCAGTCTCAATAAGCATCGTAGAAGCAAATGCGACGGCACGTGCAGCGGAGATAAGACCTTCCGTCCAGCGGTTGTTCTTCTTGTAGAACTGATGTGCAGAGCTTGTACCACGGCCCCGCGCGACAATTTCCTCTTGGCTCTCAGTCGATGCCCGAATGAGACCGCCAATGGCTCGCATGATCGCCATCGCAGCTTCCAGAATCGTGTCGTGGACCTTCAGTTCCGTTGCTGAGTACCGATTGGACGTCTTATCGCGAGCGAGAAGGGCTTGAAGCCGCAGCGTCGCTTGCTCGATCGTGTTTGCTGCCGACATCATTTCCTGCTCGATCATATCGCCCAGCTCGCCTTGTGGTGCGCGCTGCCCTATAAGCGCTTGGACACCATCCGCCAGGCGGCCCAAAGCATCGTTGGCTTGTGCATTCTGCTGCATAGCGACATGACTCCGCTGCTGTGCGGACATGCTCGCCAAGCGATACGACTGCACGTTCAGGAAGAAACGCAGCAAAACGTGACCTGCATCAACAGCGACGCTCGTGAGACGCTCCATCGCATCTTCATTCCTGCAGAAGCGCAGGATACCCTTCACATTCACAACAGAGTCCGATGCAGCCTGTGCAAGTTGATTCGCACACTTGATGACGTTGACATGATCGTCACCAAGCTGCTGCTCGACAAACAGGGAGAAAACGGCTGCAAATTCATTCGCTGACGCCTGCGCCTTTTCAATCAGCGAGAGGACGTACTCAGGCGTCGCAGTGACGCCCTGCATCGTGGTTGACGCGGGCGTCTCAAGCTCGTACAGTGCAACGTCCAACTTGTCGGCGCACGCTTGCAGGATCGAGTCAAGAATCGCACTGAGCTTCTTCGAGTTGTCGAGAATGATCGTGTCGATCTGGGCATTCAAAGCATCATCCGACGTGCCCTGATCCACGCGCATGTCGTTCATCTGACGGATCGTAGAATCCATGCCCTCCTGGAGAATGAGCGCCTCGGCATCTTTGGCCTCCAGCTGTGCCTTGTGAGAAGCGAGGGCTTCCTCCAGCTCGCTGATTTGTGCGTTCATGCGCGACATGATGCTCGACACTTCCGTGCCGCGAGCCTGGACAGCGTCTTCTGCCCGCTCCTCAGCAAAGCGCAGCTCCCGCTTTAGACGCTCCACCTCTTCTCGTTCGCCACCACGTGCCCGATCCAGCTCAAGTCGCGCGCGATCACGCTCACGGATCATGTCGGACATTTCAAGGTTCTTCGCCTTCACATCCCGCTCCATTCGCTCCATCTTGTTGATCGCCTCTTGTGCACTGCCGGCCTTGAGCTGCACCTGCTTGTACTTGGACAACAACTCCAGGTGCTCATTGCGCAGCTGCGAGTACAGTTTCGCCAAGGCCTCGTATTTCTTGCGCCAAGTATCGACTTGCTCCTGTAGCTGTGTAATCATGTCGTCCTTGCCGGCCATTTGGGCATGGACATTCTGGCCCGCTGCCGATAGCTCCATTTCCAAGGCTTTTACACGCATGTCATACTGTTGCAGCATGAGCTGGTCTCGCTCGTATTGGCCCCGCATGAACAAAAGATCTCGCTCCAGCTCTGCCGCACGTCCGTGGATTTGATGCATCTCCTGAGAACGAAGAAGTTGCTCTTGTGCAAGCCGCTGCTGCTCGGCTTGAGCCGCTTGCTGTTCAGCAAACTCCCGCTCGCGCTGCGCGGCACGCTCTTCATTTCTCCGAGCTTCATCAGCTTCCCGCTCTTTGAGCAATCGCTGCTTGTCTTCAAACTCCTTAAGAAGCCGCGCCTGCTCCTCAATTTCAGCCTGCGACGGACTCTGTTCAGCAGGCGGCGATGGTTCACGTGGTGCTTGCTGCGCTGGCTCACGCGCCGGCAGTTCGGGGGCGTCCGGCGTTGCGAGCAAATTCGGCGGCTCAGCATTTAGTCTGGGCACGTTAATCAGGCTCGTGAGATATTTCAGACTTGCACATTCAAAGTAGAAGCGACGTAGCTCATAGTGCTGATGCTGGTAGCGACCGCGTAGGGGCTCCAAAGCGTCCATTGCGTCGGTGCGTCGGTGCATGGCACGGAGCATCGACGTCAAGAACTTGTAGATGCCATAAGATTCTTTGACAAGCGGGACGAGCGAAGAAATCTGGCACTCATTCGCACGACCGCGGAGCGTTGAAAACACAAGGTGCTGGAACTTTTCAATGCGGTCTTGCAAGTTCATTAGCTCAATAATCGTTTCATAGCCCTCATCGGGATTGTCAATGTTCTTTAGCGACACATATTCCTCATATTCAAAGAGTCCATTAAACTCCTTGTGCACACGATGAAAACGAAGCTTGGCATGAATAAAAGATACGTATGCCTGGATCAACTGACCATAGTTTCGAGGGGTATTCCCAGACATACGCGCGCAGGTATCGAGCCAATTTATCTGCGCTTGTGCCTCGCGCAAGACAATTGGATGACCCTCCTGAAGGATCTTGTGCACGACAATGAGTGCCTTGAACATTTGGATCTCGTCATTCATAATGGGTAACACGCGCAGCCCCGACCAAATCGACTGTGAAGACTTGTGATCCCATGTATACACGATACACTCTGAGACAATGTTAGCCAGGTATCTTACATGTGCGCGCTTCTCAGATACATACTTCGTACATGCTTTTGTTTTGGAGACGTCTCCTCAGGACTTGTGGCTTTTCGTAAGTGCACAGAGAGTTCCTGTTCAACTTTATCGCGGTCAAGTGGCCTTGACGCACCACCCACAAATGGTTCTATGTAACGAGACCTTGTCGTTAGTACTTTGTGCGGCATAATTCATCGACATACATGACGACGTCGTTGGTTGGCCCCGCCTTCGCTACTCTTGGTGGGTTTTCTTGTCTTTTCTAGCCTAGTCTCGGGCAATCAACAACAGCAAAAGTCTAAGCGAATGTGATCCCCTGCTTTTCCGTCTCGACACTCCCCAGATCACCCACAATAGCTGGACGTTGGAGCCACTCGGTGTACCGGAGGTGCGAAAGAGACCAAGGCTCTTCTACCCCCAAGAAGGCACACACATGCATGTGGCAATGCATCCACAATATGCATCCACCTTGACTTACCTAAGCAACAGCCTGCATAGGCCCGGTTGTTTACGCACCAAACAAAAGGCATTTATATCCGCACCCCCTTAATGGCGGGGGCAAAAACGTATGACCAAGGTGGGGTTCGAACCCACGAGTAACGGCGGAATAGCAGGACCTAAAGCCGTCGCAGTAACCACTTTGCTACTCGGCCAAACCAACAATCGGGATGAGCATGAGGATGAATATACCAAAAATATGTATCTTTGTGCCATTCGTATTCCTCTCGTTACGCAAGATACCTACCTGAACTGAGGGTCATTACATTTGCATGCCTACGTTATGTATTGATGGAAAATAGTTCATGGAGTACCATGCTCCAGAACATGTACGCATATGTTTCGAAGCCAGGATTCACAAGCGTGTCCTGATTCATTGATTGACCCAGCGTCAGCTCGCCGAAGGGAATATTCCGCAGTGCAGGCTGGTGGTTCATCGACCACACAATCTTACTTGTCTGACCACGCACATTCGTTGCGCTCGAGAGCTGAAGCATGTCGTTGCGAGCGTTGTTCAATTGTGCAATGCGGTTCGGGTAAGCAAACTGCTGGCCATTTTCAATAGGTGCAGGCGTCGAGCGAGCATGCATACTAGTAAAGAACCATTCGACCGTGTCATTGACTTTGGTCATCGGTACATGTGTGCTGCGCCACGCGATAGGGGTAGACGGACCCAGCTGCTTGCGAAGCTCCTCGATCATGTCGACCATGCGCGTGCGCCACCAGTTGATCCGCTTGTCAGAAAGGTCGTCATTGGCGTTCGTACGCAAATCTCTCTTGTCCTGCAATGCCCACGCAGCCAAGTCCCACAAACTCGATGAAAACACCACGAGATCAGGGCGGCTTGATAGGGCGCGTGGAAGATTAGGAAAGTTAGTCGACGCACTGCGCGATGCCATTGATTCCAGGTACGGCTTTAGCAGGTCAGATACACGCTTCTCAAAGTTTCCGGGTGGATAGTACCCTTGCTGATATCGCCACAGTTCGTTCGTGTCGGCACCATAGTGGTAAAAGGATGTGAAAATGGTTGAATATTGAGGAACATAGCAGTAATCTGCAAGAAGCGCGTCTGCCATGTTCTTTCCAGGGAAGGTCAGTTGCTTCAGGGCGGCACCCCACGGATGCGAAGAATCAACCGCAACTGGTTGTTCTCCGACCATCTCACAAAGATCCATGATCATTGTCCGGTCCACAGCGTCGCCCACCAGAACCACGGTCTTGTTCCTCAAACCTTGCATGAGCTGAACCTGTCTCTGACTCGACACACTCAATGAGCGAAGAGGCGTAGCTGCATCTTGCTTAGCTTTAGGCAAGGTAGCAAGCATGTCAGGCAGCACCGTCGATGGTGGACACGATGGATCAAACGTTTTCCACAGCGGGAAAGGACTGTGAGAGATGTAGCCTGGCTGGAGGAATGGATTGCAGCTTCCAAGCCTGACCTTGGCATTATTGTACGTTGGCAACGACGCCGTATTCCCACCCGGCACCCCAGTCAGCGTGCAAAGAAAAGAGATCGCGAAAAACACGGACGACAACACTGTTAGGATACTCCCAATGCTATGCACCTTGGCGGCCGAAGGGCTCATGCGCGCACCGCCCGTTAGTGGCCGATTTCCAGATGCATCTGTAGTCATGCCAGGCAAAATTTCGAGATCGCTTGGCGGGATGTCAGTCTTGCGTGCTGTCGGCAATAGACGACCGCAATTGACGGCACTAACTTTCCCCTGCCGGGTCCATTGCTGTCTCGCCCCGCTCGATGAGCGCGCGATAGTGTGTCACGTGTACAAACCTCCACCATGTGACCGTCTTCATACTTACAACATGGTTCATTTTTCCAAGTGTGCGCCTACATAGAATTGAGCCCTCGTTGTTCAACTAGCTTGGTCAGAAGAGGGACAACGAAAAAAAGCCAAGCATTACATTACCAAGCAAAAATCATTTGAAGATACTGGTTTCATGTTGGGTGCTTGCTCGGCCATTCTTTCTGCGAGAAACACTTTTTCGGACTCTGACAAAAGCCCACGCTTATTCCGTTCCTGCATCGCACGGATCATAGAGGCGCGCTCCTCTGCTGCATGACGCTTTGCAGTCCATTTCGTCAGTGCAGAATGTGTTCCGCTACGATATGAATATGCCTGCTCAGTAGTAGGATTAGCTGAGCATTTGTCTAAGCTGGCAGATGTGCCTACTGGCATGAGGTCAGTAAACACGGCCTCGTGGGCTTTGGACGATGGAGTGGTACAGTCAAGAGCTGGACCTTGACTCGATATCTTTTTGAAAGAAGGCGGTTGAACTTTTTTCCATGCATGCACGGTGGCATGAACCTTGGATTCAGCTTGACACGAATGTTGTGAAGGCAGGCGGTGTGCTAAGCAGAAATTGGCGTGACATTGTGGGCACTAGACACGAGAGACACGTAGAGTAAGTAAGACCTGGACGTACTCGAACAGCCAAAAACATGGGTTTCTGGCATAAACCGTAGTGGCATAATTCTTTTGAATCCTGCGATTTTGCATCTGTCTCTGATAATAAAGCCAGACACCCACCATTATGTACCGAAGGAAGCGCCCAGTGCGATTCCAGGATACGTTTAACATCCTCGTCGGAAGCACCGCGGAACCAGCCCTTGGGTGGATGATCGCAGAGTGGACATAAGGGTACAAGTACATCGACATGAGGTTTTGGACAATTGTGTGCGTCCTGACTGAAGTGTTTTGAGCAAAAGGGATAATGACACCCACTGCATTTTAGTGGCAAAAATTCTTCACGGCGGCAGAAATGACACGGCGCCCCAATCCAGAGCATAGATCCTGTGTTCCTATCATGATTCATAGAAACTCCTCAAAAGCTACCGGCTCCGTGAGAGCGCGGACAGTGCCCTAGCTTTCTTGCGGACGGAGACGTTGGGAGCCTACGTTCAGCGTGGTGCCAGCCATCTATGCCCTAGTTAGTTAACTTTGTGGAGAAGTGAGTTCAATTCGGACAAAGTATGAGTCACGTGAACTATCGTGAATGGATCCTCGGCTTGGCACCGTCTGCAATCACTAAGAATCAACAAGATTGGCTATATTTTTAATGAGCAAGCAAAGTTGAGGCGAACGGATCAACAACTCAAGTGCAGGTTTTTTTCAAATGGACGCTGCAAGATCCGTGCAAAAAATTAATATAGTGATCTATTAATTGTCACAGCCCTTCGATCACGCTACTTACCCATCGACATTTCACATGCGAATACCCACGAACGCCTCGCCGTGCAGTATTCTGATACATTTGCAAAGGGATCTCATTTGGGTGCAACCACCCTCGTCGAAAGATATGCCGAGTCAAGATCAAGTGCTTGCTGGCGTTGTGGAGATCGAGTGCCCCAGTGATCGCGCGATCGATAAACTTGAAATTCGGTTGTGTGGTATGCAAAAGATTGCAATCCCAGAGAAAGTAAATGAAAAATCGAAACAAGGACCATTATCTGTACGGTACGAGGATCATGTCGTCCTCGACCGCACGCTCACTTACACATCAGAGAATCTGCCGACACATTCCGCACGCACAGCGCGAGGACATGCACCATTCCTCTCACGCATCACAGAGACGGATTCAGATACGGCGATTTTTCTTGAGCGAGGTGTCCATGACTTTGAATTCCATTTTATTATTCCTGCTTGGTGCCCGCCTTTTGAGCGCTGTCGCTATGCGCACACGCATTACACAATCACAGCGATGGTGGATGGTGCAGGGTTAGGACGTCTTGGAGCCCCTGTAAGCGCTAGTCGAGAAGTCGTGCTTGTGCAGCAGCAAACTTTAGACAATGGACCCCTGCAGCTAGATATGCTGTATGATGACGTTCATCCAGCATTAGGTTACATGACCATCGCGGTGACAAGTGCGTCGCTAACGGTGGGTGGTATTGTGCACTTATATGTTGTACATCCTAATCCACCGCCCAATCTGAATGTGCTTGCCATCAATGTTATCATTGAACAAAAATACGAGTTGTACAACAAAGCGACAGGTGAATGGATGCCTGTTCCAACGGATACACTGCGTGTGTGGGACTTTGGAATTCCAGCGCCACGAACGCGCGAAATGAACAATGCGAAACACTGGGCACAGGGCCTACTCACGGCCGAAGGTGTTCAGCAAGGGACAGCATCGCGGATAGGCATGATCGGCAGAGCAGCACGAAGTTTTCTTACGCCGATGGATGCCCAAGCTCAAGAGGGTATTACTGATTTGCACGGGTATCAAATCAAGACGGTTCTTCGTCTGCCAAATGACCGGAAACTTCGCCCATCAACAATGCAAGGTACACGTACAAATATTCGTATTTCCCATGAACTTGGTGTGGATGTTTTGTTCTCTCTCACGGACAATTTGGAGGATCGAAAGAACAATGAGATGTATGGCTTACCAAAGACGCAGGTGTTTTCTATGGTCAAGAAAGTGCGTATTCCTTCGTGTGAGTGCACATTTGACGCTATTCACTTGCCACCATATTCGGAAGAGTCGCCATCTATCGCCACGGAAGGAACAACACTCTCTCGTTCTTCATCATCACATTCGCTTCTTTGCCCACCAGCCACTATTCAGCGCTCGATGTCTTCTGCATCTCGCTCATCGTCCACTCATTCGATGCTGCAGCCGCCAACGCCTTTTTTTAAGCAGCAGCGACAGCACGGGCCCTTAGATAATGACTGGTCTCGACTTATGAGCTCGTTGACTTCCCTCTCGACGCGTTCGCATGCACCTTCGCGCAATGCTAGTCTTGAATCGTCGCCAACACGGCCAAATTTTTTCTCAAGGAATTCGTCTAGCAACGCTTCTCGTGTGCCTTCACCTCCGCTAGATTCATCATCCGGCTACAGCACGCCTGTGGTGCCGGTGCTTCGACCGAATGATACTTGCTTGCAGAGTACACAAGCTGATTCGCAACTGCAACACACACGCTCGCTTTCATCAACTGACCGCTCAGCACCAAGAGCGCTGCTCGCCGGCTCGCCATGGGCCGTGTCACATCTACCTCCGCGCACTGGCGAGAGTCATGACACTTGCAATTGTGGACTGCAAACGGAAGAGCTGATCGAGGCAGAAGAGCGCCTGCTGGAAGGAGCTCCCACTGCACCCGGTGCATGGATCCAGCGGGTGAAGGTGAATGAGGCGCTTCCTCCTTGGACGCCGAGCACACGGCCAAAATCGCCCACGCACAACTGGTATGAGACGTATATGCATGGGAAGACACCTTTCTCGAACAAAAGTGAGTCGTCAATGGCCAGTCAACGCAGTGCTTCGACGCCTATGTAAGTGTATATATGTAGAAAAAGACGGTAGTGGAATGAGAGAAGTAGGAAGATGACAAAGGGAAAAAGCGATGGGCTCCGCTAGAAGTAGAGACTTGCAGCAAAGACAATATCCCGCCTGACTAGCTGTTGACAGGTTTCCATTTTTTGATATAGAGGAGCGTTGCCAATCACACTAGCGCATTCACGCACTTCCCGGAATGTTTCGTCAAGTCGCGTGATACATCGGACAATGGTTCCCTCGCCGACGTCAGTCAGCTGCATGATGTCACTAAAATGCAAACCACGCGTCCACTCATATACGACTTCCACGAGGCCTGTGTGCAAAGTCGAAGCGTCGTCTTCCGGCTGCAGATGATGAGCCATTTGCACAGCCGCGATGCGGTCGGCTGTCTTTGAGATGTGGTCCAAGCCCCTCTGGAGCGTGTCGTTCAGTTCGGGCGTCAAACTCGTGTTTTCGCGGAAGTGAAAGACACTGAGGAGTGCAGCAATCTCGTGTGGTTCGTAGTCCACGAATGTGTTATCAAGGATCAGCTCTGTCATGATCAGTTCATTCACACTGCGGATACCGCACGCGATGCGCCCCTTCAGCATAACGGTTTCTGATTCAGGGTCGATGAACCGCAGCTCCTTCAGCACGTCCACACGTTGGTGATAGTCGGGCAAGAGCTCCAAGTTCTGATTCGACAGGGATGCGCTAACTTTGGCCATCTCCCATTCAGTTAACTTGCAGATGGTAAGAAGCTTGAACTCCTTATCGAAACCTGGCTTCTGCATCAAGCCTTGTTCAGGTATAAGCTCAGACAAGATCTGATTGCGATCCTTCTGTGTGTCCTGGAAGTCGATGCGTCGCACACGAGACCAGTCAGCCTCCAGATCCAGGATGGCTCGGGCCGCTTCATCGCCTGCTGCTTCCAAGTGATTGCGAATTTGTTCAATGCTGGGGCGCAATAGATCAAGACCCTGTTGCAGCTTCGCCTGACGTCGGGACTGGAACAAAGTAGCAGGAATAGGCACGGAGAAAGACGAGACAAAAGCAATCTTTGATAGCGAAACTTCTTGGAGCTCAGGCATATATTCACTGTCACGAGCCATGTCCTTGGCAAGCTTCGACGTTACCCAGAACGGCGCCTGGTGCTTTTCCAATGGCTGCTGATCTGGTAGCACCGCAAGCAGTACGAGGAATTTCTTGTTAGATGCCAACCGCACAATCATTGCTGGAGATAAGATATGTGTACCTGTATACACGAGAACGACACGACCTGAAGAGAAGAGCTTCGCACCCTGCGGATGCTCATATGCTAGAGCTAGGAGGTTGTCGTTGACGCGTACTAGCTTGTTCGACAAGTCATACAGACGAGAAAGAGCGTC
>ERZ500990.322-NODE-322-length-17293-cov-4.139401_pt1 | contig 17293 bp, 10 predicted proteins | sample MGYA00248876_ERZ500990 | MGnify/ENA primary metagenome ERZ500990 (study PRJEB25958, sample SAMN03398517) | human skin metagenome | study: EMG produced TPA metagenomics assembly of the Human Skin Microbiome Metagenome (human skin metagenome) data set.
ATTGATATACATGACGCGCTTCGGTTCGCTAAAGTCGGTGTGAGGTTAGTGATAAGGACGAAACATTGTAGGACACGATAGGGCTGCGGGTTGGCGATATAGCATACCTCGATATATTCTGGCGTGTGTGTGCGTGTCAGTATGCAAGCGAATCGGATAAAGGCTTCATGGAGAGAGCCGCATGTACGAACCTCGATCTAAAAGTGATTCAATGCGTTTCTTGATCAGCGCGGGCGACGGCTGAAAACGCGGCAGAAGCTGGTGCACGACCTCGTTCACAAGGTCGTTGTGTGCCAGCGTTTTCCGACTTTTCATAATCCGCACAATACAGGCCTGTATATAAAGAAAAGCCAAGACAAATGAGGTGTGAGCGAGACGAAATAATAAAAAAACACGCGCGGACGCGCTGGTGGACAGGCACACGCACCTCAACTTGGTTCTTGCGTTCTTCCTCGACTTTGGCAGTGGTTTCCTTGCGCTCTTGAGGCGATTCCACTTTCGCCGCGATCTGAGCGATCTTCACACGTGCTAGTGGACAAGTAAAGTCTGCATGGAACGAGAACAAGTCAGTTTCATGCACATCGCGACCCTTGGGTTCTTTCTGAAGCACCTTGTACTTCGCACAAGCTAGACTCTGCAATGTGCGCTGTAGGTCGACATCGGGCATTCGTGTAGCTGCACGAATGTCTCGGTATGAAAGAGTGTCGCTGTGCTCAAAAAGCAGAAGCACCATGAGCGCGTACGTCGAGACGACCAGCTCATGCGTGCGTGTTTTGAAGCGCACACGCACCTCCGCAGTCCCCAGTGTCGGCTGCCATGTCAAGACGCGGCCACGATGCCTCGTGCCGTAAAATTTTTCAAACGACTCACACGCCTCCAACAAGGCAGGAGGCAGTGTGCATGGCTCCGTTGGTGACGAAATGGGCCAATACGTCGCTGTAAGTACATGCACGTTCATTTGCAAAGGAAGTTGCCGCTGCTCGCGCTCCTGCGCACGGTGGAAAGCGGCCAGGACCTCTTCACTTAGCTTCATGTCATTCAGCATGCCCTGCAGCTTCTGCACATAGCCATGTCCACACTCGACTTTCAGCTTAGCAATCATGCTGCGCTCAGCGTCATCAGACACGCTGCGGTTGTGCAAAAGACGCCGGGTCAGGTGCATTTTATAGTAGCGCTCAAACACGTCTTTTTCGTGGATGTACCTGAAGATAGTGATGGTTTTATCGAGCATCTGCTCGAGTGTGGTATCATCGGCTGCACGCGTGCCTTTGCGCAGGTGCTCATCGATAAACAACGAGATGTATTCGGGCGCACGCACGTTCATGTTGATAAAGGCGTCCATCGCCTCGTTAATAGCAGCCTCACAGCTCTTGTCGCTGTGGAAACTCGTATGAAGAATGCCATCGAGCCGGTTCTTGGCATCAAGCACTTGATTTACCCACGACAGCGCAACCTCAGCACTTGGTGCGCCATCCTGACCGGCCAGCGTTGTCTCGTTGATCGTCTTGCCTCGGTTCGTCACATACATTCGAAGCACCTTGTTCAACGCATCCAGACCAGGTGGCACGAGACGGAACAAGCGGTACATGCGCTCAATATCGGCACGTGCATCTGCATCCAACAACGACACAAGACCACCGTCGTCCATGTCCAGGATGGCATCTAATTGCTCTGATAACAGATGTCGTTCAACAAGATCCTTCAGAGGCGCAAGAGTCGCGGGGCTGAAACATGCTTCGACCCGCACACGCTCGTCGGCAAAGCGCCGCTCCACAGCCTGCAGATAGTATGTAGCCTGCTGAACGCCCAGGAGCCGTGCAGCTTCTGCAGCATAGTACTGCGACGTCGTTGCAAGGAAGACAGGTTCAAAGTCGTGTGCGTACACGCTAGAATGGGCATCATGCGACAGAGAAAGCAGCATATCGGCAGCGGCCTTCATCGTCCGTCGTTCTACCGTTGCGCCCTCGCGCTCACAGTACACCTGACGAAGCATGGCGACGATCAAGTTCGCACGACATGGCACGCGCGCTGACCGCACGACCGAGTCACGAAATAGCTCAAGACCCAGGTCCCAGATCGGAGCACGATGATGGTTGGGGACGTACACGCGATCAACATACTTGAGTACATCGCGAATTTTGCTCATGCACGAGCAATGGTCCTCCCACACGTCGGTGACAGCGCCAAGGAAGCGCTCACCTGCCGGAATAGAGGGCAAGAGCTCGTCAGCTTGGCCAGGAAGCCATGCAAATACGCGTGCTTCCTCTCGTGCCGCATCCTCACGACGCTTTCCTTTGCTCGAGAGCGCTTCAGTCACAGCAACAGCATCTTCGGTAGACAATAGAAATAGCGGCACGAGCCGCTGATCACTCTGGTGTACGAGATGTTCATGTACCTGACGACGTACGCCTCCATAAAGCATGTCACCCTGTTGATTCTGCAAGACCAAGCAAAAAAAAAAAAAGTGTCAGTGTCGGCAGTGTCACCACATACGTACGAGAATCAAGTTGTATGCATAGCGATAATGTTCCTCATAGCTCAGCTTGGATATGTTATGGTGTTGAATCTGTGCGATGGCCGATGATAGACGCGACCACATTTCATCCACAGACACGGAAAGGCCATGTGTACGCGGCGCACGGAGTTTGTGGTGACGTGCGCCAATGCGGCGCGGTGCTCCGGACGACATAGCTAAGTGTGCTTTGCTATTAAACGCGCTTGTATCACCTCCCAACGTATATCGAGATCGCACGAAGCCTGAATACAGGACGGTTCAGTTGGAATCTCTTTGAAAGTGGCGTTATTCTCCGCTGGCTCTCTGCCGGCCCTTGTGTCTCCTCCTACTACTAGGTTGCTTGCGTGAGTCGCGCGGTTGGTTATTTGACTGCTAACGAGCGTAAATGCGACCAGGCCACCCTGCCCTCGTCAGCCTGGTGGATCACGTGATATATGGGTGTTGGTCTTGTGGCGATCGCCCAACGCGTTTGAAAGCGTGCGGCGTGTTTGTGTCTGTGCCTGTGTGCCTGTGTGTGGACGTGGAAGTGTTACACATGGGGCTTTGGTAGCATGTTGGGCCTCAGCAGTAAGTTGGATGCAACAGATAAAATAGAGCCATGGGACGTACGACATGCGAGAATCAGTGCTTCCCTACATACCTCCGAACTCATGGCTGCCGTATCGCCCCTAGCCGTGTACACCGCTCGGCACGCGGCATTTGTGCGTGTGTTGTTGTCGCAGCTTCGACATCGTCTTCGCGAAGAATGCCGCATGGGCCATGAACTTGATTGTGCTCTTGCCTTGCTATGGAGCACCCCAGGATCACAAACAGCTATATCGCCATCGCCATCACGTGTGCTTTCCATTGAACGTGTTCGAGGCCGTGCTCGTGCGCGTCTAGACGACGTGCTCCGAGCGTCGCTTCATCCAGGCGACTTTTCATCACAATGTACATTACAGCATGGAGCCACTGGTATGGTAGAGATCGTTCGTTGCCGGTTGGATCGAAAACTTTATGTGCTGAAAAGCACACTCAAGGGCGTTGCGCGTCGAGAAGCCTATCGATTTTCACCCGTCTATGAGAGTCAGCTCCTTGCTGAGGGACACAGCAGCAGCGATGACATCATTTGGACACCGCGGCTGCATGCCGCTTTCCAAAGTGCTCGTTCTCTGCATTTGTTAATGGAGTACTTTCCTGCAGGCGATCTCGACTCACTCCTTCAAGCAGCCGCGCAGGCTGGACCCGGGTATCCAGGCAAGAGCGAGCGTGGTCTCCTGCAAGAAGCTTGGGTTGTGCGCTATGCTGTCGACATGGTCTCTGCGGTGGGCTGGCTTCATTCATTGCACTTTGTCCACAGAGATATTAAGCCGTCCAATTTCCTCTTGGACAAGAGTGGCCGTCTCAAGCTGTGTGATTTTGCCACTTGCGCACCGTACGCCTATTTCCATGAGCTTGGTGAGCGCCGCGTGCTAGCTTATTACACCCAACGACCCGCGGGCACATGCGACTATATCGCACCAGAGATACTGCTTTGCGAGCAGACCCGCATTCAGCGCGAGTGGCCTTCTCCCACAGACAACAGCGCCTCACCGTCCAGCCGATCCGGAGAATGGCAGCCAGACACCATGATACCCGGTGGCTATGGCCCTGATGTCGACTGGTGGAGCTTGGGAGTCGTGCTGTATGAAATGTTGTTTGGCACGTTGCCCTTCTGGGCTTCTCAAGCCGCCGATGTGTACGAGCGCATCACGCACCACGAAGACTATTTCTCTATGAGCGAAGATGTGCCTTGTTCACCCGAACTGGCTTCTCTCATACGTGTCTTCATCTGTACCGAAGAGCACCGACTTGGCCGCCGGTGCACGGCCGACGTTCAGGCCCACCGCGTCTTTCATAATGTGGCATGGGACAATGTCACGGAGCTTCCTCCTCCGTTTGTGCCCGAGTTGCAGCAAGACCCCGACGTGCAAATGAGCATTTTGCACAGTCCTGCAGGTGTTGGATGGGATTCGCTTACGATGGATACACCTCCCAGCTTTTCTGCTATGTTTCAGGGTCCTCTGGACCAATTCCCCGCTTTTGATTCGCTTGAAGGCCAATCGATCGATGCTTCTTGGGGCGCCGATCTGCATATTCCTTCGCCAATGCCACCAACGTCACCAACGCCACCAACACCCTCTCAGCTACCGACGTCGTCATCCCCAGTTCCGCCGGCTTCGCCGTCCGAGGGTGTCCCAGGTCCTCCGCCCTCGCCATTGAGCATGTCAGCCTGCACAGACATCGATACCCACTTTTGTGCATTTAGCTTTGTACCCAACCCTGACGCTTTCCATGCACCTTTGCCAAAACCCGTGGCATCACCACCAGCAGCATCGACCCCCTTCGGCAAATCCAAGCCTACACCATTAACCCCTGCGATTGCCCTGTCGCCTGATGCCTCATCGTCCCTGCAGCGAACCGCTTTGGAGCGCGCATACCTTACGCGACAAGACATGCACACGCCATTCCGACCTGCCAATGAGCAAGCATCGATACTAGCGGCACCCCCGCATTCCCCGTACCCTTTTCCACCTCCGCCGCGCATGAAGCAAACACCGCGTACACCAGCGGCCGTAATGGCAGACACAATGGGCGCCGATTCTCGTCATTCGGGCGGAAGTACATGGAAACGAAATGTCTCGGAGCGACAGGCATGGTCCGAACTTATGCGCGCTGTTGAGCGCAGTGCACGTAAGCCCAGCATGCAAAGACCTACGTCACTGCGGCATGTATTTGGCGAGGAATCGCCCACATCGATCCCATCACCACTGGCGCCTCCGGTCGCTTTGTCGTCCCCCCCAACTGCACCTCCTTCTTCCTCCTCCTCATCATCCCACCTTGGACCGAACCAGACGTCTGCATCCGCCGGCATAGCCCTTGGCCCTGCACTAGGTGCAGACGCGGGGCCGGGACCTCTACATCGACCGCCGCCATTCTCATCACCAGATTCAAATGCATCGTCCTCAGACTCAAGCCCCTCTTCTCAAATCCTTCGAAGCCACTCATCATTGATGGACGCACGGCGTGCGTCGTGTGATGATACCCGTGGCGATCTGCGCCACAAGCGCAGCACGCGACAGCTTCTCCTCGACGCTCAAGTCACCTCGACGCCGACACGTGCAGCTCGCAGCATGTCGCTAATGCCAGTGGGGTCCATGAATGAGGCATCACCACCCCGAGGACACACTCTACGAACACTTCGTGGGAGCGCGTCTGTGCGGGACTTCCGCACGGAGTACATGCGCTTGGAAGAAGACAACTATGTCCTTCCTACACCATCAGCACCGGCGAAAGAATCTGTTGCCGCTCCGACACGCACGTCCATGGACAGTCATCGCATGCTTTCAGAATACCGACGTGCACCACGCACTCTGCGAAACGAGTCGGAAGATGCGTTCGGACGTCGCACATGTCTTTCGAAACGGCCCCCGATAACTCGACGAATGCAATCGACCCTAGGCTTGAGTGGATTGTATCGACAAGGGCGGCAGGGGATGGCAAGTGTTCCCGAAAGCAGCACAGCACCGCCGCCTCCATGGTCGACAATGCGTGATACATTCCAACGATTACACAACGAACAATCTCATATCGAAAAGCATGTATCAGGCTTGGAGAAGGACCTGGGCAACTTGCGTAATCGTGTAGATAAAATGTCGCTATAGAATGCTCGCAATAAGATGAAATGGAGAAGAGAGAAAGATGGAATCTATGGGATCGAACGTCAAACAAATTGGTGAGGCTTGATCAAGAGTCAACAAGCATAGGGCAAGATAATCAAATCAAAATAACCGGAACGTTCCCTGCCCATGCTCCTATTGCATAACGATGGGGTATCGCGTAAAGACATGTCATACCATTCGCTCACAAGCGCGCCATGACAGTGGGGGAGGCGTAAGTCGTGATATTTCTGGTACATCATCGGCTCCATGATCCATGGCGCGCGCCGCAGGACTGTAAGGTATACGAGGACGGCGAGATGCCTCCTCCAACGCCGAGGTGTGGAGGCTGGGAACCGAGTATGGAGAAGTGTAGTTCATGACATTGAAGCGCGAATGACGCCATTCCAAAAGCGTTTGCTCCGTGTGCTCCAAAAGCTCATTGATTCGCGTTCTTTCCATGTAAAGCTCATCACGGAGACGTTCCAGCTCTTTGAAGCGCGAACCGAACGAGACCCGTGGTGCATACGTCATAGGCGGGAACGGCCGGGCCGAATGGGTGGACAGAGGGACCTCGTGCGATGGGGCATACGGCCATTCCACTGCCTCATCACTAGAGCGCGGCGGCGACATGCTCGGAGCACGCGGCCATCGTGACGAGCCCACTTCCATGAGCACCATGGCCGCCTCTCGTTCGCGCTCAGGACGTACAGGCGCCTCGACATCTGAACACTTGGCATGAGACATGGGCTTGCTGTTCTGCAATGACGCCTGCTTCTGTTGTTGAGTCTGAAGCTGGTTCGATGACGAGCCTGAGCCCATGAGTCGCTTTCGGCGCTTAATGACTGTTTTGCGCATGCCGATGGGTCGGTGAGTTCCGTGGAGTTTATGATACAGCCCACAAGCATTGCAAATGTTATTTCCATCCTCATCTCGGCGCCAGAGTGGTGTTGTCGTGGTTTGGCAATTCGTGCATCGCAAAGCCTCAATAGGTCCCGACTTGGCATCGGCCAAGGTCTTGCTGGACGTGGATGAAGGCGTCGGCAAGGACGAGTCCGTATATGAGGAAGATGTTGGAGCTTCCACAACTTCAGCCTTCACGTTGTTGTATGTGGGGCATCCGGAGCACTCAGATGATCCACCCGTTCCATTGCACAGACCATGGCCTGGGCATGAGCCAGCCACGGGATCATCGATGGTACAAGCTGTTGCTGACGTATTTGCGCTAGCATCGGAAAGCGGCACATTTGTCGAAGCCGATCGCATTGAGGGCGCGGCTTCCACAGATGTAGATGTATTTGCGCCAGTAGGGTCGGATAGGCGCGGCTTTTTCATTTGATGATGCCATAGTGGTCTGCCCACTTGGCTCGAAGAACGCTGGATTGGAACACCCGCGGATAGTAAAGGGGGGAGTTCTTTGCTTTCATGTGTATGGTGAAGATCATATCTGGCGACGTCTGCTGTAGAGTTGGATTCTAGAACATGCCTGTCAAGGCCAGAAACGGCCATGGTGTCTGCACGTAAACAACTGCTTTATTCAACAACAGCAAGAAAAGACAGTGTGACCATAAAAGGTACACAGAAAAACAGACAGAAATGACACAAGTTACAGTAGAGACACAATGCAGGGAAATGAAAGGTTGATATCTTCTTACGTCCGCATAAATACGCACCCGATCACGAAGCGGTACAGTCGAACGTGTTGGGCAAAGTGCGCTGATGGATCGCGTGCACGGGCAGATCCAAAGGCACCGGGAATAATAATGATGGAAGAGACGAAGACTAGTCACCTGTTGAGGTGCACCGACAGCCGACGGCTTGAAATTCGTCCCGCCAAAAGAAGGGAGGAGTCAAATACAGATAATGTGAAAAAAGACGCTTCTCCTCGTTGATGTGCTTGGATATGTACGCCGGGTTAGGTACAACCCTGCCACGTGCGGAAACATTGAGCCTGACAACATTTTGATATGATCTTGTCTCGTCAATAATGTGTTCTTTTGATTGGCTACAGACCCAAAGACGTTCGATAAAATCGCCAATCAAAACGTAATATGACACGTTCACATCAGCTGTTGTGAGTTAGTCAGAAGCAGCAGACATTTGAGACGGCGCATTAACTTTCGGCACGAAAGAATGCGCTTCGGGAACTTTTGTCACAAGGCTATAGTTTGGCGCAGAGTTGCGCATATTTTCGCGCATAGTCACTCACAGGGGGGGGCATAGACTTGGGAAATTATCGAAAAATAGCGTGGGTGATACCTGATTGTACGAACAGAACACCTCTGCCTGGCGCCTCAACTAAAAAAGCGGAAACCGATTATGGCAATTCTTGTCGAGCACATACACTGAGATCAGCACTGCAAGGCAGAGTACGGTTGGCAGCACTCGGCGTATATTGAGTAGGACCCGCATGCAAACAATATCCCATATAACAATAGGCAGATCTCAAACGATGGAAGCACTCAACGCTTAGCATAGAACTAGATGATTTGCTAATTTGAGCTAGCTACTTGAAGTGAAGAGAGAGAAAAAGACGGGCCTCCATGCATCCGAACGCAGCGAATGCAGGGCAAGAGCATACATGAAAGCGTACAGTATGTCCCTGAGAACGGATTTTGTGCACCATGCAATTATGTCTGTCGTATGGCGGTGGCGTGTCAACTCGCCTCAACCTCGCAGCTAGTGATAGTAAGCGGTGTTGTCATTTACATGCGAGAGCGGTTCTCACGCTCGGCTTGCTTGATCCGCTCCTCTAGCGTCTTTGACTTGTACGCTTGGGAGGCGGTCAGATGTTCACGGTCCTGCACCCTGTGGTTGTCCGAGTAGCGCATACCATCGGCCACCGAGCCTTGGTATGAAGAGGTCGTGCGATGAAGCTCATTACCACGGCTAGTTTCTGTGCGGTTCAGAGACTTGTCCTTGTTACCGCCGCCGAGCGAAGAGAAGCAAGATCCCTGATACATGTGAGTTCAGCCCCTAATAGCATGACTTCTGCCAGAAGAACATTCATATTTTCGAATACATACCATTGTTGTTGGTTCGGTGGATGGATGCAGATTCGTTCGACCTGTGTATTACGCAAAAAAAAAAAAACACACCTCCCTTACCAACCTCCCTAATTAGGACAATGCCTTCTCCTCCACATGTTGTTGTATCACGTGATAGGAGAACCCATGCGAAGGCGCGTGAAATTTCCAGCTTGGTACGGGGCCTAGTACGGCGCCAGTTGAGAGTACGTACAAAAACACGCGGACTCTACGCGCGTCGCGCTGGATCGTAGATATTTGTGCCCAAGATATATACACACAGAGACACACAGAACCATGTCGAACCGAACAGCTGACGAGTTGCTAAAGTGGGGACTACGAAATGCGCCCATGAATGAAGATGGCACATCGTCTTTGACGCAAGTAGCGGCCGATGTTGCAGCCGGGCGACGACCGGACCTGACGGACCCAGGTCTATATGACGCCATTATGGGTAAGAGCGAGGCGCAAATGATGCAAGAGGAGCTGAGTGTCGCTGTGAATGCGGCAAGGACTGTGGAAGATCGCTGTACGGCGCTCGATAACTTTGAAATGCTTGTTGAGCAGGTCGACAATGCGAATAATATGGAGCCGCTGGGCATGTGGCCACCTGTGCTGTCGCTGCTGGAGCCGCACGTAGCATCGGACGAACGGATCCTAGTCGCAGCCGCGTGGGTCGTTGGTACAGCCGTGCAGAACAATGACAAGGCGCAGGCAGTGGCCCTGTCGAAAAATGCACTGCCCCGCATACTTACGCTCCTTGACGATGTGTCGAAAGAAGCATTGTGTAGCAAGGCTGTATATGCACTGAGCGCCATGTTGAAGCATTATCCGGCAGCCGTGCAGCAGTTTACCTCGCTTCACGGATGGTCCAAACTGCAGGCGCTTCTTGCACACGTCCCGAGTCTAGGCGTGCGACGCAAAGTGGCGTTCCTTCTGAACCAGTTGCTACTTCAGGCGCGCGATGCCCAGGAAGCTAAGCATACGACTGGCCCTGTCGCTGCTAAGGAACTGCCGGCGGCGTCTTTGCATTTGCCTGCGCCTGTGGACGAGACGCCAGCGACCATGCGTCATGATTCGGACTATCCAGCCGTCGCGCAACTCCTGGTAGATACTGGCATTGTATCCACGTTGCTTGACTCGATCGTGCCGCAGCCAGGAGCTGATGCATCGTCCGCCACAACAACAATACATAGCGCGGCTATCTGTGCAGGCACCCTTGTGTGTGATGACGATGATTACATGGAGAAGGCTGTGCAAGTCATTCTAACCCTACTGACCGTGCACCCGCGGCCGTCGCCCCTGCCGAACGACCGCCTGGTTGAACTGCAGCAGTACTTGAGCAGACCTGCGCCCGAGGCGCCACGCGAAGCGACACTTGGCCTGGACATGCGTCCACTCAAGGCATACTTGGGTGCGTGACGCGTCGCAGTGTCGGCTTTAGGCAGGCGCCAGACCCACGGACGACTCGTCCATTGACGCGCTCGTCTCGTCGGCGGCCATGGACGAGGACGCTATAGATGGCATGCACAGAGCTTGTGGAAGACCCTGCGCGGCGCGTGCGTCAAGTGCCATCGCAAGCAAGTCTGTGCCGATAGGGTCGCGTGGGTCGATGCCCAGTCCCTCATGGTACCAACCGACGGCGTCGGCTAAGTCGCCTTGCCGGTGCGCGCACATGCCGAGTGCGATGTAAGCGGGCGCACAGGACGCATCTAGTTCAATGACGTGCAAGAAACATTCGCGCGCTTCGTTGTCGCAGTGCAGTCGCCGGTATGCCAGACCGAGATTGAGATGCACGGCGGACCAAGCTGACGCGGGATGCTGTGTCTCGGACGCCGCTTGGATGGCCTGGCGGAAAAGAGTCAGTGCCTCATCAATCTGGCCGCCCTGGAAGAGTGCAACGCCCCGCTCGTTCGCACAGAGGGGATCGTTCACGAGTTCCTCGGCGGCACTCTGGAGAAACAGCTGTGCGAGGCTGCGGTTGCCCTGTGCGAGGTGCTCCATGCCAATAAACAGGCGTGGGAGCCCGGCCTGCGGAAACTTGCGGGCCGCCGTCGAGTACGCCGTGATGGCCTGGTCCGATTCGCCCTCTAGCGCAAAACTGTGGCCAAATGCGATCCATGACGGCACGAACCGGGGGTCCAGCAGTGATGCTTTGCTGAAGTAGCGGCGTGCATCGCTCCAGCGCTTCGCCGACGCATACCAGATGCCGACGGCGTACCAGGCCTCACAGGTGTCTGGGTGCGCCTCGGTCAGCTTGTGCGCAAGCAAGAAGAGAGCCGGGCGGAGCCTGGGAAGGTAGTACATGCAGGCCGTGTGGATTGGCAACGCGAGGAAAAACCCAGGATCCAGTGCCAGGATGTGCTGTGTGACGGCGTAGGCATCTTCATAGCGCATCGCCTGCCACAGACTCTCTGCAAGACTCTGGAGCACGGGCGGCTGGGCACGCATGCGGGCATGCCGATCCACCATTTTTTGCCGTGCGAGAGCGGCTTGCGTCGCGTGCAATGGCGTCTGCTGCGACAGCTGCGACGTGTACATGAGTCGCACCCACTCCATGTCGTCCTGTGCGTCGCGCTCGGTGCCTGCTTGCGCTGTGTACTCCAGCGCCTGCACAAAGCCCCACTGCTCATCCGAGCCCAGTAGACTTCCGTGAATCAGTGCAGAGAAACTGTCGTAGTTCTTCACGTCCAGGGCGAGGGCCAACATAAATGCCTCTTTCGCTTTGCCTGGCTCGTCTAGGCGCAGGTAGATTTGTCCGCGCAAATGACACACGCTCGACCCGAGTTTCAGTCCACCGTCCAGCGCGGGTGTCTTGGCCGATGCACGTCCCGTCCACCGAGTGTGATCCTCACCCGTCAGTTCCAGTGCCTCGTGCAGCTTGCCGATACGGACTTGGCATTGCGCCGCTAAGTATCGGCACGGCGAACTCCAATTTACAAGGCATGGCCCCTGGCTTTCGTCCTCGTCTTGTCGCACCACGAGCTGCGTAAACTCCTCGTCCACGGACCTATGCAACCCATGCGGCGCCTGGAATGGATCACTGGGTGATACAGAGCGCTTCCGCCGACGAGATGTATTTGTGCCTGTGCCGGACGCGACGTGTGCGCGTGTACCTCGCACGCTGTCAGTCGCGCCGTCCAGCGCACGATCAACGTGGGCTTCGTTGTCGTCTGCACCAGCCGGTGTGTCGGATACACTCGCATACGTATCAGCATGTCGTCGACGTGCCTGCATCGATAGCGGCAGCTCGCTCGAGGCGCGTGTCGCTGCAAGCGCTGCGAGCAAAGCATCGCCACGCGTGCCAACGGGCGTTTCCCCCCTCATGTTGGGCTTGAGCGGAAAAGCACCGCAGCGCAATGGCGTAGTGAGAAGCTGTTCTGCACGCTCATATTGGTGCGTGAGAAAGTACGCCTGTGCTAGCCAGTACGCGTCGTTGTAGGCGGCTTCTGACGTCTCGAGTGCAACCACTTGTTGTCCCCAGAAGATGGCCGTCTCGTACAGATGCTGCTTCATGGCATCGTGCATCCAGCGGCGAAGTCGCGCTGGCAGCGTATGGGATGACGATGCCGACGCTGATGCCGACGCTAATGCCGATGCTGTCGGCTGTGACGACACGTGGTTTGACGACGTCGCCGTCGGCACTGGCATCGTAAACGGCTCCGCGTCCCACTCCCGCCCACGTACTTGCGCCTGGTGAGTGTCGTGCACGATGACACTGCCGTGCGATTCGTCTGACGATATCGACACGTCGCCCGTGGATGATCGTGTCGGGCGCATCCGGTTCCATGGCGCGTCGTTCTTGGACACTTTTCGTGCCCGCTGCTTTCCCTGCAACGGAGGTGGCATTCGCACAGTGTCCCCGTCAAGGACAGGTGTATGTACACACGCTGGTGCTGCCGTTTCTGCTGCTACTGCTGCATGGCCATGGCTGCTATTGACGTCGCCGCCAGGCACAGGCGTGTGTAAGCGTAGCATGGTGGGTGCCAAGTCGAGCAAGCCGCTATTACTAGCATCATCATCTTGGCGCACCACATTCATGCTGCCATCCGCATTGACAAGCGGGCGTGTGTGCAGGCGAAGAGGGGTATCTGTGTCTGGTGCAGGGTTTTTGCGTGCGGCCGTCTGGCGTGGCGGCATCGCGGTGAAGTCGTGCAATGTCCACTATGATCGAAATGTGGCCACATTTTTCTCATCTTGGATAGCTGTACATTCACACCCCACCCCGTATTAGCCTGAATGAGTGCAACCCTCCACACTAACATACATTTACACATCCTCTCTATCGCGTGGAACTGCGTACCGTGCGCATAAGCCTACATGGGAACGCTCATCAAGCTAGCGGCAACGTCGAATTCTTTGATAGGTAAGAGGCACTGCGCATCTTTCAACGCCACAGACAACACATGATAGCCATGACGTAAATTCACCTACACGGACACACATCGTGTCATGGCTGTGACACATACTAACCAATTCACATCATAGCTATAGAGGTACATACGATGCAGGAATAGAGAACCACACCCTCACGTATCCCTATTCACACACTTCCATACATGCCCAAACACGGGTTACCCATACATGGATGCCACATGATGATGTACTTGGCATCAAGCTATTACACGCAAGTTTTTAAGCCATAATGCGCCGGAACGTGCCTTCACTAGAGGCACGCACGCCACGACACGACTTTCTCGGACACACAACGGCCGTTGCGCGCACACACACAGCTAATCTTGCGCTGCACTCACGCGGTATGCAAACATGTCTGCATGTGACTAGGCACGCGTCACGCATGTTCGCCTCCACACGTGCCTACCTATCAGCGTGTGTCATCTGCGACTGGCCCACGAGGTCTGGTTGGTAGGTAGGCCAAGGTGGGTTGGTGCGAACCTTGAAAAGAATGCGGATATGGCACCGTCACGCGTAACGGCGACACGAGCAAGACAGTCGCCAACATTGCCATGGTCCGCATTACATGACCGTCGAGCTGCGGATTCAGCTGTTCAAGCTGCACAACCCCTTCCCCGCATGCATGGACCATCGTACCACCGTCCGTATTTGCTCGATCAACCTGACGCCGTACAACGCCTCCTAGCTTGGTTTGATCACAAGCAGCATGATCGATTGATGCCATGGCGCCAAGCTTGGATTGATCCAAATGAAGATGCACCAGAGTCTACGCGCGTCAAACGTGCGCGGTCCCACGAGACAGGCACACATCGAAGCGCGCACAATATCGTGCAGGAACAAATCCAACGACGCGCCTACGAAGTTTGGATCTCAGAGATCATGCTCCAGCAGACGCGTGTAGAGACTGCTCGCAGCTACTGGCTCAAATGGATCGAGGCATGGCCCAGCATCGACGCACTTGCAGATGCCTCGGTCGACGACGTACTCGCAGCATGGCGTGGTCTTGGCTACTATGGAAGGGCGCGGCGCATTCACGAAGCTGCTCAAAAGATCATGCACGACCCTAGCATGAAAGGGCAATGGCCCGAGTACGCACATGAGCTCTGCGAAAAGATCCCCGGTGTCGGTCCTTATACGGCCGGTGCTATCTCCTCCATCGTGTTTGGACATGCTGTGCCGATTCTCGACGGAAATGTTGCTCGCGTGCTGAGCCGACAGACAGGCCTGTATGCCGATCCGCGCTCGAAAAGTACGAATGATCTCCTGTGGTACATGGCTCGCATGCTCGTCGAGCATGTGGCTCCGAACCACCGGAGCGACGTGCCCGGCCGATGGAACCAGGGCCTCATGGAACTTGGAAGCACACTGTGCACTCCTACGCGGCCTGCGTGCGACACTTGCCCTATCCAGTCAACGTGCGCCGTGTATGCCGAAAGCATTCTTTATGAGCGCGCGCCGGTTTCTTCCCCTGTTGCACAATCGACCACGATACGATCAGATCCCTCTGATATCGAGGACACATGCTCTTGGTGCCAAGCTGTCCCAGATCCGGCTGACTCGCCGAACAGTGCGACAGATCCGCAAGTTGCGCCGACAAAAAATCCGCGCAGCACTAAATCGAAACTGAAGTCAAGCCCCAAATCAACACCGAAACGGGCGCTCACTCAAACCACACTCTGGGGCTGTCCAGCAGACGACAAGCTCGACAGGAGCTGCGAAAGTGACTCAACCCTTTCTTCATCGTCGGCTTTGTTGCGTGCAAAGTACATACAGCTATTCCCGATGCGTGCCGCCAAGCAGGCGCCGCGTGTCGAATCGCGCGTCGTGTGCATCGTCCGCACAACGTCCCTATCAAGTGCCACGCCAGTCTTTCTGCTCCATCAACGCCCTGATACAGGCTTGCTGGCCAAACTCTGGGAGTTTCCTACAGTGGTTGTCTCTCCGCCTGGTGACCAAAGTACTGACAATGCAAAAGAAGGGGAAGGTGACAATTGCGACAATCGCGTGAATTACACGCAGGGTGACATCGAAGTATACAAACAACAAGCTTTATCATTTGTGGCGTCACTACGACCACCCGCTGCTAAGTCTGTGCCAGACCCCAGTGACAACAAGCATGTTACTATAACTGCTCGTTTACAAGTCGATCACATCCAGCCATTAGGCTTTGTGCGACACGAATTCAGTCACCTTCATTGGCACATGCATGTGCTACTTGTGGATGTCACTGTTGAAGGGCAAGGAACATGTTCATCGACCGACAACGGCGCAGAAATGGATGGCCACACACAACAGTGGAGGACAGCACATGAGGTTGAGGCTGCATCTATGGGTACGGGACTGCGGCGATGTTGGTCTCTAGTTCAACAAAGAACATAGAATTGATGGAGTCTGGCGTCACAGCCACGGCTTGTCCATGTTTACTTACCACGTGGCACACACTTAAGGCATGCATAATTTTATGGCATGTCACTATGTATGGTTTGATAGGCATGCGCTGTTAGAATTGAGTTGACTACCCTAAAAAGGCACCGCTCTCTGATTGGCGTCTACACCATGTGGATGGATGTCTAGTGTTCTACGCGCGACGGCAAATTGGTTTCTTCGAACTGGAGGCATTTTGCCTCGGCGTTGTGGGATGTTTGGGGGGCTATGCGACACGCGGATAAAAAAGGCACACGAGCGCTAACGGAACTGATCTCTACCTCCCTTTCTATCTTCTCCTGTAGCGCTCCAAACGCACCCTTCCATCACCCCGCACCTGCTCATCACGACTGGTCGTGACCGACTCCTCAACACACTCAAGACACATTCTCCTCAAGTTTCTTATTACACACTAAAATGAAGTTCTCTGTGGTGTTTTCTCTTGCATCCCTTCTCGCCGCATGCGCTGTTACGGCAGCGCCGGCTGAGCGTGCACACGAAGCCAAGGCTCGTGTGAATTTGGAAAATGGTATCAAGAAGCGCGGAAGCGGTAAGCTTACTTGGTACGCCGGTGGCATGCTAGATTCCCCAGCCTGCGGCGGTCCACGCCCAGGCGACGACGACTTGATTGTGGCTGTCGCTAAGGATGGCGGATACGGCTCATGCAACCAAAAGGTTCGCCTGCACTACCAGGGCAAGCACCTCGAGGCAACTGTGCGTGACTACTGTGAGGGCTGCCAGTTCGGCCACTTTGACGGAACGAAGGGACTGTTCCGTCACTTTGCTGGGCTCGAACAGGGCATCCTGACCGGCGTTGACTTCGAGCTTCTTTAAGGGTATCATTTGTTATGGGTGCAAGGCTCAGGTTCGAGCTTGCAATTGGAACTTGGGATTTTGTGTAACGGATTGGTGATGATTTCACGGTGTAAATGCGTGTGTCTAGGTTCACTTTACTTTGCCACGGAGCGCATCGTCTTTCGCGGACTTTCAGCTAACCTTTTTCTTATGTTCACGCTGGCTCAAATGTCTCGTGTCTCAATGGAAGAGTCCGAGTACACGTAAACGCTTGCGTTCATTTTTAAGCATCATTTTGTTTCATTACGTATTCAGTTCAGTTGATGTCATAGGCGCCGGTCGGCTATGACTTCCCTTTGTTGAATGAATTTTGTTGCTGTTCCTTTTTTTTTTCTCTCTTTTGATAAAATATCGGCACTACTGCGTTCTAGATTGTTGTT
>ERZ500990.324-NODE-324-length-17220-cov-4.590329_pt1 | contig 17220 bp, 11 predicted proteins | sample MGYA00248876_ERZ500990 | MGnify/ENA primary metagenome ERZ500990 (study PRJEB25958, sample SAMN03398517) | human skin metagenome | study: EMG produced TPA metagenomics assembly of the Human Skin Microbiome Metagenome (human skin metagenome) data set.
TTTCGTTGTCACCATTTGACACTGCGTCAGCAGATATATGCGCCGAATCTGGCGCGTCATTGTTGTCATGGTCTAGGTAATATCTCGGGATTGATGATACTTCTCGCTCATTCGATAGTGCATGCTTGACCCCACGCTTATGGAAAGACGCTTGGCTTTGTGCCATGTCCAAGTATGTTTTTTGAGCATTATGGTCAACAGGACACTTTCTTTCTTCTAAATACCTTTCGCGTGTCTCATGATCAACAGGACATGTACCCTGCGATGTTTGATTCGGGCTCTCGGACCTAAATCTCTTCATCACTGATTCTAGAGACCACCATGCCATGGTACGCAGAAGCGAAGTTGCATTAGTCAGCTGCATAGACATGTCCTTTTTTACGACAGCTCCAGGGTCTGCTTCCACGTCCGTTACCTAACGGCGATGAGCAGCGTCAGTGTGCGTGAACAATCGCACCTGTGCCTGCATATCATTCGAGAGCATTTTGGCCCCATTGTCGAAGTATGTATGCAGTCAGAATCCATGTCTAACCTGCGTAGAGTGTCGCACACGTGCTTCTTCGTCGAGGCCGTCTCACGGTGCCTGAGTTGGTCCGTTACCTCAATGCATCTCCTGTATCTATTCCCGGACACCTCACCCCACAAAGAACCGAACTCGCATCAAAAGCATCTAGTAGGTTATTTCCTTTGCGCGTTGTACAGCAAGCGCTCATTGTTTTGATCCAGCATCATTGCGTCCTGCACTCCAAGCCCACCGGTGACGCATTATCTGGCGAAGAGTATTTTGAAATTAACCAAGAAGAAGTGCTTTGTCGTTTACGCTTCGGAACATACCTGTCTTTGGCTCATGCATGGGGTGGCGATGATGCTCAAGACATCGTTCGAGTTCTTTTATACCACGGCCAAATGCGTGTTGCGGACATACTAAGCGCGCTTACACATTCAGACGAGACTCAAGTGCCTGATGCTAACCGAATCGCTCGTTTGCGTGTGCTGCTGGTCAGTATGCTTCAAGAGTCAGTTGTGCGGCCCAGCACACCCATTCAACATGTCTCGCCTTTAGACCGCCAGCTGACGCTAGAACTGTCTCTTCGAAAGACGCAAAGGGGTGTTCCAACGGCTAAATCTCTTCGCGAAATTAAAGCCAAGGTTGAATCTATTATTAACGAAGAAGATCATCGTGATTGGGAAGGCAGCTCCATTGGCGATACTGACGGCCTTCGCCTGGGTCTGGTAAGGAAAGCATCTAGTGATCAAAATCGTGACAAACGACAAAAGCGGCGTTCCAATACCGATGTGAGCGAATCGCGTGACGATATTGATATTGATTCGAATGTGTGGCTCCGTGTACATTACGACTTTTTCCACCTTCGCTTGCGAAACGACATTATCGTACGAGCTGCGACATCTCGATACAATTCAATGACGGGTGAGATTATGCGTTATATGCTTGAAACCGACCGACCTGGGACAGCGCCGTGCGAAAAAGATGAGCGTTCTCGGCCTATCTCTGTTTCCTCACTTGCGCATCGAATTCCAAAAGACACTCGCATTCAACGTGGATTTGATAAGCGTTCCATCATGGCACAATATGATACGAAACGGTCGGCTACGCCGACGACAAGCGAACTCTTGGCCGAGTATGTGGCTGTACTGACGTGCAATGACAACATCTCCTCGTCTGTACACTCCACTCGTTTCTTGGCGCCCTGTAGCTCTGGCACCGTATCGGGCGCAACAACTGGCACACGTGTCGCCTCAACCTTCACCGTCGAATATGTTAATATTATCAGGCAACTACAACTCGACATGGTTCGTGATGTGGTTGTCGATCGGTTCGGTCCCATCGCTGGCCGCATCTTTAGCATTCTTGTTGAGAAGGGCAAGCTTGAGGAAAAGCATATTTCTAAAATCGGTTTAATCTCTATGGGTGAAACACGCGATATCTGTTCGCGTCTTTTTGCTGCGTCGATCTTGAGCTTGCAAGAAGTACCCAAGAGCAATGAACGCAACCCTCAACGTACATTCTTTCTTTGGTATGTGGATGCGGTTCATTGCAAGTCTTGGCTCCAGGATCAACTCCATCGCACTCTTATTCAGCTGAGCCGCCGCCGACTTTATGAGCAGTCCCAAAAGACTTCTTTGCTTCGAAAATCTGAGCGTACTGATGTACGAGAGGATGCTAACAGTCTACTCACAGATTGGGAGCGCAATGAACTGGCATCTTTGCGTGCCGTCGAAGAAGCGATTACCGTGGCCGAGGCTCGGGTCGTTCGAGATACCTTTGTGCTGCAGCACTTTAGCTGATGACCTTTCACATCATGATGACTAATCAAAATCATATGGATTGGCGTCCCTGCCAAGTCTGTGGAACTCGTTTCTGATGTAGAATTTAGACTAATGTGTTGTTCTATGTTGTTTAGCGATCCGTGGTTGTATCACAACTACGAGTGTTTACGATAATGGACAGTGACTTGGACAATGCACTGATCCAAAGCGAAGCCTTGTACTGCCTACGCCGCGAGCAGCTTGTAAATCTGTGTAAGCGCCGCGGCATCAAAGCGCGTGGCAAAGCACCCGAACTGGCGGACTTGCTGCGTCAGAGTATCCAAGTTCATCAGGCTAGTTCACCTAAACCCATGTCACCTGCGCTTGCCGAATATCCTCATCGCTCTCCAGGAGCTTCGTCACCATCGATATGGAGCCCACCTATGCACTCACAGAGCCCTGCGCTTCCTCTGCATACGGGGCAATCAAGTCCAATGCTGCATCAGACTATCATGGATCGCACCAGTAGCCGCTTGTCAACACATTCACGTTTTAGCTATGCGTCTCCGGACATGGGCGCCCCACCTGTTGATTCGCCATCATCTCCCGTCGGTATTACTACACCCAGAGTCTCCGGGCGTGGCTATGCTAGGTGCGCAAGTCCCCAGCCGAGCCTGCCCGATATGTTACCCATGCAGATGATCTGCGAGATTCCAAATCAGGGCACCGATGTCGGTATTGATTCAAACTCCGCAACTGAGAAAGAGTCACCCGACCGTACTAACACGTCCGAAGATGCCCTTGATTGGCTCATCAGCGCCATAAACGATCAACCTAATGCGTCAGAGGGCGATGCGCCAGAAGTCGGAGCTCCTGCGAGGTCAAAATCAAAGCATTCTTCTATGGATGATGCCTCGCGTGCAACGAAAAAAGAGCGACCCGCTTCTGCGATGGAGCTGCGCCGTCAGGACCCAGCGTCTCCAAGGCCAACTTCACCGCAGCCAAGGCCAACGACATCTTTGGACGATACACGAGCAATGTCACATGCTCACGCACACTCAGCAGCTTCGTCTATATCTACACCGCTCACGGATATACCCGCTTTTCAAGCAGTGTCGGATTCCCGTGATGAGTCGGGTACTCTCACCTCGAATGCGCCATCTTCGCTCAGGTCGTGTTCGCCCATCCCGTCTCCAAATGGGAATCGGCAGAATGACTTACCGAGTCACAATTATTCACATCACGTTAAAGCGAAGGCGCCCTCAGCCCTGGCTTCTGCCGCTAATCTCGAAAATGTTAAAGACGTATCTAAAACCAAGTTCCCTAAAGTATCTAAGATGGCGCGCCGAATGCGGTCTATTCTAGAGTCATCGTCACCTGCACAGGCTACGAACTTGAACGAATTTTTGCATTCAAAGACCACTAAGCGTGCAAAGTATGCTCGGGCAGAATATGAGGGCGTGACAGATCCTGTACTGTTGAGACAGGCGCTGTATTCCTCTTCACGGATGCCCACTACGACAGTGCCTGTAATCCATACGAGTCGAGCTGAAGCAGATGAGAACAAGCCGCCCATGGCAATTGAACGGGCGCGTTCGCTTCGTACGACAAGAAAATTGGATGCCACTCGTAGGTCCGTCCAAGGCAACACTCAAGCTATGCCTATGGACAAACTTAGGCTGGTCAATGCCCTACGATAGTTGATTAGTTTTTCTTTTTTTACGATTTATGATATTTCCCTGTACAACTATCATAACTACCGATACACTGATATTCCGTAATGATGTCAGTGTCTGGAAAAAAGAACTCAAGTGGTCTTAGAGCCAGGCGCGTCAGGCGATTCTTCGGTCATGAACGAGTTTGCTTGATCAAAAGAGGGGCTTTGTTGGTTCACAGGATCCACAAACTGATTTAGGAAAGAATCAAGATCAAAATCATTTTGGGAGCTTCCTGAGACACCGTTCACCAAGTTTGCCGGTGAAGATGGATATGTCGTACCAAGGATAGATGAGGGTACCACCCAACCAGGGTTCCGCGAATCTGAAAGAGTATTGTTCTTAGAATCGAAAGATTCATTTTCAATCATGTTACGCGCCTGATTTGGTTCCAGGCGAAGATTCTTCACCAATGTTTGGATCTGGTTCTGAAGTTGGTTTGTTTGATCCATATTGTTTTTGGCCTCTTGATTCAAACGCTCTACATTATGGAAGAGTTGCTCTTCAGGAACCAAATGATCTTTTTCGTTCATTTGAGGTATAGGTTGCCGCCAGGCTGGAGGCAAGTTGGCCATCAAAGAGCCATAAGGTGTGATAGAAGTCGGCATGCCACTTCTCGTATTGCTGCTAACCAAACCGGGTGCATTAGTTTTTGTGGAAGAAGGCACATTGGGTGGTGGTTGCTGGTTTATCGTATGCTGTAGCGACCTTAGAAGCTGCGGGTCCAAGCGGGACATATCCAAATTTGAAGCATTAGAGCCCTGTCCTTGGTTAGCCAGAATGTTAGCCAACCAGGCTGAGCTATCGTTAGAATCTGGTAGGAAGTTACGCAATGTCTGGTCTGATTTCCAAGCGTCTGAGTCAGTGGAATTGCCATTTAATATCATATCGGGTGTATAAGAGGAAGGGGATGCAGGTGTCATGCCCATTTTAGGGGATCCACCATCTGTGTCGCTTGTAGCTTCTGTGAATCGCTGCTCTGCGCTGACGGGCGTAAGCTCTTCGGTATCTAAATTGGAGGCATCTTTGTCTTCGGCCATTGGGTCAGCATAAGGAGTGTCACTGATGAGTAGTCGTGCCCGCTTCTGAGGGCGCACGGGTCCTCGAGGCGCATTCTGGGAGAATGCATCGCCCTGCGCTGAGAAATCATGGGATGTCGCACTTCCATCCGGAGGCATGCCATAGTTATGATAGTCGGCGCCAGAGGGGTTTGAAAGAATATCGCCCACGTTTGATGAACCAAATACACTGGCAAGGAAACGCAAAATACGATTAATTGTATCTTGTTGTCGTCGAACTTGTTGTCGGTTTTCGAGACTCTGCTGCCATAGAGCCTGACTTGAATGCTGCAGTTTAGATAATTCTTCAATGAGTGTTCGCTGATTGTTTTTCATGCCCTGGATAGCGCCAAGCAAATTCGACATTTGAACAGAGCCAACAAAGTTGGACACTTCATGAGAATCCCCCAGCATATCATAATCACCTCTCGTTAACGCACCACTCATAGAATTTATAACACGGTTCGTTTCATCAATAGAGTTAGAATGATGCTGATCTCGCTCTTTCCCACTCCGCTTACGCTGTACCTTAGATAATAAATCAGGGTGATCGCGATGGAAACATTGATTTGAAAACTCCCAAAGTTCATTTTGAGAAGGTTGATCCGATTTCAAAGCACCCTGCTGCAAGTGAGGTACTTTATGAAAACCATACATGTTTAACTGTCGAACGAATGATGAGAAGTTGTTGTGCTTGAAAAATCGAGGCAGCACTTCTTCACCAAACCGCACATGGTTTGGAACGAGGAACGTATCACCAGCAGGCGACCATCTTATGAGCTCATCAGTGTTAGGATCATCGACCATACTGCGCAGCTTGTTAAGGAATGCTGGGTTATTCCTGTTCATCGCGGCTGGCTGTGGCGTCTCTGTCGATGACTTTGATTGCAACGTCGTATTTGCCATCAGCCTTAAAAGATTGCGAAAGTCATGCGGATTTTATGGCCTTTTTCTTTATCTATTCACGCCCAACTTCTCCAGAAAGCTGTATGGAGATCCTCGGCCAACCTCTCTTCCACCGTGCAAGGGTATAGAAGACCCATCAGGGCGATGTGGCCGCAGTTTTTGCGATCAGTGGAGGTCACGTGGAAGCAACGCGGGACTTCGCGGGAGGAATGTGGCAAACATATATAAAGGGAGGCCGGATTTTAATTTATCCCCCAATCCGCGTGGGTTTAGCTGTAGGAGGTGTCGAAGTCTTGCGTCCGTGATTGGGCTGAGATCCATGTCTTCAAGTGGTCCTTTACAACTTCCTCAAGCTCAGGCAAAGTCCACATCACAGGCTCTACCACAACAAAAGCCCCTCTCCCTTCCCACCCAAAGCAAGGGCATTGATTCTACGTCCTCGAATGGCTCAAAAGAAGATGGCAAGCCCGATGTAAAGGATACCCCATCCGTGCCGCCATCCATTACGGAACAAACTTTGTCGAGCATGCATGGCATAGTTCCAACTTTACAGTACGTACTCTCCTGAGGCATTGGACAAGCTGACGCTAAACAGAAATATTGTGGCCACGGTAAACCTCGAAGCGAGATTGGATTTAAAAACCATTGCGCTTCACGCACGGAATGCTGAATACAACCCCAAGGTATGCTTGTTTTGTTTGAGTATTAATTCTTTGTACAGCGTTTTGCAGCGGTCATCATGCGTATTCGTGAACCCAAGACCACCGCACTAATCTTTGCATCGGGAAAAATGGTAATCACAGGTGCTAAAAGCGAAGATGATAGCCGCTTGGCTAGTCGCAAATATGCACGTATTATTCAAAAGCTCGGATTTGAGGCTCGTTTCAGTGAGTTTAAGATCCAGAACATTGTCGGCTCGTGTGACGTCCGCTTCCCTATTCGTCTTGAGGGTCTGGCCTACAGTCACGGTGTCTATTCTTCTTATGAACCTGAGTTATTCCCCGGCTTGATATATCGCATGGTGAAACCCAAAGTTGTATTGCTCATTTTCGTTTCCGGAAAAATTGTACTCACTGGTGCAAAGGTGCGAGAGGAGATTTATACCGCATTCAACCTTATTCTCCCCGTGCTGTCCGAATTCAGGAAACCGTGAGAAGACCATCTCCGAAGATACCTGTGCCAGCATGTTAGGACTCTTATTATATGTATTATGGATGCGATGATCATAGATGCCTGTAAAATGTATATGCAGTAAGGGTCATTTATTATGGCTGGCGTCTCATTCTGTCAAGGTGAGTATGTTCGTGAATGTCGATGGTCTGCCACGTGACTGCAAGCGACGGCTTGTGGCTTCCTCCGAGAACTTCTTTCATCCTCCCGTACACTATGGCGATGCATCGTTTGAGTAATATGATGTACAGAGTCACTGTGCGGCAAGGACTCACTATGCTCTCCCATGGTCGTACAAAAACCGCAGCTGTTCCACTTTTTTGTGCTTCTATGACAATGAACGGCACATCTTCGCGTGCTTTTTCCCTGTGGGGGGCTAAAACCACGAACGAGGATGCTCGAAAGGCTATCTTTGAACATGGTGAAGCACTCGCATCGAGTGTGAAAAATGCAAGTCATGATGTCCAAGAGAACCTGACTGATGTGGGTCTTTCGATTCATGACCGTATTGCCCATGCGGAAAGCGCCATTAGTTCAGCTGTCGGACATGAAAGTGAGGCCATTTCCCAAGCAGCTGAAACAGCGTCAACGGAGCTGAAGGCGCTTGGTCTTGGAGGCTATTCACCCTCTGGACTGCTACAACAACTTCTTGATGCAGTACAGTATTATACGGATCTTCCATGGTGGGCAACGATTATTGCTGTTACATGCGGCATTCGCCTTGCCATTGCACCTCTCATTGTGTACGTTCAGGGCAACTCGATCCGATTGTCGAACATACAGCCTCAAATGCAGGATATGATTAAGGACATGGAGTATGCCAAGTCCACTGGCAACCAACAAGAAATGCAAAGCGCCGCCATGAAAGTTCGTAAGCTGCTTTCGGATAATAATTGCTCGCCGTTCAAGTCTCTTCTCTTGCCGCTTGTCCAAATGCCCGTCTTTTTGTCTTTCTACTTTGCTTTGGATCGACTCGCAAAGGCACCACTTCCTGCCCTTACCACTGGTGGTGTGGCTTGGTTCCCTGACCTTACAGTGGCTGACCCATACTACGCGCTTCCTGCTATTAGTACCGTCATGACACTTCTTGTTCTTGAAACTGGTGCAGAGACTGGAACAACGGCAATGAATCAGAGTCAGCAGGCCCGCATTGTTAAGTATATACTCCGGGGTGTTACCGTGTTAGCTGCCTGGTTCATTTCTAGCTTCCCCTCTGCCCTGCTATTGTACTGGTCTACAACAAACACATTTTCTCTTGCTCAGTTACTGCTTCTTCGCACAAGGTTTATGAAACGCTTACTTCGTCTCCCCACCAAAATTGAGCACCCTGTCAAGCCGCACGTTAAACAAAAGTCTTTCATGGAAAATATCCGTTCTAGCATGAATAATGCTCGCAGTAATTCGGGTGGCTATGCCTCATCTCGTCGCCCTGAACCTGCGTCATTGCACCGCAAGTCGGACAACACTTCCCAGAACTTGAACCAATCACGCTCGCGTGCCTTGGATGCGCTCATGGCGGATACTACAAAATCCAAACAGCAACCCTCTAATGTTGCAAATGAAGTGAACCATGCTGAAAAGCAATCAAGACTCGCTGCTGCTCGTGAGCGTCGCCTTCGGCAACGAAATTAAACCCTTTCTCTTCATGTAGCTTGTCATACAAACGATGTTTCGTACGAAGCCAATCAGCTCGCGTCAGGATTGCGTCTTAGCGCCTAGACCGTGCCGCCTGGAGGCAGCACTAGAAGTGGCTTATGTCAGACTAGGTACATGAGGGGTTGCTTTGTGGTGCGAGCTTCTAGGCTTGCCCTGTTCCTAGGTGCATCGAATGGCTGAGCCTGTGTTACAGGATGGTCCCATTGCTTCTTACATTGATTGTATGTATTTAGCGTATGTCTTACAATTTTAGCGACGCTCGGTTTGAACTCATCTTCAGCGAGTCCTAATACAACACCTGTAACCAGAAAGAGCTGGACACATGCTTGGCATCGCTTTTGCAAGAGTGTGTTGCCTCATGAAGCATCTATATCAGAGGCAATTTCTGAAGCAGAAAAAGCAGCATATGAGCCTGATGAAGGTGTGGAAGAATTTGCTGAAAAGCTTAAATATACGATTGTGTCATCCTACCTACTTGGCTCGACGTTGTCCATTTCTATGTACGAGCGTCGACGTGAAGCTTTGCCTCAACCGAAAGACTGGATACCCTCTGTTGAAAAAATATATTTTACCCAGATTCCACCAGCATGTCATGAAGTATCTGTCCGGATTGTCGGATCTTTGTCTGTCATGCCAATGGTTGTCATCATTTTGATGTTGGCTACGTATTTCCATGCAAGCCTCCCACTTTCTTACTGTATTTTGCTTTCTATTGGATTTGATGCTCTAGTTACTTTTTTGGGTGCATCTGACGTACTTTCGTGGTCACCTCAAGTGATATCCTGCGTGGTTTCGGCGCCTCCCGCTCACCATCTGCCATTCCTTGCGCTCAATGTACCGAACCCTGTTTGGGTAGTCGATGAACGTATTTATTTGCAAGTAAATATACTACATCAAATGCAAGAATTTGTTAAGGCTGCACAGGCAATGGATTACAGTATTAATGACGCACTAGCAGCCATACAAGAGGTTGAACTGGTGTCACGAGGATACAAATTATCGTCTCCATTGGCGCCCATATCTAGGTTGGAGGCAGCCGCCAGTTTTCAATCTGGTACAAATATGGAATACAATCAGCGCTTCAGGTTTCCATTGCGACTTTTAGCTCTTAGAAAGGACATGGTCGATGCATTGGAAGAAGTCGCTTATCATTGCAATGCTGCGCTGCATCGATTAGAAAAGCACATTGAACTTGGTGATGTACCTCTTTCGCGAGGACTTGCCACTGTGCGGCAAAATCCCATGAAGGATGTGACGACAGTCATGTCTTCTCCTATACCAAGCTCATTCTCTTCGCCTGTGTATGACACGCCGGCACGCCAACCGAAGCGCAAAAACTTACTTAATGATTCCAATCGTCAGCAATGTTCAAGCACAGTTTCTTCGCCATCACTGCTCAAGAACAACAGGTTTACTGGATCACCATCCCCAGAATTCTCACAGCAAGGATCTGAACGATATGATCGCTTATCTCTTTTATCGGTCCGCTCACACTTTGAAAGTATGCATTCCGCGCGTCAGTCACTACTGTACGCTCTTCTAGGTTTGGACTGGGATCGCATTCATATTGACTCAACATGCGAAACGCTCGATACGTTCTGGCGGAGAGAAGTACTTGATGAAGTGCTTTCTGCATTAACTAACCTCTTTTGGCAAATGACGTCATATATGGGAAAACAGGTGCAAAAACATTTGCATATCGAGGAGCCGAACTCTGAAGCGTCTTCCACTGCACCTGCTCTTCAAAGCTATGCTGGCTTGAGTGATTACTTGTCGGAAATGGGACGTACACTACGGGCGATTCAGTGCAAACTACATGTATGCTGTGAAGAACTGCATCTACCAACACCAACATTGCATGGCGTTCAAAACGAGAGTCTTCCATGCACTGAAAATAAAGATATGATGAGGTCCATCTTTGACAGCGTGCGTGAAGACTTACTATCGCTGTCATCTGATTGGGAAGCGGGTCAAAATATTATTTATGGAACGGCCTTGAAAGATTCACCATATAATACCAATACAATATCTTCATCTTCTGAATCGTCTTCGTTCACTGAAGACAAGGAAGAAGGGGGCAGTATACCATCGTCTCCTTCGGCAATGCATGAAAATGTCGAATACCTTAGCGGTGCGCAAGGTCCTCAGATATTTCATGATCTACTTCTCGATTCCACTTCGCCTTCACATCTGCCTACGCCGATGGGCCAAGAGGAAGTGTTTGAAGGCGATACGTCGTCTGTGCCTGCTCTATTTCCAAAGTCACAAATGACGCGTGCCGAACGAATTCGATTGAAAAATGAGAGACGTGCGAGTCTTAACGTGAATACAGACATTTTTCAGCCTCAGGTCATGGTGCATGAACTCAAAGGTGTTCTCGAGCGCCGGTCTATCAGTATGCCCCTCACGACGCGTAGCGAGTCAGGTATCGTGTAGTTGTGGAGTTGTTAGGAAGACCACGTGGCCCTTGTGGTAGGCATCGCGTTCGCAACAGGCGACACTGGAAACAACGGCCGTGGACGACGAATAGCTTGACACGGGCAGATATCGTTCTGACCTGTTCGAATATTGATAACATGGCTACTTCCTATGACGTGTTGCGCTCACAGATGCTCGCGACGCGTGCAGGTCAGCCAGCTTCACTGAATGCTATCTCAGATGCTTGCCTGGAACCAGGGCCCATGAACCGGTTGTGCTTATCATTGCGCTCAGGGATTCCATCGCAAGTAGACTGGGCCCTGCGAAAGTTAGCTATGTACACGAGCGAAGCGTCAGATAAACTAATTTTGGCGAATTATCCTGGCCTTGCGGAAGCACTAGCTGATTTTTTGCGGCGCTTGTTCCTTGCGACGCATGGTGCATCTCGTTCGGAGTGGGACGTGATGCAGTGTCCACAAAACCTGAATGGACTCATTGTCGATCAAGGAATAGGCGGGGATGACAATGGGGGCTTCGCGGGTATTGCTATGGCCAGTGTAAAGTTGACACATAAACCACCTTCTCCCGTTGCAGCTACTGAGCCATTTCAGCCATTCAAATATATTCGCGATGCAGCTCTTTTGCGTCGCACTCTGGAATCTGTGCTTATATTGCGTAACTTGGCACTTAGTCAAAGCAATCTCCCATCGATCGCACAAGTTCCACACTTTCTCAACCACCTGTATGGCGCCCTTGTACTTGATATTAAAGGTGTGGCAATGGAACAGTGCGCCGATATTCGCATAAATTTGCTCGACATACTCGAAAATCTTGCACCACATCTGACTTTAAGCGATTGGGTACGACGTCGTTTTGTTCTTAATACTGAAAAGGATACGACTCCTCATTTCGTCGAAGACCGACTTTTCGTAATTTTGTATGACTGGATTAACACAACTCAGGACCGGGCTCTCTTGCTCGGATCATTGCGATGCCTTCGTGCGTTTGCCTCCAATGCACAGAATTCCCAAGTGCTTGTCGAAGTGGACATGGCACTACATCCCACTTCACTGGGTCTCGTCAAGCGATGTCTTTTGCTGCTTCCACTCACACAAGATCCAGAGCTGCTGGAAGCTGTGTTGGACCTGTTGTACCAGCTTTTGACCATTGATGATAATGCACTCATGCTAGGCTTGGATAATGTGCCAACGCACGCTATTATCCACTTCCTGGCGCGGAACTTGTCTCTGGGGAAATCGGTGTGGGAACGCGATTCGCCTATGATTTCAAATCAGCACGCATGGTGGGCAAGCCTTGTGCCTAACACTCAAAGAATTCGCCAAAATCGCGAATGGGAACGACGTGAAAAAATGTCTCCCATGGAGCGGCAGCGATGGAAAGTGCTTCCATCAGATATTCGCTCCCAAATTGAGACATTGCCTGAACCTGAGCGGGGCACCCAATGGATGAAGACGTTGTTCGAATACGATGCACAAGGTGAAGTCACACAGATGGACTTTTGGATTGCTTATCGCGACCAATTCACACCTATTGCTAACGCAGGAGGTGCGCCTCTGCAGCCAGCTGCCAACCTGATTCGTAATGTTTCACAAACATTCCCTGGTGCTGCTGCAATGGTCATTTCTGGTGTCGCCGGTGCTCAGTCGCGCTTTGTCATTCGTGGCATAGCTCCACGGATCCGTGAGAGTTTGGCCGGGCCATCATGTCCATGGGTTGGGTGTCCAACGCCACAGGCACATACTTGGGCCAATGTGCGAGAACACTTGGTGTCACATGTGACTCATTCTTCTGATGGCTTGTGTCGATGCCAAGGATGTTCTTTTGCCGCTTTGTCGAATGACGAAGCGTCTCAGCGTGCCGAGCTGCATTTGCATGTGCGTACCCACTTGCCACCCGTACATGAACAAAATATCATATATGCCCCATCTGCCCCACCTGCTTTGGGCACACACGAGCGCCCTAGTGTAATTACGTTCGACGTGGAACGTACGCCATCGATACCTACAGCCTTGGCCGGACAGCCACCGTTGCCCTGTGGTATTGCGTTTCTTTCGGTGCTAATACTGCGTTATGTTATTCGCATTTCGTCTATCATTCTGAGACGTGACGGTTATGGGTGTCCAGGCTATACATATGGCGGCGCTGTTGCTTCATCCAAACAGCCAAGTGAAAGAGACGCCATGTTCGGATTTCCCTTTGCCTCGTTGACTGATGACATCCAGGCGCAAAACGACTCTGCAGCAAACATGGAAGACCGCTATGCTCAATCTGCGATAAAATTAATGCAGGCTGCCACAAGTATCGAAGACGTGTTGGTCGAGACGTCTTTGCGGAACGATATTCTGTGTCGCTTAGCCAATGATACATTGGTGGCGATACGACCGGTAGCGGATGACAATGCTACTGCGAGTAAAGACTATTGAGTTGTTTCTTTTCCTGTAGCCTGCTTTGTTAGCTTGCGCTTTACACGCTAATACATGATATGTGCGCCCTGCATGGCCCATCATTAAAAAAAAGCTCCGTCATGCAGATCGGCAGTCTAACATGTGCGAAAGTCGCAAAAGCGACGAGAAAATCTTTTGGACGCAATGCGTTGCCCATATACCATGCTTTAATATACATACCTTGTTTTGGTTCTTTGTTATTATACGCTGTACAATGGATCCACAGTGTTCCCATTCATCCAGAATATCACGTTGGATCGTAGAGAACACACGGACATATTCTTCAAATGCCTTACGGATTTCTTGCGCCTTGCCGCACTCGAAGCGCTCCACTTCCAATTTACAAAGCCGCGTTACCTCCTCGAAGCGTGTACTAAGAGCCGCATATGCAAGTTGTGTATGAGTCAATGCGTGGTTCTGGGTATCAATGTGTGTTTCATTCGACTTCGCATACTTCGATCGAACGCGAGATAGCTCATCTTCAGCGCACTGCCATGCCTGCCATACTTCTTCACGAGATTGAAAAGCTTTGCGGATACTTCCGACAAGGCGTTCATACTCATAAAGAGCGAGCCCAAATACATTTGCTTCGTGATCAGCAAGTTGAGTGCATGCTTGGGCAGAGCGCTTTTTCATATCACCCAAGATGGCAAAGCACGTTGAGACACTACGCGACATGCCACTGCTTGACAACGCCACAAGACTGTGGTACAGTTGTAAGTACGCATCGGCTAGCTCTGCTCGTTTGTGGGAAAGGTTAGTCAAAGCGTCACAAATTTCACTCATGCGTGTTTCAAATTGGGACAAATAGTTTAATTGCGAGATAAACCAGTCATCAGGCTCTTGAAAACGGTACTGATGAAATGCATGGCTCCAACCAAAGTACGTCTTATATTCCGGGGTTACAACAGGACCTTTACGAAGATCACGCTGGTGTATATCGGCAGTAAGATTTCCGCTCTCCAAAAACAAGGCTAGATCATCATCTTGTTGAAGAATAGGATGTTGGAGCATTTTTAGCAGTGCGCGTTCCAAAAACCGACGACGAAACTCAACTAATTCGGGTGCAAACCGGCCGACTTTGACCTTTTCGGGAATAGGTGGTACAACCACACCTGGATGATTGTGCACCATGGCCGCATGAAGCCATCGAAAATCATTGTACCGTCGAAGCACAGAATATTCTGGACGAGAGAGCCAGGGCGCATTTGTTTGCACGCGTACAGTATACACAACATGCGCAGTCATCGGATCTCCCACTCGTTGTGGATCTCCCACACGTACACAAAATTCCACTTTTGGTTGTTCCTGCACGTCGTTTTCGTGTTCATTCGGCGTCCGAGTTCCATACCGCTCTTCTTCGTCAGAAATAGGCAGGGCAGTCTCTGTTTCTTTAGAGCTGGACCCCGTTTCATGAACAGATTCACTAAAAGCCTCACTTGCATCAGATTTCTTCACGTTAGAAGACAATTCACTCGCACCTTGTATTTCAGCATCCTCTTCAGGAAGGGCTGCCTCCATCGTAGACGAAAAATCATTACCAAGCTTGGATTCACCATGCAAAGGAGCTGGGCGATCACAGCGCTCCAAGTAGTTGCGCCACCATTCATCAAATGGGACACAGCTTGTATCAATACCTAGCTCCTTTGTGGCCGATATGTCCAGCTTACAATGACCAGGGCGTTTAGTACCAGCATTAGGATCAGCCTCGTATTGAGGATCGAGATGCTGCACCGAAGACACTTCCTCTTTGCAAACGAGGTTCCACAGCCGACTGAGTACAAGGCACATGTCATACTTTGTCATAGCCTCTGGAGCAGAGAAGTGTAGCGTTTCGGGCATGCCAGATGAATGAAGCTGCTTCTTGTACAGAGACGCCAACTGTTCAATCACGTGTGCTACGTCCGAGACGTTGGTGGGATATCGCACGGCATGAGCGTCCATCTTGATTCGCTTACCATTCGATCGAATAGAGTTCAGCAGCACATTGACAGCTGACTCCTCATTATACAATGTTTCGCCATAAAGAACCGGCAGTCGAAGGTTCGTAGCATAGCCTGGCAATGCGGCATCCAGTACCGCGATTTCACCTTCCCGCTTACTCATTCCATATGCATTCAATGGATGCGTAGGCGAATCGACAAAGTAAGGTGGATTTTGCCCATCAAATACATAGTCCGTAGAGATATTGAGTAGGTAAGCAGGCGGGTTCAAAGTGGCACATGCTTGGGCCAGAATAGCCGGTGCATCGACGTTCAGTTTTCTTACTGCCACCGGATCACGCTCCACCACATCTGGGCGTCTTTCGGCAGCCAGATTGATAACAACATCGGGTCGTTCACGCTGTATAAGACCGTGGATGGCCTCTGCATCGGTAAGGTCGAGCTTGACGAGAGCGCCAGATACGCGAGAAAAGGCCAAGCCTATTACTTCGTGACCGGCTCTTGTGCATTCTTGCATCACTGCGCGCCCCAACAGGCCAGAGGCGCCTGTGACGAGCAATTTCATAACGCGAGTCGTAAAGGCGCTTCAAGTGGAAACGCGGGCTTTTGAGCAACACAGCAATCTTATATAAGCAAATGTAACTCAAGCATAGTTTCTCAGCGCCTCCAGGTGTCCAAGGGTGGATGAAAGGCTCAGGACATGCGTGATAGGAATGGGACCAAGGAAGTTTGACAAAAAGAACCCCAAATATTGAAAGTCGAGATCCACAAGCTTGGGCATGTACAGTGCTAGTACATGCACGGCCATAAAAGCACCTGTGGATGCACCGAGCAAGGTCGTGAAGTTGGCTAGTATGCGCGCCACAGTCTCTAGAGCATCTCGAACTGCATAAGAAGATGCGCTGCTGCGCGTTCTAGAATCTTGTGAATCCATAGAATTTATCAAGTTGCCAATTCTCCCAGACAAACGCTCACTGCAGTAAAATGAACTCAAACACAGTACAATCGGTATGATGATGCTTCTTGGATTCACATAGATCGCGACTAGTGTGCAGGCAAGAATCAGTGTCAGCAATTTTTTCAGCCTGGTGGGCTTGGTGGCCGTCATGCGTGTGTGAACGAACCAATCGTCTATCATCTTGTCAACGAGCTCAATGGATAACAAGAAGCCAAGACTTTGCAATGCATACACAGAGTTGATCCAGTCTTTTTCTTTATTTGGCAGCGACATACTCAACAAGCCCAAAAATGAAATGCATCCAGCACATGCTGGGACATACCAAGGAATCTTCCCCAGCTTGTACACTTCTACCATGCGGACGCAATTCCAAATTGCGTACACAAAGTAGATAAAGCACAAGAAAGAGGCGAGAACATATCTAAGCGTGATGGGCGCCCTCATACACAGAGAATAGGAAGCAGGCCGTTCGCAGCATTGAAATACGCGAGCATACACAAGGACGCGTCGAGTGTCGAGGTTTAGTCATCATATGCACCAAGAAATGCACACAGTACACTGACGTCCCTTTTGGCGAACGTGCCATGGATGCAGCGTGGGAGGAGGCGCTACGTGTCTGTAAGAAAACAATCAACGAAGGGGAAGGTGCAGAACAGGCATCTA
>ERZ500990.327-NODE-327-length-17162-cov-4.667329_pt1 | contig 17162 bp, 14 predicted proteins | sample MGYA00248876_ERZ500990 | MGnify/ENA primary metagenome ERZ500990 (study PRJEB25958, sample SAMN03398517) | human skin metagenome | study: EMG produced TPA metagenomics assembly of the Human Skin Microbiome Metagenome (human skin metagenome) data set.
GCAGTCCTTTTTCCTTGATCCGGTCCATGAGCAATTTCTGTTCTTCGCGCTCAGCAGCATTCTTGCGCTGCTTCTTCGCCTTGAGTTCAGATAGGCGCTGTTGCATGGCAGCAGGACCGGATGCTTCTAGCGCTTGGATGGAAGCAGAAGCTGTCCTAGCTGGCTCGTCGTTATGATTATCGTGCACAATCGTTGTCTCATCACCCACGGAGGCTGTCGTAGTATCAGCTGCATCTGCTTCTTCAGATTGACTGGATGACTTATGTGCTTGGCTTGACTGTTCTTTCTCGAGTTTCTTCGCCGCTTGTTCAGCACGGAATGCCTCCATTTCCGCCTTGGTGCGTCGGTGTCGGCGCGGTTTTTCCGGACTTGGTGTGCCATTCGATGCGTTAGAGACAGACTGCTGCGAAAGTGGTACGTCTTCATCGTCATCATCATCTGGCCGCTGGGTAGACTCAGCAGAGCCAGCTTCTGGCTCTGGCTCGGGTGCGGCCCCTGGCACAGGTTCCCGGACTGGCTCTGCCCGCTTGGCCGACTTGCGCTTGCCATTTGGCGGCTGGGGTGCATCTTGTGACATCTCGTGCAAGTTTGCAGAGACCTCTGCCATAGATGTCTCAGCTACGTCAGGACGAGGCGCTGATTCTGAGCCCGCATCGTTCGGTGGAGCGCCAGCAATGTCATTGGCGACATTATTTGTCGACTTGGAGCGTCCACCACGACGACCGCGCGATTTAGATGGCGTTGACGAGACGGTGGCTTCTTGCGCTTTTCCAGCAGAACCAATCTTGGCCTGATCAAAGTCAGCGTGCAACGTGACGACAGGCTCGCGTGACGCATAGACTTGAAACGCACGGATATCTTCTTTGTCTTCCAAGTCGATGCTCATACCATCAGATGCTTGGTACGATAAGGCAACGGGTGTTGATGAATCGAGTCCGTACTTTTGTTGCACAATTTGGCGGGCATGATCAAGATTAAATGTCGCTGGTGTAAGCAGAAAAATACGTACGATCAAGGACGCGCTGAAAGCCCTTTCCAAAAGAGGTACGAAAAGCCAAGATGGTTTGCCATGTGGAGTCCATGGCCATTGTGAGAGATGAATCATGAATCGGCTGAGCATGTTGTGATTTGCGCCGCTTGGCTACGGGCGAAACTTGTCGGGAGTCCCCTGGCGTCGTCATGTTGTTCGTTGGCGAAATTTTAGACTTTTTCTTTTTAAGGTTCGCAGGAATAGCCTGTACTTTTTTTGCCGTGTTAGGTGCTGGAGCACTGTGCGGCTCTCCCGGGACAATGGACGTCATCGTACAGACACGACACGCCAGACTAGAACGCGTCCTGCCCATCGGGACTCGGTCACGTGATCGCGTTCGATCTGGGCATGTACGCCCTGCCTCGATTGCGGGTCCGTAGTCATCATGTATCTACAAGCTAAAAGTCTGTAGCACGGCCACCATACGTCCATTCAGCCTTCCACCGAAGCGGATCTGTCTTGGGCCCGCCCACTTCGCCAGTATCTGGGTTCACATCGCCATCAAATTCCGTATTTGGTCCAACGCGAGCGTCGGGATGAAGGTTTTGTGGCTTACCATCCTCGTTGTTGGTAGTAAATGGCATGACATCTGATCGTGAGTAATGCATGACATACTTTGTTTCTCGCGCACAAGACGCTCGAATTCTTGCTGTTCCTCTTTCGGCAATGGAACAGGACCGACACGCTGGAATGGGGCATCCGAAGCCATAATCTTGGACGCATGGAGCAAGCGCACAGGCATGACGCCATGCCGAGATAAGCGAGTCAGCATCGTCATTATGAGTATGTGGCAACGAACAAAAAACTATAGACTGGCTCAGGGAGGGGAATGGCACCTCCACTTTGTAGTCTGGCTGAATGAATCAGCGAGAATCACCGCGCACGCTGAGCTGCAGAGAAAGGACGCAGAGAGCGTGTGGATGGACTGGACGGGATGCCGTGGGTGCGAGAACGGATCGAATCGAGGCGCGGGATGTTGGTTTGAGCTGATCGAGCATCAGCGGGGCGTAAGAGAGACGACCGCCGACGCCGGTGTTCTGTCATGATACGCGTGCGAGGACATAGAACATTTTCCTGATCGTATGATGCCGCCGCACTCGTGCGTGAAGAAGGTGGTTTGAATGGACCAGGCTCGAGTTTGACGCCCGTATCCACGTCACTCGCGTCCGACTTGAGGGCTTCGAGTGGAATACGATTCACGCGCTTGAGGAAGGGAGAGGGCCGCTCTTCCTCGTCCATCAAGAGCCACTGTGGCTCTTGGGGTAAGCAGTTCAAATTCATCGGCATAGTACGGGACGTTGGCATGGATGGCTCTTCTTCCTCTTCGTAAACGGCATTGGGCATCGAAGTGCGCTTGGGCGTATCGCCCGTCCGTGCTCGGAGCGGCAATGCTTCGCGCCACATGCACGAGGCATCCTTCATCGAGCAGTCGGACATATCGGCTTCAAGACGTCGCATGCGGTCTGAACTAGGTATGGCGCTTGTGGGTGCTTGGCGTGCGGGCTCATCGTCATCGATCCACTCGTCGTCCGTAAGGCGGCCTTTCATTGGCAGAGACACGGCACCTTCCGCCATACGTGCGCGAGGTATTTCTTCGCCTTTGAGCGCTTTTCTCTGCCTTGTACGAGATGGCTTAAGAGAGGTATCATGGGAAGACAGAGAAGCATGCAATGCATTTTTCTCTTCTAATTCGCGGCGCAACTGTGAAATGGTCTCTTGCATACGACTTTTTTCCACTGACCACTGCTGGAGTGACTCTTCACGACGGCACAGCTCCAATTCACGCTGGTTGAGAAGTAAAGCACGTTCATCCAAAGCTTTGGAGCGTGAAGGATAGTCGGACCACTCTTGCACTTCCTGCGTCTGCAACGCTAACTTTTGCTCGCGCGCTTGCAAAAGTGCTTCACGCTTTTCGAGAGCAAGTGCTTGAGCGTGTAGACGTTCCTTTTCAACTCGAACATGTTTGTGTAAGACAGCAATATCATGCGTGCGGCACGCCATCTTGATCTGGCGGATCTGAAGTAGCTGCCGCGTTGTGGGACGACGGCGGTGGTCAAGTTGGAGCATGGCATTAACGGCCTCCTGCAGATCGCGAGAGTATGGCCGTGGGAGGGCAGGCACGGCCCCCTGTTTGATCTTTCGAGTAAGCTCAGTTTGATTCGAAGCATCGAAAGGTGGGCACAGGGCACAAAGCTCATACACAATACACCCTAACGCCCATACATCCGACTTGATGTCGTATGGCTGACCTGTGGCCAGCTCGGGGCTCATGTAATATGGTGTTCCCACGTATGTGTTAGCAAAAGCTTGCGCCGCCATCTGCTTGCTCAGGCCAAAGTCGCCCAGTTTCACATTCTGATCGGCATCGAGAAACACGTTTTCAGGCTTGAGATCGCGGTGCAAGATGGCTTGCACTGTGCGGGGTGCACCGGACATGGTTGGTGCCACAGTGCGGTAATGGCATGCCTCCAAAGCCGCAGTCATCTGCGCAAAAAATGACCACACACTTTCCTCAGGAAGGTGAGTTTTGGTGCGACGGCAACGCTTGATCACGGTGCCCAAGTCGCCACCCTCACACAACTCCATCACAATGTAGAGAATGCCGTTTTCCGTGTCGACATAGCGCTCTTCGTAGCGTACTACGTTGTCGTGCTGGAGCGTCCGCAAAATATTGACTTCCGATACGATATGCTTTCTATCGCGCTCATTCATGCGCTCAAAGTTGAGCTCCTTGCGAGCAAACAGCATGCCGTCCGACTTGCGGCGAACTTTGCGTATCAAACCAAATGTGCCATTTCCGATCACATCTAGTGCCTCGTATCCCTCCAGTACATATGCGCCACCACCTGAAGTTGGCCGGGAGCCAGAGGCTGCAACTGCACGCATGCTTGCAGGGGCAGTCGAAATGGAACCGCACGACGTGGGAGTGGGTAGCACAACCAACACTTGTAGGTGTTACTTTTCCACGTGGTGAGCACGTGACAGTAAACGCCGCGAGGCGCATGTGGTCTCTACGCCCCAGGCACAGCGCCAACGGTCGCGGCGCCACGACGGCCAAGTGACCTGCCGACGCCAAAATTGACGTATGGACGAGTACTCCAGGCACGAGTGGTGTCGGTTTGCCACGGAGAATGGCGGTATCGGATCATGTATAGCCGCAATCACGTGTGCAGGGAACAGGCACGCGGAACACTTGGCGTTTCGCAAAGGCGACCAGGTGACGATCCTATGTTGTTTGGTGCATCCGGGTGACAGCAAGTATCCCCAAGGCTGGTACCTTGGATTTTGTGGATACATGGTAGGTTATTTTGATGGCGCACACATGGAATCCGTGCCGCCACTCTTGGGTGTGGGCACACTTGATCGCAGCGTGTCGCCCAACGAGCGTCCCTTTGCTAAGCCTGTCTCACTACAGAGTTGTACTTTATCGCCCAATGAATTTCTTGTCCTGTATGATCCTATATCGATGCGTGAGACGAAGAAAAAGAACGCGCCGCCAGTACACCAGGCCCTGTTGTTTCAATCCCTCTCTCCTCCGTCGTTGCCTACAAGCGAAGAGTACGATGACGTGTATTCGATCTACGATACATATTTTCGCCCAAGCACGTTTGTGGAGCCCGACGTGACTAATGGGACCCAGGAGAAGGAGAAGGATGAGCCCTTGACACCGGAAAGACCGATCGACAAGGTGTTGAATGTCGTGCCAGAGCAGGTGCCCAACCGCCTTCTGCAACAGGATGACTCGACAGGCGGCTCAACTCCACTAACGGATAGTCCGTCGCTCTCGTCTGCTGAGAGCTCGTTTCATGCTGCAGCTATTACCTCGCCCGCGCCCCAGGTACGTGCGCAGCCAAAGACAGAGCCCATCCTGTCGACCCCGTCTAAGCAGTCGGCTAGAATCTACGCGTCAGCGACAGGATCACCCTACCACATGGCAAGGAGTCGAAGTCAGCAGGCGATGGCATCTTCGCCACGCCTGCCGCGTCATGGAGGTGCATATTCTGCCACACCTCCTACTTCGCCGTACCGCGTGGCGCCTACGATCACGTCGCCTGCATCCATGGCTGGCAGTGGTCTAGGGTCAGGGACATCGCGTGAATCGCCCAGCGCGGGTCCTGCACCTAGTTTGTACGGCTCGCCCCGCTCCAAGATGACGCTGGACGTCTCGGAACATGCTCTGTCGGATCGGGCGCAGCTCTTCCAGCTGTGGACGACGTTGCTCACAGACCGCTCGCCCACATCGCGCACGCTGAAAAAGGCACAGCAGCTCGTTCATCTGGGCGTGCCAAGTGCACTTCGTGGTCGTGTGTGGCTGCTGCTGGCCGACAAGCAGGTGCAGCCCAAACGAGGTGTATTCGACCAAATGTGCCAGACGAGTTCAGAGTCACAACAACAACCCGAAAAATACCAATTTTCTATACTGATTGAGCAGGATCTCCATCAGTGCTTCCCATTAAATCAGCCATTTAAAGGGATGGGTGGGTCAACGCGCGACACAATTCGCCGTATTTTGCACGCGTATGCATTCTACAACCCCAAGGTCGGCTACACGGAGGGCATGTGCCTGTTGGTTGGCCTGTTGCTCACGCATTTGCATGCCGAAGATGCTTTCTGGTTGCTGGATGCCATTGTGCATGGATATGGCATGGAGCACATCTACACAGGAGATATGCATCGCTTGCACGTGGACAATCTTGTGGTGGATGAGCTCCTCCGCATGGTGGATGTCGAACTGCATCGACAGCTGCGTGACCTAAGCATTGAGCCGATCATGTTCCTGCCCGGGTGGATCCTCCCTGTCTTTGTGCGCACTCTCCCATGGGCTACGCTAGTGCGTGTGTGGGATATGTTTATGTGCTACGGCTACACATTCCTGCTCCGCACAGCCGTGACAATTTTGTGCTTGTGCCGGCAAACTCTGCTACAGCTGCCGCATGAGCAACGCCGCATGATGGTTCTCCGCCACCTCGTGTTTGTGCCGCCAGGTGCACTGTCGGAAGTGAACGTGCTGAACCGTGCCCTTGAATTACCAGTCACGAATAAAGAGATTGTGCGTATGGAAGCCACGGCGGAACGACTTTTGCAAGAGCGCGTTCCTTCAGATGCCACTTTGGAACAAGAAGAGGGGGTAAGACGTGCCCCGTCGATGCAAGGCAAGCCCATGACGAAAAAGACCCTGCGGGTCTTGCTGGGACGTAAAAATTAGGTAGAGGGATGGACAATGCGAACGGTACGATCGAATCCACAAGTAATAATGTGCTCCGTATCTTTCTCATAGAGTACGGCCACGCCCTTGATGATGGTATTGCCGCCGTGCCGCCACGAGGCAGCAGATAAGTCGTCGTCTCTGTGTTGGCCGTGACACGGCACACGCGCATGAACTCGGCCATCAAGTCCAACGAGTCGCAGAATACCATCTTCTCCCGTGATCCATGCACCATCACCTTCTTTTCGCCATGCATGTCGTGGGCTGGTAAAAGAGGAGGATGGTGACTCGGTCCATAGCGTTGAGTGTCGCTTGTCGGAAAATAACGGCATGAGAAGGAGGCGGGAGAGGGAGTGATCTGAGCCGCTGTTCAGAGCGCACGAAGTGCCGTGATCACCCGTTTGAGCAGAAATGTATTGGCCCGACGGGTGCATGGCCAAGTCTAATAGCGAGTAACTTGCGTGAAAGTCGTCTGGATCAGGATTTGTGTTATACGTCAACACATCCCAGGCGGTGGTATGAGTCGGCATGCCAACATAATGCAGCATGACGCTCTCCCGAACTGTGTATACGAGCCATGCGCGTTCATCAGCTTGGTCCGGTGCACCACGAACAAACAGCAGAGCCTCGGGATTGGACGTCAGCGTAATGGTATGGCGACGCACGTAGCGGCCTTGCTCGTCCTCATAGATGTGGATGGTTTTGTCATAGCCGGCACTGGCGAGAAAGCGCGCATCGTGACTGAATGCAACACGCACGGCAAAGCGGTGGTGATCACGCAGGGTCTGTATCGGCGTATCATGAGCCAAATCCCAAACAACAAGCATGCCGTCCATACCCGATGTGACAGCATACCGTGGGTTGGTGGTATGCTGAGCAAAACACAATACGGCAGCATGGTGCCCATGTGGCTGGGTATCTTGCGGTGCGGAAGGCTCCAGCATACCGACGACATCACCTGTGGCCAGGTGAGTGATAACGACACGCTTATCAGCGCCAGTAGTGGCAATGCATGCGCCTGCAACACCAGGGTACGTCACAGGCACAACGGAGAGGATATTGCCCAAATGCAGATAATTCAACGTCCTTTCCAATTTGTAGGTGGGAAACTGCGCTGTAGGCTTTGCTGCGTCTTGGGGCAGAGGCTCGAGGGCCGTGTGGGCACTGGCCCTTGACGCAGCATATTCCACGAGCGTGCGAAGATCGCGAGAGACAGAATTGTAAGCCGAGTTTGCGACATGCTCGCGTTTACATTCTTTTTCAAAAACTGCCAATGTTTCTGGATAGTTGTGCGTACGCAGGAAGGTGGCGACTATGTCTTGACACACCCCCAGGATCGTTGACATGACTTGAGCTTCGGAAAAAGTGTCACTTTTCTCCACACACTAAAGGGCCTTTCTTGCGCCACGTTATGCCACCATCCGGAGCCTTGGCTCCAGAAGCACGGCATGCGCTCGTGCACAAGCTGCGTGAGCCAGTCGAGACTCCAAGTGCATCCACAAAACCCACGGCACCTGGACCTACTGATCCCTTTGAAGGTGCTCAAACGCCTCGCCGAGTGCCACGTACTTTTTCTAGCGACGCTTTGCCACGAAAGCGCATTCTGACGCAGCGCCATCTCGATCACTTTTCAACGACAACGGCCTTTTCTGAGATTCTAGGTATGATACGCGCATGTAATGAAGCAATCAAGGGTAAGAAGCTCAACGAAAACGTCGAGGAAAGTGTGCCCATCAAGGCCGTCTTGCACATTGTAGCACAGGTCCGGACTTTAGTGGACGAAACACCTCGCGACACTGCATCGGCACAAAACTCGCGCTTTGGCAATCCAGCTTTTCGCGAATTGTATAAAAAAATTGTCGAACGCGTTGATACCTGGATGCAATCACTACCAGGTCTCGAACACGACGCACGAGCGCGTCAAGAGCTGGCCGTCTACTTTAACGAGGCGTGGGGCAATGCCAAGCGCATAGACTATGGCAGCGGTATGGAGCTAAATTTTCTGTGCTGGCTTCTTTGCCTTGTCAAGCTAGGTGTACTCGACCTGGACCGCGATGCCAAGTCACTTGTGCTCCGTGTGTTCTGGACCTACATTGAGACGATGCGCGTCGTCCAGGCAACCTATTGGCTCGAGCCGGCCGGCAGCCATGGTGTTTGGGGTCTTGATGACTACCAATTCTTACCCTTTCTCTGGGGCGCTGGCCAGCTTATGGACCATCCGTACTTGCGCCCCAAATCGATCCACGATAGGGAAATCGTCGACGAATGTGCCCCTGCTTACATGTACTTTGCTTGCATCCAAGCCATCAATGCCGTCAAGACTGAATCTCTGCGCTGGCACTCACCCATGCTCGATGACATCTCTGGCGTGCGTACTTGGAACAAGGTGAACCAAGGCATGATTAAGATGTATCGCGCTGAGGTACTCCTGAAGCTGCCCATTGCACAACACATTTTTTTTGGTGAGCTTATCCAATTCGGTCATATGGACGATGATGACGCCTTGGATGTGGAAGAGGACGAGCATGGCCATCGATTCTCTACCCATGAGCCTCATGGTCATTACCACGGTCAGGGACAAGCAGCTGGATGGGGCGATTGCTGTGGTATACCAATCCCTAGCGTGTTTGCTGCCGCTGAACAAAAGCAGGCACAGGACCGGATTCCTGTCCGCCGAATTCCATTCGATTGATATTGAGACATCACTAGTATAGAAAATAAAACTCATATATCACTATTTCATCTCCATGCATAAGGGTGGGTCGGAAAGCAGCATTGAGCGACCCAAGCAACAAGGCTCACATGATCATCCACGTAACATTGCATTGCATTAAACGAGCACGAGACTCTGGCCTGCTCCCTCAGGCGATACAACGAAGAAGTTGTCCTTCTCGTTGGCCGAGTAGTGCTTCGTAGCATCGAGATGACCAAGGAAAGCAAGTGTCTTGCCATTCTCGTTGAACTCAAAGAACTGGCTCATCTGAGAGCTATCGTCACTCATCGAGCAGTCTTGGACCTGGAGGTGCTGGTCTGGCTGAGCAAGAGCGGTTGGGCGGAGGCACTGCTGCTTTTCGCTGCCCTTCGGTGAAATGATACCGTAGTGCATCGTACCCTTGCTTTCGACATCCAAAATGTTCGACTTGCACTCCTGGAAGACAAGTGTCAGTTCGTCGCCACCAGAGAGCACCAAATCGCTATCCTTGAGCATCACAGTCTTGTCATCCAGCTTCATCATTCCAGTAGAGGTGTAGTTCGTGCACTGAAGTTTTGTGACAAGCTTGCTCGCAGCATCGTTAATGTTCTGCTCATCTTTTGGCACAGCCTCGACAACAGGAGCAGGCTCAGAGGGAGGGGCAGGGGCAGGGGCAGACTGGGGCTCAGGCGCAGGGGCAGAGATGGGTGCGGATACGTCCTGCGAAACGGGAGCCGCCGATGCTGACGCGGCAAAGGCGGCGAGGAGACTAGCAAGAAACGCGGTGTACTGCATGGTAGAGACGTTCGTGACGCGGATGGAGCCAAGAGTCGTTTATATATACACTACGTGCATCACAGACTCCTCACCGAGGTCAGATTCTCTCCCTTACACCTGTGGCACTTCTACATGCATGATATGCAAAATGTAATTGGTTGAAAATAAAGTGTCCATGTGCCCAACACCAAAAAGGAAGTAAGAACACAGCCCTCTTTAGTCGCGCTGACTGAAATCGAGGCCCCAGAAAAAAGGGGCTATCACATGAGTCTAGGGGCGATGTTGTTGTTGATCGACAGGTGTACGTGACCCTAATTGTCGCGATCCATGCCTGCAGGTGAAATTACACATCCGTCACGAACAGAGGAAGTATTCCTGCTCACGGCTCTCCGGACGGCTGCCTTGCGGACGGATGGTCGCAAATTGCACCAAGCCCGGCCTGTGAGTGTTGAGTTTAGCGAGCGTCTAGGCTGGTGCCAAGTGCATGTGGGTGATACCATTGCCATTGCTTCTGTTAATGCCACTCTGTGTGAGCCACGGAATGATCGGCCCTATGAAGGCATTGTTCAAGTTCATGCGAACCTCACACCTATGGCCGGCGTTGAGTATGACACTGGTGGTGTGCACGGCGCCACCGAGTCTCGTGAGCGAGAAGCTCTCTTCGAGCGACTGCTGGAAAGAGCCGTCCGACACTCTGAAGCGGTAGATCGCGAGGCACTTTGTGTCCTGAGTGGAAAGGTCGCTTGGTGCGTTGATGTATCCGTTCACATTCTGGCAGACCAGGGTGCTGCCATGGATGCTGCCGTTCTGGCGAGTATGCTGGCTCTGCGACAGTACCGCCGTCCTGAGGTCACTGTGGAGAATGGCCAGGTCACGGTGCACTCGCCAGATGAACGCGTGCCTGTACCTCTCGCATTACATCATGTGCCACTCTGTATATCGTATGCGGTTTTTGTGCTAGTGCCAAAGAATGATCAAGAGCGCAGCTTGTTATTGGCACAGTCTCCCACTCTACCCCTCGATCACGCAGACTCAGATATGGAAGTGGACGGTACTTATACCAACCCGAATGTCACTGTGGCACTTCTTGACCCATCCTTGCTCGAATGTACTCTCGCCCACTCAAACATCACCTTTGTCATGAATGCGCAACGCGAAGTGTGTGTACTTGATAAAGCAGGTGGCGTAGCTATACCATACCCAACCATTCTGGGCCTTTTGGACGGTGCAGCTGCTCGTGCGCGAGAACTATCGGACTTTCTCGAATCCCAGCTGGCTGAGGATTCTGCCAAACGAGTCCTCTCCATCCGGTAGCTGGTTTGGCTTGTAGCATAGCTCGTATCTACTCCTCCACTCGGATCTTGTGGACCTCCGGTCATGGCCAGTGACAGTGCTTCGCTCCAGCCGGCAATGTGGCGTGTGGGGTCTACACCCCATCCTATGTTGGATAGGTTGGGCAATCCTTTGAGTATAGAACCACCCTCGTTTGACCCACACCCAGCCTATCTGAACTCTAGCCAGTCACGCCACTGGACCTTTCATCCCTCGGCTCTAGCGTCGCTACGCAGGGACACTCACGAAAAAGTATGCGACTCCATCTTACAATACGTATCTGAAACACCAAATTCTTCTCATCCTGAGCTTTTAACGGTCGAGGATGAAGTGGCCATCATGCGTTTTTACCTCATGCGCATCGGCAAACTTGTCAAGGCAGTAGGCCTTCCGTCCCTGATAGAAGCCACGGCCATGTCATTTATGAAGCGCTTTTATCTGCGCAACTCGTGCATGCAATTTCATCCCAAGCTTATCATGCTCACAAGCATCTATCTGGCATCTAAGGCAGAGAACTACCCTATTCCTCTAGCTCATTTTTGCGCCCAAGTGAACAAAAATGCAGGGACTAGTGCACAGGCCCAACAGGCTCCTTCGGCCGTGCGCGGTGATGTGACAGAATCCATTATATCTCAAATCGAATTCGGAATGGTACAGAGCCTCGATTTTGAGCTCGGTGTACACGGTGCGCATCGTGCCCTCTACGGATTTATTTTGGATATCCAGACAGTCATGCCACAGTTGACGCAAGAGGATCTTCTTCTTCTGGCCGGAAAAGCGCAAACATATCTGCATCTTTCGCGACTCACTGACGCAGAGTTTTTGTACACGCCGTCACATATCGCTTTAGCTTCCTGTTGGATGTGTCACATCTCGACTTCGTCATCTGACAAAGAACCCCTCCTGGGAAAAGATATCGTAAAGAAATGGCTTGAATCTAAAGAAGAACGGAGCGCGCAACTATTTAAGCAAAAACGATCTGAACGAACAGCATGGCAACAAAAAAAGCAGACGCTCCAGCATGAGACCTTTTCTCCAGATTCGACTTTGTCACAGGATTCGTCTTCACACGAATATCCCAAGTCCAGTCATGTATACGACTTTGGTCTTTCTGTGAGTCGAGTCGAGTCGATATTAAACTCTATTTCTCAGTTGATTGAGTCAGTCATTAGTTCTCCTATCAGCGCAAGTGCACCTAAGCCTGCTATTGATTTGGATCGTGTCAAACAAATTGATCTTAATTTGCGCGGCTGTCTGAGTGTGTTTGATGCTATGCAACAAACCCACTCGCGGAAACGCCCAGCGGATCAAGATACGAACGCATCAAAACGCGCGAGATTCCCAAACGAAGATTCTGATTCTGAAGATTCCTAAGTACCTATTAGAATCACTAGTTTTAATATGACTTCATACTACCTGCATCATATACGTTTTTCACCACACTTGGTGCACACATGGTTTGAGCACACATGCATCACACATATCTGTAAGCATTTCGTCAACTTACGTTTCGGTCCTGTAAAAAACCTCACATCAATTTTCATTTCCATTGCAACTCGCATTACTGGTGTCTATTTCGAATTTCCTACTTTGATCGACTTCAAACAGGCAAAGCACATAGTCGATTGAATTCACCCCTCAGAATTTTCATACATTCCCGATCACATTACTCCACTTTAGTACAAAGTGTACGTGAACTTGCTGGCGTCCGTGTACATCGTCCAGCCATTCGAGTCGGTGCTTGGCTTCTCCGTGGCAGGAGCGTCACGAACCGTCAAGTCGTCAAAGATGCTGGCATCAGTGTAGATGGTCCAGCCGTTCGAGTCAGTAGAGGGACTGGATCGCTTCTCAGGAGGTGGAAGGAAAGCCGAAGCGAATTGAGCCGAAGTGCGGTGTGTCGATGGCGACATCGTCGATTCTGACTGCGACGAACTGCTCTTCCAGTTCAGCACGCCAGCAACATCCTGAGTGTTCCTAGCAGGGGCAGCGTTCGAAACAGCTGCTGTAGCGGCGATGAGGAGAGCAGCGCAAGAGAAGTACATGATAACTTTGTTACTGGTGACTATGCGAGCAGTTGAAGCCTTAGACTTTATATACACGTCGAATGCTCGAACACGCTGGCTCAAATTTTCATCAAGAATTTTCTGCACAATTCAAGTCAGTAACCCGGTAAGAGGTTCTTGCCTATTATTGGTTCTTTTTAAAGGAACATTTCAGGATTTGAATTCCCCATCAAAAATGACTCAATCACAATCACCCATCGGGCATCGTTCCATTAATTCACTGTCGCTATTTTTGGCCAACAGTGCGTCAGAATAGCTCAGATGCAATAAATCCTGTCGTTTGCATAGTTTCTGACATATTATAATTCGACTAGACGCTAGTTAATAATCGTTTCATTGTTGGGACTAATCACCTACTTTGTTATGTGTGTTTTTTTTTTTGTTCACGCCAGGGGAAAAACGTGCGCATGGGCCTAGCACTTTCTGATGCGCAAGAAAGATAGTTCAGATCGCGGCTCGCGCGATGCACCTCCACCTGCAGCCGTAGTTCAGAGAAGCACGGCCATGGAAGGCTCAGGCGATGGCGATAACGAAGCAGCAGTGTTTGAAACCCGACCGATTGAGCGGCTAGAGGAAGAAGTCGTAAACCGAATTGCTGCTGGTGAGGTGAGTTATCCTTTCTCAATATGCGTGCATGCGCTTGAACGAGCGTAGTTCTAACGCCTCCGTGTAGATCATTCATCGACCTTCCAATGCTGTGAAAGAATTACTTGAAAATAGTTTGGATGCCGCTGCTACACATGTAAAAATTACACTGAAAGAAGGCGGAATCAAATCTCTCCATATACAAGACAACGGTCATGGAATACGGAAAAATGACTTGCCTCTATTGTGTGAGCGATTTGACACGTCTAAACTTCGCAAGTTTGAAGATTTAACGAACATGACAACTTTTGGATTCCGTGGCGAAGCTCTTGCTAGTATTAGCTATGTCTCAGCTGCAGTGCACGTGGTATCCAAAAGGGCTGATGATATTTGCGCATATCGTGCCGATTTTTGTGCCGGCACACTGTCCTCTGAACCCAGGGCGTGTGCCGGCACAAATGGAACGTCTATTATGGCGCAGGACTTATTTTTTAATACGTCTCAGCGTAAGCGTGCTTTGCGTTCTGCGTCAGAAGAGTACAATCGTTCGCTTGACGTCGTAACAAAGTATGCGCTACATTATGGGCCTCTGGGTGTTAGCTTCTCATGCAAGAAAGCAGAACATGTGAGTATGGATTTACAAACTTTGGCTGATGCTCGTACTACCATACCTGACATGATTCGTACAATCTATGGCTCTCACCTTGCGCGAGATCTTCTTCATTTAAGCACTTTTTCTGATGCAAAGCTTGGTTTCAAGGCAGAGGGATGGTTTAGTAACGCCAATTGGTCTTCCAGGAGAATAACGTTTATTTGCTTTATCAACCATCGTCTCGTTGAGTGTCCATCACTAAAGCGTGCACTGGAGTCCGTGTATGCACAAGTGCTGCCTAAAGGACAGTCTCCTTGGATCTATGTGGCTCTTGAGATCGAGCCAAATCGTATCGATGTTAATGTCCATCCAACAAAGCAAGAAGTGCATTTTCTAGATGAGGAAGATATCATTGAATTGATTACGGCCCGGGTGCAGGACATTTTGGCCGATCAAAGCTCGTGTCGTGTTTACTCAACGCGTAACGCGCCCTTAGGTCAAGTCGTATCTGAGAACCAAGTGCAAGTGCTTCGTTCTCGTGGACATGACCCCCGACATCTTGTTCGAGTCGACAACAGTGATCAGAGGTTGGATGGAATGGTGCAAATTCCCAGCACTATTTTACGCACACCATCCTCTGATAAGATCTTGCAGAACGAGTGTAAACTCTCGAGCGTCCAGGAACTTCGTCAAGAATGCCTAGCATCACACCATGTAAGACTTACAAATATCTTGCAAAATCACTCGTTCGTTGGCATCGTCGACTTGCAGAAGGGCCTCAGCTTGATTCAACATAACACACAGCTGTATCTTGTAAAGCACGGCCTGCTTATCGAAGATTTTGGGTATCAGCTGGCACTCAGGCAGTTTGGGTCGCTTGCTACAGTGCGCTTGGATCCGGCACCATCGCTTTCTGAACTGATCGGTCTTGGTTATGACAGGGAGCCGGCTGATGAGCAGAAAGCAGCCTTAGGTCTCTCTCGAGAGCAAGTAATCGAGCGTGTAGCTCGAAAGGTTCGGAGTCATGCTGAAATGCTAAGGGACTATTTTGGACTGTGCATTGACTTGCAAAACAACACTGTGTGTGAAATTCCTACTTTGCTTCCCCAACATGGGTCTTTCGGACTTTCGCTCGAACGCTTGCCGTCATTGTTTTTTCGTCTTGGTCCCCAAGTCGATTGGGATGATGAAAAAGGATGCTTTTACACGATGTGCAGAGAGCTGGCACTTGCTCATGTACCGCCAAGCTGGGGCACTTGCACGAATGATTCACGACCAGACATGGATGAGAAGGAAGCTTGGATTGTACAGCATGTATGGTTTGCACAAATGCACGGGTCTCGCGGACGCTGTGTCGTTACCTCATCATTGCCTGAAGATGTTATAACACAGGTTGCAAGCCTGCCAGATTTATGTAAGTATATCAACCCGCTGTGTGACACTGACTCGAAATAAAGACCGCGTATTTGAGCGCTGCTAAATTGACATACTGGATAGGGTATACACTATGTATAAATAAGACGGATTTATGTGCGCGCATCGATATTAAGAATAGAGTTGCCAGCTCCGTCGTTGCGAAGAATGTATCGTCACTTGGATGCGCCAACATCAAAGACACTCAACAAAGCAAAACATGCATAAAAGAGGCCGACTGGATAAGCCACAAGGACGCGTTGATTCTGCATATTGAGAATGGAAACGAAAATGCCCGAGGCAGACGTGCAGCACCACAGAATAAAGAGGGGCGACACAATGAAGCCCACAAGCCCGTCTAGCTTTATGAACACATTAATCGCGCTGAGCAAGCACAGTGGAAGCAAACAATACCCCAAGACACTTGTGACGCGAGATGCATCAATGCCGCCTTTTGACATAAGATTAAGCAAAAAGTAAATAGATATGACGCCCAAGAGGCCGACACCATATACATATCCAAACTGGGACTTTCCCGAAAGAAGTAGCAGCATGCCAAAAATAAAACAAAACAAAAGAGGCCCTGCTAGGTCTGTGTCATCCATCATATGTGCATCTTTTGGATGCTCTGGCGAGAACTTGTGGAATGGGTTCAAGACAGCGAGAGACTTGTCTAATACATGCGGAAGGTTAATATCGAGCTCTTCCATCAGGCCTGGTTCACCTGGAAGACCGCCGGTCCCAAATGCAGACAACCATTCGGATGCCATACTGTCCATACCGCGTATATGGCAATGTGAAGGAACGAGGTCGGTACCATTGTCCATTGTTGCTCCTAGGCCGGGGGAATGAAGTGTATAACATGACTAAACATGCATGGGACTTAGCCACTTGATCTCGATTTTTTTTTTTTGGCATCGCCTACCTGTACACCATTGTGTTTGAGTGGCCATGCCTCAGAATGACTACATTGAGGAGCATATCAAGCGCCATGGACGGCGTCTCGATCATGAGGAGCGTATGAGAAAGAGAGAGGCAAGGAGTGCCCACCGTGCAGCCGCACAGGCTCGAAATACGATTGGTCTCAAGGCTAAGATGCTGAACAAGAAACGTCGGGCGGAGAAGGTGCAGATGAAGAAGACCATCAAGCAGCATGAAGAACGCGATGTGAAGAAGGCTGCTCCACCAAGTAACCCAGACACTGCACTCCCAGCATACCTGCTTGACCGCGAAGGCCAGCGGGATGCCAAGGCCTTGTCTAGTGCTGTCAAGGAGCGCCGCAAGGATAAGGCTGCTCGATATTCCGTGCCGCTGCCACAAGTCCGCGGGATTGCAGAAGATGAAGCATTCCGCGTTGTTAAAACGGGTAAGCGCAAGCAAAATGGATGGAAACGTATGGTTACAAAGGCCACATTTGTAGGTGACAACTTCACGCGCAAGCCGCCAAAACTGGAGCGCTTTATTCGACCTAC
>ERZ500990.328-NODE-328-length-17140-cov-7.521452_pt1 | contig 17140 bp, 17 predicted proteins | sample MGYA00248876_ERZ500990 | MGnify/ENA primary metagenome ERZ500990 (study PRJEB25958, sample SAMN03398517) | human skin metagenome | study: EMG produced TPA metagenomics assembly of the Human Skin Microbiome Metagenome (human skin metagenome) data set.
ATGGCTGAATTCTTAGCAAATCCTCCTGCACAAGCTATTGGACTTGCTGTACCGAGTATGCCGGTTGGTAGCCCCGGTATGGAGTATGAAGGTAAATTCATGCCTTATAAGGTAATGCAGCTTAATAAAGACGGCACCACAGAAGTTTATGCCGCTATTGAGTCTCCTCAGCAGCAGCTGTAGTGTTGTCTTAGATGCGAGTAGATTCTATTAAATATCGAAATACTATAACTACTCCACTCTCAACTCTTTATAATTCATTAATTTTAAAAGGCTTAAAATTTAATAACTTTTTAGCCAAAAATTGCAAGCCTAGTATTTACAGGGCTTTAGAAAAAAGAGTTGAGAGTCAGGTATATATTAGAATTTGTATTCAATACCCGTACCTACGATAGTTTCATCTTTATAGTTGTCACGGCTGATTTGCCCTGCATAAATATGACCGGTTGTGGCTTTATTGAATGCATATTCTCCACCAACTGCGATTTCATTTACATCAGCATCTTTTACGCCTTTCTCGTCAGTGGTATTAACATATTGTGCTTTAACTGCCCAAGGGGTATCAGTGATTTTATATTTACCACTAATAAGCCAAGATTTTTCATCTTCACTGGCTTTGTTAACGCGGTTGTTGTTAACGATGCTATAATTATCGTAGTATTGGCTTTGTTGGTATAGAGCACCTAAAGTTAAGCCCGAAACCATATTCATTTTGCCCATATCTAAACCAGCAACCAAACGCCACGTATTATCAATCACGCCAGTATTTACATTATTAGCACCCATGTCTTTATCATAGGCACCACCTAAATAAATACCATTTTGGTCATAGGCTAATGACAATGAATAGCCATTATCTTTTACTTTTCTATCACGATAGACTGCAGGTATTTTTTTAGTTGTACCGTCAGGATTTTTAACCTCAGTCGCAGCTTTTACTAGAACGTCACCATCTGTATCAGTTTCAGATAAAGCAGTAGCTGCCATAAAACTCACTGGCATACCAACAATGGCAGGTGATTGATAGGCTAACGTATTGTTAGCGCGATTTTCACCTGAAACGCCCGCATTCGCCATATCAAATAAGGTGTCATTAAATACGTCAACTTTGTTTTGTACAAGTTTTAATGGGGTATCATGACGACCCGCTAGTACAGTACCTAAAGTGTTGTGGGCTAAGCCTACATAAGTATTACGTGATTTAAACTGTTGGCTATCGTCATCAGGGTTGATTTGATATTCTAATTGATAAATAAGTTTAGTGGTGTCAGTTAAATCGTCGTCACCTTTAAAACCGATACGTGATTGATTAGAGGTAAGTTTAAATGTATCTTCATCTTTTTTATTAGATGCGTCGTAGTCTGTACTAACATAATCTAAGGTTAAAAATGCTTTACCATATACAGTTGGCGCAGCATGGGCAGCAGTGATTGAAGCTAAAGCGATGGCTGAAGCGATTGCGATTTTTTTCATAAGGATTTCTCCACAGTATCCTAGGTGAAACTACACAGATGCGTAGCAATTCTTTTGTATAGATAGATTTTGCCAACAATTTGTTACAAAACAATGAAAAAGTTAACAGAATCTAAAACTTTCCTTGTGAAATCAGAGTAATTCACTCTGAAACATTTTGCAATATTTTTATGCCATAAAAAAACCACCAGTTACAAATCTGATGGTTTTTTGAATGATTGATATGTTTGATTTGCTAAAATCTAGTTAGCTTTGAGATTAAGACGGGCTTGATGTAACAATGGCTCAGTATATCCGCTAGGTTGTACTGTACCTTTAAGGATAAGATCGCGAGCCGCATTGTATGCCCAAGTGTTATAGTCATTTGCCATTGGGATATAGGCTGGATCGTCTTTGCTTTGCTCATCGACCATTTTTGCCATACGCTTTAACACATCATCGACTTGCTCAGGCGTGACAATACCGTGCTCTAACCAGTTGGCGACGTGCTGACTTGAAATACGTAAGGTAGCGCGGTCTTCCATCAAGGCAACGTCGTCAATATCTAGTACCTTAGAACAGCCAACCCCTTGGTCGACCCAGCGCGCTACATATCCTAAGATACCTTGAATGTTATTTTCAAGCTCGGCAGTTTTTTGCTCGTCTGTCCAGTTGGTATCCGTAGCAAGTGGCACGGTCAAAATGTCATCTAGCTTGGCAGGCTCGCGGTCTTTGATATTATCTAACACGTCCATGACGTTGGTTTCATGGTAGTGCATGGCGTGAAGCGTAGCACCTGTGGGTGATGGTACCCAAGCACAAGTCGCGCCTGATTTTGGATGATTGGACTTGGTGGCAACCATTTCTTTCATGTTGTCAGGTTTTGCCCACATGCCTTTACCGATTTGCGCTTTACCAGGTAAGCCCAATTTGACGCCCATGTCTACGTTCCAACGCTCATAAGCATTGAGCCAATCGGTATTTTTCATGTCGTTTTTACGGACAAAGGGACCGGCTTTCATACTGGTGTGCATCTCATCACCGGTACGATCCATAAAGCCTGTGTTAATAAAGATAACGCGGTTTTTAGCAACGCGGATACATTCTTTCAAGTTAACGGTAGTACGGCGCTCTTCATCCATGATACCGACTTTTAAGGTATTCTCGGGTAGGTCTAACGCTTTTTCAACCGCGGCAAACAAGTCAACTGTAAATTGTACTTCTTCAGGGCCATGCATTTTTGGTTTTACGATATACATTGAACCTGTGCGTGAATTGCTTAAGCTGTTTTTACCCAAGATATCTGGCAGGCTACACAGTGGTGTGATTAGCGCATCCATAATACCTTCATAAATTTCTTCTTGTTTGCCTTCAAAATCGACTAAAATCGCGGGGTTGGTCATCAAGTGACCGACGTTGCGAATCAGCATCACTGAACGGCCGTGCAAGGTGATTTTACCACCATCTGGCGCGGTGTATTCACGGTCGGGGTTCATGGTACGGGTGGTTTGTTTGCCATTTTTTTCAAAGCTATCTGTTAGGTCGCCTTTCATCAAGCCAAACCAGTTGCGATATACTTCTACTTTCTCTTCAGCGTCAACGGCAGCGACTGAGTCTTCACAGTCTTGAATGGTGGTAACCGCGGCTTCCATCAAGACATCTTTGATGCCTGCAGGGTCATCTTTACCCACATGGCTTGATGGGTCGATTTGGATTTCGACATGTAGGCCATTATTTTTCAGTAAAATGCCTGTTGGGTTGGCAGCGTCACCCACAAAACCTGCGAATTTTTCTGGCTGGGCTAATGAGGTGGTTTTATCGCCTTGGCGTATCACTAATTTACCGTCTTCAACCTTAAAACCAGTGACGTCAGCATATTTGCCCTCCGCTAAGGCAAAGTTGGCATCCAAGAAGTTTTTGGCGTATTTTACAACTTCGCCACCACGAACAGGGTTGTAGCCTTTGCCTTTTTCTGCGCCATTGGTCTCATCGATGACATCAGTACCATATAGCGCATCATACAAGCTGCCCCAACGCGCATTCGCTGCGTTTAGCGCATAACGGGCATTACGTACGGGTACCACCAACTGTGGGCCTGCGATATGGGCGATTTCGTCATCCACGTTTTGGGTCTCAACCAAAAAGTCATCGCCTTCTGGGACGATGTAGTTGATGTCTTTTAAAAATTGGGTATAGGCGGCTTTGTCGATTTGACCGTTGCTAGCGGGGTTTTTGGCATGCCAGTCATCGATTTGGGTTTGAATTTCGTCACGTTTTGCCAACAATGCTTTATTACGGGGTTGGAATGTTTTGACAATTTTTTCAAATTCTTGCCAATATTTTTCGTTATCGATGCCCACGACTGGCGTAACTTCATTGGCAATGAAGTTATAAAGCTGTGTATCAATCGCTAGACTACCCTTTTGAACGCGTTCTGACATGGCATTTTTCCTTATGTTTTGACCTAAAATAGCAAAAAATTCACATTTGATTATACGAACATCATTTATAAAAATAAAGAAATAAAAACTATTTATTTTTTAAATAATCGTTATATATAAATTTTTGTGCTAAGGGTTTTATCGCTGATTTTTGGTAAAATATCACTTTATTAACATGCCAATAAGTGAGTAACCCTTTGTCAAATTCCGCTCTTATCAATACCCCACTACAAACGGACAGTAGTTTTGATGAATTAGCCGTTATCGACTTGGATAACGATAACTCTGTCTATCAGCCAAAGCCCATTGATATCACCCCTGTTTTGGCGTTTTTGGGTTGTACGACGTCGGATAAATGGCTAAAAGCTGCGATGGCAGATTTGCCGACCATCATCCAAGATCATGCCAATTGTGAAAAAAAAGCCGCAGGCACCGCGATGAATTTGATTTTTCGCTATATGTCGCATACCGAGCTGCAATTAAAGCTTGCTCAGCTGATTCGAGAAGAAATGCTCCATTATGAGCAAGTGATGGGATTGATGGCAGAGCGTGGACAAGCGTGGCAACATATTGCTGCAGGTCGCTACGCCGCAGGTATGCTCAAACATAAACGCACTTACGAGCCGCAAGCGATGATAGACACGTTAATTATTGGTGCTTTCATCGAAGCCCGATCGTGTGAACGTTTTTGGGCACTGTCACAAGTGATTGAGGATGAGCGTTTGGCAAAATATTATCGCTATTTGCTAAAATCAGAAAGTCGTCATTTTGAAGATTATTTGGCATTGGCGCAAAGTATCAGTGACGAGCCGATTGATGCGCGGGTGGCGTTTTTTCGTCAAGTAGAGGCGCAGCTTATCGATGAACCAGATGATGAATTACGCTTTCATAGTGGTATACCGAGTTGGATTGCGTGAGGTTGGATTGCGTGAGGTTTTTGTAGACTGTAACGATAAAAAAAGCTAACCATCAAATGGGGGTGGATGGTTAGCTATTACAATTTAATCCTTAAACTGACTCACTGCCACTTACTCTCACTCACTACCAACGCTTGGAATAGAGCCATCAGGATTTATAGTGCGTTTTTGGGCATTTTCCGGGGTAGTATAAAGATTGCGCTCATTAATGGTGTCGCTTTTTAGCTGTTCATTACCAACCACGTCCCCGCCAATGGTATGTTCATTGACATTATCATCGAACGCTTGTCCCGGTTGGTTACGACGATCGACAAACTCGGCAGACTTATCGCCTAAATTGACGTGTTTGGTTTGTGCTTCTGGTGAATTCATGGTCATTCCTTTTTTGGTATCAATTTTGCTATCCACCCAACAACATGCTTAAACTCAACTTAGTGATATCGAAAATTACTGATCTCGGTCGATGTCAACACTACCGTCTGATAACGTATGAAGTGAATTTTCTGCATTAAGGTTAGCTTCGGCAGTTTGCTGTAATTTCTGCGCCTCTTCCTCAGAAATACGTGCCACATTCTCATCCGATAATTCGCCATTCGCCACGTCTTGTGCGGATTGAACTTTCACCACCGCTTGTGGGGTATTATCAAAAATATCGGGTGTTTCCATTGAGGGGGACATGCCTGTGGTCAACCCATCACCTGATTGGTGGGTGACACTGTCTTCTACTATAACGGTTTGCGGGGTCACGGCAACACCCGTTTTTGGGTCTACAATTTCTACATTATTTTGATTTTGCATTTTTTTCTTCCTTTAATTCATTGTTATCGCTCAATAAGTTATTATTTTTATAGGTTGAGCTGTATAAATTAGTCAATCAAAATTGAATGACTAAAAGCTTAGTATTCAAAAGCTTAACAATTTAAATTTTAATGATTGTCGGTACGCAATGACTCGTCAATAAAAGGGGTGTTTTCACTTTTGTCTAAGTCTTGTGGCTCACCTTTCACGCTATTTTGTTTATCCAAGTTTTCTGATAATTGACTGGGATCTACATTTTCTGTCGCTTTTTGAATCTCGGTTTGGTTACTTGGTTGATTCTGTGATTGATTCTGTGATTGATTCTGTGCTTGATTCTGTGACATGGTAATTTTCCTTATGTTTTTTATATCAATTCAAGTCAAAGAGTTTAATCAAGGACTTTTAAATAGAGCGCGTTGAAATTTATGTAAAAACATAACCAATTCAATCGCTTTCATACTTTTGCTTTTATAAGTTTGATAGTAGCAAATAAAGCTAGTTTGTGATAAGTGTTCGCGTAACAAGCTGTTATCACTATGTGATAAGTGTTTAGCTGTGTGAAATTTTGGCGGATTTATTACTATTCGGTAAATTTTGAACGCTGGGTGTAAGTCAGCGCATTCATCAAAAAAAACCGCCATCTTCTGTAGATAGCGGTGCAATTGACTCAAAAACCGTGACTCGCAAAATTAGCTTTTTCTGGTAATTTTGTTCAATAAATAATCTTGTGCCGAAAACGCTACTTCACCTTCACCAGGGGTAATCGCTCGCCATGTGCCTTTGGCATCAAGCTCCCATGCATTGACATTGTCTTTGAGATAATTGTGCAAATCTTCCATAATGCGTTTGAATACGATGGGGTCTTCAATGGGGAAAGCCACTTCAACACGGCTAAACAAATTGCGTTCCATCCAGTCTGCACTGGCGCAATATAAACGGTAGGTGCGTTTGCCATTAGCATTGGGATTTTGATGCCCATTGGCAAAATAATACACGCGGGTATGCTCCAAAAAACGCCCGACGATAGAGCGCACGGTGATGTTGTCGGATATGCCGGGTAATTGCGGACGAATACAACACATCGACCGTATAATCAGATTGATTTTAACGCCTGCTTGCGATGCTTCATATAGCTTGTCAATCAGTAGTTTTTCGGTCATCGCATTGACCTTGATAATGATATGCGCCTCTTTGCCTGCTTTGGCATGGGCAATTTCGTTGTCAATAAAGCCCATGAGTCTGTCATGTAAGGTGAAGGGGGCATGCAGTAGTTTTTGCACTTTGGCTGGCTTGCCCATGCCTGTGAGTTCGTTAAAGATTTTATGCACATCTTCGGTGATTGCTTCATTGGCGGTAAATAGACCATAGTCGGTATAAGCTTTGGCATTGCCCGCATGGTAGTTGCCTGTGCCCAAATGCACATAGCGGCGGATTTTGTCTTCCTCACGGCGCACAATCATCATCAGCTTGGCGTGGGTCTTGTAGCCGACGATGCCATACACCACCACTGCCCCAGCCTGCTGCAGAAAGTTTGCTACTTCGATGTTGGATTTTTCATCAAAGCGCGCGCGTAGCTCAATCACCGCGGTGACTTCTTTGCCTTTACGCGCAGCTTCCGCCAGCGCTTGGACAATTTCAGAATTTGTCCCCGAGCGATAAAGGGTCTGTTTGATGGCTAATACATGCGGGTCATTGGCGGCTTGGCGCAAAATGTTGACCACAGGTGAAAACGAATGAAACGGATGATGCAGCAAGACATCTTGCTTACGAATGGCATGGAACACGTTTTCATTTTTATCCAAGCTATCACGGCGAAACGCTTTGGGAATGGCATGATTAAACGACTGATAACGCAAATTTGGGATTTTAAAATCAAACAACAAACGCGTCAAATTGACAGGACCATTGACACGGTATAGCTGCTCTTGGCTTAAACCAAACTCTTCAAGCAGATAATCCACCATCGTCTGTGGGCAATGGGTGGTCACTTCTAAGCGCACTTTGGCACCAAATCGTCGGTTCTCTAACTCACCTTCCAACGCTTTCGCCAAGTCTTCGACATCATCGGATAAATCTAAATCGGCGTTACGGGTCAAACGAAATTGGTGGCAGCCAGTGACCGTCATGCCAGGAAATAATTCTTCGATATGCCCGTGAATCACTGCGGTGAGCATGATGTGATGTTCTTTTCCGCCTGTCAGTTCATTGGGTAAGCGAATAACCCGCGGTAAGCTTCGAGGTGCAGGCACAATCGCCATGTTAATATCGCGACCAAAGCCATCTTTGCCCTCTAAGCCCACCATAAAATTCAAGCTTTTATTCACCAATCTAGGAAAAGGATGGGCAGGGTCAATACTAATCGGCGTCAGCACCGGCGCGACTTGTTCGGCAAAGTATTTTTTTACCCATGCGGCTTGCTCTTGGGTCAATTCATCACGTTTTAAGTAGCGAATGTCTTGCTCCGCCAGTGCAGGCAAAATTTCATCGTTCAAAATACGGTATTGCTCATCTACCGCATGATGGGCGATTTCAGAGATATATGACAAAACCTTACTGGGGCGTATACCATCGATACTGCTCACCACATCGCCCATTTGTACTTTTTGCATCAAGCCTGCGACACGGATTTCAAAGAATTCATCTAAATTGGATGAAAAAATAATCAAGAAAAACAGTCGTTCAAGCAGTGGGTGACGAGGATTGGTGGCTTGGGCGAGTACCCGCTGATGAAACTGTAACAGTGACAATTCACGATTAAAGTACAGCTCGCTATCGTTTTGTTGGTATTCAAACACGTTTGGGTAGCAAATGCTGTTAAATCCTAGTATCGGATTGATTTGTGGTACATACTCTTCGCTGGGTTTATCTTGTTTGGCAGTGTTTGGCATAGCACAGTCCTTTTATGGTCAAGCATTTTTAACAGTGTAAAGTTAACAATGTAATGATAAGCGTGTAATGATACATGAGTTTCTTGACTATTCCGTGTCGGGCAAATCTGCCGCACCCATGCGCCGTAAAATAATTTGGGTTTTGTTAAGCAGGCGGCGGTCGTTACGGTTGTCTTCAAAATATTTGGGATTAGGTAGCATGGCAATCAAAGATGCGGCTTGTCGCTTGGTCAAATGTGCTGCCGACTTGTGGTAGTAGTGCTGAGCGGCTGCTTCAATGCCATACACGCCTTTACCAAACTCTGCGACATTGAGATAAGCAAGCAAAATCCGCTCTTTGGTCCACATATTTTCAATCATCAAGGTAATTAACGCTTCTTCGCCTTTGCGAAAATACGAGCGATTGGGGTATAAAAATAAATTTTTGGCAAGCTGCTGGCTAATGGTTGAGCCGCCCGCGCTGATAGCGCCCGCTTTTTCATTTTTCTTAATCGCATTCTCAATGCCTTGCACATCAAAGCCAGCGTGATTGACAAAGTTGGCATCTTCGCTGGCAATCGCCGCGCGTTTTACATTCACCGAAATTTGATTATCATCCACCCAGGTCTGACTGACAGGGGCAAAATTGCCCAAGCGATACAGTATCATGAACATGCTGTTGTTGATAGGCTGGGTTTTCCAGACAACCAATAAGGCTGCAACTATTACATGAAACGCAACAAAACAGGCAATGACTATGAGCAAAATACGCTTGAACCAGCCGCCAAACCCGATACCACGGTTGGTGGGTGGTAAAGCTGTGTTGACAGGTTTGGGCTTTATCGACATTTTGGTAACAGGTTTTTTGGTAGTTGGTTTGGATTTAGGCACGATGTATTCCTAGCGGCGAGGGCAAAAGCAGCGATGGCTTAAGCTAAAAATATAACGTATTATGGCATTTTTGGCTATATGCTAAGGCAGAATATGTCCGACTTCGACACGCAAAACATGACAAACATCCACGAGCAAATTATGCCTGACCCAACTACTTGGCGATTATATGGCACAGTGGGCTGTCATCTGTGTGAAATCGCTGAAAGCTTATTGCTGCAAGCACAAGCCGTTGCCGATATACGCTGGCAGTCGATTGATATTGCCGAGCTGCCAGAACAAGAGATGCTGGAATTTGCTGATAAAATACCTGTGCTAGTTACCGCTACCAAGACCTTATATTATCCTTTTTCCATCATGGATATTATGGCGTTAAGCTAAAAAGCCAATATAGATTATTGGCATACTATTAAAAATTTAATTCATTATGTCTTGGCAGATTTTTTATCATCAACGCCACGCCACTAGCTGCGGATTTTCTTGGGCAGTGGCGTGCGCTCAGGTCAAGAGGTGCTCAAAGCCATTGCCCTTGGTGCAAAAGCCGCCATGATTGGTCGGTCGTTTTTGTATGGCTTGGGGGCATATGGCGAGGACGGTGTGCGCCGCGCGCTTGAAATTATCTACAACGAGATGGACATCAGTATGGCATTTGGTGGCTATACCAATATCCAACAGGTGAGCAAAGATATCCTCATCAAAGGCACGTATGAAGACTTGCTGACTCGTCCCTTCATTGTGCGAGAGCGTACTTAGTTGACCGTAGCAAACGAAAGGACGGATGTGAAGTGTTTTGGCACTTTGCCCGTCCTTTTGCTAATCTCTTGTTAACAGCTTTTTTTAAAGCTGATTTTAAAGCTTAGGTAATTGTTTTTTCAGTAAGCTTGCATCCATTTCCCGCGCTTCAAAACCCTGCGCTTCTTTCCAGCCTGCTTCATCAGCAAAGTACAAGCGATTAAATTGTTCATCACGATAAAACCGCATGGGCTGACCACTGTCGCCTTGAATCACAAAATTTTGCACAACTTCGTGAAATTTGGCACGGATATTGGCTTCATTGTGGTCGCTTGCGAGCGTCGGGGTGATGATATAAGCCAAATCATTGTAAAGTTGTGGACTTAACTGTCTAAACACCGCCTTGTTCTCAAGTAACTTGTGGACGATACGCTTTATATCGTCCAAACCAATCGTGCCTTCATGAAGTTCAAGAAACATCATTTTGATTGCCTCAATGTGTACCAGTGTGTATCGCCAAAAAAATGCTAGTATAACGATTAGCAGTTGAAAAATTAGTGGTTTAACGATTAGTAGTATAAACCCTTAGAAGCTGTATTCACAAGCACATATTTCTCAACAATTGAGTGATATGAGCAATTTTAATAAAAGATTCAGCAGATAAAACCGTAATTTCAAAATCTTTAGCGAGACGACGAGCATTATTTAACCAAGCGAAATTACGCTCGACCACCCAACGTTTAGCAATGATTCTCCACTCACCATTGATTTTTGTAGAAATATCAACAGGGATATTATGATTGTTCATAACATCTTGCTCAAAGGTTTTGCGATAACCTGCATCTGCTGAAATAGCTTCAATGGTTGGATAGGTTTTTAATGCCTTATCAACAACCATAATACCCGCTCTAGTGTCATGAATGTTAGCCGCATGAACAACAACGCCTAGTAGATTACCGATAGTATCAACAAGGATATGTCGTTTTCGACCTTTAACCTTTTTACCACCGTCAAAGCCCTTTTGCTCTGATTTACTGGTGGTTTTAACACTTTGAGAGTCAATGATGGCATACGTGGGTGTTGCTTCTTTACCAACGCTCAATCGTTTTTTTTAACCAATGTTTGTAGTATTTCATCCCAAAGCCCTGCTTGATTGGCTCTGCGATAGAAACTCCAGACTGTCGCGTATGGTGGAAAATCATTGGGTAACATTCGCCATTGACAGCCTGTTTTGGTAATATAAAGCACGGCATTGATAAGCTCTCGTTTTTCCCATTTGTAGCGTCTTTGGTTGCTAAAATGTGGTGCGATGAGTTGCCATTGTTCGTCTGTTAGGTCGGTTGGATAGCTCTTATTTGTCATCCGTAGATTTTAACATAACAAGTTAATATATTTAATGAAATATATTATTTTTATTTATGAATACAGGTTCTTAGAGGACACCTGCGTTCTCTACCTTCTTTTGGCTTAGGATAAAAAACAATTCGCTACCCTGTCTGGGCTTAATTGAATTATAGCAAGGCGCCAGTTTATCAATGGTGAAAAACTGCTGAAATAATGTTTCATATTCTTGCTTATCGCCACCAAATGGTGGATTGCTTTCAAAATGCTTATCTAGCAACAAGCCCACCAATTTACCGGTAGGTTTGAGGAGCTTTTGCATTTGCTTGGCATAATCGCTGCGTCTACTGGGGTCAATCGCGCAAAAAAACGTCTGCTCAATAATATAATCAAACTGATACTGCGCAGGGTCTAAGCCAAAAAAATCCGCTTGTAGCAGGTGCGCTTTGGGAAAACTGGGATAGCGCTTGGCAAAATTATCCAAAGGCAGCCTAGCAAAATCTACCACATAAACATGGCTAAAACCTTGTTCATGAAGATAGCCTGCTTCGTAGGCGTTGCCCGCCCCAGGGATTAAAATCTGTACCGATTTACTCACGCCGTTGTCGAGTAAATGCTCGATATAGGCTTGCAGGGGTGGCGAAATTTTACCGATGTCCCACCCAGTGTAGCCATCATCATAGCGTTTTTGCCAAAATTCGGCGTCGTTGACCGAGTGTTCAGTTAGCGTGTTGTTATCTTCCATGATTGCTGCTCCTGATAGTTTTTTAGGCTTTTCGAATGGTTAAAATTTGCTCGCTACGACCAAATGCGCCGTGTGCGTCATGCAGCACGCTACTGGTCAGACCCACGCCATCGCCCCCAAATTGTTGCACGGTCTCAAGTCCCAGCCAACGCCCAACAGGCATACGGTGCAGATGGATTTGCAAATCTAAATTGGGGAAAAACCATTCAATGGTATTGGGTTGGTGAATACGCGGTACCACGCCATTGGCGGTATCGACCATGCCCATCAAATGCACAAAGTCGGATGTGGGCTGTACTTGACCGTTTTCTTCGACCATGTCGATATCGGTATTGATCCACACGATGCCATCGCCTTGGCGGTTGTCGGGGTCGGCTTTGAGATAAATACTGTCAATATAGCCACCGCCCCAATGCTTCATGCCGTCCCAGTTCGGGTAGCTTTCTGGATGACCGATTCGCTCATCTTCCAGCCCAGCAATCTCTGATGTGTCGGTGGTTTGCATACGCCACGCGCGGGCAACGATACAGGTTTTGCCATTGGCTGCCATGGTGGTTTCGATCAGTTCGATAGTGCGACCCGGACGGATGATGTGGGTGGTCACGCTAACATCGCCAAAATGAATCAGCCCAAAAATATCCAGACTGATGCGCCCGATACGCATATCACTGCGCGGTTTGAATTGTTCAAGCTCGTAAGCCAACAGTCCGGTCGCTGCCGCCATGTGTTGTTCGTTGTCATTCCATGCGCCTTGGCAGTGGATATTGCAGCGGTAGTTTGATGTGGTGATATCATCGGTCATGGTGCGGTCAAGCAGTGTGTAATAGGTATTGCCCATAAAGTTCCCTTTTATGCCTAAAAATTGCTTATGCATAGAAATTGGTTGTGCCTAAAAATTGGTAAAACGCCTAAAATTGCTAAAAAATTGTAGCACATTGGCTATCGGCTATTGGTGGAATTTTTGCAAAGTTGCCGCCATGACAACCTGCCAAACTTCGCACTTGCTTAGCATACACCGGATTTGCATCCGCCAAAATCTATCCACCTTCTGCTAATCGATGAATTTGAAATGCTTAACGATTAGCCGCAAAAAGCCAGTATAATACGCGGATAATATAAAATTTTTCCCTATATTTTGACACTGTCTTATATTTTTATACTAGCCTGTATTTTGACAGCATATTTTAACAACATAAAGATAAGTAATCCTATGACTGCAACTGCCCTACTTGATACCGATCACATCAACACCGACAAGCCGCCGTTTATCTTGGTGGACGGCTCGTATTATATGTTCCGCAATTTTCACGCCTTGCCTGTCACCATGCAAACCACCCAAGGCTTGCACACCAACTCCATCCGCGGCACGCTCAACGCCCTCAAAAAACTGATGGAAAAATACCGCCCAACCCACATGGCAGTGGCGTTTGATACCAAAGCGCCCACCTTTCGCCACAAGCTTTCCCCCATTTATAAAGGCGACCGCCCAGACATGCCCGCCGAACTTGCCGAGCAAATCCCTTACATTCACAAGATGATACAAGCGATGGGCATACCGCTACTCGCTATTGAAGGTGTAGAAGCTGACGACATCATCGGCACACTCGCCCACCGTGCTTGCCTAGAAGGTCATCATGTCATCATCTCCACAGGCGACAAAGATATGTGCCAACTGGTCAATCCCTGCGTCATCGTGGAAAACAGCTTTGATGACAAACGCTATGACATCGCAGGGGTCAAAGAAAAATTTGGCGTCGAGCCTCGTCAAATCATCGACTATCTCACCCTCATGGGCGACGCATCGGATGGTATCAAAGGTGTCGCAGGCATCGGCGCCAAAACCGCGCAAAAACTGCTTGAGCAATACGACAGCATTGACAATATCCTTGCCAATGTCGACCAGTTAAAAGGCAAGCAACAACAAACCTTTTTGCAAAGCACCGACAGCATTGCGCTGGATAAACGCTTGGCGACCATTATCACCGACCTTGATATCGTGCCTGACTGGGAGACGTTGCGACTACCGACTGACCCAAGTTTTAACATAGAAGAAAAACGCGCAATTTTTACCGAACTGGAGTTTAAAAGTGAAATAGCATCGCTCAATCATCCGTTTCACCCGTCCAATAACGGCAATTTTAAAGCCGCTGAGCCTGCTCAGAATGCTATCCACAACCCAATGGTCGAAGCGATTAAAACTAGCCAAGATAGCAAAAATACTGCCAACAAGCAGTGGCACACTGTCACCAGCCAAGCCGATTTTGATACGTTAATCCAACGCCTTGGCGCATCAAAGCATTTTGTCATTGATACCGAAACCACCGATGTGAATTGGCAACATGCCGAGCTTGTCGGCTTGTCGTTTGCGCTGCAATCGCATGAAGCCTATTATGTGCCTGTTGCCCACGTTGATGAGATGGGCAATCGGATTGAACAACTTGGTCGTGAGGATGTTTTAGCGCAGTTAAAACCGATTTTGCAAAATCCACAAATCGGCAAAATCGGTCAGCACTTAAAATACGACGCGCATATTTTGGCAAATTACGATATCGACTTAATCAACGAGCCGAGCAACTGGGCAATGGACACCATGCTTGCCAGCTATGTGATTAATGCCGTTGCCACTCGCCATGGTATGGACGACTTGGCGCGCCACTATCTACACACCCAAACCATCACTTTTGAAGATGTGGCAGGCAAAGGCGCCAAGCAAATCACCTTTGACAAAGTCCCTTTAACCGTGGCAAGTGACTACGCCTGTGAAGACGCCGATATCACCTATCAGCTATTTGAACTGTTTAGCGAAAAACTCAAAGCCGAACCGAACAACGCCAAGCTGCTTCATGAACTAGAAATCCCTGTTGCCCAAATCCTGTGCCAAATGGAGCATGATGGGATTTTGCTCAATAAAGCGTTTTTGGGGGAACTATCCGCGCGCTTTGATGAAAAAATCCAAGCACTTGAAACAGTCGCCTTTGCGCAAGCGGGCGAAACCTTTAACCTTGCCAGTCCAAAGCAGTTGGGTGAAGTGCTGTTTGACCGCTTAGGCATTACAGGCGGTAAAAAAACCAAAACCGGGCAATACTCCACCAGTGAAGCGGTGCTTGCCACCATCGACCATCCGCTGATTGAAACTGTGCTTGAGCATCGCAGTCTGTCTAAGCTTAAAAGCACCTACACAGACGCGTTGGCAAACGTGGCAGACAGCAACGACCGTGTGCATACCAGTTATCATCAAGCGTTGACGACCACAGGACGGTTGTCATCGACTGAGCCGAATTTGCAAAACATCCCGATTCGCACCGATACTGGGCGGCTCATTCGTGGCGCGTTTATTGCCCCCAAAGGTCGCAAAGTGCTATCGGCAGACTATTCGCAAATCGAGCTTCGGCTGATGGCACACTTTGCCAATGACCCTGTGCTGATTCGCGCGTTTCAAGAAGGGCACGACATTCACCGCGCCACCGCTGCTGAGATTTTGGGCAAGGCGTTTGATGATGTGACGAGCGAAGAACGCCGCCAAGCCAAAGCGGTCAACTTTGGGCTACTCTACGGCATGAGTGAATTTGGGCTTGCCAAGCAGTTGGGCTTTACTCGCCAGCAAGCGCAAGACTATATCAAGCTGTACTTTGCCCGCTACCCTACGGTACGTGCCTATATGCAAGCCACCCGCACGGCTGCCCAAAATCAAGGCTATATCACCACGATTTTGGGGCGTAAGCTATTTACCCCCGATATGCAGCACCCCAACCGCGGCGTGCGCCAAGCGGCAGAACGCGCGGCGATTAATGCGCCACTACAAGGCTCAGCGGCGGATATTATCAAGCTTGCGATGATTGCGGTGAATGAGGTATTGCCCACAGAGCACGCTAAAATGCTACTACAGGTGCATGATGAGCTGGTGTTTGAAGCGGATGAGGATAAAGCCGAGGCGATTGCCGAGTTGATAAAAAACGCCATGCAAAATGTGCTATCTAAGACAGCCAAAGATAAAGGCTGGGATGTGAATTTTGCCGTGCCGCTGGTGGTTGAAGTGGGCATTGGCGATAATTGGGATGAGGCGCATTAAGCTTTATTAGTAGTTGAGTAAACCGATTGGCTCAATCCGAATTTGTCAGTTATACTTTAAGAAAAGCGAATAAGGAGAGAGACATGGCGCAAATTGTTTTAACCCTTGATGATGAGGTACTTGAGCAAGTTTTGCACCAAGCCAAAGCGGAAAACTTGTCATCTACTAGTTGGCTTGATAAGTTAATCAAGCAACGTGTTGGGATGCTTAATCAGCCTAATAAATTTAATTCTCACTGGTCATCTGACGTGCAAGAACTAGCAGGGGCATGGCAGGATTTTCCAACTTTGGAAGACATCCGTCACTCAATGAGCCAAGACGTGCCTAGAGAGCCGTTATGAAGTATTTACTGGACACCAACACTCTTATCTATTATTTCAAAGGCTTAGGCAACGTCAAAGAGCGATTATTGGCTTGTCAGCCAAGTGAGATTGTTTTATCGAGTGTGGTTTATTATGAATTGCAAGTTGGGATTTTAAAATCCACCAGTCCGCAAAAACGTATTGCCCAACTTGCTATTCTTAAAAACCAAGTCAGTTGGGTTGATTTTGATGAAAAATCTGCCGAAGCGACTGCCCAAATTCGAGTTGAGTTAGAGCGTATTGGCAAGCCGATTGGTTCTTATGATGTGCAAATCGCAGGTATGGCAATGACTAATGATTTGCTTTTGGTAACGCATAATACGGGTGAGTTTGGTAGGGTGAGTGGCTTAAAATTGGAAAATTGGTTTTAAAACAATAAGGTTGAAGATATTAGCAATTTGATTAAAAATGCCATGCAAGAGGTGCTATCTAAGACAGCCAAAGATAAAGGCTGGGATGTGGATTTTGCTGTGCCGCTGGTGGTTGAAGTGGGCATTGGCGATAATTGGGATGAGGCGCATTAAG
>ERZ500990.334-NODE-334-length-17035-cov-4.304005_pt1 | contig 17035 bp, 14 predicted proteins | sample MGYA00248876_ERZ500990 | MGnify/ENA primary metagenome ERZ500990 (study PRJEB25958, sample SAMN03398517) | human skin metagenome | study: EMG produced TPA metagenomics assembly of the Human Skin Microbiome Metagenome (human skin metagenome) data set.
GTCCAGCAGTGTGTCAATCTGGCCAACAAAGTGCACGCGAAAGTCGGTCGACAGAATATGCCGTGTCGCCACCAACAGCTCCTTTCTCGTCACTGCATTCTCGGGGGGACAGTCCTTCAGCAAGCGCACATTCACTTCCGGCAGCAAATGTGCATACTGCCGCACAATGGGCGCTGAGCCTCGCAACACGTACGCAAGGAACGACATCGTCTTGACCTGCGTCGTTACCATTTCGCCAAAGAGAGCGCGGTTCTTGATGCCCGGTGCTATGCCCACGAAGATTTGTCCCCGCTGCCGCGCTGCCTCGTGCGCTTGCCGTTGCGGAAGCGCCTGCAATGTGAGGCAATGTTCAAAGATCAGCGGCACGAATACATTGATCGCCGAGCTTACGACGTGCCTGTATGTCTGGAAAATCAGCACAATCGCAATGGGGCACTCTGTCAGCACCTTGAAGCTTTGTGAGCTTTTCAACAGTGTCCTCGGCGCTGAAGGAGCAGCAGCCGTCGTCGAAGACGCCGATGTCGTTGTCGAGGCCGATGCTGTCGCTGTTGCAGATAATGAAGCGGTGCCGCCTGGCGTATGGTCCTGTCCTTCCGATAGTGTGAGCAGCGCATCCTCCTCACCCGGCACAGCCATAGCCTTCCCCGGTGACTGCTCTGTGCCGAACGCCTCAGCGACCGCCGACCGCATATTTAGGTATAGCTTTTGTACAAGCTCAAGGAACGGCTGGACTTGTGACTGCAGCACCGCTTTAAACGCGCGATGAAGGTCGATGATCACCTTGAATGCAAGCGTTGCATTGTCCTCGTTATCTTCCTGGACAATCTTGAGCATCACCTGCATCAAGCGATCTGTATGAGGTCGAACTGCCTCATGCTGCGGGTACCGGTATATCGTCTCGATGAGTCCATGCCGCAAGCGCTGCTCCGGCGCATCGGACACAAATGCACACGCAGTGTTTTCCAGCAAATCCATCTGCACCGGCAGCACCGCATTTAAAAAACTCATATAGTCCACATTCACATACACCTCTATCATCTCCTTGATTTCCGCGACGACATTCGCCTTCGTCCGCAGATCCGCACCCGGATCCGCGAGCCACTTGGCGATCTCGGCCGCATCCGGCGGGCTCGCTAGCCGCGCGCCGTCTGCGGCAGCCATCGTATCGTATTTCTTTTTGTCGCCGCCACCGAGATGTTGCCTCGGCGGTCGTTCAGTGTATGTGTGTCGCGACCTCGTCACGTTGGGGCCGCAATGCGCAATGACGCCGCGCCTATTTTCTTTTCTTCGTCGCAGCCGCGTGGCGGGGGGGCGTCCGCTGTCGCCTCGGTTGCCACCTCCATTCCACTCACCCACGGCATCCGCGTTGGCACACGCCCGCCCCGTCCACGCACCTCCGCCACACCCTCCACCCCCCCAATGTGTCACGTGATATGGGTGCACAGGCGCTTGCTCGCCGACATCGTGAGCCGCGACGTGCGTGGCTCTCCAACAGCAGCCAGCGAGCGGAATGGCAAGTCTCTTGCTGCGGCTGTTCAATAGCGACTACTTCTCGCCGCATCTTGCCCTCAGCTAGTGCGTATGCGCACACGTATCTGACAGCCCAGTCTACGTACCTACGCCGATCATGTGGGCATCACGTACTATCTGATCGCCAAGCTTAGCACGTCCTTTGCTCGCGAGGATATCGAGTTCTACTGGCCCCAGTTCTGTCACTTGCTCGTCACGAAAACAACGGAATCACGCGCTTTGGAAAACTTTATTTTGCGCAAGTGTGAAGACGATGTGCACGTCGCTCTCCTCGTACGTATTTTTCACGTTCGCACGCACACCCAGTGTCACAGCCGCTAGCCGCTCGCGCGATGTATGAATTTGCATGCTAACAACCCCGTCCCTTTTATCACTCCTTGTACTTTGTCTCTAACTTGCAGACGCTATGGTTCATGCAGGCACACCTCTCAGACCTGGCTTCTGAGCCAGAGTCGCCACATTTCCGAACGTGCCAACGCGTCTACAATCGGTGTCAGCGCATCCTCTTTGAAGACCCTGATCCCGAAATAATGATCCCAGATCGTCATATGCTTCCATTGTTCCATCCATTCTTCGAGGTGCGTCGGAAAATGTGGCCTGGCAATACAAAAAGCGCCTTGGCCGGCATGGCATCTGCTGTTCTAGCCATTGGTCGCCCAGACGTGGCTCAATATGGCCAAAATCTAGCTTTGCAGCAAGGCAGATTGCCCCCTAGTGACTTGATCATCCATCAACCGTCCCGCGATGCGTCTGCCGCGTCTGCTTCGTCGTCTGTCGATCACCCTCCAAGTGAAGACACTGAGCATGCAGTGTCCAATGCACATGCTTCTTCCACCCCGACGTCAGCCTCGCTATCGATCGCCGCACCTTCCGCACCAGAAAAACCTCCTGCCTCCCCTGTATCGCCTTCTGGTGCCGCTGGCTTCCCTGACGACAGGCATGCGCCTTTGCCACATGAACCGCCAGCCACCTTTGCCTCTGCTCAGCAGCATGATACCAAGCCAGACCCTGTACAGCAAGTGTTTGGACAGGACGACAGCGGAACCCCTCGCAACGCCGCGCCTCTGCCTCTACCACAGCCCCTGCCATCCACGCCAACAACCCCAAGCGCGCCAACGACGATGCCCAGTCATACCACCACCACATCCGCTCCTCCGCCTTTGAACCCCAACAGCCATGAGTATGCATTGCATCAAAAGTACCTTTGCTCGCATTATGGTCGTACTGAGATGCAGTTCTTGCAAGCTCTCCAGGACATCCCTACGCGCTTGCAGCAGCTTCCCAAACCAGCGCGACTCTCGGCCCTGCGTGCCGAGCTCACCAGCTTGAATCGCACGTTGCCCGCCGAAGTCTGTTTCCCGACTTGGTGTGCTGGATCCGCTGCTGGATCTGCACACCCAGAGAGGCATCATCGCGTTATGCGCATCAGTGCTTCCGAAGCTGTCGTCCTCAATTCAGCAGATCGCGTGCCGTACCTGCTGCACGTCGAAGTGCTTCGTAATGACCTAGACTTTGATCCAAACCGGCGCTACAATCGCGAGCTACTACAATCTATCCTTCAAAATCGCGACCGCTCACTCAGGCCCCTGCTGATGGCCCATACAAAGCGCCCTTCGATACCCCTTCACCCAGGGGCGCTGTCCGACAATCCTGCGCCTGGGGATCAACAATCTGGCGAAGTCGATCTTACCGAGCAAATGTACGGCTCCGATCTGTCAGCCTTTGGCAAGGTGCACGAAGATGTCGGCATCCAAGAGGAGTTCGGCACAAAGAACGACACCCTCGATACCGCCGCTTGGGCACATGCGTCCAACGCCAACGAGCAGCGTGCAGACTTCTCTCTCGACGAGTATTCTCAGCGCATGCGCACGGCTGCCGTCATGCTAGCTCAACTCAACAAGGGCAGCGCCTTGCCGCGTACTGCCGCCGCCTCTGACGCCGCCGAGCCTGGAAATGAACCTGCACCGACGCGCGTGTCGTATGCTGATGCACAGGTCATTCGTCAGCGCATCATGGACGAGATGACCGCTCTCGAAGAGCAGCGCATGAAGCGCATGAAACGGGGGGGTCAGTTCTTTACGCGACGCAAACGCAACATGATGGGTGCCGAGGATGAGAGTGCCGTGCTAAAAGCCGTTAATAAAGACGATCCCTCTGCCGCATACTTCCGCGAGTCTTGGACCATCAAAAAGGACCGCATCCGTGCCTCGTCTCCCTACGGCAGCCTACCTGGCTGGGATCTCTTTTCAGTTATCGTCAAGACCGGTGCTGATTTACGGCAGGAACTCTTCGCCGTGCAGCTGATTCACGAATTTAAGCGAGTATGGAGTGAGTGCCGATCATCTTGCTGGGTGCACTACTTTCGCATTGTGACCCTCAACGAGTCGGCAGGTCTTATTGAAACGATCACAGATGCCATTTCTGTGCATTCGATCAAGAAGGCTGCGTATGCAAGTCAAATGGCCGGCCAGCCCATCTCCACCTACACACTGTATGACTACTTTGTACAGACGTATGGGGATCCACACTTACCCCGTTTCCGCCGTGCACGGCGCAACTTTATGGAGTCACTCGCCGGCTATGCAATTGTGTCTTACCTCTTACAAATCAAAGACCGCCACAACGGCAATATTCTCGTCGACGCAGACGGGCACCTGATTCATATCGACTTTGGATTTATCCTTGGCTTGTCGCCTGGCGGCGTCGGATTCGAAGCCGCGCCGTTTAAATTTCCTCGTGACTATATCGATATTCTTGGCGGTATGGATAGTGATGGCTACAATGAATTCAAAGCCCTTATGCGCCAAGGTTTTCGTGACGTCCGAAAACACGCCGAGCGATTCATCCTCTTAGTCGAGCTTATGCAGCGCAATTCTCACTTGCCCTGCTTTGCGGCAAGCGATAACGCTGCTGCTCAGCTTCGAGACCGGTTCCAGCTTAATTTCACCTCTGCGCAGTGTGATGAATTTGTCGATAAACTCGTCCTCAGTGCAGCTGGTAGCGCTTTTACTCGCTTGTACGATCAGTACCAGAACTTCACGCAGAGTATCCTTTAATGTTGTAATTGGCCCGATTTTCGTGTTCGACATAGCTCATTCCTAATTTACGCGCGCAATTTTGCCCATATCGACAGTCGTTTGTGATCGGGTATGTCACGTGGGTCTACGCGTATGGCACATATCTAGTACAGCCATGCATCTCGTGTCGGGCGTAGGAGTTGACTGCGCCTGTTCTTCACTTCCCATGAACAGCACGTGTCCAGGGTCCCTTTGAGAAGTGTCCGAAGCATAGCGTGCGAGCCATTTTTTGCCGCGTGCGAACATGCTGGATTAGGAAATTCCAATCGCGCCCAGGCTCAGACAAGGCAATTCAACTCAATGTAGGTAATGAACGATCAGATTATCAATCAAACAACACAGTCGCCTATCCTATTTATAAACATGTCTGTGATCAAGTTTTTTACGTCTGTTCCACACAGCATTTTTTTTTTCCTTCGTACAAAGATCATGTCAAACAACAACTAGGCTTCAAACGAGCCATAGAATGACGTTTTGATCGACTAGAGCCACTAGCCGCGCGCATTCTTCGACATTGCACGAAGCTTAGATCCAAATTTGTAGAACACGAATGGAATTGGCATCATGACAAGAGCAATAAAAGCAAGAACTGTTGTAGCCCACCTGGGATTCAATTTTTCATACATCTGTTGACCAAACATAGGGAACCCTGCACCGAAGGCTGAACGGACAACCGTATTGGCCGCAATAGCACTTGCAGAATTCATCAGGTAAACCTCTGTGATGTACGTCATAAGACTGAGGAAAATAAAGAATAGACCAATACCAAACACACCACCAGCCACAATCGTACTCCATGCAGAAACAGAGGGGAAAGCGGTCCATGCGAACCAGAACAAAGCGATAACTAGACACGGTGATCCAATCATGCATGTCTCAAGACGTCGCTCAGGAGAAAGAAGAGGGACTTTCAATTTTTCCATACTCTTGACATACCTTGGCTGATCCACAAAAAGACAGTACGCTGCAGACAAAGCGCAACCACAAAAGAAACCCAAAAACGCCAAGCCTTCTTCACCATTGTTCATGTTATGGTCTCGAATAAACACAATAGGGTAAGCCACAAATAGAAGATACAATACACCATAGATGAACGAAATGTAAATGGTGACAAGCATAAGCATGGGCTCGGTGAACAACATTTTGACCGGTTTGCCAACAGTCCTTCCGGCAAGTTGGAGCCAATTGATCTTTCGCAGCTCAATCGGCGCGACATAGCGATTGTCACCGGTCTCTTGTCGAAGTCGCCTTGCCTTCATCTGTAGACGCTTACCATCCAATGTTTCTGGCATCGTGAATATGACCAAAAGCAGTAGGACACCTGATAAGATTGCACACACTCGGAAAACCCATCGCCAATTAGCATGATCATTGGCATAATCTTGAGCAGCTGCCTGGCTGAATCCCATTCCAAGAGCTTTCTTCATAAAGTGTCCATTTGACACTGAAATATATCCGCTTACAATAGGACCAACGCAAGGTCCTGCAATCGGGGCAATAGCAAAAAAGACGATACCTATCATAAGGTACTTGAGCGGAAACAATGTAGCAATCATAGAGGGGGCATTTGACATGGAACTTGAACCAAATGCACCCGCTAATATGCGCATGACAATCATCGCTGCAATGTTGGGAGCGAAGGCGCAACCTATATTGAACGCCGTGAAGCCAGCAAATGAGATGATAAAGATAATCTTTCGACCAAACATTTCCGAAAGCGGTGCCCAAAGCAATGGTGCAACACAAAAGCTCCCCACAAACAAGAACACGGATGCCTTAACGACGTTAAGCGAGGTGTTGAGTTCAACAATCATTTCAGTCACGACACCAGACGGCACCGACGAAGCAAAGGCCGTGCATAAAGTCAGTGAACCAGCTAATAGAGTGAGATAACATCGATAATAAATATTCAAATTAAGTACATGTTCGCGGTCATCTTTCCCATCCCATTTGACAATAATATGTTTCGTTTCCTCTTCATATTTCGCTTCGCCATCACCTGGCGATGATGACTCTTTGGCCTCTTTGCCTGGGTTTGTTTCATCAATCTCAATGCCTGCCATTTCAGGAAATTCCATACCGCCCCGTTGTCCCTCATAACCCCATGGCCCAGATTCAAAATCTTGCCTGCTCATGCGGAGGTTTGTATGTGGCCCTTGCGGTCGAGGTGTTCCTGGTTGGTATAATGATACTCTAGAAAGAGACCTTTTCAACTCGTGCGGGATAAAGTGCGACGAACGCCGCCGTTCCGTATGCTCTGGTCGCGGCAAATCCCCCAACCATGAAGGGTGAAGCTGTGAATCCGAGGCATGTACCGCCGGCGGTGGCTGAGGCGCAACTACATCTGGAGGTACTTCCGTCGGAGCTACTTCTGACGCCGCTGCCGGCAGACTCTCTCCGGCGTACGGCTGATCCGGTGTCGCCGTCTGACTATTCATGTATGGCATCATCGAAATCGGCGGTGCGCCACCGTGAAGAGGCGGCGCTGCAGTGGGAGAAGGCCGGGCCGGATCTGGGAGGTCAATGACTCTCACATTCGGCGCTTGGTATTTGTCAGTCGCGATCCCATCTTCCGCTTCGTAGAAAGAATCCGAGTCGCGCGACTGGATTGAGGCTGCGTGTTGCCTGTCCATGAGGGCAGCTCTCAAGAGATGGATGGATGTATCAACCTATGCTCGGTGTGGCGATTTTGTCAAGGTGTACTGCTTGGGAAACAGTTCAGCATAATGAATGTGCTCTGTTTTCATCAGTTCGCGTAATTCCTTAATCTATCCAATAGGGCGCGCTGCTCATTTTGTTTACATGCGTTTGAAAAGAACTACAGGTCATGTACGGACATTTTTCACGCCTCAAGCCCTAGTGGCATCGGATATTTCCGATTTGATTGATGAACCTTGAGAAATGCCTTGTTGACTGCACAACGCCGTGGCGGGCACGTAATGATCGTCATTATGATTTGTCAACCTGCAATTAGCATGCCCTCCGTGACTTTACATGATTGGTTCTTGGCATAGGATCTTGAACTCGTGTGGTAGGCTGGGCTGCGCCCAGTAACGACCCATGCCCGCTACTGCTGCATAATGAAAAGACAAACAAGGCCGACCTCAGTCCCTAAAGACGCGTAGAGCACCAGGCCAATGACACGGCTGCCAGATGTCCACGGAGGTGTGCCGATCCCATGGACTACGCCATGGTTAGGGATTCGTAGCATTTGGTTGGTTCTTATCAGGTTGCGTTTGTCCCGTGGTCAGCACAAGCGAGAATTTATGCCTTCCATTAGCAGCACGTAGTTGTCATCACAAACGAAGAAGTGAGCGTGTGCTATGACCCCATCGTTCGAGGACTTGTTCCACAGGTGGAGCCCATTTAGATCCAAATGCGCACCTTGAGAGAGAGTCATTTTGCTGGAACTTTGGCACCCTAGAGTATTTCAGCGAGTGCCAAAGTCTCCATTGGTATCCAACATCATATAGCTGTCTAACATGTACGTCTTATCCAGGGGAATCGCTATACAAAACCAGTTCGCTGTAGATCCATTTATTACATGGCCAATTCAGCTTGTAATGCGCGAAGTTCAGCATCTTCATCCACTGAATCGGCGTGTGCATTTTTCGTCGCATCAGATTGAGTTGGCGTAGAAATGTGATGCGCTGGCGCAGCCTCCGCACCGACCAACCGATTGTGCAACTCGTCCTGCTCAAGCTCCTGAAGCTCGTTTCGTAACTCATCTTCATCTAGCTCGTGACCCAAGCCCACAGGATTTGATATGGCCTCAGAAATCTCATTTGTAAGAGCCATCTCTTCTCTGATGGAATCCATGGTATTGTCGACTTTATCAATGTCCCTGCACAGTGTTAGTCTGCGAAGAGCCAAATGTGACTTACATATTCGCATGAATGTGTTTGAGAGCAGCTGAACCACGTTGCATGGCCCGCATCGTCTCCAAATTCATATTTGCATTTTCAATCGCATTCACCTGTGTTTCAAGAGTCATGCGGCTTCCAGCCAGACGATCCAGCTCTGTCTCGTACATCTTTTTCTGCCGGAGCGCAGCTTGCGCAGCTTACACGGTCAATTTCCCAATCGCGAATCCCAAGCCTCGAACGTACCACGCTTGTTGCTCGTCACATTGTCTTTCGCTTTGCGGAGCTCTTCATCAATTTTGGTTTGGAGATGCTCCTCCTTCTTTGCTATCAAATGCAGCTGTTCACGCAGCCCAATAATCGCATCTCGTGCAGTATTTTTATTGTCTCGCTTCCCACTAACCCAGCTAAACCAGCCTGCCATACCTTCGAGCGTGGGTATTGTGCTCGATGGCCGATGGTGATCTAGCACGGTTGGGTGTGGCGTCTTAGCGTAGGGATTGGGAACTGTGCGCGCGCATTGTCCGCAGGTCCACGTGGCTATAGGCACACCACGCGAGACCTCCATGTTGTAATGAGATGGTGTGTGACGCGTCGGACAAGAAAGGGCAATTATCATGATGGAACGTGCGTTCTGTTTGGCACGAGGGACTTCTTGAAGGGGCTTTCCCATCCGAGTAATGCGGCAATTTCGGCCAGCATAGGTACATGGAGGTGTATGCAAAGATGAATGACAAATTCCCAGCATTGTCTTCGCGCCACTTCTGACCGGGTGTGTGACAACTCGCTGACTTTTGACACATAATCATGCTGCACCGCACCCCGTGTGACTCGACTAGGAGGCGGGATGCATTGAAATGTGTGCATGCTGGAACGATTGTTCCTGGATATAGTCGCACATAAGAAGCGTGTTCCATCGCACGCCACATCCATTCCCTTGCGTACGAGTCAAGCCCGTTGCGTTTCCACATTGCATACGTAGCAGCAAGCTCATGGAAATGCACCTTACATTCTATATAGTTGGCTATGCTGGTAGCGCTTAGCATGTCTCGCCCCAATCAACACTGTAGCACTGGCGGGCATGCACGCGGTAGTGCAAGACTCACGTTTGACACATGCGGACAAATGGCGGTGGATTTTGGCATGTACACTTCCTCATTTCTAAAGTATACTTTTTTTGCATCATGATGATCAAAGTAGGATGTATTCAGGTTCCATCTTACGAAGCGTCAAGACCGGCTCTGATGACTTGGCGTAAGTGCCCTGGGCTGACGCATTCTTTTCAGGTCCTTGGCCCTCTCGGTTCCACGCCGCGAGTGGACTGACTGATCTCCACATATCAACGTGCAACGTGCTTGTCTAGTGACATCATCGATGGCGTCGAAAGTCCGACCGCTGCTGGCGGCGCTGAATCAGAGCGGAAAATATGCGTACCGCGAGCCAGACATGCGAGTGGATCACTTGGTCATTGGCGGCGGCGTTGTCGGACTGGCTATAGCGAATGCTTTGGCTCACCGCTGGCCAGACAAGTCAACATATGTCGTCGAGCGGCACGCCGTGTTGGGCGAAGAAACAAGCTCCCGCAACAGTGAGGTCATTCATGCAGGTCTTTACTACCCACACGACTCTCTTAAGACACGTCTTTGCACGCGGGGCCGCGAACTTCTGTACGAGCGCATCGCACGCAGCGGCCGCATCGGTGCCGAGCAGGTGGGCAAGCTCATTGTCGGCTCAGCGAACGACACAGCGTACTTGGAAGGGCTGTATAAGCATGCCCAAAGTATCGAGCAACATGCGCCGCGAGTACGGCTGCTCAATGGGGAAGAAGCACGAGAACTCGAGCCGGATTTATCACCTCACATCACACGTGCGCTCTATTCGCCGTCCACAGGCATTATTAGCTCGCATGACTACCTATCGGACCTAGCGTGTGAGCTTGAAGAGCTTCCTACTGGCGAAGTGCCCGATGCGAATGTCGTGCTTGGCACCTCGGTTGTGCGCATGGATCCACACACGCCGAAGCGAGCGGCTCTGAGCAAGGCGGGCGATGACGGCTCACAAGAAGGGTGGGTCGTTCAGCTCCGTACGCACGATGCCTCCCATAACGAGACGGATTCACTTCTGGCGCGTGTTGTGATCAATGCTTCAGGCCTCAATGCGCCGCGGATCCTCAACAGCCTATGGCCCCAAGCATCACCGAGTCAGTGGGTGCCGATGTATTTCGCCAAAGGTAGCTATGCAAGCTACCGAGGTCCTGGTGTCAAGCATGTACAGCATCTGCTTTATCCAACGCCTGAATTTGGTAAGCAGGCGTCGCAACGAGCGCATGCCGTTCAGTCTCTCGGCACGCATCTGACACTGGATCTGGACCACCATGTGCGCTTTGGACCAGACTTGTCGTGGCTCTCGCCGCCCGCAGATGTTTCCGATTGGCACCTGGACGACGAGCTCGGCTTCCAGCACGATTTTTGGGAAAAGTGCCTAGCGCCCGATCCATCTGACGCTTGGTTCGACAGTATGTACGAAGCGATTCAAGCATACTTGCCAGGCGTGTCTCGTGAGGGACTCCAAGTCGACTATGCCGGTATAAGGCCCAAACTATGTGGTCCTGACGCCCAACGGTTTCAGGACTTTGGCGTGCTATGGCATGCAAGTCGCCAAGTTGAAAGGCAGCATGTGTGGCAGTCAAGTGCCGCAGAGGCAGCGCGTGCAGCGAGTGGCCTGCTTGTGAGCCTGGTGGGCATTGAAAGTCCTGGCCTCACGGCGTCTCTTGCCCTTGGTGAGCACATCGTCAAGGAGCTGGAGGCACATCTTTGGGGCCGGCATAATCCACGCGGACGTGCGCGGAAGTATGTCGATGACATTGGTCACGACGCCCTGGACGCATGGGCATAGAAGACGTCGATGCAAAGAAACAAGCCAAGCAGGCAGGCAGACAGGCAGGCCAGCAAGCACATAATCAAGAAAGTGTTGGGCTTGGCACTCGGTCAGGAAGTGCTTGGCGTCTGGGGGTTGACGGCTTATTCCCGCCCTCCTTATGCCCTCCGTCCGTACCTGAGCCACGTCCGCACCCACGTTAGGGCGTCCACAGACGCGCATCACCATCTGCCCCTGCACTCACGAGCCACGGCAGCGTCGGGTGCCATGCGATACTCAGCACGCCCAGCGCATCCTGCACCGCATGTCCACGCAGGATCTTTAGTGGCACCAACAAGGCGTTTTGCAGCAGGTCCGAGTACACGGTGCCGTGGTATACATGCACGGTACCATCGTCCGCCGCACTTGCAAAAAGCGGGAAGCGCGGGTGGTACGCCACTGCACGCACAGCCCGCGAGTGGTACCGCAACGCCTTGTACGGCCGCTCCGACAGATCCAGGTCGAACCACAGCACGCGCCGGTCGTACGAGCCAACAATCACGTGATCCCCACTCGGATGCACGTCCAGCGAGCTGATCCAGCGCACGCCGGGCTGCAGGGTCTTGACGAGACTCTGCTGGACAAGGTCGTACACACGCACGTAGCGCTGTGTCGCCACGAACAGCCAGGGCCGAGAGGGGTGGAAGCACACACACTGGACAGCCATGGCCGAGTTGCCTGCACGTCGTGTACGCCGGAACGGCGCTTGCGATCGGTGCTTGCTGACCTGATGGATCAACACGGCCTCGCCTGCTGCCTCGGGGCTCACTGTCGCAAAGTAATCACCGCGTGCATGCCAGCGCACGTACTTTGGCACAAGCGACGCATGCTTGCTGTTCCGCACGTCGATGCGCACACAGACGCCTGCGGCTCGATCCGCCTCACTGGCTCGAGTCCACTGAGCTGTTGCTGCGTCTTCGGCGGCATGCGGCGTCGTGAGGTGGGCGAGACTGGCCTCGTACATGGTCTTGCCGCACTGCGGCGGTGCTAGCAGCGTAACCCGCCCCACACTCACAGCAGCTGCGATGCCGAACGTCCGGTTCGGGCACCACTGCACACAGTACACGGGACTGCGATCAGCACGTGCTACACCTGCATTCATGTCCCATGTCGCGACGCAGCGGCCCAGCGCCGCATCCCACAATCGGACGTGGCCGTCGTCGGCCCCTGTCAGCAGCCACGCACCCGATGGATCGATGGAGACCGTTCGAATCCGCCATGGTGCATGTGCGTACACGACGTCGGTGTGCGTCGGGAACGGCCGCAGGTCGCGAGGAGCAGGGAGCTTCGGTAGCAGCTGGTCCGGATCATCAATGTCCAGGCGCTTCCGCCGCATGCGTGGTGCCATGTACAAGTCCAAGCAGCGCTGGAATCGCTCGTGCAAGGCCTGATCGTAGCCAGGCACAAGACGCAAGGCCGCGTACTTCGCCGGTAGGAACGGCAGCTTGCGATCCTCGGGCTCGGCCGCTTCCCACTCAGCCTTTTCATCGTCGCCAAATAGGTACTCTGCAGGGGGATTGTACGACTCAACGTGCGATGGCAACGGCAGCTTCGGCGCCGGCATATGCATCGGATGATCTGCGCGTGCCTCGTCTGCATCGCTCCATAGATTGTAAAAGGCAGGGCGCTCACGCCCTGGCGCATGGGCGACAATCCGCCCCTGTCGAATGGCACGCACAATCTTCATGATCTTCTTGTGTTCCCACTTGCTTGGGACGAAGCGCCGCTTCGGCTCTGGACGCGCCGTGAGCGGCGTCGTCTGCTGATGCTGCGTGAACCAGTCTGTCGCTGGCTCGTATGGATCATATGCCTCAACAGGAATCTGCGCACGCTCCAGCCGTTGGATGATATCGAGTTCCTCGTCTGTCAGCTTCACGTCTTGCCCACTGGTCTTGTCGTGCGCCGAGAACCATCCGTCGCCTTCTCCTTCCACACTGTCGAGGAACTTGTCAAGTTCGTCGCCCTGGGCAGGACGCAGCACACGTCGTCCATTGATGTCGTAGCCAATGTGCGGGAGGTCATCGTACCAGGACAGCGGCACTTGGCCAATCCGATTCGGCACATCCTCCGTGCTGGAATCGCTATCGTATTCAGGCTCAATCGGCGGGTACTCGACTTTCGGCATGCCCGTGACGTTCGATTGCACAACACGCCCACGCTTCGAGCCGTCGTCGTTCCGACTCTCATCATAGAATCGCACTGCCACTCCCGTATCGATGCCTAACTTGTTCGTCGTTCGTTCGCTTTCGTCTGGCTTGACTCGTGCTCTTGCGATCATGCGTTCCAGGGCCGCGTCGCCCTCTTTTACGTCGTCGTCATCGGATAGATCTGCGTCTCCGTACTTGGCATCGGCCTCTTCGTCCCAGTTCTCTAGGTCGTCCGAATCAAAGGCCTCGTCGTCCGATGCGTCTTCGTCTTCGTCCTCATCGTCCTCCTCCTCGTCTTCATCACCATCGTCATCTTTATCCTCCCCCGACACCAACTCAGGAAATGCCTCCATGTCGTCTTCGTCCTTAGGCGCACCATCATGATGGTTACTCTTGTCATCGTCATCGTCGTCTTCCAACTCCAATACGCCATCCTTCGCCAGCAGCTCTGGCTCTGGCTCCGGCGTGTGCACCGGTCGCGTGCGAGTTTCACGTATTGTCACATCACCCGGCTCCGCACGCTTGCGTCCTTGAGCACGTCGTTCCGGCGGCACTGGCCGTCGGCCTTTATCCACGGCCATGACGTGTGGAAAAGGAAATTTTTGACACTCTGCCACGACGATCCATCCAGTGGGCTTTCCACATTGCCCACAGCCTCCTGCACGAGTTTTTTTTTCTTGGCCTTCTCCCTCGTCGTCGCTCAACCCCTCCCTTAGCTCCAGCTGCACGTGGCTTTTTTTTCTTTTTGATTTTTGTGGTGCACGGCGCACATCCTTTTTCCCTGGGTTCAACGTATTGTTCCCTACGAGTTTACAAAGTTTCGATCCATGTATATAGGTCATCTAGACTATCGCGTTGTGTTTGACTCGGGTCCCACCCTGTGCGATCAATAAACGCAAGACCCATTTTTGCACGTCCGCCTTCAATGATGCGTGGGTCCAGACGCTGCAGTGGCTCATCAAGAGCCATTCCACTCCCTGCCATGATGTAGTCGTTCGCGAGCTCATTCGTTTGCTTATGTCCTTGTCCACCGCGCACCCTGTGTCCGAAGCGTGTGGGATGCAGTTCTGCAGGCACACCATCCTCGCTTCCGCGGGCAGGGCCTACCCACTGCAGAAATGGCACACGTGCGAGGGCCACTTGCGCCCGTTCCATCCAGCTCCTCCGGCTTGCATCGCGCACTTCGTCAATGTCCTCCATCATGACACGTCCCTGTGCTGGACCTGCCGAATCCGTTCGATGCAAACCGCGCGATGCTCGCCGCGATACCAAGGTAGATTCAACACCTCGCCGGCATCGTGTTAGCAGTTGCCATCGGCGCTTCTCATCCTGTAGCAACGCATGGTCCATAAACAAGGGCGAACGGTCCATGCGGGTAAATAGAACAAATAGTGCTGGCGGTGCTCTTTTTGACTCCATGGCCGCCAAGCGCCGATTCGCCAAAGTTCGCAGCACATCATGGAGATAGTCCACACTGTCGACCAGAGCGTCTTGCAGATCGGTCCGCTTCAATGTAGACAGTGCCGCTGACGCCGTGGCAGATTCACTTCCCCCTCGACTTGCTACGCTTGCATCAATGCAAAACACCAGCGCATCCACCTCATCCATGTATTCACTCGCTTGCGTACGTAGACGCGCATGCCCTGGCACGTCTACCATGTCCAGTCCATGTGCACATGCATCAGACGGAGGCACACTCCCTGTATTAACCCGCTGTGAAGTTACGGTATCAGGAGCGACACCCATCGTCAAGCGCAGGAACACGTTCGTTTTCCCCGCCTGTTCACCACCAAGGAGCATGACTTTGCGAGCACGTTTTCCGCGGCTGTGCGCCTCCAAAGGTACCTCTGCTATACGTTTGCTCCCGGAAAATACGCCTGTCACAAGTCCCACACATACCGCGACACACGCGGCCAGGAACGTCGTGGCGATGGGAAAAAAGCGTATATCTTGTACATGGGCACACACCCATGCCTGATGCCGGGGACCTAGCACGTGTGTCGCATCACACACCCACTCTTGCACCCATGACATGTCAAGCTTGCTAACACGTCGCCGCAGCTATGCAGGTAAAGGCTGGCGCGAGCGATCGAGCGAGCAAAGTGATCACTAGAAGTGCTGGATTCCCTCCGTGCGCCGTCGATTCCGACTGCAAATCTCCACACACACACACAAACGGCCGTCTCCACTACTACGTCTTCTAGATCGAGTGAGGCGCATTAGGGGCAGAGGCAATGCGTTCGGTGATATAGAGGGCGAGGGCATATTTGCAATTATGTCCCATCAGTGACAGAGCACAACGCGTCGTCATCGAAGGAGCAGCCGTTTCGCTGGTTCGATACGTCGTCAACGCTGCGACGGTGGGTGCGATGGTACGTACGAAATCGGACTTCAACAAACCAAATTCGATCATAGGAGCAGCATAAGGGCTAACGAATCAGTTCCGAAAGTGCGTAAATGCGCGTCGTTCGCAAAGACTGACTCTCAACAAGCACATACGACAGCGACAATACTGTGTGTAAGTAAGAGCGAGTGCGTGCCACTGATGTGCTAGTCTCGCCGCAAGGGCGGCTTCACCAGGTCGAATATGCATTGGAAGCCGTGAAGCAGGGGTCAGCCGTCGTGGGCCTGCGCTCCAAGTCACATGCGGTGATTGTAGCTTTGAAGCGAGCCCCGTCGGAGCTTGCGTCGTACCAAAACAAAGTGCTCAAGATTGATCACCACATTGGCTTCGGATTCGCCGGTCTCACAAGCGATGCACGTGTACTGAGCAACTATATGCGGCAGCTTGCACTTTCCTCACGCCTCATGTACACGCGCCCCCTGCCGATTTCTCGTCTCATGGGCGCACTTGCCGATCGCGCCCAGCTGAACACGATGCAGTACGGCAAACGCCCCTATGGTGTTGGGTTTCTCGTCATTGGCACCGACGATACTGGTCCACATTTGTATGAGTTCAACCCGACAGGCAATTGCTTCGAGTACTATGCAATGAGTATTGGCGCGCGCAACCAGAGTGCAAAGACGTATCTGGAAAGCCACTTTACCGAATTCACCGAGGCTGATCTGGACCACCTCATTCTACATGGAATCCGTGCTCTACGGGAAACACTACCGCAAAACAAGCAGCTTGAGCAAGCGTCTGTGACCGTGGCATACGTTGGCCCTGGTGCCGATGCTGATCCTCACTCTTCGTCCTTGCGTGAAGGCCACAAGTTCACCGTCCTTGAGGGCGACAAACTTGCCACATGGTTCGAGCGACTCGGACCCAGTGAGCGTCAGCGCGCTGCGGCTGCAGCTGCTGAAGCTTCAGCGGCAGCGGCAACGGCCAACGCCAGCTCCTCTGCGGACAATGCTGCCGCGTCCACGGATAACGCTTCTTCGGCCTCTGCCCCTGACCAGAATACGCAGGCATCTTCCGACAATACAGACAACCAGCCTCGGCCAATGGACGAAAACTAGTGTGGTTCCACCGCCTCCAGGCTCGAGATCCTTTGTCATC
>ERZ500990.338-NODE-338-length-16986-cov-4.436182_pt1 | contig 16986 bp, 15 predicted proteins | sample MGYA00248876_ERZ500990 | MGnify/ENA primary metagenome ERZ500990 (study PRJEB25958, sample SAMN03398517) | human skin metagenome | study: EMG produced TPA metagenomics assembly of the Human Skin Microbiome Metagenome (human skin metagenome) data set.
ATCTTGGCCAAGGTGCACGAGTCGGGCACGCCGCGTGTCTCGTACGCGTTTGAGCAGTGGCTCTTTCACTACATGCGCGGCGATGATCTCTCGTACTTGGCGGTGGCGGAGGTCGAGGCAGGGCGGCGCGTGCCGTTTGCGTTTCTCGAGGCGGTGAAGCAAGCGCATGTGCAGAGCGCTGATGACATGGAGTCGTTGCGGCGTGCGTGGAATGCGCGGGGCCGCGACCCGATTCAGCAGGCGCAGTCAGAGCTGGGCCATGTCAAGGACGTCCTTACCCAGAACGTGGAGCAGATTCTGAGTCGTGGCGAGCAGCTTGACCTGCTCGTGGACCGCACGGACTCAGCGGCGCATCAGAGCCTGGCATTTCGGCGACGTGCCGTGCATCTGCGCCGCGAAATGTGGTGGCGAAACACGCGCATCGTGGTGCTCATGAGTGTGTGTGCCTTGGTACGTATATGCTACTTATGCAGGCACTGCTTGTTTTTGTGTATCATGCGTTGTTTTCATAGACAAAGACGTTGTTTCGGGGGACGTGGCTTCGGGCTGGGTGGCAGGGGGGCTGGGGAGGGTGTCGAGCTCGAGTTGGGCGAGCTCGTCGGCGAGATCGTCGTCAGGGACGCTGGACAGGGCGTCGGTGACCGCGTTCTGATCGTGCACGGCCTCTGCGAGTGCGTCCATCGTGCGGTCGATGTGGTCAGGCTGGAGCGATGGGTCGGCGAGGAGGGAGCGCAGCGTCTTTTCCGACGCCGTGTAGGCTTGCATGAGCTGTGCGTCGCCCACGGCCTGGTCCATGCTGAGGAGCAGCGTGTGCACCTTTTCCAGGGCTAGCACGCGCTTGTCCACCATGCTTTCGAGCTGTTTTTGGGTGCGTAGGTACGATAGTGTGACAGCTTCGCGCTCCTTGGCTCGGAGGGCGCGACGGACCGTGGCCTGAGCGCGCTCCATCCGCGCTTGCCAGGCGTCGACTTGGCGCTCGAGCTGGGCATGCAGGCCCTTGACGGCTAGGATGCCGCGGTCCTGCTCGGTCACGCGTGCCGTGCCCCACTTGTATACGTCGCCATCGTGCTGGATCGCACGTGCATCGCGCACGAGGTGCGTGAGCAGAATGTCGGTGTCCTTGTCGCTGAGCGCGAGGGGCCGGGCGCCGTCTTGCAGGCTGGCAAGGTAGGCCTTGGCATCCGCGCGCGACATGATGCGCTCTAGCGCAGACCAGTCGCGAGCGGTGGCGATGCGGGCGGCGCGCTCGACATTTTCGCAAAGGACCCACTCGCCCTGCACATGGGACCACAGCGCTTCGTCGTCGTCGTCGTTGCGTCCGGAGCGCCATCGCCACCGCCGGGACCACCAAGAGGTCCATGTGCGATCAAGATAGGCAGACAGACGCACGTACCGGCCGTGGATCTCCTGCTCGCGAATGACCACAGAGAGACACAGGGGGCGCCCTATGTCAGCGTCCGCCCACTGTGTCGGCGTATCGGCATCGACTGGCCAGCACAGGGCGTGTGGCAACACGCGATCCCAACATGCCGCGGCGATGGTGCCCGTCCACCACGCCAATCGTGATCGAAATGTGCCGGGATCGCTGTGTTTCTGTCCACCAAGATCCGCATACATCGATGCGAGCGCTTCCCTCGAGCCGCAGCGGGGGGCGGCATAGGCGGACAAGGTCATGAAGGAGCCATGCGCCACGTGGAGCAGGTTGGCCATGGCCTTTTGGAAGCCCGGCGCCGAGCGCCCGGCGAGTGCGCTGGACAGGGACGCGTCAGCGCCGGTGTGGCTGCCGAGTGCGGCGCCGCTGCCGGTGCAGGCTGCGCGCTCTCGCATCCTGTATGCGCTGGAGCAGTACGCGGTCGTCGTGCTGGTCGGCGAGACGGGCAGTGGCAAAACGACGCAGGTGCCGCAGTACCTGCTTGAGGCGGGGTGGGCGCAGGAGCGGCAGATTGTGTGTGCGCAGCCGCGGCGTATGGCTGCGACGTCGGTGGCCGCGCATGTGGCGCAGGAGCGGCAGGTGCGCCTGGGTGAGGAGGTCGGGTACGCGATCCGCTTTGACGAGCAGGTGCATCCGACGCGCACGCGGCTGCGGTACACGACGCCCGGCATGCTCTTTCGCGAGTGCATGCGTGATCCGTTGCTGCATCGATATAGCGTCGTGATGGTCGACGAGGCGCATGAGCGGGGCGCGTACACGGACCTGCTGCTCGCCGTGCTGAAGAAGATCCGGCGGCGGCGGCCGGCGCTGCGGATTATCGTGGCGAGTGCGACGCTTGAAGCGGAGAGCGTGCTGCGTTACCTGGATCCTGGTGGGGCGGCTTCTACTGTCGTGGCTATACAGGGGCGCGCGTACCCGGTCGAGGTGGCGCACACGACGGCGCCGCACGATGTCGTGGCGGCCTGCGTGCGTACGGTGGTGACGTTGCACGAGACGGCGCCGCCGGGGGATGTGCTGGTGTTTATGTCGGGGCAAGACAAGATTGAGCGCGTGGTGCAGGCGTTGGCGGACCGAGGCGTGTACGCCGTGCCGCTGTATGCGGCGCTGCCGCCGGAGGAGCAGCGCGTCGCGCTGCGTCCTGGGCCGCCTGGGAAGCGCAAGGTGGTCGTGTCGACGAATGTGGCAGAGACGAGCGTGACGATCGATGGCGTCCGGTACGTCGTCGATACGGGGTATACCAAGATGCGGTACCGGCACACGCTGGCCGAGGTGCGTCTCTCGGCTGCCTCGGCGGCGCAGCGCGCTGGGCGCGCTGGGCGTACGGCGCCGGGTCAGTGCCTGCGCCTGTATGATGACGGGGCGCTGCGGGCGAGTGATCCGCCGGAGCTCGTGCAGTGCGACTTGACGATGTACATCCTCCAGCTCAAGGCGCTGGGCGTCGATCAGATCGCGCGCTTTGATTTCATGCCGCCGGCGCCGCCCGCCGCACACGTCGCGGATGCGCTCGCGCACTTGGAGAGTCTGCGAGCGCTGGACGAGGAGGGCCGTCTGACGCTGCTGGGCGAGCGGATGGCCGAGGCGCCGCTGTCGCCGATGATGGCGCGTGCGATCTTGCACGATGCGAGCTGTGCCGACGAAATGCTCACGATTGCCGCGATGACGAGCGTCGGCTCGCCGTTTGACGGCAGCGAGTCTGTCGCCGCGCAGATCGAGCGCCGCAAGTTTGTCGCCGAGGAGGGCGATCACTTGACGCTGCTCAATGTGTATGAGGCGTTTCAGCGGGCGGGCGCTTCGTCGCGATGGGCCGCGCAGCACGGCCTGTCGTACGCGACGCTGAAGCGCGCGCGGTCGATTCGGGCGCAGCTCGTCGCGTTTGTTACGCGCCAATGGTCATGGCCGTGGCGCCGTGCGGGGGACGAGCAGGCCGTACGGCGATGCCTCGCGGCCGGCTTTTTTCGACAGGCGGTGCGGTACGATGGCAGCTGGAAGACGCCGGCGGGAGAGACGCTGTATGTGCATCCCTCGTCGGTGCTGTTTACGCGCGCACCGCCGGTCGGTACGTGGGCCGTGTACGGCGACCTGCTGCACACGACGCAGCCTCAGATGCGCGATCTGTGCGTGGTCGACGCGGCCTGGCTGCTTACGCTCGCGCCGCATTATTATCATCGTTCGCTTCACTGAGGCGCGCGCGCACATGAGCGGTACCAGCGAGGCCCTGTGCGAGAAACTGGCGGAGGACGCGGCATCGCTTCGTGCGCGTCGTAAACTGCCCTGCCAGGCTGCGTGTGGCCATCGGCATGATCGGTGTGCGGTCTCGCGTGACGGCCGCGTGGATGGTATCGAGTGTGCGGCTCAAGTCGCGATCGACGTCCTGGAACGTAGCGTGGCGCTGGTACAGATCCAGTGCATCCGTAGGTGTGTCTGCGGTGGACCGCTCGGCATCGCGCTTGTCCGTCGTGCGCCGCTTGCGCTCCTTGTGCGCCTGCGACGACGCTTTGAGCGCGGCGATTTGGCGCTCTTTTTCCTCGAGGCGCGCGACAAAGGCGGGATTCGTCGCTTTCTGCCACTCGAACAGCAGCGTGTCGTACGGCTGGGAGCGCCCTGGCACATGCCGCTTCGCGCCCATACTGTGCGACTTGCACGTCAGCGAGCGGGAGCATGGCAGGCCTTTGTTGTTGATGACGCCACACTGCCGGTCCAGGTTGATCGGACCGCGGTGCTTCTTGCCGCCCGTCGTCCACGCCTTGCGCTGCTCCGGCTCCGCCTTCGTCTCCGACTTGAGGATGCTGGGCGATACACGTCCCTCCGCTATCGACTGCGCCAAGGCACAGTTTTGCTCGTGGTACGGATACGCCTGTCGCAACACAGGCTTCGCACACGTCGTGCACGCCACGACATCCACCGAGTCGTCCAGCGCAAACGCACCAAACTCGGTCACATCGCTCGCCTCTGCTTCCCACGCACGCTTGCGTGGCTCCGGCGACGACGGCTGACTCTGGGTCTCCTCCAAAATCACCCCCCAGTCCATGGTGGCGGCTCGTTTCTCTCCACTTGATGGACGCCGCCACCCAACCGGTGTGGGCAGGGGTCGCCTGGCTCCGCGAGGTGGCCACGCAGGTGATCGAGAGCATCGTACCGCCCCAAGCCTCGCCGCCACCGCCACCGCCACTGCCGCCCTCCCTGCGCCTCACGCCAGGCTTCGTGAGGGCGCTCGCGGCCGTAGGATGGACGGCCGTGGCACTGTGGACAGGCGCGCGCTTCGTACGCCACTGGCGCTGTGAAGGCCGTCGAAGCGTCGCTTCGCCGAAGCGCACGCAGTGTGTGCTTGTGCTGGGCGGTGATACGCCGCTAGGACAGTCCGTCGTCGAGTACCTGCTCGCTCACAACCTGATTGTACTGGCGTCGGTCTCGAGTGCCGCGTCAGCTCAGGCGCTCGAGTCACGTATCGACCCAGAGATCCAGGGGTACGTCCGGACTATCCAACTGCACGATGCTACTTCTTTCGTGCATGCCGTGCATGCAAGTTTGTGCCTGCGCTACCCATGGACGGCCACGGGCGATCCGTACGCTCGCCCGGGCCAGGCCGTCGAGTGGCTCGGCACCGTCAACACCCTCGGGATGACAAACATGCTGACAGACGTGCTGCAGCGACTGGCCTCCCTGCGACCTCATCGCATGATTCACATACTACCAGGCTCCTCTCGCGCTAGCTCGACAGCGATAGGAGCACCGTCAGTGACACTGCATGCGTCGCCACGCTCTGAATCGCGCGTCTTGGCACGCATGCTCCGCCTCCTTCTTCCTAGCCGCACATGGCGCGCATGCCTCTCATCGTGGCTTTCCCCCTTATGGACCCGCCTGCGGGCGCTTATGTAGCGTGGTGCATAGGTATGCGCACGAGGGCCTCGGGCACCGTCCGCGACGTATCGTCGTCCGGATGCATCGCAGCTTGCGCAATGTGAATCGCACGGAACACACCCTGCCAACTCGCCATGACCGACGCCACCGACTGGCCGCCACACACGAGCGTGTCCACGCGCTCACTGAGACGGGCGAGCTCCTGCGTGAGCTGTGCGGACTCGGCACGGAGCTGCTGCAACGCCTGTAGCTCCGCCTGCTTCGCAGCCAGGCGCGCCGAGACCGAGCTCGGAACGCTGCCCGGCGCCATCGACGCGCGCGAACGCGCCAAGCTCATGCGCTGCGACATGAGGCGAACCGCCGCTCGGCGGCCGCGCGTCTCAGTGGAGGCACTGCCACGTGGACTTGGACGACCATGTCGGCGGTGGCGCGAGGCACGGCGTACGAGCATGCGTGCCTCGCTCTCCTGCGGTCATGGCTCAAGATGGACATCTATCGAACGGGTGGCGCGCATGATCAAGGCAGGGATCTGTGCGGCTGGTGGTCGCCGCACGCGATCGGCGAGCCTGACGTGCGCGAACGAATCCGCGTGATTGCTCAGTGCAAGGCCGAGTCGCGGGCGCTCGGCCCGGCGGTCGTGCGCGAGATGGAAGGCACCCTGCTCCGCGGGACATGGGAGGCCCAGACGACTGCGATCGTCGGCGTCCTGGCCAGTCACTCGGGCTTTAGCAAGCAGGCCAAGGTGTACATGCGCTCCAGCCGCCTGCCCCTCCTGTTTTTGCACTTGGCCCCACAGGACCAAGAGCCGCTCGTGTGCCAGGGCTTTCTATGGAACGACGCACTCGCGAATGGGCCCCTGCATGGGCGCTTCGAGCCCGTGTGGGTGACCACACCGCAGCACACCCAGCAACTCACCCTGTACAGAGATGGCATACGCGCCATATAACTGGGAGATCAACGCATTCATGTCTACAAAACCTTTCGACACAAACGCCAAAGAGTAGCTCGTAGGACGACAGCCTTCGCTTTCGAGAAAGATATACGCGCTAGTGTCCATACAAAAACGAAACCGCCCTAGCCTTTTGAGATGGTCATTTACTTGTCGTTCGGGTTCATGCGGCGCTTACCACCGGGCGTCACGACAGCGTTCACGAAGCGACGGTTGAAAAGAATGCGCTTCTTTGCCCGGCCCTTGGGCACCTTGGGCTTCTCTTGCTTTTCCACCTTGGGGGTCTGCGACTTGACCTTACCAGCACGGGCGAGCGATCCGTGGACCTTACCCATCTAGCGATACGTTAGTGCACCAGCGTGCGTACCTTCGAATGTGGTTGTAACGGAACGGCAGCGCCTTTGCCACGATCCGTCGAAAAGGCCCCGCCGCTGCCCACGCTCAAGATGGTCACGTGGTTACATAGTTCTGTGTATATCACGTGATATTGAGTGTGAGACCTTCCAGCCTACCGCCTCCCTCTTCCAGCACCGACTCACCATGATCATCTCGAAGCAGAACCGCCGCACCATTTACATGGCCCTCTTCCAGGAGGGTGTGCTTGTCGCTCCCAAGAACTTTGAAATCAAGCACCCTAACTTGGATGTGCCCAACCTCGAGGTGATCAAGGCCTTGCAGTCGCTCGACTCGAAGGGCTACGTGCACACGCAGTTCAGCTGGCAGTGGTTCTACTACGTGCTCACGGACGAGGGTCTCGAGTACTTGCGTGAGTACTTGCACCTGCCCTCGGAGATTGTGCCCAACACGCACAAGCAGCCCGCCCGCCCTCAGCGCGCTCTGATGGGTGACCGCGACGGCTTCCGCGGCCGTGGTGGTGGTGACCGTGAGTACCGCCGCCGTGGTGACTTTGACAAGAAGGACGGCGCGCCCAGCGGTGACTTCCGTCCTCGCTTCGGTCGCCGCGAGTAAAAACGTTCTAGGCCGGACCCTAAGGTGACAAGGTCCGCCTTGTTTCCACGAGATTGCGTACATCGCATGCATCTCGAGAACTGCACCCCGTGTTGGCACGCGTTCGTATGTGTGCTGTCATCGCGTCGAGCCGGTGCTCTTAGCCGTCATGGGGTCCAAAATACCTTGATAGATAGAGGCCCATACCATCGAGTCTTGTCTGTGCATAGAGGCACCGTCCTGTTTAGTCATGTGCCACGCAAGTCGAGGTCCTCGTCTCTGCTGGCCAACACGGTTCCTTCCAGCGACATGGGTCTCTTTGGTGGCAGCAGCTCTGGCAGTGCTTCTGCGGCATCGTCGCCCCAACTGGAAGCGGCTACGGCTGAGGTAGGTCGACATGGCAACTGACGGTTCGCAGCTCGATATGATTACGGACGTGTTCAACCGCCTTGTCGAATCGTGTCATGCCAAGTGCATTAGCCCACGCTACGCCGAGGCCGACCTCAATAAGGGCGAAAGCGTATGCGTTGATCGGTATGTATACGCTAGCTGACCTTGCAGCTGCGTGAGCAAGTTCTTTGCCGTCAACGCCAAGGTCGGCGAGCAGATGCAGGCATTGGGACAAGCTGCCAGCGCCGCCGGCGGCAGAATGATGGGCTAGACGCCTCCTGTGCATGTAGTCGGCTATACCCATAGCTATACAACATGCTGATGAGCCTGCATGACCAAGGAGTGCCGTGGTACGACACCCGCTAGACGAAGACGCCCAGCACCTCGCGCTAGACCGAAACAGGAGAACGTTTCATCTGATTGGTCAACCATGCACAAGAGGCTGGGACCCCACGTACTCGGACCCCTATCGAGGCCCACACCATGGCCTCCATGGTACGGCTCGTGCTATGGTATGCCCTTGTGGTCTTCTCGTTCGTCGAAGCACAGCGCAGCTCGAGTCGGACGGCTAGACCTACGGCCCACGCCCATGCTCTGAGGGCTCCTATCATGGTACACAAGAATGCACGACCCCGCCACATGGAACGTGATCGCCTCGTAACATGGTGCCATGCTCAGTCTGAGAAGCGCCGCAGAAAGTATGGGCTGGCAGCGAACGTCAGAAAACGGCAAAAAGTGGGATTGGGCGATTACTTGGACGACTCCTACTTTGTGCCTATGGGCATAGGCACGCCGGCTCAGACGCTCAACGTGCTGCCGGATACGGGATCGACCAACCTGTGGGTCATTGACTCGACATGCACAGATGAGAAGAACTGCCCATCTTCGTCGCCCAAATTTACTGCATCCATGAGCAAGACGCATCAAAGTAGCGGCTTGTCATTTCATGAAGTGTATGGCGACCATGCTGCCGCAAGCGGCACCATCAGTCACGATACGGTCTCGCTCGCTGGATACTCCATCTCCTCACTTGCCTTTGGCCGTGTGAAGCATGTGACGGAACGCACCATGGGGCCGACTGTGTCTGGCATTCTTGGTCTCTCGTTTCACGATCCCAAGTTGTTTGACTTGGAACCGTTTTGGCAAGTGTTGTACGAACGTCAAGACATGCAGGATTATGTATTCTCTTTTCAACTGCCCAAGGCCCTGACATACGCCAAGCCTGACCGGGAAGAAGATGCACTGACGTCGGGGGGCGTGTTCACCTTGGGCGTCTTGGATCCACAGCAGTACGCTGGCAGCATTTCCTGGTCGCCGTTATCGAGAGGATATGGTATGCACGCGAAAAAGAGCTGGACCATTGATGTCAACGAAATGCGTCTGAATGGACACAATGTGGATCTGGGACTCCATCGGCACGCTCTCATCGACACGGGCTCCTCCAATATTGTTGGCCCTCGCCAAGCCATGGACATCCTTCACGCCTCGATTCCTGGCGCACAACGTTTCCCTCCGAATCCTGAATATTACATGCTGCCGTGCAACTCGAGTATCCAACTGGACATCACGTTCTCAGACCGTACCTGGACTCTTCCTCCGGATCATTTGATCATGCAAAAGATCAATCAGACCATGTGCCTTAGCGCGCTGACGACCGTAGAAGATACGTCCGACATACCCTTGGGTTGGATTATGGGTCACCCTTTTCTTACACATGTGTTTAGTGTATTCGACGCCAAAGAGGGACGAATTGGCTTTGCTTCGTTGCCACAGGGCGGTGTACAGAATGCGACCCTGACACAGGCCGATATGGACCGTCATAATGCGAGCCGAGCCTTCCACACCAGTAACACACAAATAAGCGAGCGCTACGCTACTCCCATTAGTAGAATGGAGCACGGTCCGTCAAGTCGAATGCATCCCAGCAGTCCACCCGCAGAGCCAACAATGACCTTGAACAGATTCACAGATTCGCAGTGGCGTTCCGCCACGATTCATGCACCCCATCATATCAACCTGACGCAACGCACAAGTCACACGAGCTCGGCCTCATCAAGTGAGCGCTTTTGGTCCCATGCATTCATGCTCCTATGTACTTTGGCCCTCGCATGGATTTGCAGATAGTAGTAGGGTGAGAGTCGACGCCTCGTGTAGCTCAGCTGTAATATTAGATAAGCACCTGCAATCGATGTTTGCCGAGATGACGGCAAGGGAACTGTGCTCGCGTCTTGCCACCACCACCTTGATGGCGCTTCGATCTGTTGCGCTGAGCTGTTTCGTAGCTCTCGTTATCGGTGCGTCTGTCGACGCTGCGCCGAGCAGTACGAGACAGACTGATGCGCCTCACGCTACGGCTCCAGCTCAGGGACTCAAAGTGCCGATGTACTACGACCGTCGCGCCTTGCACCCTCGGAACCAAAATATGAACCAGGACCAGCTGGATGAGTGGCTGCGTATGCAATCCAAAAACATGCACTTCCGCTATACGCATCCAGATGACCGGAATTCGTCCGATGCCTTGGAAAAGCGGCAGCAGCTGGGCATGGGTGACTATGGTCTGGATAGTTTCTACTTTGCTCCTATCGGCATTGGAACTCCTGAAATGACGCTTAACGTAGTGCTCGACACGGGATCGGCTGACTTTTGGCTGGCAGACTCGCAGTGCTCACCCATGAAGCACTGCCCGGAAAGTATGCTCAAGTACGATGCCTCGAAGAGCCGCACTCACAAGGACTTACACGTGCCATTTGGCGTGCAGTATGGCTCTGGTGCCGTGCGGGGTGAGCTTGCGACAGAAAAGGTTTCATTGGCCGGCTACACGGTGTCTTCTGTCTCTTTTGGACAGGCGGACCAGCTCGCCCGCGGCACGATCAACCCACCAGCCTCGGGTATTATGGGCATGGGCTACGAATCGCTCTCGACGACCGGCACGATGCCATTTTGGCAGATTTTGCTTGAGCGCCAGAAGTTGCATGACTATTTGTTTACATTCCAGATGGTCAACAACCTAAAGAAAGCTAGCAGTGGCCATGTGGACATGGTGGAAGCTGGCGGTGTGTTTACCTTGGGTGTGTTAGATGATCAGCAGTACTCGGGTGAGATTGCCTGGGCGCCTATGGCGCCGGGATATGGATCAAAGGGCGTGGGATACTGGGCATTGAATTTGGAGGACCTCAGTGTGAATGGCGAACATATTGATTTGGGCACGCATAGCGTGGCTGCGATTGACACAGGCACCACTTTGATCGGCGGTCCTAAGCTTGCTATGGATAGGATCCATGCCAAGATTCCTGGCGCTCAGAGGTATAACCGTGTGCCGGAGTACTATGTCTTCCCCTGCGATACTGATGCCAAGGTCGACTTGACCTTTGGTAACCACACATGGACGCTCAAGACGGAGGACCTCATCTCACGGAGACTCTCGCGCAGAGTTTGTCTGAGCTCTCTATTCGCGATGTCCACCAGGAGTGGCTCGCGTATGCCTGCATGGATCGTCGGTGATACGTTCCTCAAAACGGTGTTTAGCGTATTTGACGCTGGAAAGAACCGAATTGGCTTTGCGTCGCTGCCCAGGGGTGGTGCGCAGACCAAGTCTATCACCAGCGCTACGATGGACAACCGTGTGGCCAGTTCGTACCAACAAACAGTCAGCAGTGAAGGCTCGCCGTTTGGCGGTGGCGGCGGCGGTGGCGACGGTGGCGGCGGTGGTATTATCATTACACGGACTCGCAACGTCGACGAGTCGTGGAAAACCGCCTCGATCGACGTGCCCCACAATGTTCAGCCCCTTCACGCTCCCAATTGGAACGAAGCAGCTGGACTCGGGGTGAGCCGGCTTGCCCTTCCTATGCTTTTGATCGCAAGCGCGGCACTATTTCTGTAACATCCACATAGGCATGTAAATTTCGACTATAGATCCTGATGCTGCTCCTTGGGCTGCAATAATGAAGACAATGCTTTCCTTGTTTTCTTGTCTTGGATCTCAGGCACAATGACCTGGAATTCGACAAACAAGTCTCCGTGGTCCTGGCCATGGCTGCGCTCCTCATCGGGTATGGGCAATCCTTCGCCGTGGATCACACTCACGTGACCGGGCTGTGTCGCTGTCGTGCGAGCCAGGCGGATCGCATGACCGTCGTAATGAGGAAGAGTGTGCTCAAAGCCGAGGAGGGCATCATGAAGAGAGATGGTATGTGTGTAGTACAGGTTATGTCCCATGCGGCGGAAGTCACCGGGTGAGGTGGTCGTATACACCTTGACGACGACGTCACCTGGGTCGGCATCTGGACTCTGGTCCGCCAAGCCTTCAAACACATACTCGGCGCCTTCACGCGCACCTGGTTCCACCTCAACTTCGATGTCGGTCACATCTGGAACAATCGTATGGCCCTTGCACCGGCTGCACTGGCGCTTGATCACACGACCTTCACCGTTACAGTGAGGGCATGTCACTTGCATCGTTGTCACAAAGCCAGGCATGATTTGTTGGCGGTGGAGCTGCATTCCCTGACCGTCGCAAGCCTTGCATGTGTGGATATCTGATGTGGAATGTGCACCTGAGCCAAAACACGCCGGGCACACGACATGACGTTGGTGCGCGACAGTAAATGACCGCCCCAAATACAAGTCTTTCAGTGATACTTCTGCATTGTACATCTTGTTAGGCCCTTTCGGCGTTTCATCGTGCATGTGTCCACTGCCGCCGCCACCGCCAAAAAACTGTCGGAACGCATCGAAAGGATCAGCGTGCCCATTCTCTTTGCGCGCTTGGTGCTGTAAGGCTGCATCCGCTCCTCGCGTATCGTAGATCCGGCGCAGCTCAGGATCGGATAGAATTTGGTATGCTTCGGACACATCCATGAACGCCTCTGCTTTGTCTGGGTGTTTGTCCGGGTGCATATCCCGCGCTTTTTTTCGATACGCAGATTTGATGTCCCGTTCGGACGCACGAGGCTTTACGCCCAGAATGTCATAAAAGTCTTTGGCAGCGGAAACCAGGGGCACGACATAGACCAGGCATACGAGCCCTAGTGCTATGGCGTGCGTCGCCGACCACGACAGCATCGAGGCAGGTCGAGACAAGGAGGAGGCGACGTGGAAGCAGCCCTCCACCTGCCACGTGTGTGCCAGCCCCTCCCACTGGACCCGCATGTTGAAGGACCCAGCAGCTTTGCAGGTGGAATACCTATCCCGAGAATGGTTGGGACTTATCAGCACTCTGCTGTGTATTGATTGTTCCTGCTAAAGGCGATCGACATGGGCCACTGGTCAAGATCGACGCGTCGAGCCTCGCCCTCGGACGGCCGCATCCCACGTGTGTAGGTGGAGGATACGAGGTGGAATCATGTGCACGAAACCCCGGAATAGCGACTGCCTTTCATTCTCGTGAAAGCCGTGACCACGGAAATCCGACCCTTATCCGAATCAGAGTTCCGAAGTACATGTCTATATAAGCTTTTTTGAACTAGCGTGATGGGTCCAGTCGCGACATGAACAAGCTTTCACTTGTGGCTTTAGCCGCTACGCTTATCGCATCTGTTGCGCAGGCGGCCCAATTCCACACGCAAGTGCAGGATCTGGATGGCAAGAAATTCGACTATCTTGTTGTGGGAGGTGGTCTTGGCGGTCTTGTTGTGAGCAAGCGTCTTTCCCAGGACCCGAGCAAGAAGATCCTAGTCATCGAGGCTGGTCGAGATGACCGCAAGGACCCTCGTATCTATGATGTTGACAAGTATGGCGAATTCGTCGATACGGATATGAACTGGGACTTTGAGACTGTACCTCAGGCTATACTCGGAAATCAGACCAAGTCTCTCCGTGCAGGAAAGACGCTAGGTGGTAGCACATCGATCAATGGTGGTGCATGGAACCGTGCGCACAAAGTTCAATATGATATGCTGAAGAACATCACGGGCGATCCCACCTTTGACTTTGAGCACTTGCAGGAGTACATGAACAGGGCCGAGTCCTTTGTGCCACCGACAAAGGAACAGCGCAAGGCTGGTGCTGACTACGTTCATGAGGCGCACGGCTACGACGGGCCTTTGTCTATTGGATTCTCGCCTATTCGGAACAAGCAGAAACGTATGTTCACGGGAGAAGGGCAGCAGGCCTTTTTGGAGTCCATCCAAAGGGTGCTTGGTGTAGCTCACCTGAAGGATCAAAACAGCGGTAATAACACTGGTGCTGGCTGGACCCCCACTTCCATTTCACAGGACAGTAAGCGCGAGAGCGCCTGCAGGTACTTGGAACAGACTGGCGATAACGTCGACGTTCTCCTTGGCTGGACGGCTGTCCGCTTGTCGTGGAAGGGCGACAAAGACATCGAAGGTGTGGTTGTCCAGAAGGACAGGCATAGCCAGCCGCACACATTGTATACACAGGGTGAGGTCATCCTGTCGGCTGGTACGATCAACACGCCGGGTATTCTAGAGCGTTCGGGTATTGGTGCCAAGGATGTATTGGACAAGCACGGTATCGAAAAGAAGATCATCCTGCCTGGTGTAGGCAAGAATCTGCAGGAGCAGACGATGAATACGATGGGTGGTAAAGCCAAGCACCTCGACACGAGTGGTGGTGGTCCTTCGAACATGATTGCCAACACGGGTGTCTGGCAGATCTTTAATAATGCGTCACTTGTGCAAAACAGGATTCAGCTTGACATGTATGTCGAGGCCGCGAAACTGGAGAATGGTGGATACGTAGCATCATCGAATGCTCTCCAGGATCATTACAAATTGGTGAATGAGGCCATGTTCAAGAAGGGTGTGCCTGTATGCGAGCACTTTTTCGACACCGGATTCCCGCCGAACTCGTATGGTATTGATACTTGGTGCTTGTTGCCTTACTCGCGTGGAAAAGTTCACATCAAGTCGAAAGATGCCTTTGAGAAGCCGTTGTTGGATCCGAACTACTTTGCCGTCCATTTTGATATGAAAATGCAAGTGGCTGCGATGCGTGCTAATCGCCGTATTTTGCAGACGAGTCCACTTCTCGACGAACTGGAGACGAGTGAGACGCAGCCTGGCTTTGAGCACATCCCTGATACACCTGAGCATGGCTCCTATGCGAAGTGGCAAGCATGGATTCTTGGTACCGACGGCAAGGGCGGATTCGGCAGTGTGGCCCACCAAATTGGTACGTGCTCAATGATGCCGAAGAAGGACGGTGGCGTGGTCGACTCCCACTTTAAGGTGTACGGAACGAAGAACCTCCGCATCGTGGATGGCTCGGTACTTCCTATCCAGTTGTCGGCGCACCTATCGAGTACGCTCTATGGCCTGGCTGAGAAAGCGTCTGAAGATATCGGAAAGACGGCGCATCGGCGCCATTAAGTTACTGTTGATTGTTGATAGACTTGATCTACCTGTAAGTTGCCTATAAGTACTTGAAAGTTATGCTGGAAATAAATGGTCCTTTTTTAGTGTATGTGGAGAATTCGCTCAGGCGCACTTTGGAATCTTGCGGGGTTTCTGTCAAGCCAGGCGGACAAAAAATCATTGCATGACTCGTGATGGAAGATGTGTGCATCAGAGGGGCGTGCTGGACGGAAGTGACTCTCGATCTGACAGCGTTGGATGACCCGACATGAGCAAGTGCATGCAGCATGAGAGTGTATGGATGGAAAAGAATGCATTGTAAGCCCAATGGAAGGGAAGGGACCAAGTCGATTTACGACAGGATGCATGGGGCTGATCTGGCACTTGATCTGCTCAAACTCAAGAAAGTATGGTGCTACATAAGACGTAAGCTCAAAGAGAGGGACGAGTAGATGTACTAGAGAGGGCGAAGATAGTAGCAAAGTACACATGTGTGCTGGCACGAAGGAACGTTGTAAGATAGACGGAAAAGTAGGAGACATGAGCGTAAGCCAAGATAACAAGAAAACGAGGTATGAAGCTGGGCATTTTGCGAGCGAAGCCATGGAGAAAGACAAAAGAAGTGGAATCGTGCAAAGAAGACCCAAAGGCCCGTAAGCTCTCAACTAACTGAAATGTACGAGACCTGACCATAAGGGTTTCGTGTACAAAGAATCGGCGAGAATGACACACCTGGTGGATTGTAATGACTCGGAGAAATCATGCATGGATGATGAGCTGGGAGCCTCGCTCAAGAAGCCAAGGGCGAATGCAGGGCATGTAGCAGGGCGACAAAGGTAGAGAGGATCCGCGCTCGAGGCTGACAGGGTTTTTGAAGAGGTTTCTGGGCTGTAGTGTACAAAAGAAGGTGTGCGAGTACAGACTGCCCCGAAAGTAGAGACGAGAGATAAGTGGACACGTACATGAGCACCTGGGATAGGGGCGGACGAAAGAGGCAAGGAACAAAAGGGGGATGGCACGTGCGAGAGGGGAGCGGAGGTAGTTGACAGCAAGTGCACGGACTTCCAGGAGGACGACGGAGTTGCGACGTATGGGAATGAGGTAAGGAAGAAGGAGAACATGCATGAAAGGGGAAGAAAGGAAGATGAAAGACACAACAGCACCCAAAGCAGCACAGCACAGCACAGCACAGCACAGCACACAACAGAATACTACACAAAAGAACAGGAAAGATGAAGACAACGATTGTTGGGATTGCAGTCGCGGCAGCGGCAGTGACAACGGTGAATGGACTGAAGTGTGAGAAGAGAGAGAGACAGGACCGTTGGTGTCATGGGAAACGCACCTGGCAGAAGGAGATGGACGGAAGCAGAATTACGCGATGAAGGACGGGAGGCTTGAGAGGAGCAAGGAGGGAGGAGAAGAGTACACATTTTATGAATGCGAAGGGCCGGAGGGCTTTGGGAAGAGTGACGATTGGAATATGTATGGAGTGATTAAGACGAAAGACGGAAAGAAGTGCTTGACGAACTCGTACATTTGGAAGAGGGAAGGAAAGGGGAAGGGCTATAGGCGGGAGCCGAAAAAGGGAGAAAAGAAAGTGACGGTGGAGGAGTGTGCGGAGGAAGGAGAGGAGCTGCGTAAGCAATGGTTTGGGATGACGGAGCCGATGAAGAAAGGATGTTCGCGAGTGGTTCAGCAACAAGCGGGAGAGGATGATTTGGCGCTTACGTTAACGTACGGAGAGGAAGGAGTTGCGTTTTCATCATCGGTTTATGATGATCTTGGACCGAGGCTGCAGGCGGAAGGATACCGGGTGTCGGAAAGCTTTATGGAGACAGGGAAGGTGGGAAAAGAGTGCATGATAGCACCGGCGTAGGAAGAAGAGAGGGAGAGGGAAGAGAGATAGAGAGAATAGAAAGAAGTGAAAAAAAAGAAGTGTTAGATGGAGAGTAAGAGAGAGAGAGTCAATGAGCGAGAGAGAGAGAGTGTGTGTGTGTGACAGAGTCTTTGTATGAAAGTGAGAGATGGTGTGTTAGTGTTAGTGTGAGTGTTAGTGTGAGTGTTAGTGTGAGTGTGAGTGTGAGTGT
>ERZ500990.351-NODE-351-length-16517-cov-4.074657_pt1 | contig 16517 bp, 10 predicted proteins | sample MGYA00248876_ERZ500990 | MGnify/ENA primary metagenome ERZ500990 (study PRJEB25958, sample SAMN03398517) | human skin metagenome | study: EMG produced TPA metagenomics assembly of the Human Skin Microbiome Metagenome (human skin metagenome) data set.
TCCTTCTAGGGCCGCATCGAGACGTTAAAAAAATTATGACCTTGCCCGGACTCGAACCGGGGACTTTCACGGTAATCGCCGCTAGTCACGTTTGTGTTAACGTGATACTCTAACCAACTGAGTTACAAGGTCATGCAGCTGGCCGTTTCGAGACGAGATAGGTATACTTACAGATGAGGCGTCACAGGCCTTTTTTGTCCGCGCTTCTCAGGCGCTTGGTCTTGATAGGGTATACGGTTGACGTCTACGTGTACCTATTCGTCGTCCTCTTCTTCTTCCTCCTCCTCCTCATCGTCGTCAAAGGCAGGGTGCATTTCATCCTCTTCGTCGAACTGTGGTTTACCTCGCAGGCCTTTCATCTTCTTCACCTGCAATTGTGACAGATCCTGGCGGCCAAGGTGCACACGGCCGACCATATCGCCCATCTCGTCTGTATCGATATTCTTGCGCTTGCCCTTGCCTTGACTGTTCTTTTGCTCGGCCGTCTTGGGTCGCTTGAGCGCCTGCGTCATGCGGTCGACACTGGCAGGCAACCTGCGCCGGAGCTCAAAGTCGAACGATGGCCCGCATAGATCGAGCTCGATGCGGGGTGTCCTAGTGCCAGAAGCAATCATCCTAATCGTGTATACGCGAAAATGGATTCTGCATGGCTCGCAGCGGTGTACGGACGAGACGCCAGAGGCCTGGGACGAGACGCCTGCGGCTCGGTACAGACTGGACAGGTCCGTTTCACTAGGCGCTGCTTTTCTGGACGGCGCGACGCTCACGGAGATCACATGCTCGAGACCGCCCAGCGCGATGTGATTTGGATCCAGTTCCTCGCCGCGGTAAAAGTCGAGGAGCAGAGACTTGAGATGCAGAAACGCACCTTTGGCCTCGGGATCAGCGCCAGCGGCGCCAAGACGATCCGTTTCCGGATCCGACTCAAACTCAGGACCCGAGAAATGAAAGAGGGGGCGCATACCGATACCAGGCTTGTTGGTCTTGAACGCGTTCATGCTCGTTGCCTCCAAGACGCCCATCTCCAGCATATCAAGCACTTGGCCGTCAAAGAGACGAACCCAGCACAGGTTGTCAGGACGCTTCTTTTGGCTGCTTCCAACGACAAGCAGACTTGCATCGTTCTTCTGACCCCAAAACTCGAGGCTCGTGGCATCTTCAAAGGGCAGCACATCGTTGCGCTTGTTGAACGCCACGGAATCGGGCTTCTTGAGAGCGGCCAGCTCCGTCATGGCCACATTCACCTTTTCAGAGGTCCTAGTGCCTCTCACAAAGATGGCCGTCTTGGCGTTTTCCTTCTCTTTGGACTCGCGCTTCTCGAGGGCACGCTTCGAACGCGCATTCTTGGGCTTGGCTACACGCAGCATATCGTGAACCACTGGAAAGAAAAAAACTAGGCGACGTCGGCCGGAAGAAAAAAAAAGGCTGACTCCACACCTTGTTCTCGTGCCATGATTTCGTCAGGGGTTTGGATTGCTCGTGGCGTAGCTGCGCGGCACCCGACGAAGCAGAAGCTCGATGAGGCCGAGATGGAGCGCATAAGTGCGCTCACAGGCACGGAGCTGGGCGAGGCTGAGCGGCAGCTCGCACAGGCCCAAGCGGAGGCTGGTGGTGATGGCTGGGAAGATGTGGATGAGGACGAGGAGGCGATGGAGGAGGATGAAACGGATGCCCACGACCTTACGCGCTATCGTTTGGACACGTATGATGAGGAACCTAGTCAGACGATGGCGATAGGCGCCCTAAGTGGTATTCGTGGCGCGCAGTTTTTCCGTGATGACAATGACGACCCATACATGACGCTCAAGGACGACCCGGCCGACGAGCAGGAAGAGCGTGAGCAGCTCGAAATACTTCCAACGGACAATATGATTTTGACGGCCAAGACAGAGGACGACGTATCGATGATCGAGGCGTATGTGTACTCGTCCGAGGATCAGAATCTGTACGTGCATCACGATTTGCTTCTCCCGTCGTTCCCCCTGCATCTGGAGTGGCTCGACTATGCGCCGGCGCCATACGAGGGCGATACGCGCGGTCGTGTCGCAGGCACTATGGGCAACTTTGTGGCGGTCGGCACGATGGATCCCGAGATTGAGATCTGGGATATGGATACGATCGAGGGCATTTTCCCTGATGCCGTCCTGGGCCGCAAGGACCTTACCTCGCAACTGGATGCACCGTCTGGCACGGGCAAAAAGAAGCGGCGCGTTCCCAAGGCGCGTGTGCCGAACGAGACGCACCACGTCGATGCGGTGTTGTCGCTTTCGTGGAACCGGCATGCGCGGAATCTGTTGGCGTCGGCGTCGGCAGACACGACGGTCAAGCTGTGGGATTTGTCGCGGCCGATGAGTGGCACATCGTCGAGTGCGCTGCGCAGCTTCTCGGCGCACACGGACAAGGTCCAGAGCGTGGCATGGCAGGTAGGCGCGCCTGGCGGCTCGTCGGGCACAGAGAACCCAGCCGTGCTCCTGTCCGGCAGCTATGACAAGACGATCCGTGTGTTTGATGCGCGCATGGCCGAGCAGGCTGTGGTGGCGCGTATTGGAGCGGATGTGGAAGCCGTCCGGTGGGATGGATGGAAGGAGCACTCGTTCCTGGTGGCACTCGAGTCAGGTATCGTGCAAGGATTTGATGTGCGTGCACTCACTCCGAGTGGCACGGATGCGGCTCTGTATACGCTGGTGGCGCATGATGGTGCGTGCACGTCACTCGATATCAGTCCACACATCCCTGGGTGCTTGCTCACAGCCGGCACGGACCGCCAAGTCAAGATATGGAATGTGGACAGCGATGGCGATAAGCCGCGGAGTATCAGTCTCGTGTCCGCCCGCGATCTCGGCATTGGCAAACTCTTCACGACGAGCTTCTCGCCCAACGATCCATTGACGATTGCTGCTGCCGGATCGGGCGGCAAGCTGCATATCTGGGACACGCTCACGAACCCTGGTGTGCGACGGACATTTGGCGATCGCTTGCGCCAGCACCATCTGTCATGGGACGAGCGCACGGATCGACCTGCCGACATCCAGGTCGACGACGATGCCGAGTCGGACGAGGATGCAGCCTAGGTACATAGTGGAGGGCAATGCGCCGCCGCCCAAATTGGGCCCATTCTTCTCGTCGATGGACTATTTCGAGGACGCGCTGTTCACGGTCTTTGCGCACCACCAGCCGGCACGTGGCGATCCTGGCACGCGCAGCGTGTTTGCCGATGAGGCCCTCGCACCGTCTCGGCACGGGGAGCGGCGCATCGTGTACCGCATCCCTGAGCTCAGCTCGGCGAACACGCGCCTATTCGCGCACCACCAGTGGGATGCAGGCGTGCATCTTGCCAAGATGATCACGACGCGCGAGATGGATGTGCGAGCCAAGCGCGTCGTGGAACTTGGTGCAGGGACCGGTCTGCCGTCGCTCGTGGCGGCCGTCATGGGCGCGCGGCACTGCGTTGTGACGGACTATCCAGATCCCGACATTCTCGCAGCGCTTCAGCGCAACGTGCGCGACACATGCGACGCATATGCCGCGCTGTCGATGGAAGTGCGTGGCCTGGCATGGGGCGATGTGACGCAGGAGGCCCAAGCAGGCGGTCCTTTTGACGTGGTGATGGCGGCTGATGTGCTATGGGTATCTTCGCAGCACGCTCACCTACTGCACTCCATCTGTGCGCTGCTTGCGCACACATCCGAGGCGCGCGCTGTGATTGTAGCCGGCTTTCACACGGGCCGACCGGCGACGGCGCGGTTTTTTGAGGCGGCGCGCGAAGCGGGCCTCGTGCCGGACGCGACGGCCAAGTTCGGCGGCATGTACGAACGCAGCGTGCTGGGCGACGAGCGGGCGTACACGGCGTCGGACGACATGGGCGACATCGAGGAGCGGAGCAAGTGGGTCGTCGTCGCGTGTCTCCGATGGCGCTAGCTCTTTCGCGTGCGATGGCTAGGCTCGCCATGCACGAGGGCCATGAGCTTGGACTGCTCACGACGGGCGACGGGGTCGTCGTACAGGACCATGGGCTGCGCAGGCGCCTCGATCCTGTCCGGCTCGCTGGCCACCGGCGCTTCCTCGGTGATCGAGGGACGCGCGTCGTGCTCGAGGACCGCGCGGTGCGTCGGCCGCGCACGACGACGTGACGGCGAAGCTGCCGCGGGATGCACGAGGGCCTCGAGGAACGCCAGGTCGACGAGAGGAATCTGCCATTCGGTGGCCTTTTGGGCCTTGAGACTGGTGTGCGCGCCTGGCGCACACAAAAGGTGCGTCGTAGTGTGCCGCGCAAGCGAGGCACTTACGCGTGCGCCGATGGCCTCAATGACGGCGCAGGTATGGTGGTATGTGGGGGCATGTCGGTCCATGCCGGTGAGTGTGATGCACCAGTCCTTCGCTTCGGGGATCGGCAGCGGCCGTGTCGGTGGACGGTACGCCGGGTGGGCATGCACGTCGACAAGGGCCTCGTCGTACAGGCACCGCTCGATCCAATGGTGTGTGGCGTAGCACCGGGCCCGGCCCGGTGCCGGGGGGACATAGGGACCAATCGCGTAATCGGCTTCGTCGGTGCTGGGCACGACGTGGCCGCCCGCACTCCGCACCACATGGATGACGCGTCGCGTCCGTGCTGCGTCGTGCATATCGATGTGAAACGTGTGCGTAGCCCATAGGCCCTGATCGCGGCTCGGGGCGTCGAAACTGGCCGAGCGCGACCACGACAAGAGGGACGTGCGCCGACGAGGCGCGGAAGCGGCAGGTGGCGTGGGCGGCGCGGGTGGCGGTGCTACGTCGCTGCGTGTCCGGTCCAAGACGCGTGGTCGGAGCGAAGCCACGCGTTGTGCACGCGCGTCGGCGCTGTCCACGTCTCTTGTAGCGTCGTAGGCTGATTCAGGCAGCAGGACGCGCGCGTGCTCGCAGTCGTCAACCCATACGTGGTGCACAAGATGGATGCGTGCGGCGTGCTGGACATGCGGTGCGTCGGGGCACTCGCTGAGCAGGGCGCGATGCATGAGCACGCGATCGAGGCCCTTGCGGTGGCGGCCCTCTGAGGGCGGTGCGCACACGAGATGCGTGATCGATCCGTCCCATACGATGCGGGGTGCGACATGTCCGCCGAGGGCGTCGATGCGCGCCGCGAGTCGATCGCGCTCGTGAGCATCAAAGCCCGTCAGGCCGAGCACGAGTCCCTCAAAAGGCAGCAGACGGCACTGCTCGGCCAATTGCGCGACATCGACTGTGTCGTCGCCCGCCAGCCATGCCTCACGTACGAGGTACAGCCATTCCGGACGCACGACGCACATGTGGAACTGCACGGCAGCGCGGTACTTGTCCGAGCCGGCGGAGAGGGCAATGAGGTGCGTCACCTCGATGGTGAGGTCACCGCACACACGCGCGCCCAGTCGCTCTGCAACCTGGATCAGGTCGTGCTTGTCAGGTATGCCGGTAAAGCTCAGGACGACGTGCTGGAGTGGCGCGTGCGCCACAAAGTCGGCATGCGTATGCGCGCGCGCTGTCGTCGTTACGCGCGTCTTGCGGAAATGCGCATCGTCCTCGGCCTCTGGATCGCGTGTGCGCTTCGATGGCGGTGCGGGCCGAAGCTTGACATTCGGAATCTTGGTGGACCGATGGCTCTTGTGCCACCGGTTCGTGCTCTGCATGGCACGAACCCAAGCCCCACCGCCAGGTGGAGTAGGCGTTTTTCTCGCCACCGGCGCCGCGGCGTCGCTGACGTACCTGGGCCGTCTGCCGTTGCAGGCACGGCACGCGACGCACGAACCGTGGGCCGACGTACCTCGTTCTCTATGTTGCTGGCGGATCTATGGTCGGATGAGCGGAGGCATGGGCCGATACGCCACGGGTCATGAACGAGATGCGGGCATGCACGCGCTTAGGCCGCATACGCGCGTTGAGATGCCGTGCTAGCCAGGTGTGGACTACCGCGAATCTGGCCTCCCCGTCTCGCTACGACGATGCCCCCGAGCTGCTGGGCCGCTACACATGCGTCGGTGTCACAACCCTCGTATTGCTGACAAAGCGCTCCTTGGGCCCGTGTGCGACCCCCAGCCCTTTTTCGCAGCCTGGGCCCTGGGCTCCTTTGCGTCATCATGTCGTGGGCTAGGCGCTACCTCTTTGTCTCGAATGCTGACAATGGCCAGACGGCGCCGCTGATGCCGATCATGCTCGAGCTGGCACAGCGTGGCTGCCAGTGCATTATGGTCTCGGCTGCCAAGGTCCTGTCGCGAGTGCAGGCTATCCAGCGGCTGGGGTCGTTCCCCGTGCAAACAGAGGCGGGATCTGCGACGGGCGCCCTGCTCAAGACGCACCCTATTCTGCTGCACTCGCTGGGCGAGAGCCCTGTGCTCACCTACCTCAACTTTGTCGAGGAGTACCCGGAGCGCTTCCACGAGCACTGCTGCCGGAAGCCGGGCGACGTCATGGGCTGGACGAAGCTGTACACGGAGCTCGTGCCCGACTCGACGGACGAGTACCTGCGCATCGTGCACCTCGTGCGCGATGCCGTGGACGCCCTCGATCCTGACATGATTATCGTCGACAACTTTAGCCCGTTCGCCGTGGATGGCGTCCGGCTCACGAAGCGCCCCTTTATCGAGACAGCCCCGGGCTCGGCGATGGGTCTCGCGAACCGCGTGAACCCATTCAAGCAGCCCCTTGCGATGAGCGGCGGACGATCAGAAGAGGGCGGTCTCTCGGTCGTGCTCCGCAACACGTCCTACGTGTTCCGGTGGCTGTACTTTGCGCTGTACGACCCGTGGTCCGTCCGCCGTCGTCAGTTCCGAAAAGACGTTCTGCGCCTCACAGCGCCGAGTCTTATGGACGACGCGATCATGCCGCCGTCGCCTGGCGTTCTGCCCCAGCAGATCGCGACGATCACATTCAACGTCGCAGGGCTCGACATCTACGCTCCGTCCGCGTACGACCGCTCCGTGTTCTTTGTCGGCCCCTGCTTCCCGCCCCAGGCACGGCCCGACGCGCAGCAGCCAGCCGACGACGAGGTCATCACATGGATGGACAAGATGCACGCGGAGGGCCGACGTGTCGTGTGCATCAACATGGGCACCATCTACTACTACCAGCCGCAGGACTACGCCCATATGGTGCAAGCGCTCCACATGATCCACGAGCAGAATCCCAACGTGGTGTTTTTGTGGAAGATTGCGCAGCGGCCCAAGCACGTGCAGAATATTCCCTCCGAGGACGAGGCAGCACTGCCGCCGTACGTGCGCCGCTTGTCGTGGATCCCATCCATGACGGCGGTGATGGAGCACCCAGCGCTGGCCGTCATGATGCACCACGGCGGTGGCAACTCGCTGAACGAGTGCCTTGCGTACGGCATCCCACAATTCTGCATATCGCAGTGGGTCGATACGCACGACATTGGCCTGTGCATCAGGCACTCGGGCGTCGGCTTGTGGTCCGAGTACTCACCCGACTTTGTGCCGGAGGACATTTGCTCTCAGCTCCTGCAGCTCGTCGAGGACAAAGACCACAAGTTCCGCCACACGGCGCTGGCATGGAAGCTCAAGACGCAGCAGGCTGGCGGCACCAAGTTTGCCGCGGATCTCATCCAGTCGTACGTCACAGATTATACATACGCCAGCGGCAGCAGCAAGGCGCCTCTGCCTCATGCCATGTAATTTCCCTCTCATAGTGGCCTCGGCATTCACCTCCACTTTCCACCATGCTCGTCCAAGAACGGGCGCGGCGTTCCAACGCCGGCAATCGCATGCAGGAGCTGCTGGCTCGCGGCGAGTTCGAGGCGGATGATATGTTTCTCGAGGCAGAGAATGACGTCGAGTTTGAGGCGCGCGAGGAAGAGCCTGATATCGTTGATTCTGACTTTGACGGGAACAGCACCGAGGAAGAGAGCGACGAGGATGTCGAGGCGGAAGAGTCCATCGCTCGCGAAGAAAAGCGGCAGCGCAAGGCAGCCAAGCCTGTTGTACGTACGCTTGCGCAGCCTAAAGGCCCTACGGCTCCTGCTCCTGCGCGCCCACGCGCGCCACGAACCGTGCCATCGGTCGTGCCGCCCGGTGGCGTTCGAAGCAGCTCACGTCGCTCGACGGTCGAAAACAAGATGGCTACGCAGACCAAGCTTCAAGAGGCCGAAGCACGCCGCGCGAGTGTCAGGGCTCGTCCTGCGAAGCGGGTTAAGCACTTGACGCAGGATGCCTTGATTCGTGAGGCACTCGAGATGGAGGAGGAAAACACCCAGAGCCTATTGCATTACCTCGAGCAGGAGGAGGAACGGAAGGCGCGGCAGCGCCAGGCAGGCAAGAAGCACATGTCAGGGCCCTTTGTGCGCTGGATTAGCGTGGGTCTGGACCAGAATATATTTACCACTATCGAGGTACGAGATGCCAAGGCGAAAAGGGAGCCACCATCGGAGGAACGCGAGAATGCATCACCCCAAGGGGCGGAAGCACATGCAGCGACGGGGATGGCTGAGAGGACGACACCTGACCAAGTACCAACAAAAGAAGCGGGCCCTGAACCTGATAGCGAGGCCGCTGAACCTCGCAGCGAAGCCCCAAGCGAATCTCGCGAGGCACCCAGCGAGGCTGCCGAGCCTCATAGCGAGGCCCCGAGTGAATCTCGCGAGGCGCCCAACGAAGTTGCCGAGCCTCACAGCGAAGCGCCGAACGAGGCCGCCGAACGTCAGAGCGACGCTCCTATCGAGTCACGCGAGGCGCCCAACGAGGTTGCTGAACCTCGCAGCGAAGTGCCGAACGAATCTCGCGAAGCGCCCAACGAGGTTGCCGAGCCTCACAGCGAGGCAGCTCAGCCTCCGAGTCTGGCACGCAGCGAGCCCAGCCAGACAGCTCAAGAGGCCCACCTTCCTCCAGCCCCCTCGAATGCGCCAATGGAAGTGGCCGCTTCTACGGACCCTGATACCCCTTCTTCGACGGAAAAAACGGCTCGCACGATTCTCTCACTCCATGGCCTGGAGCCTGGGGCGACGTGGGTCGACGAGTTTCGATACCTGCTCGGCGACCACTGTGCATGGGACCGGCTGCCGTTTGTCCCATCACGTAACCGGCCGTACCGTCCACGGCAAAGTACGTGTGTCATTACAGGCCTACCTGCTCGTTATCGCGACCCGCGCACGGGTATACCTTATGCTACGACCGAAGCATACGCCACGATCGAGCGCGTGCTGCGTGGTGAGTACGTGTGGACGGGCTCGGCGCAGCGCTCTGTGGCGTTGTCTGCCGGTATGTTCGCCGCGGCCCAGGACGACGGCGGCGCAGGTGGCGTGTTTTTACGTAGTCAAGGAGTAGAACGTTGATACAATCTATGCATGACGCCCCTCCATCGATGCGATTGCACGCATTGACACGGCCGATGCGTTTGATCACGACAAGGAACGCGCATTCAAAGCGCGTCAGAGACGCGCATACGAGCTAGAAAATCGGTTGGCTACAAAAACCCTAGCAGGTGCAAATGTGGAATTTCTTTTTTTGTCGCGGTGCGTGGCGAACGGGGAGCGCGGTCGCCAGATCAAATGAACGCCACGAACGCGCTCGCCGAGTTTTGCCACATAAAGCGCGGCATTTTTTTCCGGGAGCTATCTGTCCACCCCCCTTTCCACTTGGACATGTCCACTGTATCTGCCACGCCTTCCAAACAGATGGCCGCAGGCCTTGCGAAGATCGATATGAGCTCGCCCACCAAGGCGAAGCAGGCGCCGAAGCACCTCGTCAAGGAGGAGGACGAGGCGCGGACCGAGTCGCATAGCGATGACATGTACGGCAAGTTTGTTGGTGAAGTGGACCTGCCGGAAGAGGAGGAGCCTCTTTTGAAGGAAGACCCTGGCCGTTTTGTGCTCTTCCCAATTCGCTACCACGAGATCTGGCAGATGTACAAGAAGGCCGAGGCGTCGTTCTGGACCGCCGAGGAGATTGACCTGTCGAACGACCTGAATGACTGGGACAACCGCATGACGGACGGTGAGCGTCACTTTGTGAGCCATGTGCTGGCCTTTTTCGCTGCGTCGGACGGTATTGTGAACGAGAATCTCGTCGAGCGCTTCAGCACCGAGGTTCAGGCGACGGAGGCTCGCTGCTTTTACGGTTTCCAGATCATGATTGAGAACATCCACTCGGAGACGTACTCGCTCCTGATTGACACGTATATCCGCGAGCCCGAGCAGCGCGCCTTCCTGTTCAACGCCATTGAGACGATCCCTGTTGTGAAGAAGAAGGCCGAGTGGGCGCTTCGCTGGATCTCGGACAAGCGTGCCTCGTTCTCGGAGCGTCTCGTGGCCTTTGCGGCCGTAGAGGGCATCTTTTTCTCGGGCTCGTTTGCCTCGATCTTCTGGCTCAAGAAGCGTGGTCTCATGCCCGGTCTGTCGTTCTCGAACGAGCTTATTTCGCGTGACGAGGGTCTGCACACCGACTTTGCGTGCCTGCTGTTCAGCCACCTGAAGAAGCGCTCGCACCCCGACACGGTGAACCGCATTATCACGGAGGCTGTGGCCATTGAGCAGGACTTTTTGTCGGATGCCCTGCCCGTCTCGCTCATTGGTATGAATGCGCGCCTGATGTGCCAGTACATTGAATTTGTGGCTGACCGCCTGCTTGTGGCGCTGGGCTGCCCGAAGCACTACCACTCGACGAACCCCTTTGACTTTATGGAGAATATTTCGCTGCAAGGCAAGTCGAACTTTTTCGAGCGCCGCGTGGGCGACTATGCCAAGGCCGGTGTGGCGCACGACGACGACTGCGCGAATGCCCAGAGCAACCACACGTTCAGCCTCTCGGAAGACTTTTAAGCCCCGTAGTATATCCCCTGTAACGACGACGCATGCTCCTTTCTGTTCACGTGACCCGCGTGTGGATACGCGTCCGCTGCCGGCGCGTGGCTGTTTTCCGCACTGTCATGTCGCAGCGGCGCATGACGCTGGCGTCGATTGACACCAACAAAGGTGCTGTGCCGCCGCGCACGTCGAAGGGATCTATGCCGCCGCCACCCGCTGGGAGTGTTCGTGGCAGCCGGCCGTCTTTGGCGCTGCGCCGCTCGAGCGTGGCTCTGGGTGGGGGTGACGTGCGTTCGCGGATGAGTTTGGCGCCAGGGCAGCGGCGGTCGGTCGGGATGGGCCGCGTATCGCTGGCGCCGGGTGCTGTGCCGCCGCTGTCGATGCCGGTGCTGAAGGACAGTCGACTGCGCAGCAAGAATGCGCGCTCGGCGATGGAGGCGAACCTGACGCAGTTCCTGGAAGAGACGGGCTTTACCATGGCGGGGTGGTCGTCGAAATTTGTGCATGAGCCGACGCAGTCGGCGTTCGTTCACATGTTCAAGCATATTTACCAGGTATGCGTCGATCCTGACTACCAGATGGGGGCGGACGGGAAAAAGTTTGAGGAGGAAGTGATGCTGCTCATGAAGGAGATTCGGTACCCGTTTGTGGACGACCTGACGAAGACGAAGCTCACTGCGGCGGGCAGCCAGCAGAACTGGCCGGCGTGCCTTGCGCTACTGGACTGGATTGTGCACCTTGGCGTGGCTGTGGGGCCCTCGCGCAGTGGTCCGATGGGGCGGGACGATGAAAATGAGCTGCATGCGCTGTTTTTCCCGTACTTGTGGAAGTGCTACGAAAAGTTTTGGGAGAACTATGACACGTACCCTGAGGAGCTCGCGGATCTGGCGCGCAGCTTTGAGCACAAGAACGAGGCGCTCGCGGCGTCCGTCAAGGCCCTCGAGGCGGAGAAGGACGAGATGGAGGCTGAGTTGCGTGCGCTGACCGACAAGCCATCGCCGCTGGAGCGCGAAGAGCACGAGAACCAAGTGCTGCAAGGCGACCTCGCCAAGTTTATCAAGTACCACCACGAGGTGCTCGTGCCCAAGCTGGACAAGAGCCGACGCACGATCCAGCGGCTGCATGCTGCATGGGACGAGTATACCTCTGAGCTGCGGGACAAGCAGCAGGAACGTGAGCGCCGCCAGAAGCTCGTCGACACGCAGGACGTGTCGTCGGAGGAGTTTGAGCGGCTCGTATCGGAGCGCGAGTGGCTTGCGCGGCAGCTGGAGGAGCTCCGTGTCCAGAACCGCGAGGCGATGGAGCAGTGCTGGAGCCTGGAAATGGCGCTGAGCAAGCGCCAAGCGGATGTGGAGAAGCGACTCCAGGTCTTCCACACCGGGCAGCAGCGCATCCACCTGCTGCCTCTCTCGCTGCCGAACGGCGTGGAGCTGTCGGAGCTGGAGCTTGTGCCGGCGCACCCGTCGACGATGCTGGCGCCGGGTGTGACGATGGAGGCGGTGCGAGCCAAGATCGAGACGATGCGCGCCGCGGAAGTCGACTCGTTCCGGCGGCTCTCGGACGAGCGTGTGGCTCTCCAGGAGGCCGTGGACGAGCTCTTGGAGCGTCTGGAACGCACGCGGCGCAGCACACGGAGCCTGGAGATGCGCCACGAGTCGCTGCGCGAGCAGATTGACGAGATGGGGCGCATTTCGAGTGCGGAAGAGGACGAGTCGGGTGCCGAGTACATGCGGCAGGAGCATCTCGTCAACAGCATGGAGCATGCGAGCTCGATGGCCCTGCAGCAGGCCGACACGCGGGTCAAGGCCCTGCAGCTGCAACTGCAAGAGGCGCTCGAGTCGACGGCCGACGAGCGCGCTGCGATGCACGAGGAGATCTGCCGGGCGCTGCATACCCTCCTCGACCTCAAGGTGCGCGTCGGCAAGGGCCTCGATGCCGTCACCTCGGCGGTGCACGGGGCCATGCGAGCTTAGGCCACGTAGGACATAGGTTCTCCACTTGTCACCATGTCGTCCGGCATTGGGAATCTGACGACGCTCATTCAGCGCCTCGAGGCCGCAGCGTCGCGCCTCGAGGATATTGTGATCGCGCAGACGGGTGAGCCGGAGAAGAGCGAGAAGCCCGAGGCTGTGCCGGTGGCGGCGGCTGCGTCGTCGCCGGCTCTGGAGGCGTGGGCCGCCGACGTGGGGCCCGCCGTCCGTGCGTACGAGGATGCGTGTGCGGCGATCGGCCCGCTCGTGCGCGAGCATGCCGAGCTGGTGCGACGCGCGATGGACGAGGTGCAGCATGTGATCGAGGCGGCGACCGTGTGCCGCAAGCCGGATCAGGACGCCCTGCGCGCGTTCTTCGAGCCGCTCCAAGCCGCTGTCAAGAGCGTCGTCGACTTTCGCGATGCGCACCGCGGCGACGCAGCCCTCTTGTCCCACTTTTCTACCGTCAGTGAAGGCGTGTCGGCCCTCGGCTGGGTCGCCGTCGAGCCGACGCCCGGGCCGTACATCGGCGATATGAAGGACAGCGCGCAGTTCTATGCGAATCGCATCATCAAGGAGCACAAAGGCACCGACGAGGCCCACGTAGCCTGGGCGCGCTCGTTCATCGCGGTCCTCGACGCCATGCGGACGTATGTCATGGCGCACCACCGCACGGGTCTGGCGTGGCAGGCGCATGGTCAAGATGTAAGTGTGTACCACAAAGCCTCGGCACCGCCCGCCTCGGCACCACCAGCGCCACCAGCGCCGCCGGCACCACCAGCACCGCCCGCGCCACCCGCACCTGCTGCCACGGCGCCCGCGCCTGTGCCGCCGAGCGCGGGCGGCATGGACGCCGTGTTCCAAGACATTAATCAGGGCGAAGGCATCACGCGGTCGCTGCGCAAGGTCGACAGGAGCGAGATGACGCACAAGAACCCTGCTCTCCGGGCACCACAGGCGGCGCCGGCCGCATCCGCCTCGACGGCGCCACGGGTGCCGCCGAAGCGCCATGCGCCCCACAAGGCCCTCGACGGCAACAAGTGGGCCGTCGAGCACTTTGCGCACGACGCGCACATCGTCGTGGACGGCACGGACATCGGGCACACGGTCCACATCTTTGACTGCGACCACTGCGTGATTCACATCCGCGGCAAGGTCAATGCCGTGTCGATGCTCTCCTGCACCAAGACGAGCGTCGTGATCGACTCGCTCGTCTCGTCGCTCGAAGTGACGCACTGCCGCTCCTTTGCCGCACAGGTCATGGGCTACACGCCGACCGTGCTGATCGACAGCTGCGACAGTGGCCAAGTGTACCTGTCGGAGCAGGGCCTCCAGACGGACGTGATCACGGCCAAGAGCAGCGCGCTCAACGTCAGCGTGCCCGCCGCCAGTGGCGAGCCGGGCGTGCTCGAGGAAATCGCGCTGCCCGAGCAGCTCAAACACACGCTCACTCGCTCAGGCCCACGGACCGTGGCGCACAGCGAGGTCGTCCACCATGCAGGCTAACATAGACTCCCACCTCCACTGCTTACCACGACGCGCCATGAAGCGCCGAGCGAGTGACGACGCGTGTGGCCACGTAGCCAGTGCATCGCTGCAGCCTCCGACGGCTTCGCAGGATGTGTACAAGGACGAGTGCATGTGGTGCTTTGACTCACAGGACACGCCTACCGGCGTCGCTGTGTGCATGCACTGCTTTCTCGCCGGGTGCCTTGCCCAGGCGCATGCGGGCCGGCACTGCGAGCAGACAGGGCATGCACTGGCGCTCTGGCTGCGACGCACGCCCAAGCCCGCTGCGCCGATCACGCGCCTAGCCGTCGTCGATGTGCCGGACGACGAGCGGTACGACTATGAGCGGCGCATCGTGTGCATGGCATGCGACACGAAGCACGGCCGCGAGCTCCGCGACGTGCCTGCGCACATCCAGGCCGTCGCTACGGCGATCGTGCATGCGACGTCGCACGCCCACAAGGCCGAGGTGCATGCATGGGAAGAGGACATCGTGCCGTGTGCGCACACCCAGGCTCTGGAGCAGGACGCGGTGGCGGCGCCGTCGCTCGGCGGCGATGCGTCGTGTGCGCGCTGCGAGCTCACGTCGAACTTGTGGATGTGCCTGCAATGCGGGCACCTCGGCTGTGGCCGCGCGCAGTTTGGCGGCGTCGCCGGGCACAGTCACGCACTCGCACACTATGAACAGACGGGGCATCCCTGCAGTGTGAAGCAAGGCACCATCACGCCCGAGGGCAGTGGCGACGTGTACTGCTACGCATGCAACGACGCACGCATCGATCCAGCGCTCGACGTGCACTTGCGCGCGCTGGGCGTGCCTGTCGCCACGCTGAGCAAGACGGAAAAGAGCAGCACGGAGCTGCAGCTCGAGCAGAACATCCAGTTCGATTTTCGCATGGTCGACGACGACGGCCATGCCATGCGCCCCGCGTATGGCCCAGGACACACGGGCATCCAGAACCTCGGCAACAGCTGCTACCTCGCCTCGGTCATCCAGGCCGTATGGTCGATCCCGGCGTTCCGTGAGCGGTACGGCCACGATGCATGGGCCTGTGCGTCGCCCTGGGACCTCGAGTGCCAGCTGCGCAAGCTCACAGATGGACTCTGCTCGGGGCGCTACGCGGAGGGCGAGGCGCCGCGCGGCATCCGCCCAGCGATGCTCAAGGCATGCATCGGACGTGGGCATCCCGAGTTTGCGAGCATGCGGCAGCAGGACGCCGAAGAGTTTCTGCAGCACCTGACCACGGTCCTGCGGCGCGAGTCGCATCCCGAGGGCGATCCGACGCGCGTGTTTGGGTACGTGCTCGAGCACCGCTTGCAGTGCACGGCGTGCCGCCGCGTGCGGTACACGGAAGAGGCCGTCGACGTCGGCGTAGGACTCCCTGTGCCTGTGCGCGGCACGGACGGCAGCTACGAGGACGTGTCGCTCTTCGAGAGCTTAGACGCCCTCGTGGCGCCCGACACGATCCAGTATACATGCCCGTCGTGCGCGCGCTCCGTCTCTGCGACGAAGCAGACGCGCTTTGCGACGCTGCCTGACGTGCTCGTCGTCCAAGCCCAGCGCTTCCAGCTCGTGAACTGGGTGCCCCAAAAAATGCCCGTGCGCTTCCAAGTGCCGCTCACCGAGTCGCTGGACATGAGCGCGTACCTCGGACACGGCCAGCGCGACGACGAAGAGGCGCTGCCTGACGAAGGCCACGTCGCCGTCGATCCTGAGGCTATGGCCACGCTATCGAGTCTCGGGTTCGCCGACGCGCAAGTGCAGCAGGCGTGGCACGCCACCGGGGGCGACTTGGAGGCCAGCGCTCATTGGCTCCTCGAGCATGGCCCCAGCGTCGATGAGGGTGCGACACCACTCCAAGCGCTCCAAGACATGGGCTTTTCTCATGCACAGTCCCGCAAGGCCCTCCGGCTGCACGGCGACGTCGAAGCGGCCGTCCCGGGTGTCCTCGACGGGGACGACGGTGTTCGCCGAGCCGCATGGGGCTGCCGTGAGTGGATGTGCCGAGGACTGGCAGCATGTCATCGACGCCATCGCCGGGCGGGTGTGTGGTGCTCAGACCGATCATTCCCACGACGATGAATGGTTGTCGCTGCTGCGTGAGGCCGTGACGATGGACGCCCACAGCGAGACGGTGAATCGTCGCCTGTTCAACACGTCGGTGGGAACCTCGTTGCCACGTCTGTCGCTGGGGCTGCTCAGCCCCGACATCGACACCATGACCACGGTTGTGAACAAGTATGCGGCCATGAGATCGGAAGAGCACACGTCTGAACTC
>ERZ500990.354-NODE-354-length-16437-cov-4.134111_pt1 | contig 16437 bp, 20 predicted proteins | sample MGYA00248876_ERZ500990 | MGnify/ENA primary metagenome ERZ500990 (study PRJEB25958, sample SAMN03398517) | human skin metagenome | study: EMG produced TPA metagenomics assembly of the Human Skin Microbiome Metagenome (human skin metagenome) data set.
CTCTATCTCTCTATGTCATTTTGGCCACTGGCGAGCTGACGCACACATGCATACTTCCACGTCTTCACATGCAGAGGAATTACGCATGTGGTGCATAACGACGGCACGCGTGACACGAGGCATCTGCACCGCACAGCGCGGATGTTCGTACATAAATATTCACACACACACAAACGGTCCCTGTTCGAGTGCTCCACGTCCGTCTCCATGTGCCTGCCATACGTAAAGGGAGGGCATCTGCCCGCCCCTGCTCCATGTGTGAGGAGTGCAGGAACATGATACCCTCCTCTATCATAGACCTGCGCGCATGTGTATGCATGTGGTATATGTGCATAGAACACACTATGTATGTAACTGTATGCGCAGAGGCAGCGTTCAGTCATGACACGAAATCAGGTAGTGATGGGTATGAGGTATCACTACGCTGCCTGATAAAGTCGTCGTCGGGGAATTCAAGAAGACCATCCGATGCTTCTTCCAGATCAGCATCGTCGTCTTGCGGCACAGGGCGTGTAAGGAACTGCCGCTGGAAAAGCCCGCGCTTTTTCGCCGGCTTTTGTGTCACATGACGTGGCGAGGGCGGCGATCCTGACAATGCAGTCGCAACTGGCAGCGCGCATGTCTCTGGAACATCTTGCTGTTCAGCACCAGCCTGCACATTGACCGCCTCTGTCTTGGGCGCAGCAGACGGACGCACCGATTCCGTCGACACGCGTGGCACACGTCCATGCTGCTCACGTCCTGACGCTGCCGTCTGATCCTGCGTGCTTTTCGACACTGCTAGGCTCTCGCGAGGTGCACGCCGAACGACATGAACCGGCATACGCGCGAGGCGGCCCGGGGGCGGGGCACGCATTGCGGCATTGTTGGGCTCAGCAGGTGGCTCTAGAGGCGCCGGTATCGACGACATACCTGCTCCATTTCCAACGCTGCTGGTCTCTACGCTAGGAGCGCGTGCAGTCACACTGGATCGCGGTCCGTGCGTTCGCGAAGCTACCGGTGCGATACGCGCCGCTGGAGGACCCGTGGTGCTTGCGCGCAATGACACACTGAGCCGAGGAGCATGCGATTTGTGCGTGATTGTCGACGAGGTTGCTGAGGAGGCCGCTATTGAAGCCGTCGGTGCGGAGGCTGCTTCTGTTGATGAAGTACGAGGCCGCACCTTCGACAGCCGCGGACCTGCTGCACGAGATGCGACTGGGCCAGCTGCTGAGGATATGCTAGGTCCTGGACCTGGGCCTGTGCCATGGCGCTGTGTGCTGGGTCGAAGCACACGTCGTCGTGGGCTCTTGCGCAAGATGCGCGCTGGCGACGACGATATGGCGCTGACTTTCGATAGACGACGCATGTTTATTTTTGGCGCAGCGGGCATGGCAGGCACCGTAGGCACCGTAGGCATAACGGGCACAGCCGGCTTCGTGTCCGAGACACGGACGCCCGTCATGTCCTGAAGCAGGGCCGAGCCCTCAGCTAGTGTTTGTTGCCATGCCTGCTGCACAGCCGCACTCGTATACGTGGATGCACCGGCATTGTCATCACCTCCTTTCTCGCCGACAGCGGCCACCGCACCACAAGCCTGTTGCAAAGCCGACGTCGCTCGCGCTGCATACGTCAGCAAAGACACCATGCGTGGTGCTAGCACATCGGTTAGCACGCACTCAAACGCTTCACGCGCTCGTTCATGCGTATACGCACGAACCTCCGCCGCATGATGCGCGTGCATAGCATCATACAGTGCCTCGCTTTCGTCATGCTGCGCAACGAGCGGAGGTGCTTCATGCGGCACCGCAGGCACGTCCAGCGCACCTGCGGTATCAGCTTGGCCGCAACGCTCGATGAGGCCGCGCAGAACTGACACTTCCGCATCAGACGAGCACGAGGCTAACACCGTTTTAGCAGCACGCAGCGTAGCGTGCGCCGCATACGACGTTGCATACCCCGGGGGCACACCGTCTTTGGCACGTGCTGCGGCGGCGATCAGCTGCGCGTGCGCTTGCTCCAACTGCGCAGCCCGCTCCGTATCGTAAGTCGTCGCATGTGGTGTCCGAGCGAGCTTCTCTTTCAGCTCGGCAATCTCCGAGCGGAGGGAGGCAATCGCCTGCACATACTGCGCTACATGCCGGTCGATGTGCAGCAAGTTGCGAGACACCTTGGTCTGAATGTTCTTGGCCTGGTTGGCATACTTGAGTGTGTTGTGTGTCTCGTCGTAATGCGCACTAGACGGACTCACACATGCGATCATAACAGTCTTGCAATTGCCACCGAGGGAAAACTTGAGCAAGCGGGTCAGCTTGCTGTTCCGGTACGGGATGTGTCGGCTCCGTGTGCCTCCGCGCTGGTTCACGTTCGACTGACACAGTGCATTGATGCAGCTGCCCAGCGCAAGGAGCGATCGGTTGATATTGGCGCCTTCCTTCATCCGCATGCCGTGATTCGTTGTCGCAGACGCACGCTCCGAGCCTGCGAGATCAATGATATTCAGCGATGCACTGCACATTTCCTCGACGGTGTCGGCCGTGCGGGGGCGTCGAGTCACATTCACTTGCAGTACCGCATGACTCCGGCTACTCACAGCGTTCGCCTCGGTCGGACTTTGTGTTCGCCGCTTGTTCCCTTCAGTAATCATGTCGAGGACCTGCTCGGGCGACTCGGGAATATGCTCGGTAATGCCGACGACCGAGATCTTCCTAGCTGCATCCTCTCGCAGGGCCAAGCCGCGACCGGCTGGCGTGGGTGTCTCAGACAGAAGGTCACGGATCGTCTCGTTGTAAATCTCCAGATACGAAAGTCGCAAATCCGTTTCATACTCGTGACTTTCTGCTGCAATTCGTTCATAGAGGCCTTGCATCGTCAGGAAAATCAGACCAGGGTCGTCCGACGTGCCGCTAATCGTATGGGTTTTCCCGCATCCGGTTGCTCCATATGCAAAAACACTCGCATTAAAACCACTTAGCAGACCAGCAAACATGGGCTCAATCGTGCCGCGATACACTTCACGCTGCGTCGTGGATGGCGGAAACACGCGGTCAAAGGCATATCGTACATCCCGGGGACGTCGACTATTCCCATGGAACTGCATGTGTGACGAAAACGTCCCACTCCGACATTGACTCGCTGCATCTCCTGTGCCATGCCCGATGCTATGGCTGCTACCGCTGCCGGCGGTGATGGCGCCACTTCCTCGCACCATATCTGGCTCCACTGGGTCAAACACCAGAACGCGGTCGTCCACGGGCGCAATAATGTTCCGAATATAGTTACTTCGCATCGCGGCAATAGTACTTTGCGTCCGGCTAGGCGATGCTGCCAGCCCACCATCTCCTTGGAATGCCTTGCTTGTATCTATAGGGGCAAGTAAAGAAGCCTCTTTTGCATTCAGTGGCCGCACGCGCACGACCACCTGGATCGATGAGTCAGTCATCTTGCTCGTGGTGCGACGGCTCGTCCCTCTTTCTCTCTCTCTGTCTCTCTGTTTCCCCTACAGTCCACAATCCACAAGCCACTAGCTAACGATAATTACCGCTCGACCCGTCGACGGGATCGAACTTGTACGGCACTCGCCTCTCTCCCGGCCTGTGTCCCAGGCGCCCCCAAGGGTCGTCGTCCTGCCTGCCGTTTGTATATGTGAAACACACACACACACACACGCACACACACACGCACGCGTCGAATCACGTGAACCATCCTACCAGCGGTACGCCGCGTGGCACGCGAGCTTCATATGCACGATACGCCTCGCCAAAAAAGGCGCGTAATGTATGCTCCTCGACTAAAGTGTTAGCAAGTATCTCGGGGATGGACCAAGAGCAGTCTTTGGATTGGGTTCGGGCGATACTAAAGCAATTCTTGTCTCGCACGCTATCACCCCCCCTCCTTATGCCCGACCAAGCGTCTCGGCCCATGGATCCACGTACTTTGGATGCGGTGCGCAAAGAAACGCGTCAGTAGAACAGCAAAGCCCACCGTTGCTACTGGGTTGCCAAGAAAAATCTGTGTGCCCAGAGCCCACCAGAAAAAGCCTGCATAGGATGGGTGCCGCGCCAATGCGTATACGCCTGTTGTGACAAGTGTATGGTCTTCTCGTTTTGTGTATGCGAGAGCGTGACTAAAGTTCGTTGATGCATGGATCATTGCAAACGAGCGGAGTAATTGGCCTGTCAGAATGAGTGCCAGTCCCACGCATTGGATGAATTGGGTGTGTTTCCATGCTGGTCGCGTGCTTGCACACTCCAGCATATATTCCAAAACGCCAAATATATGGGCAGCCACATATTCAAATCCGTTTTGTAGCAGGAACGCTGAGTACCGCGCGTGCCAATGTGAGCATGACTCGTGACGGACCAACGGCGTACGTACAGTCAGATTGTAGGTGAATAGGATTCCAGTAGGCCGTCACTACGAACTCGAGAAAGTGGAAACAAGACCACACAAGCAGATACATCTGCAACGGAGCAAGCCACGCCAAATACTGGCTTTGTTCTAGCAGATGTCGCACCAGTACAAGCACACCTGGCAAACACCCACCCACCAGCGTTCCTAGAACAAATGCGGTAATCGCGATGGTTCCGACACTGCCTGCTAGGTGCATAGGAATCACAACAGGGTGCTTGGCATAGAACCATGACTGCCAGGCCATTCTGTCTCTTCCTTTCACACTGTCTTCTCGCTAGCACGTCAACGCACTCACGCAGACGATCTATTAACAAAGTAGCAGCGCTGAGCGACCGTTGTCGTTCGCCTGTTGCCCTCGCCAGCCGTGCGGTGTGCACGAGCGAATGAAATCGCTCTTACCAAGCATCCAACAAGAAATATATGTGAGAGACAAAGAACAGCCTAGTAATATGCACGCCACGTGCCAGATGCGGGGCAGGGAGGTCGTGAACAAGAATCTCTGTCAAATGTCTAGGCCCATTCATCATCCTCATTGGACCAATGGTGAGAGTCAAGCTAACGCGAGACTAACCACATTGGTCGATCCTTTGTTCTAGACACCGAATTCTACCAATTCGTCACTGCGCTCCGTTGACGTTCGGCTCCGTCTCCCGTCGTATCCTGTCGTGTCTTCGAGCTGTAAGCACGCGTGTCTGTATATCTATCAGTTGTGTTACTCTACAATGGCCCATGCAAGTCGTTGGCCTCCATAGAATGGTGACACCTGCAGTTTCGTAGGGTCGCCGTCGTCCTTTCCTAGGCATGATGCATGGACGTACGAGGCCGGTACAGGCTTGTCATCGGGTCTGGTACGGCGCAGCTTAACGACTCGACCTGGCTCAGCAGGCTCATTGTAGAAGCGACGGCCATGCACACTTACATAGCCAGCAAGCTTGTCCAATGCACCAAATGATTCTAGGAGAGTCGCACACAATGGAAGAAGGACCGCCGACGTGTACACACCGGCTGCACATCCGCACTGGTGCACAAACTCAGCTGTCGAGTTGTTGCGACTCGCTGGCGATGGGTACTTGGAAGCAATCGGGTGCGGTGCAGAATCCGAGCCAAGGAAAAAGCGTGGGTGCCCTTCGCGGATGACGTCACGGAGCGCTGCGCGATCATCTGGCGTCTTCGCAACAGGTTTGCAGAAATGCAGGGGCTTCCCAGCCCAATCGTCTACGATCAACTGCAAGTGGTGCGGCGTAATGGTGCATGCGACAGTATCGCCGCATCTTTTTACGCACTCGACGGCAGCGCGCGTCGTAGCGTGCTCCAGTACGATACGTAGCTTGGGAAAGTTTGCATGAATTTTTTCCAGGTGGGCCAAAAACAATGGTTCTGCATTCAACACACAGACGCCTGACTCTGGATCACTGGGGATCTCGCCATGCAAGTTGAGCACCATATGGCACTCTTGCATAGCCTCAAATACCGGGTAGTACACTTCGTAATTTTCAATCCCGCCATCACTATTGGTCGTTACGCCCCGTGGATAACTCTTGACGCCACGCACGCCTGCCGCTGCAGCGCGTCGGATTTCGTCTGCCGTGATGCTCGGTGACAAATACATCGTTCCAAGAAAGCGGGTATGAGGTGCATGCTTTTGAAGCTGCGCGATGTACTCGACAGTCTGCTCCGCCGATGTGAGCGGGGGAGTCACATTCGGCATCACATAGGCGAGATGCATGCCGCCCAGTGCCACATGGGGCGTCACCAGCTCACTCATAGGTCCTTGCCGGAGGTGTACGTGGAAATCTGCCGGCGAAGGGACGGTAAGCGTGTTAGCATCCATGGCGATGAAGGGCAAGTCGCGGACAAGATCAACGGTGGGGTCAGGACGAGTAGTAGGTTTTGGGTGGGTGGGTCTCGTGGATCCACTTTTAGCTGATCTGTCTTGTCACGCGCTTGACACGCAAAACATTAACTTAATGAACTCGGAAGAAATATAGGTAAGCCGCTGCTGCTGCCTCGTCTTGTGGAAATAAGGGGGGGGGGGTGCTGTGGCAAGGAAGGCGAGTAGGGATTGCACTGGCCTGTTGGTTTCGACTTGCCTGCCAATAGATCGGCCGAACTAGGAGGTCCTCTTTAGCGGCCGCCGCACGAACCAAGTCGAGTGGGGAAAGACGTCAAGACAATGGGTTCACGAAAGATGAATCTTTTCGTCACCATCGGCCACCTTATTCAGGAAGAACGCTATGAGCGGTGTGAGTGATGCTCCACCATCCTACGAGGATGTTTTATCCAGTACAATTCATGAAGCATCTTCTTCACAAGCACAAGCGCCAAGCTTGCCGCCACGCCCTGCTGTATCTACTTCTACGGCCGTGCCAGCACCGCCGGTCGCGACGACGTCGCATCCATCTGCATATGGGCCCAGTAGTAGCTATCCTATGACATCCAATGTCGAAGTAGGGACTGGAGTCGCTCGAATCCCTATGATGCAGACGCCGCAGAGCCCATCGACTCAAAGTGGTGCGCTTGGCCCATTCCCACGCAGTGTACCAACTAATGGTCACCCATTCATGCATCGAGGCAAGGTTTTGTTATACCCGCGCACTGTATCTTCTTGCAATCGATGTCATCGCACAGGTTACTGTGACAATAATGTATTAAAACCATGCAAACGCTGTTGGCGAAATTATGGCTACGAATACAAAGGCAAGATCAAAGACGCGTACGAACAGAGAGGAGCACATCACTACTTGGACGACAAAGTGCTTCAGCAACCTTTGTTTTTCAAGTCGTCTATTTCGGCAGGACCTACACCTACTCAGCCGTATTCGCAACCGTATACTCAAACATACCGGCCGCCATACCAACAATCGTACTCGCATCCCTTTGCTGTGCATCCTGCCTCTGCAAGTACATCTCATGGCGGCACGTCGCAACAGTCAGAAGTATTTCCGGAGGACAAGCACAACTCAGCACCACCTCGATATGATTTGGCCTCAAAGACGTCAAGTGAAAAGCCTCTCGCTCAACAGAACTATCCGTCTTACGCACAGCCAACTGTGCCACCTATGCAGCCAGCGCAGCCCTATCACCCCATGATGCCGATGCCACCACAGCCGCCTGTGTCAAGGACCGTTGGTCCTACTATCAACTGGTACGGATATATGCCGCCTCCTGGCGCTGTGACCGTGGCGCCTGGCGATCCTCGCATCGGTGGCGTACTATGTTACAGGTGCGGTGGGTCAGGCAGTATTGAAGACCTGATGTCACTGTTCTTTGGCGACGACGAATGCCCTGTGTGTGGCGGAGCAGGTCGAATCTCCGGCTAGCATGTCGCGCAGAACAGCTCCATGATTCTCTCAACTCTGTTCTCCCAACCCTTCTTCCAAATTCCCTCCTCGGCTTTCTCTTTGATTGTGATGATTATTTGCGGTACTTGAACCGCTTAAAGTTAACTGCCAAATTAGTCCTTAGGTGCTCTCCTTCTCTCTCTGTATGTACACGTACAATGTAATTGTAGAATGCCACGATCAAAGCTGCTGCGAAAGCCACGTTTGAACGAATAGTCCCATTCTCGCTGCACAATACGAAAAGCCACATCTTCATAGGGGGGGCCAGCGCTAAAGCGTAGAAGGACCGTTTCTCCAGGTCCATCAGGATCAGGCTGCACGCGGTACGTCGGTGCTTTGAATGGATCAATCAAATCCGGATAAAATATATGAAATTTGTAGCCCTGCACGACTTTCGGTGGCGGATTATTGGCATCATAGTGTGTTTGATTGTACCGATTCCACTCATAACCCGTGTGCACTCGGTTGAAGTAGCGTGGCTTGCGTGCCTCATACTTGCTTTCCCAGTGGTATGCCTGTTCGACAAGACGCACGTCGTCATCAAACACCTCTTCATCCACACCCATCGCACGCGATGCTTCTTTTCGTAATAGCATATCTTCGACAGATTCGGTCTTCCCATCCTCAGCGGCTCTTGCCCCCGCTGAAGCTCCTATTCCGACGGTTGGCGTCATTGACCAGGCCGCAGGCACTTGTGACACGAATGCCTGCTGGAGGACTTGTTTCCGCGCATCACGGAGTTTGTCTCGTAGCGCTTCTAGGGTATAACGGGGAAGCTGCTGCTCTTCGTATAGCAATTCGCTGATATCTCGGCCAGCCGGTTCCATTTCGTTCGCGTCCCAGACATCTTCCAGACCTTTTTGCGTGTGCATTTGCATGTGCGCCTGCTCTGCCACAAATGCTTGTTGCCGACGTGCTTCACGCCGCTGCTGCAGCCGCAGTTTGGCGATACGGTTCTGTGTTACAGTCGCATGTAAGGCGCGCAGCTTTGCGGCACTACGCCACACGACAATCCGCTTTAGCATTGCTTCCCAGTATTCGACGTCTAGTGGCTCGCCAGAGCGCAGCTTCGCGCGCACGGATGTCTGTAGATCCAACAGCTGATCTGCTGACTTGTCTGCGAGCATGGCATCGACATCAGCTACTATGGAGGCATCAATGCGCTCAGGCTGTGCATCATTCTGTACTGCGTCACAATGTCTCAATTGCTCATCGCAAACAAGCAACACATCCTTCCAGTAAGCGGCTCTCTTCGCATCCTTGTCAAGCCGAACAAGCGTCAGTACATCTGAATGAAGCTCACGTAATTCACCCGGAAGTAACGAGCGAATAAACGCAACTGGCTCATCCATGTGCATGTCCAAGGTGTCGTCAAGTTCATCACCCTCATCATCACTATTCTCTTCATCAGCCGGCACTGGGGTGGGCACCTCTGTCCACAGAAGTTGCACCACAAACCAGTCAATTGGTCGCGCTCGATGATCACGCACACGGATCACAGCACGTGCCTTGTTTTGTTCCAACACAAACTCGTCCTCTTTCGCAACCCAGTCTGCCATGACACTCGCTTCCGCCTGCCGCGCACGAAGCAGTTCCTCCTCTTCGCGCTGCTGCCTTGCACGCTCGCGCTGCTCGCGACGCGCGGCGAGTCGCTCCACCTCTCGCTCAGCCTCAGCACGCCGCTCAGCGTCGCGTCGCTCAGCTTCTTCTCGCGAGAGTCCTGCGCGCTGTTCTTGCACCTCTTTCTTTTTCCATCGAAACTTTTCGCCCGCTCCTGTATCGCATGACTCACTCAGCACTTCATCTGTACGCGCACGCTTGGCCGATGGCAGTTCGTGCTCGTCTCGTCCTCCATTCTGTATGCGACGGCTGCTGCTGCTTCCAGTCGTGGACCCTTGTGTCATTCAGGCTCTGCAGCTACACTAGACGAGCAGCGTACGGACGCCTATCGATAGTGCGTGCACACGCAAGCACACACGTCTTACCAAACAGGCAGTGTGATAACGAGTGAGTTGACACGGTGTTCATACCACTCTACCGTCTACAGACACTCCCATTCATCATGCACGCAATTACGCCGACTATGGCGTGCCATCGAACCATTTTCATCAACGCAGCTGCCTACTAGGACATCGTGTATCACGTGTTACAGCATGTGGAGATTTTGAGAGGCGCGCATGTCAACTTGATCGTGTGACAGGGAGGGGCGAATCACGCACATATCGGGCGGAAGGTGGGGCTGCTGACCGTTCCGATAAAGACACTGGGGTTCGACGTACGTGCGTGCGTGTCGAGGGAAAGAAAGAGAGAGAGTGTGTGCGAGTGAGTGTGCGCGTGAGCGAGCGTGTCTCTCTCTCTTTGTGTGTGTGTGTGTGCTTAAGATTGCGCCCGTGTGCTTGAAAAGAAGACGACGCTCGTCGATCCCTCCCCATGTCTCTAGAATCGATTCCTGCAGATGTGCAAAATGCACTGCAGACAAATATGTCTATGCCAGTTCAGCTGACAGTGACGTACCCGAGTTTCCAGGCACCAGACTATTCAACTGGCACAGACTCAGTCGTTGGCCGCATATGGGCATTTGACACTGTTTCAAATCTGGTCGTCTTGGAGACGGGCAATTCTAGTGCGCTTCCACCTGCGATGCGGCGTGCTGCAGCTTCGGCTGTGTATGAAGCTGGATCGACTCGTGGACCGTCTTCAGGCTTAGTTACAGGCTTTAAGATTGTTCGTGCATCGAGTATCAAACAGTTGAAAGTGCTAAATGAGGCCCAGTACGAGAAGCTTATGCCTCATGGTCCTTCTCAGCTCACGCACATAAGCGCGGTGCCGGTCGCTGCTATGGAAGTGCGCGAGGCAGCTTCTACGAAAAAATGCCAAGAGCGTTCGATGCAACTAGCACCCTCGGAAGCTAGCGATATCGGGCAAATTGTCTTTGATGCCGTGAATAAGACGTACGTGACTGCGTTCACAGCGGGGCTGACGCGTTCTCAGACTTCCGTGCCGTTGGCATGAATCGCACATCATTGTTCTGGACGAAGTTGTGATTGTACGTTTGTCCACACTGTCTTTGTATTCATTCTCATACTTACATCTATTTCAGTCGGGTCCTTCGTACAGTGTCTCAGCTACCTATGTGCCCAGCTTGTCACGAAACCAGCTCGAGCGTCTGTTGAACGACGACGACGTTGATGCTGTCCAGATTGCCTCGCATGTAGAACGCGCAAAAGATAAAGCACGCACCTGGCTGCGCGTCACAAAAGTGGTATGTACTATGCTCGTTGGCTCACCCTGTCAGCTTGACGGTATCCACACGAAACTCGCCTCGGTAGAGTAGCCATCTTTCGTATAAAATAGAACGCACGTGTTCTCCACGTGGCATCCACTCTGCCGCGACTGGGCTTTGTTCTGGTGCGCCCCGTCGATGAGCGGCAACGTACGGCTTTTCCTCTTGTTCCAGCTGCACTTCATTGCTTGTGATCATGGCCTCCATGCTCTCGAAAGCGTTTCCTTCGGCTGTGAAGGAAGTGCGTTTGCACTTTTCACCAAACAGTGCATCTAGCACCGGTGCGCGGTATGTTACTTCGACCACGAGTGTGCTTTACTTACTGTGTACAGCCAATTTTTGGCCTCACACTACAAGTCCATCAAGGCGTCGAACCCTAACCTTCCGTTTCTCGTGCGTGAGGCCCAGGGTGTTCCAGCGCGCCTTTTCGTTCGTCTTGGTATGTATGGGTTCGAGTCCCTGCCTCTTCAGGTTCTGACGCAGTCGTAGAGCGCGGCACTGAGAGGAATGCTGAGCTCAGTAACCTAGGCTCTGAGGCTATTGCCCGGAAGTTGTTGGATCTCATGACATAGTTCTCACATGCTTGCTACGGTTGATTGGATGAAATGATGGCTTGCCAGGCTTGCTGCTGCTACTATGCACATCGATGCCTCTGATTTTTCTTTTGTAGCTACTACTGTACGATGAAACATCTCTATGCCATCAATTGTACTTCAAGTGCTTCTACATGAGGTGTAGTGTACCTTCTCAATCACATAGGTGTGTCGATGCGGTGAGTGGCACTTTGATTGCTACACGTCATAGGCACATTTTGCTGTCGAACAAGCGCTCGCACTCAATCTAACAGTACCCCCCCTTCAGCCTGAGTCGCACTCTCGGGCTTGAGTAATTGTGTCGCGCTTACAAATCCACGAAATTCTCAATGCGCAGGATGATCAAACGAATGGCTTACATTTTCAGCTGACCCACAAGCTCACATTTGTTGAGCGGAAAGACCATCTTTCCACTGACGCAGAACCCCGGCATTCGACTGACCGAGATTTCGGACAGCTACTCACCATGAAAATTTTTGCACGCCACTTAGAGCGCAATGGGAGTGGCACCGTCTCTCTCATGCCAGAGTGCGAGTATGTAACTAAGGTTTGAAACTGACTTGATAAGCGAGGATCTCTACCATTTGTACAATTTGATCCAGCCTGAGGACCGCGTCTCCGCCTCGACTGTGCGACGAATCCAGAGCGAGTCTAGTACAGGCTCCATTGAGTCGCAGCGAATGCGACTACAGTTGACTTTGTCTGTCACCAAGATTGATTTCGAAATGGCCGCAGGATCTGGCATGTCGAGCGCTGCGAGCTCGACGGCCGTGATTGGCGCTCCCCATGAGCCAGTCTCGTCAGACAGCGAACCTAATTCCAGTGTATCTACACCTATGAGCTCACTTGTGCTCGGCGAAGCGGGCAGCACTCCTTCGCTCAGCGGGGCAAGCCAGGGGCAACCAACGTTGCACATTTCTGGAAGAGTCGCGGAGGAGAATAAGCACGTCCGCAACGGTTCCTTCCACACGCTTGACATTGAGCTGAACCGCAAAATGTCCATCACCAAAGAGCAATGGGACCAGTACCATCTTGATATTTTGGAAGAAAGTGGTGATGCTGGCAAGTCAGCTGAAGTTGGCGCTGTGATCCTGGGCGAAGGCCGTGCCATTGTTTGTCTTCTCACAAGCCATATGACTATCATCAAGCAACGCATCCAAGTTGCACTTCCTCGAAAACGCGCAGGAGCTGGTTACGGAAATGCACAGACGTCCAGTGGCACAGTGAAAATAACTGATCGCTTTCAAGCGCAAGTGTACGACGCTGTTATTAAACTACTTTCACTTCCAGAAATGCGCGTCGTGCTACTCGCCTCACCCGCCTTTTATCGCGAAAATATGTACGAATACTTGCTTGCCGAGGCGACGAGGCGGTCAGAAAAGCTCCTTATGGGAAGCGAGGGTAAACGCAAACTGCTGAAGGTCTATTGTGCGACGCCACATGTACATTCGCTCATGGAAGTGCTCCAGAGCCCGGAAGTTACGTCACAACTGCAAAATACGAAATTCACGAGAGAGACCCAGGTTCTTGATCAATTCTTGCGTGATCTTGCAAGATCGGAAAACTATGCTTGGTACGGTGAGCGTCCTGTTGTACTGGCGGCTGAGCGTGGTGCAATTAAAACTCTGTTGCTGTCAGATGCATTCTTACGAAACACACATCCCAATATTCGCAAGCAATGGATCGAATTGTGTGACAAAGTAAAAGGCTTTGGCGGCGAGGTATGCATTTTCAGCTCTTTGCACGAGAGTGGCCGTCAGCTCAATGGGCTAGGCGGTGTCGCTGCTAAGCTATCATATCCTCTTGATCTCGATATGGTTGAAGAAGAAGAGTCTGTATAATTGCGATACTGGCAAGTTGTGGTTTCACAACCGGGCGAAGTCGCACGTATGCATTGAGAAAAACGACCGCATCGTATACATCGTCCGTCATGAACCGTTTGCGTCTCCTTTTACGTCTGGATGTTCAAAATACTCATTAGTTTAGACATCTGGTGTCATGCCACGGAAAAGTGGGGTACTTGTACGCTCATCACGACGAGAGGCGCGGCCATATTGGGCTGATGGCGCCGACTTGGCAGACTCGAATCGAATCTTTGCAGAATGGTCCAGTTGGCGTTTCTCTTTTCTGCTTTCATCATCGTCTTCCACTTGGAATAGGTTCGGGTTCGCTGCAATCGTTGATGCGCTCGGCTCAATGACCAGCACGAGCTCCTTCGAGTAGCTGCGGTGTTGTGAGAAACGGCATAACGACGCTCATAATGCATACATTCGAAATCCATCGTACTTCATGATCTGGTCAGCTCTCGCTATCTTGTGAATTTACGTACGCTCACACGGACATGTGGCTTAGTCCCAATGGATTCTTCCTCGCCAGATCCATGAGTCTGAGATGGTGAGAATGCGTCTTCATCACTATCAGGAGCAATATCGTCTTCTTCCGTCTTGATCGGTACTTCAGCTGTTGTCCCCGCTGGTGTAGCCTGAGCCTCAATGGGTGCAAGAGCACACGGCTCGTTAGTGTCGTCGAGCGGAACTGACGCGCCTGACGTGCTTTCGTTTGCTGGAAACACCAATGTACGTGACTGTTTGTTTCCAGCATTAGCCAACACACGAGCGTGCCTCATTCACATGCACATACCTTGAGTAAGACGGCTGGCGTCCTTTGCGTTTCTTGAAAGTAGCAGAGCACATGATATTGATCTCTCGTTAGTCCAAGAAGTGTCACAGAAACACACCAAGCTCAACGACTTCCATCTTTTTTGAATCACCAGAAGACGCTTCTCGAAATAGATCCGGAAGTCGCGGTCGTACCACACTGTGCACGACATAATCCAGGATCCCAGGGTTCTCATTCATCCATTCCACATGTCGTTGATCTAGGTATAGCACCATAGTCAAGATGGTAAGTGCAGAAATACGTAGGTAGTAAACATTGCGCACAGAAAAGTCTCGCATCGCTTGGCAGCAGCCTAGGAAGCAAAGCTGTTGTTGTACTCAGAGTTTATAATGCAGGTTCTGGGAGGGAGAAAGTGTATCATCATCACTTTCTCATCATGTGGAGAAATCAGAATCGTCCGTGCGTCAAGGCTTTCCACTTGAGGTCCTCCATGTCACTAAGCTGTCGGTATGGCGTGCGGGCGCTGCATACTTCGACCCAGCGCGCACGCATGACTCCGCGTATCTATCGCTACTGGATCGATGTTCATGGTCAGCTATTTATGTATGATACAGTGCCCAAGAACTTGACGTCATGTAAGTATATCCTAGCTTCGTCTCTTTGCATTGATGCATTTTCTTTGGGTATACAGGCTTTAAATCCGTGCCGTTTTTGAATTTCTTCTTTGCGCGTATCAAGCGAAATCCTGCCCTTACGCCGCCCGGTAAGCCTATTCCTCTATGTAATTCACCTCACTGGACAGAGGATGCGTCAACACTAAAAAACATTCTCGATCAGGAGCAAGGGTGGGACATGTTATGGACCAAGCTTCAGTCTGAAGGCATGTCTTGGTTTAGCAAATGCCAGGGTGAGTGGAACGTTATTCATGCCGTTGATACACCCATTGTATTTCACCACCTGTCTTCTGATGGTTCGTTCTTGAAACCTTTGTCGGGACTCTGGAGGACTAACCATATTTTTTCCCCTACCTATTCGCCCATTACTTAGGCATGCTATCATGGGGCGGTGATTTCAAGGAACCATTTGACGCATCAAGGCTTCGGGTTCATCCTAACACGGGCTACCTGTACCATCCGTCTCCGGCGCCACCCAGGCGCGAAATCCAAAGCAAATCGACTTCAGTGCTATCGCCCAAATCCATAAAGACCACTGATTCACCTCAACTTCCTTGGGGTGCTTACAGTCTCGTGGCATCCCACGTTGTGCTGCAGCACTTGGCGGAAGGTCTCCACATCGACGTCGAACATGGGCTCGGAGGATCACTCCATTGGCAAGGACGGACTTTTTCACTGGCACTGTTAAAGCCAGAGCACGACTTGCGCTGAGCGTGGGCGCCCGCCCCTTGCGTGCAAATGCCGCAGGATGGGGCACTCTGCGTGGGTCGTGTCACACATTATGCATGTAGTTTTGCTAACATTTTTGTTACAATCCAATCAATTATTAATTCTCACAATTGGTCCAATAAACGGGTGGCTGTGTAACTTCGATGAAATGAGACATGCGTCTGTTGGTGGTACACACGTACACACACTCAAACCCATACACACACGCTTGGTACCAGTCGCTTCAAGTAACGTCCGACGGTCTTGTACTCAAGTGGCGTCTTAAAGTTTTTCTTGTGCGCTCCTCATCTTGGCGTTGCCGCGTGCAACTTGTTTCGCCCTACCGTTGTAGCTAGCGATGGAAGTTGAAGCGCAGCGAGGTCGCCAGGAACAGATTCGCTCGGCCAAGCGCGCCTTGCGGCAGTTCCAGCGTCGCCGTGCCCAGGAGCAAAGCAAACGTGCCTCTCGTACACTACGGGCGTCATTGCTGGTCAAGGGCGCCGACACGCCAACTCTACTGACACAATGTTTTACTGCATCAAATGCACCTGAGTCGATAGCGCGAGAGTCTGCTGCGCGGGCTACGGACAAATCCAGGCGTCGCCGCTCTCGCCCTAGTGTCATGTACATCGATAACAACTCCGCCCCAGGAAGTCGTCAGTCATCGCAGACTTGCTTCCCGAATATGGGGGGTGCAAATGGGCCATGTCACAGTCGGAAGCAGTCATCTATTTCGTCTTCTAGGCTTCCTACTATGACCGCTGGCCACCGCTTGAGCTTGGCGCGACAGTCGCTCATTGATCAACAACGGAATTCATTGCTTTCCT